>Ga0256834_1002824_pt1 | contig 10686 bp, 13 predicted proteins | sample 4281140metaG_FD_190536 | JGI IMG/M metagenome (GOLD analysis project Ga0256834, IMG submission 190536) | Hydrothermal vent microbial communities from East Pacific Rise, Pacific Ocean - 4281-140 | ecosystem: Environmental > Aquatic > Marine > Hydrothermal vents | place: Pacific Ocean: East... | reverse complement strand
CTTGTTAGAATTTTCATCCACGGTGGGGTTTTAAAAATACCGTTACCTGTAGAATATGCCTGAGATAATAATTCTGTCATACCATATTCTGAATGTATCTTTTTAACACCAAACCCCTGGCAAAGTGCCTGGTGCAATTCTTCTTTTACCATTTCTTTTCGTCTCCCTTTCATACCACCGGTTTCCATTATAATAGTATTTTTTAAATTAAATTTTTTAAAATCTATTAAATCCAATAAAGCATAAGAGACCCCAATTAATAGTATCTTCTTATTTTGATGATCTAGTGCTGTTAACTTATTTGAAAGATCATTTAAGTTATTCAAATAGAATCCACTTTGATCAGAATTACTTTTTTTTATCAAATCATCTACCATATAAACTAATGAAGACCCATTTCTTTCCAGATAGTTTGGTAAAAGAGCCAGTATTGTATAATTGTCAATATTTCCATAAAAATACTGAAACCCCTGTAAATAACTATTTTTATATAATTGAATATCAGTTATGTAATGTTTGCTTTGGGTCATTCCAGTAGTTCCGCTACTTAAAAATATTTCTTGAACTTTTTCTTTAGAAGATAATATTTTGTGTGATTTAAAAAACTGAATTGGTAAAAAGGGTATTTGATCTATCGTTTTTACATTAAGAATATCAATATGGAGCAGGTGTAAATATTTGGCATATACTTTGTTGTTTTTTGCTTGGTGCCGGAACACTTTAAGTGCGTATTGTTCAAAGTTTTTGTCATCAATCCAACTGAAATTTATGAAAAAAGACATAGTGCAATTTTGTACAAAAGTAACCATTTTCTACGCAACCAATTAGGTGATTTGGCATCTTTAAGTTTACAGGCAATTAGTGTTTACATATAAAATAGGCTGATGAAAAAGATATTTTTTGTATTTTTTATACTACTTTTAACGGTTTCTTGTTCAGATGATGACGGTTCAGACTATCATTATGAATTGTTGCCAGTGGAGGATGCTATTGTTCCGGATGAATTTGTTCACGGGCAGGTTTATTTTATAACAGTAAAGTATATTCGTCCAACAGAATGTTACGTTTATAATGATGTTTTGTATGAATATGATTTTGACGCCAGAAATATTGCAGTGATTTCAACTGTTGTTGAAGACAATAATTGTGAAGTTTTAGATCAAGAAGAAGAGTTAACCATAAGGGTTCAGGCATTACAGTCAAGTCCTTACATATTCAGGTTTTGGCAGGGAGATGATGAAAACGGAGACCCAATTTATTTAGAAATTATTGTTCCGGTAGTATAAATTTAAAAAGTAATAAAGTAAATGAGTTTAAAACAACTCATACAGAAAAGTAAAAAAAGAGACATTAAATCTCAATCAGAAATTTACCATCTTTTTGCTGGTAAGCTTTTTGCTTTATGCTTAAAATATTCAAAAACACGTCAGGAAGCGGAAGATAATTTACAAGAGGCCTTTATTACCATTTTTAGTAAAATGGATCAATATAAATTTGAAGGTTCTTTTGAGGGGTGGATGAAGCGAATTGTGATCAATACTGCTTTACAAACTTATCGGAAAAAGAATGTTCTAAATATAGTAGAAGAGAATTTTCCGGAAGAAGTGGAAGTTGAAATTAATGAGGATAACATTAATTTGAAATTTTTATTAAAGATTATTCAGGAATTACCGGAAAGGTATCGAATGGTTTTTAATTTATATGTGTTGGATGGTTATTCACATAAAGATATTTCAGGCATGCTTGGAATAGCGGAAGGAACATCAAAATCTAACCTGTCAAGGGCGAGATTGATTTTAAAAGAAAAGGTTGAGTCAAGTCAGCAAAAACGAAGTTTGAAGTTGTTTTAAAATGATTGAAAGAAAGAACATAGATAGAGTATTTCAAGAGAACTTTCGAGATCTGGAAATTGAGCCCAGCAAAAAAGTGTGGGAAAATATAGAGGTAGCTTTAAATGAAAAGCACTATAGAAAAACTATTTCATTATGGCAAAGACTTAGTGGTGTTGCTATGATCTTAATATTGTTTTTAACCGGAGGAATTTGGTATACAAACACAAACACGAAAAATTCATCTATTAACAGAATTACCAATTCAAACAGTCATAACTTTAATAACGACAATGTTATACCAATCAACCGAAATACGGTTGACATTAAGGAGAGAGTGGCTCAAACTGACGTTACGAAACAGAAGGTTTCTACAGAACAAAAAGCACCTGTTTTTGTAAAAACGCCCAATAATGATGTAATTGTAACTACTACTGATATTTCATCTGTTTATAAAAATATCGAAAACAAGTATATTATTGATAAAAATGACTTTTTAGATGCTTTAAAGTCAGACCCACATGTAATTACAGAAAATGAACCAAAAAATGATTTTATAGTAAAAGAATCAGGTGATAAAAAATGGTCTGTAGGCCCTACAGTTTCTCCGATTTATTATAACTCTTTACAAAATGGCTCTCCTGTAAATGATAATTTAACCGACAATAAAACAACAACAGATGATGCTTTTTCATATGGTATAAAGATCAATTATCAGTTAACAAAAAAGATCAATCTGCAATCAGGTGTGAATAAAGTGGAAATGGCATATAATACAAAGGGAGTGAATGCCTTTATTTCTACAGAAAAAAATGCTGTTACCAATACCAATACAAATAGGCCTGGAGTTATTTTAACTCCAACAGCTAATAATTTCGTTGGTATTTCGGATGCAAGTCATGTGGGTAAATCGGGTTTAAATGGAGATATTAATCAGTCTCTTGAATATTTTGAGTTACCATTAGAGATGAAATATAATCTTTACGATAGTAAACTTGGGTTTAATTTGGTTGGAGGTATAAGTACCTACCTTTTAACAAAGAATACCGTGTCGCTTGTTTCTCAAAATCAAATAACAGATCTGGGAGGAGCAAATAATTTAAATACCATAAACTTTAGTGGAAATTTAGGTTTTGATCTAGATTATAAAATTAGTAAAAGCTGGTATTTCAATGTAACACCAATGTTTAAATATCAATTTAATACTTACTCAAATAATTCTGGTAATTTCAAACCTTACTATTTAGGTGTGTATTCCGGGCTGAATTATAAATTTTAATTGGTTAATTAAGTATTTACATATGTTATATGTGGACAAAAACCGAAAGATCTTTCGGTTTTTGTTTTTTATATAATTGCCTTCATGATCCTTATTGTTTAAAATTAAACTATTTTTATTAAAAAAGTTTAATTTTAATAAATGAACTTATATAAATACTTTTAATTTTGCGAACAATAAATTACATACAATGAAAATTGATAAAAAGATTACTATAGAAGATTTGGTTGATGATTTTCCATTTTCGGTAAATTTTCTATCAAAAAAAGGTATCAAGTGTATTGCATGTGGAGAACCTATTTGGGGCACTTTGGAAGAGGCATGTATTGAAAAAAATTTTTCACAAGAAGAAATTCAAGGTTTTGTAACAGAATTAAATGAATTAATAAAAAAATAAATTCTAATAAGTATGGCTATAAATATAAAGGATGTATTAAAAACATTAGAAATCAAAGAAGTAAACCTAGGTGTTTCTACTGGTCAGAAATGGCACGAAACAAATGGTACTATTACCTCATCTTCTTCTCCGGTTGATGGAAAAGAGATTGCAAAAGTAAAAAATGCAACAATTAATGACTACGAAATGGTGGTTAAAAAAGCACAGGAAGCTTTTAAAGAGTGGAGACTTGTTCCAGCACCTGAAAGAGGAGAAATTGTTCGTCAGATAGGTTTGGAGTTAAGAAAATACAAAGATGAACTGGGAGCTCTGGTTTCCTATGAAATGGGGAAGATCTTTCAGGAAGGTTTAGGAGAAGTGCAGGAAATGATTGATATATGTGACTTTGCAGTAGGTCAGTCTCGATTGATCAATGGAGTTTCATTACAATCTGAAAGAAAAGAACACAGGTTGTTTGAACAGTATCAGCCATTAGGAATTGTAGGAATTGTAACTTCCTTTAATTTTCCGGTTGCCGTATGGGCATGGAATTCTGCTTTGGCTGCAATTGCAGGAGATTGTGTTATTTGGAAACCATCTTCTAAAACACCTTTAACTGCTTTGGCAACACAAAAAATTATAAATAAAGTATTGGCAGATAATAATGTGCCAGAAGGAGTATTCAATTTAGTTGTTGCTAAATCATCTGTAATGGGTGATAATTTTCTGGCAGACAAACGTATACCATTGCTATCAGTTACCGGTTCTACTGCTGTGGGACAAAGAGTTGGTGGTATTGTTGGAAAACGATTAGGGAAAACAATTTTAGAATTAGGTGGTAACAATGCTGTGATCATTACTCCACATGCTGATATTAAAATGGCAATTGCTTCTACTGTTTTTGGAACTGTTGGAACTGCTGGACAACGTTGTACATCTACCAGAAGAATCATCATCCACGAAAGTGTTTACGATCAGGTAAGAGATTCTATGGTCAATGCTTATAAAAGTGTAGCCACTAAAATAGGAAGTCCTTTAGATGAGAGTTTTTTGGTTGGACCACTTATTGATATTCACTCTGTAAACAATTTTAGAAACTCTGTTGAAGAGGTACAGAAAGAAGGAGGTAAAATATTGTTTGGAGGAGAAGTTTTAGAAGGAAAAGGCTTTGAATCTGGTAATTATGTAATGCCTTGTATCGCTGAAGCGGAAAATCATTATAAAATTGTACAGGAAGAAACATTTGCTCCAATTGTTTATTTGATAAAATACAGCGGATCTATTGAAAACGCTATTGAAATTAATAATAATGTACCTCAGGGATTATCATCTTGCGTATTTACCTTAAATATGAGGGAAGCAGAGAAATTTGTTTCAGCTGTTGGATCTGATTGTGGTATAGCAAATGTAAATGTTGGAACCTCTGGAGCCGAAATAGGAGGAGCTTTTGGTGGTGAAAAAGATACAGGTGGAGGAAGAGAATCTGGTTCTGATTCATGGAAAATATATATGCGTCGTCAAACCAGTACATTTAACCATAGTGAAGAATTACCTTTAGCACAGGGAATTAAATTTGATTTTTAAGTAATTTCATTGTAATATTTAAAAAGGCTTTCCAATCGGAAAGCTTTTTTTTATTCCTTTAGAGAAGGATAATTTAAAAATAGGCATAAAAAAATCGTCCCGATCTCTCGGGACGACGATTGGTTGAAATAAATCAACCAAAATCAACTAACCAAACCTTATCTTAAATACTTTTATACGTTTAATATTCTAACGTTGTCTTTTTCTGTTTGTTGTAAGTAAGAATAATTAATTCTACCAATTACATTGTAAAGTAAGGCAATATTCATGCCACGTAACCTTAAAAAATCGTTAAAGTTATCTTAATCTGTCAAAAGAAGGGAGTCTGGTAAACCATCTGACCGGGCAAAGGTAAATATTTTTTAAAATACAGCAAAATAATTAGGCAAATTCAATACTAAATGTTTGAATATTTCGTTGATATTATAAGTAATTTTAAATATTCTTGCTATGAAATTTTTAAAAATACTCCCCGTTATACTTCTTTTTTCAATGACTTCTTTTGCTCAATCTTATGATGGCAAAGGCGACTCTAAAATTAATATTGGTTATGATATTTACGGTCGTGGCAATGGTATTAAAGCAGCCTTTGATATTGGGCTTTGTGAATTATTTTCCATAGGTGCAGGTGCCGCTTATTATTTTGATGATGATGTAAATGATTATTATCTTTTTGCTAGAACAGCAATTCACCTTGGTTTAATACTGGATTTTCCTGAACAACTGGATATTTATCCGGGAATTAATTTAGGATATTTATCAAGTAATGATATAGGTTTTACGGGTTACCTGGGAATTAGGTATTTCTTTAGCGACAAAATTGGAATATTTGCCGAAATTGGGAATATTGGTACTGTTGGGGTTAGTATTGCGTTATAAATTACGGATAATAAACAGTTTCTAATTGTTTTACACTTTCAATTTTTTGGAAATAAACCTGTCCGTTGATTGAGTATTCAATTACAGCCTCGTCTATTTGCAGATCAAAAGGAAAATCTTTGTCTATCTTGGGAGGTGTATTGCCATATTCATCCACAGCATTACCAGACATGTTCATGTCTTTTTTATAACTTGATCTGTTTCCAATCAACGTAAAAGAGCTTCCATTAATTTCCGGAACAACTTTATATTTATAATTTTGGAAATAGATATTGGAAAACCCCAGACTGGTAGTTTCAAAATTTCCAACAATTTTAATAGTGGTTCCTTGATTTCCTTTCTTGCCACCTACCCATTTAAAATAAGATTTTTCAGTAATATTAAAAGGAGCTTTCTGTTGAATACTTTGCGTTTTACAACTAGTAAGATTTAAGAACAAAGTAAAGAATAACAGGTAAATAATTGATTTTGTCATTTGATTTTTTATAAATAGTTTTTTAATATGCTCTTTCATTTTTGCCTTCATAAAAATTCATAAAGGCTTTGTTTACAACTCTCATACCACCTTTTGTTGGGTAATTTCCGGTAAAATACCAATCTCCAGGATTATTTGGAATAGCTTTGTGTAAATTATCAATGGATTGGAAAATAATTACTACTTCTGCATGGATGCTCTTAGTTTTTAATAACTCGGCGATTTTAAAGGAAATTTGTTCTGCAGTAAAAAGAGCATAAATTTCTTTCACATAATTTTCCGGATCCGGGTTATCAATGTTTGCTTTACATTTTTGGTAAACTTCATCAATAACATGGTATTGATTGCTGTCTTTTAATAATTCCAAAGTGGCTTTAAATGCGATGAATTCTTCCAGCCTTGCCATATCGATACCATAGCAATCCGGATAACGAATTTGAGGAGCAGAAGATACTACTACGATCTTTTTCGGATTAAGCCTGTCCAGAATTTTAATAATACTCTTTTTTAAAGTAGTTCCTCTTACGATACTGTCATCAATAATCACCAGATTATCTGTAGGTTTAACCACTCCATAAGTTACATCATAAACGTGGGCTACTAAATCATCACGACTGTTATCATCAGCAATAAAAGTTCTTAATTTAGCATCTTTGATTGCTATTTTTTCAATTCTTGGTCTTACTGATAATAACTCAGTTAATTTTTCTGCTGAAATATTTTTGTTACCATTTAAAATAGTATCTAATTTATGTTTATTTAGATAATCTTCAGCTGCTTCTGTAATCCCAAAAAAGGAAGTTTCGGCGGTATTTGGAATATAAGAAAAAACAGTATTATTCATATCATGATCAATATATTCCAATACTTTTGGGAAGATTAGTTTACCCAAATTTTTACGTTCTTCATAAATATCAGCATCACTACCCCTAGAAAAATAAATTCGTTCAAAGGAACACGCTTTGTTCGGTAATTGATCTAAAACCTGTTCTGTAGTTACTGTACCGTCTTTTTTAATAATCAATGCATAGGCTCTCTCAATTTCCTTTACATCATTGATATCCACATTAAAAACAGTTTGTATCACCGGACGTTCAGAAGCAACTACTACCACTTCATCATCCTGGTAATAATAAGCAGGTCTAATTCCTGAAGGATCTCTTAAAACAAAGGCATCACCATGGCCTAATAAACCAGCCATTGCATAACCACCATCCCAATTTTTGGAAGATCTTTTTAGTATTTTTTGAATATTTAATTCCTTTGCAATATGGTCAGAGGCATCTTTTTTACTGATTCCTTTTTGTTTGAATTTGTAGTACAAATCCAGTACTTCATCATCTAAAAAGTGTCCGATCTTTTCCATCACAGTAACCGTATCGGTACTTTCTTTTGGGTGTTGACCTATCTCTATAAGTTCCTGCAATAATTCACCAGAGTTGGTCATATTAAAATTACCAGCAACGATCAAATTTTTATGTTTCCAGTTATTTTGTCTCAAAAAAGGATGAACACTTTCAATACTATTTTTTCCAAAAGTACCATAGCGAACATGTCCCAAGAACAAATTACCTACATATGGCATATTTTCAACCTGCCACTCTATATCATTTGCCTTCTCAGGATGTTTTTCCATCACACCATTCAAACGTTCGTTAATGGTGGCAAAAACATCCTGAATGGGTTGCTGCTCATTAGATCTTACACGACTAATATATCGGGTACCTGGTTTGACATCAAATTTAACACTTGCAAATCCGGCGCCATCTTGTCCACGATTGTGCTGCTTTTCCATCAATAAATACATTTTATTTATTCCGTAAAAAGCGGTTCCGTATTTATCTTTGTAGTATTGTAATGGTTTTAGCAACCTTACCAAAGCAATTCCACATTCGTGTTTAATAGCGTCACTCATCGTAAACTATTTTAATCTAATTTTATTTCAAATTGTGTGAGCTCTTTAAATTGTCTCAGTCGGTCTTGTATTTCCTGATGACTTAAATGAACCATTCTTTCCGTTCCAAATTTCTCCACACTAAAGGAAGCAAGATTTGATCCATAAATAACGGCTCTTTTCATATTTTCAAAGGAAATATCATAAGTGCTTGCTAGATATCCAATAAATCCACCGGCAAAAGTATCACCAGCACCTGTTGGGTCAAAAACTTCTTCTAATGGTAATGCCGGAGCAAAAAATACTTTTCCTTTATTGAATAATAAAGCACCGTGTTCTCCTTTTTTAATAATAACATATTTAGGTCCCATTTTTTGGATTACCCGAGCTGCTTTTACCAAAGAGTATTCTCCACTTAATTGTCTGGCTTCTTCATCATTGATAGTAATTACATCAATTTTATGGATTACTTCCATTAACTCATCCAAGGCATTGTCCATCCAAAAATTCATAGTATCTAAAACTACCAATTTTGGTCTTTTTGGAATTTGATTTATAACAGACATTTGAACAGCAGGATGTAAATTACCTAACATCAAGAAATCACAATCTTTAAAACCTTCGGGAACAACAGGATTAAAATCTGCAAGTACATTTAATTCTGTGATCAAAGTATCTCTAAAATTAAGATCATTATGATATTTACCGCTCCAAAAGAAAGTTTTCCCATCTTTTATAATTTCAACTCCGCTGGTATCAATGTTTTTATCATTTAACATTTGTAGGTATTCTGTTGGAAAATCACCACCAACAACAGAAACAATACCACTTTCAACACCAAAATGTGATGCTGATAATCCGATATATGTTGCAGCTCCACCTAAAATCTTCTCAGTTTTTCCAAAAGGAGTTTCTATGGCATCAAATGCTACAGTTCCTACGATTAAAAGTTTTCCCATGTATTGACTATTTATGTATTTTTGCAAAAATAAGTTTTAAAAATGACTATTAAAGAAATACAAGAAGAAATTATTGACGAGTTTGATATGTTTGATGATTGGATGGAACGTTATGAATTTATCATTGAAATGGGAAAATCTCTTGATATGATTGACCCTTCAAAAAAAACAGATGATAACCTGATCAATGGATGTCAGTCAAAAGTATGGTTACATGCTGATTATTTAGATGGAAAAGCTGTTTTTACGGCAGATAGTGATGCAATTTTAACCAAAGGAATTATTGCTTTGTTGTTAAGAGTCTATTCTAATCAAACCCCTAAAGATATTCTGGATACAGAACCTTTCTTTATCGATAAGATCGGTTTAAAAGAACACCTTTCTCCAACAAGAGCAAACGGCCTAGTTTCCATGATAAAACAATTGAAACTTTATGCACTTGCCTTTCAGACAAAAAACAGTTAATTCAATTTTGCTATAATGATATTTACAGTATCTTTGTCCTTATTTAGAATGATTTTAAAGAGAAGCAATGGATACGAAAGAAAAAGAAATTCTTGGAGTAAAAATAGTGGAAATGATCAAAACTATTTTTGATCCTGAAATTCCTGTTGATGTTTATGAATTGGGATTGATTTATGATGTTTTTGTAAATGAAGACAGTGATGTGAAGATTTTAATGACCTTAACTACACCCAATTGTCCGGTGGCAGAGACTTTGCCAATGGAGGTTGAAGAGAAAGTAAAAAGCATTGATGAAGTAAGAAATGCTGAGGTTGAAATAACATTTGATCCTCCTTGGACACAAGATATGATGAGCGAAGAGGCAAAACTAGAGCTTGGCTTTTTATAATCCCGGTTGTTTTTAATGTCAGAAGAAATAGTAAATAGAGTTGTAAACAGTCAATTGGTAAATATTGATCTGGAAGATTTTTATCCGGAAGGAGACAGAGTTTTACTGGATATCAAAGACTGGTTATTCGCCGAACAAATTTTAAAGGAAAAGGATTTTAGAAAGTCGGTAAAAAATCATGACTGGAAATTCTACCAGAATAAATATGTAGCCTTAAACTGTTCCGCGGAAGCGATAATTCCTTCATGGGCATATTTACTTATCAGTGTTGAATTATCTCCTTACGCTAAGAAAATAGTTGTTGGTGATTTGATGTTACTGGAAACTTCAATTTTTCAGGAAATTATCAATGATTTGTCTGTGGATAATTATAGCGATAAACCTGTAATTATTAAGGGTTGCTCAAATAAACCAATTCCAGAAACTGCATATGCACAATTAGTTTCAAGGTTGCTGCCTGTAGCAAGATCCGTTATGTATGGAGAAGCATGTTCTAATGTCCCATTATTTAAGAAATGATTATAATATTTTAATTAAATTTGTAAATTCAAACTAAAT
>Ga0256834_1002823_pt1 | contig 10687 bp, 11 predicted proteins | sample 4281140metaG_FD_190536 | JGI IMG/M metagenome (GOLD analysis project Ga0256834, IMG submission 190536) | Hydrothermal vent microbial communities from East Pacific Rise, Pacific Ocean - 4281-140 | ecosystem: Environmental > Aquatic > Marine > Hydrothermal vents | place: Pacific Ocean: East... | reverse complement strand
GGGTGTCATGAAGTCGACAACGTCGCCGGTGCCGTCGATGATCTCTGCCCAATCTTCAATGTCAAAATCGACGACCAATGTGGCGCATGTGGGGTAGTCATAGAACCGCGTGTGTTCAGGTGGCGATCGGACCAGAGAGGCGGCAAATTCGGCAATACCCGGGTTGTGCCCGATCATCAGAACACAGTCGCCAAAAGCCGACATAAGCACCTGTTCCATCAACCCTTCAGGGGCGAGATAAAGCGCGTCTACCGGTTCTATCCGTGCGTCAAACATGAGGCGGTCACTGGTCTCCATCGTGCGCGCCGCGGACGAGCAGATGATTTGATCGGGGACGTATTTTTGCGCCTTGAGCCATGCACCCATCGCATTTGCCGATTGTTGACCGCGCGAATTCAACACCCGTTCCACATCTGGCAGGCGTGGGTCATCCCATGCAGATTTGGCGTGGCGCATCAGGATAAGGCGTTTGGTCATTTGAAATATTCCATATGAAATGCAGATTGTTCCGCCATCCTGCCATAGTTTTGGCTTACCGGGCAAGCACGGCGTGCGGCACACCCCTGATCCATACAGGCGTTGCCGGCCCGCTCTAGCTCAGACTTGCAGGTGGGAACATCGTAGTGCGCACCAAGGGCGTCAACCGGACAGGCCGATGTGCAAGGTTGGCCGGCACATGTCTCGCAAGGGGATGTGGTGGTGGCGGGAAGGTCGAGAATATGATCAAAGGCCAGAGCTCCACGGTAAGATACAAAAAGTCCGGCGACATCATGCACCAGCATTGAAATAGGCGAGGCATGTGCGCGCCCCGTGGCCTGTGCCCATGCGATAAATGGTTGAAATGGCGGCCCACCAAACGGGAAATAGGCGCGTGCGTCCAAATCGTTGGACAGATCTTCCAAGACGCGCGCCGACCAGCGATCCATCGGATCGTGGCCACCATCGCGATATTCGGACGTGGCGGTGAAATATGTCCAAAATCTCGGTTCGGACGGCCCAAACAACAACAATGTTTTGACGTCATGGGGCAAACCATCGGCCGGTTTTGGGTGAAATCCGCCAAAGATTTCCAGATGATGCACAAGGGCCGCCTGCTCAACGGCCCCATAGGTCATTTGCGGAAAAACGGCAGCGCCAGCGACCAACCAATTTTTGTAGGGCTGTCGTCTTGCCATTGAAGGCCGATTGTCATGTCGTCATGGCCTTCTTTGGGTTGCGCGATATAGGTGCCAAACATGTGGTCCCAAATCGACAGGGAAAACCCGTAGTTGCTGTCATGCTCAAAGCGATGCACGGAATGATGCACGCGATGCATATCCGGTGTCACCAGTATTTTCCGCACAATCGCGTCAAGCCAAAGCGGCAGCCGCATATTGGCGTGGTTGAACATCGCAGTGCCATTGAGGATGATTTCGAATAGGATGATCGCCAAGGCAGACGGCCCCATAAGATAGACCAGAGAAATCTTGAGGATCATCGAAATCAGGATTTCCAGCGGGTGAAACCGGATCGCGGTGGTCACGTCGATATCAACATCCGAATGGTGCACGCGGTGCAATCGCCACAACAAAGGGATCTTGTGGGTGATCAGATGTTGAAGCCAGATAGCGAAGTCAAAAAACAGAATTGCCAGAATGATTTCAACGGCATAGGGGAGCTGAATTTGATTAAATAAGCCCCAGCTTTGCGAACTGGCATCCCATGCGGCGCCCACAGCGAGGGCGGGCAGCAGCAGCGCCAAAAGCCACATCGTGCCGGTGTTCAAAATGGTAAACGCGAAATTTGTGGTCCACCGTTTGCTGCGCGGTTGGACGCGTGGGCGGCGTGGTTTTAGGGCCTCAATGGCGGCAAATAGCACAAACAATGTGGCAAAAACCGATAGGCGGATGAGAGATTCATTTTCCATCTGTCTACCCTACGCCTCCTTTGAGCAGTTGCAATAGCAAACATTCCACATCAAGAATATGTTACCGGTCCCGGATAAGCGACCCGGCACCATGTTCGGTAAACAGCTCTAGCAGCGTGGCATTGGGCGCGCGTCCGTCAAGAATGACCACACCGCGCACACCGCCCTCGATCGCCGCCAATGCGGTTTCTGTTTTGGGAATCATCCCGCCGGCAATGGTGCCATCTGCGATCATCTCGCGAATTTTGGTGGCGGTAAGTTCGGTCAAAACCTCGCCATTGGCGTTTTTGACACCGGCCACATCGGTCAGCAGCAACAAACGATCCGCATTAAGAGCCGCAGCAATCGCACCGGCAACCGTATCGCCGTTGATGTTGAAGGTTTCACCGTTGCGACCCGCACCAAGCGGCGCAATGACCGGGATCGCGTCTTCATTGAACAATGTGTGCAGGATGCTGACGTCGATCTCGTCAGGGGTGCCAACAAAGCCAAGATCAGGGTCAGTTTGTGAACAGATCATCAGATTGGCGTCCTTGCCACTTAGACCCACAGCACGCCCGCCTTGGGCATTGATAGCGGCGGAAATACGTTTGTTTACCCGCCCCGAAAGGACCATTTCGACCACTTCAACGGTGGCGGCATCGGTGACCCGCTTGCCGTTTACGAAGGTTGATTCGATGTCGAGTTTGGCCAGCATTTCGTTGATCATCGGGCCGCCGCCATGCACGATCACCGGATTAACCCCGACTTGGCGCATCAAAACGATGTCGCGGGCGAAATCGGCCATGGCCTCGTCGCTGCCCATGGCGTTGCCGCCAAATTTGATCACCACGGTTGCGCCATCGTAACGCTGCAACAGGGGTAGGGCCTGTGACAGGGTGCGGGCGGTCGAAATCCAGTCGCGGTTCATCTCTTGCTTCTTCATTTTTATCCCTCTTGGGACATTTGTTAGAGGGTTTGACCTAGGCTGCCAAGTGCTGCGTTGTATATCGGGGTGCGAGTGATAGAATTGGCAGCGAATTGAATAGGACGAACGCGATATGACAGGCAACGACATACAGAAAACCATGCTGCTCACTGGTGCGAGCCGTGGGATCGGTCATGCCACGGTGCGGCGGTTTAGCCGCGAGGGCTGGCGGGTGATTACCTGTTCGCGCCATCCGTTTCCGCAGGAATGCCCCTGGGGTGGTGGCGGCGATAACCATGTGCAAATTGATCTTGCCGATCCAAGCGATACGATTCGCGGGGTCGAAGTGATCCGTGAGAAACTTGGCGGGCGGTTGGATGCATTGGTGAATAATGCCGGTATTTCGCCCAAAGGCCCTGAGGGCGAGCGGCTCAATACGCTTGATACCGATCTGCGGGCGTGGGGGCAGGTGTTTCACGTCAATTTCTTTGCGCCGGTGGTTTTGGCGCGCGGATTGCAGGCGGAATTGGCGGCGGCCAAAGGCGCGGTGGTGAATGTGACATCAATCGCCGGGGTGCGGGTGCATCCATTTGCCGGTGCCGCCTACGCCACGTCCAAGGCGGCATTGGCCGCGCTAACCCGCGAAATGGCACATGATTATGGGCCGATGGGGGTGCGGGTAAACGCGATTGCGCCCGGTGAGGTGGAAACCGCAATCCTAAGTCCGGGTACAGACAAAATTGTGGAAACATTGCCTATGCGCCGATTGGGACAACCCGAAGAAGTCGCCGCAGCAATCTATTTCCTGTGTTCCGAGGATTCGTCGTATATTTCTGGCACCGAAATCGAGGTGAACGGGGCGCAGCACGTGTAACCGTTAGGGCGGTTATACCAACGTGGCGATTGTGGTGCGTAAAATCTCGATCCCGTCACCTTTTTCCGACGACGTCAGGATGATTTCGGGATAGGCGGCGGGGTGTTTTGACAAGGCTTTGCGCACTTGGTCCAACACAATGGCGCGGTCTTTTTCTTTGACTTTATCGGCTTTGGTCAACACGCATTGGAAGGTGACGGCGGCGCTATCGAGCAGTGACAAAATTTCTTCGTCGACTTTTTTCACGCCATGGCGCGCATCAATCAAAACAAACGCACGGCGCAGGTTTTGACGGCCAGAGAGATAGCTTTTGAGCAAACGCTGCCATTTTGCCACCACATCAAGTGGCGCATTGGCATAGCCATAGCCCGGAAGATCGACGATATAATAGTCTTCTCCAGCGGTGAAAAAGTTGATTTCTTGCGTGCGCCCCGGTGTGTTGGATGCCCGGGCAAGCGCCTTGCGGCCCGTCAACGCGTTGATAAGTGTGGACTTTCCAACATTTGACCGCCCGGCAAAACAAACCTCGAGGCGATCAGCAGGGGGTAGGCCGGACATGGCAACCACACCTTTTAGAAACTCGGTCTCACCCGCAAACAGCAGGCGACCTTTTTCGGAACTTGCGGCGTCGGGTGTCTCGGCCAAAGGGAAGGGAAGTTGCATCTAGAGAACCTCGATTTTGTCGCCAGTGGCGATTTGGCCGGATTTGGTGACCTCGGCGTAAACGCAATGGTCGGTGTGGCCCCATGTGTCTTGCAGGGTTTTTAAAGTATCGGCGTCGCGCAGCCCGGTGTCGGGATTGGCGGTGGTGGCAAGGCAGCGTTTGACCCGATCACGAACGGAAAACTCGGTGTTACCAATGCGGATATCACGACCAATCCAGTCAAATTCAACCCAAGGCTCTAAACCGTCTAGCCAGATATTGGTGCGCCAACGGTGATTTGACAAAGGCGCGCCCATCGCGGTTTCGATGGCGCGATGCGAGGCCAGATTGCCAATCGACAGGGACGGAAATTCGGTGTCGGTCATGCCACGATTTTCAAGGCGCACAATATTTGACGATGCGGCACGATTGGTAGGCACCAACTGTTTGCTCCATGTGATCAGGGCCATGGGATCATCATCGGGTGAAAAAACCAAATCAGGCAAATCGGGGTGCGCAAGCGTGACGATTGCCGTGGCTTCATCGACCTGCGCGGTGATGGCCATAAGCGCCGGCGCTTTGGCGCCGATGGTGAAATTCACACAGGGTGCCCATGCCGTATTGTCGGCTTTTGACGCTTCATGCGCGACGGCCCAAACCCGATCCCATGGCATGGTTTGACCCGCGCTTAGTAAAACGCGGGTCAATTTCTCACGACCGTGGGATTTGATCGGGTGCCGCCAGATTTCGCTGACTTGTCCCATTTCCGTAGGTCCCCTATTTGGCGTCCGGTTTCGGTTTCTTTTTGAAACTGGATAAGATGTTGCCGAACACATCGGGTTTGAACCCTTGTGAGCGCATAATCAAATATTGCTGGGTAAATGTGATCGTGTTGTTGGCGATCCAATACACGACAAGACCCGAGGCAAACTGTCCGAGCATGAACATAAATACCCATGGCATCCACGCGAAAATCATCGCTTGGGTGGCATCTGTTGGTGCCGGATTGAGTTTTTGTTGCAACCACATGGAGATGCCCAGAAGGATCGGCAGCAGCCCAAGCGAGACAATTGCAAAGATCGATTCCGGACCGGGGACCGGTGTGTTGAATAGGCCAAACAGGTTCAGGATCGAGCTTGGGTCAGGTTGTGACAGGTCAGTGATCCAACCGATAAACGGGGCCTGGCGCAGCTCCATAGTGACAAAAATCACTTTGTAGAGCGAAAAGAAAATCGGGATCTGGAGTAGGATAGGCAGACAACCGGAGGCCGGATTTACCTTTTCCTTTTTATAAAGCTCCATCATGTCTTTCTGGATCTTCTGCTTGTCGTCACCCGCTGCCTTCTTCAGCTCTTCCATTTTTGGCTGCAATTCTTTCATCTTGGCCATGGAGACGTAAGATTTATACGCAAGCGGAAATAAAAGCGCCTTGATCAACAGGGTAAGGCCAATGATGGCAAAGCCCATGTTGCCGATCAGACCATTCAAATAGTGCAGCACCGAAAAGATCGGTTTCGTGAGGAAAAAGAACCAACCCCAGTCAATCGAATCGATGAATTTTGTTACGCCCTTATCGTTTTCATAGGCGCGAATGGTGGCCCACTCTTTGGCGCCGGCAAACAGGCGGGTGGTGATCGCAACCGTTGTGCCGGGGGCGACGGTTTGCGTCTCGAGGCGGGCCTGAGTTTGGTAAATATCGCGGCGCTCGTCGTATTTTGCGACCGATTTGAACGGGCTTTTTTGATCCGGGATCAAAGTGGCCATCCAATAGTGATCAGTGAAGCCAATCCAACCTTCGGAATTGACCTGCGTCACCTCGGCGCGGGCGCCTTCGCGATCATTGAAATCGTAGTCTGCCACATCGTCATAGTCGATTTCGGCAAGTTCACCATTGGAAAGCGAAATCAGACCTTCATGTAGGATGAAAAAGTTCTTGAGATCGGCGGGTTCGCCGTGACGGGCAAGGATACCGTAAGGCGCGGCAATCGCGGTGCCGCTGCTGTTGTTTTCAATCGACTGGGTGATGGTGAACATATATTGATCGTCGATTTCGATCTTGCGGCGGAAAGTCAGACCTGCGCCGTTATCCCAAATCAATTGCACAGGTGCGTTGGCCGAAAGTGTGTTGCCGTATTCGACGGCCCAGAGCGTATTGGCGCCAGGAACCGCATCAAAATCAAGGCCAGCACCAGGGGCCCAGCCGTAGAGTGCATAAAACGCCCCATCGGTTCCGACCGGTGACAAAAACGTGACGATGTCCGAATCTTCATCAAGGGTTTCAGTGTAATTCTTGAACGCCAACTCATCAATGCGTCCGCCAAGCAGGGAAATGCTGCCTTTTACGCTTTCGGTGTCGATGGCAACGCGCGCAGCATCGGCAAGCGCGGTTTCAGTGAGCGTTGCAGCGGGTGATGCCGATTCTGCCGTAGTCGTGGCATCTGCAACTGGAACAGCGGTATCCGTTCCCACACCTGCGGTGTTATCCGTAGCGACGAGCGGCGCGGTTGGATCAACCGCAGCGGTTTCTGGGGGCGGAAACAATACAAACCATACCAGAATCACGAGGAAGCTAAGGCCGGTTGCGAGGATAAGATTTTTGTTTTGATCGTCCATCAGGAAATGGTCACCTGTCCGTTGAAAGTCAGGCCGGTTCAACAGAGTGCAGGGGCAAAGGTCAAGGGGATAGTGCTGCGTTTGCGGTATTTCAGGCGGATTGCGACCAAGTGAGGCGTGATTTTTTAGGATTAACCGGATTTACGCCCGATTTTCGGGGTGTCCTGCAATTTGGAATTATGCGCTTTGATCCAATCAATAGTTTGATCAAAGGGCATCGGGCGGCCAATTCCAAAGCCTTGAACATGGCCACATCCCAATTGTGCAAGCATCGCATGTTCGCCCGCAGTTTCGACGCCTTCCGCCAAAGTATCTAGGCCAAGGCGTTCGGCCATGGTCAAAATGGCGGCAACCATGCGCTGTTGTTCGGGATCTCGGTCGACTTTCATCACGAAAGAACGATCTATTTTAATGCGTTCGACAGCAAATCGGCGAATTGAAGAAATTGACGCATGTCCGGTGCCAAAATCGTCAAGGTCAACCTGACAGCCCAATTTTGCCAGCCCGTTGATGTTACGTGAAATCGTATCGTCGGGAGAGGCAGCAACAACGGTTTCAAGAACCTCGACCGCGAGGCGATTTGGGTCGAGATCAAAACGATCAAGTTCCCATTTGATCTTGTCGACAAGCTTGGGATTGCGCAATTCGTCACCGGCAAAATTTACCCCGACTTGCGGCACGTCCACACCGGCAAAATCCCAAGCTTTGGCCGCGGTGAGTGCGTGATAAATCATCACTTCCCCAAGGCGTTCAAGTTGACCGGATTGTTCCAGCGCGGGTAGAAATTCGGCCGGCGAAATCATGCCGCGCGTTGGATGCATCCAGCGTGCCAAGGCCTCAAATCCCGTTACCTTGCCGGTATCCGTGGAAATTTGCGGCTGAAACCAGGGTTGAATTTGACCGTTTTCGAGGGCGTAACTGGCCTCGGACATGAAAACATGACGCGTGGTCTCGACCTTTTTCATTTCTTCCGAAAAGGCGCGGATCGCTGACGGGCCATTGCGATTTGCCTCGATCAAGGCCAGACCAGCGGCGGACATCAACGCCTCGCCAGTTTTTTCGGAAACCCGGGAAGCAAGGCAAAATCCGATACAACATGACACATAAATGTTGGTCGCGTCGAGAGAGATAGGTTCTTCAACTGCGGATTGAAGTCGGGTCGCCAATTGAATGGAAACCTCCAGATCAAGGTGGCGAACCGGGGCAAGCGCCACACCAAACCGACTATCGCCCATGCGGCAAACCTGATCCCCGTCACGCAAAACGCCGCGTATCCGATCACCGATACGGCGCAACATTTCGTCGGCGGCAGATTGCCCGTAACGATCCATAATGGCGGCGTAATCATCTATTTCAACCAGATAACACGCCGTATTGCGGGCCTCGTTGCTATCTATGGCAAGCGAACGATCCAAAGCAACTTCAAGGCTGTCCTGCAACGCCAATCCGGTCACGCTATCGCGCGAATACCCGGCGGCAGTTCCACTAAACCCGCCAACGAGCGCAAATAAAACCGGTGATCCGAGGGCAACCAACAATAATGCCGGTTCGCCACCAAACCAGAAGGCCCCAAGCGCAACAGCCGGAAGAAACGCCAACACATGCGGACCAGAAAGGGCCACGCGCAAGCGCCGACGCAAAAAAGCAAATTTTAGACCAAGCCGCTGCCACATATTAGCGATTCCCTGATGATTACCCCATCAGGCTAGTTGCGCAAACTAAAGACAGCTTTAACGCAAGTCGGGCACATCCGCAGAATTTCGATCAAATTTTATCGAGTTTTGGTTTGGTTTGGGGGCAGAACGCCGAACGAGATTGGCAAAATCAAAAAGATTCGGGTCGAGAAGATGTGAGGGGCGCGTATTCATCAAGGCGCGAAACATGACCTGACGCCGCCCCGGTGCGTTGGCCTCCCAGCCATCAAGAATCGCCTTGACCTGTTGGCGTTGCAGCCCGTCCTGAGACCCGCATAAATCACACGGAATAATCGGGTAATCCATCGCATTTGCAAACCGCGCACAATCGGCCTCGGCAACATGGGCGAGGGGGCGATAAACGAATAAATCGCCGTCTTCATTGACAAGTTTGGGCGGCATAGTTGCAAGACGCCCCCCGTGGAACAGATTCATGAAAAAGGTTTCAAGAATGTCATCGCGATGATGCCCCAACACCACGGCGCTGCACCCTTCTTCACGGGCAATTCTATAGAGATTACCACGTCTTAGGCGCGAACACAGTGCGCAAAACGTGCGCCCTTGCGGGGTTTTGTCCATAACGATGGAATACGTATCTTCATATTCGATCCGGTGATTTACACCCATCTTGTCAAGAAATTCAGGGAGCACAGTTGCTGGAAATCCGGGTTGCCCCTGATCAAGATTGCACGCCAACAATTCAACCGGCAAAAGGCCGCGCCACTGCAATTCGTGGAGCACCGCAAGCAGGGTGTAGCTGTCCTTGCCGCCCGACAGGCAGACAAGCCAACGCGTGCCGCGCTCAATCATCCCGTATTGTTCAATTGCTTCGCGGGTTTGGCGCACGATCCGCTTGCGAAGTTTCTTGAATTCGGTGGTTTTGGGGGCATTGGCAAAAAGCGCGTGAATATCTTGGGTTTCGTCCTTCATGGCCGCTGCTTTAGCGCCAATACCGAGGTTTAGCAAAGAGGTTTTGATGGCGCTTTAGGATGCATAAGGAAAATTCAGCAGGGTTGCCGGTCAAAAAAGCTGATTTTCATTCAAATTTTAGGCAATATGTGGCAATTGGAGGAAAGGTGAATAGATGACGGATGGCTTCGAATCCGAAGAAAATGCGGTGCCGGGCAGGACCAAGAAGCTCCGCCAGCTGGCGTCATTCTTGCTTCTGGTGTTTGGATTTGGCTTGGCCGCCGGGTTTTCGGCATTTTCAGGGTATGGTCTTGAGGGCAGCGCGGCACAGGTGATTTCGATATTCCTGACGCTAATCCTGCTGGTTTGTTTTGTCGGAATCCTCGCATTTCTATTTCGCAAGCGCCTTATGAAGGGCATGTTCGGGATCCGCGATGCCCAGATCGAGAGTTTCGCCGAACCTCTGGCGCGGGTTGCTGAAGGCACGGCAGAGCGCGACAGCCGCGACACCCAGGGCGCGACATCTGCGGCGCGTAGACCTGCTACAGCTTACTTTTGCGCGCTATGCGTGGGTGTCGACGCGGCGCTGCTGTTCAAACAGAACCAGTTGCTTAAGGCGCAATCGGGGTTCTTGCACAAACAGACCGACCTTTTGGTCTGGTAGAACTTGGCCTGGCAGAACAAACAGTTTGGCAAATCACCCGTGCGGGTAATTTCGAACAACCCTAATGCCGGTTATCGTTTCGGGGATTGTCCTAGTGATCGTCTTGATGATCGTGCCCGCACTTGCGCGACCCTGATTTGGGATCGGGAACCGGATCATATCCGTCGCTGCCAAAGGGTTGACAGCGGCCCACGCGTTTCGCCGCGAGCCATGCACCTTTGATCGCACCGTGTTTTTCAAGGGCTTCGAGGGCATAGGCGCTACAGGTCGGTTGAAAGCGGCAGGAATTCCCAACCCACGGCGAAAACAGCAGACGGTAGATGCGGACAGGGATAGCGACGATATGGGCGGTAAATTTCATGACGCAGCTCTCCCTTTCAAGGCGGTCTATTTGCCGATGTGCAGCTTGGACAACGCATAGATAAGGTCACCTTGCAGAAGTTCAAAGGGGCGTTGATCCGTGACTTGTTTGCGCCC
>Ga0256834_1002822_pt1 | contig 10691 bp, 4 predicted proteins | sample 4281140metaG_FD_190536 | JGI IMG/M metagenome (GOLD analysis project Ga0256834, IMG submission 190536) | Hydrothermal vent microbial communities from East Pacific Rise, Pacific Ocean - 4281-140 | ecosystem: Environmental > Aquatic > Marine > Hydrothermal vents | place: Pacific Ocean: East Pacific... | reverse complement strand
GTTGCTGAGCAGGGTAGTGGTGGCAACGGATGACAGGAGAATCGCCGATTGTGTTGCAGGATTTGGGGGTGAGTATGTGATTACCCGTGACGATCATGTCTCCGGGTCGGACAGGCTGGCCGAGGCTGCAGAGCTTCTTGACATCTCAGAGCATGATGTGGTGGTGAATATTCAGGGGGATCAGCCCCTTTTTGACGCCAAGGTTATTGAGCAGGTGGCAGGCCCCCTCATTGAGGACCCGTCCCTTCCCATGGCCACCCTGATTTATAAGATTATCCGGCCTGAGGAGATAGATGATCCCAATCATGTGAAAACGGTTTTTGATCATGAAAACAATGCGCTCTATTTTTCCAGATCACCGGTGCCCTTTCAGCGTAATCCCGAAGAGAAGATAGTGCCGACCTACTATAAGCACCTCGGTTTCTATGCCTACCGCAAAGGCTTTCTACTCACCTTTGTGGCCCTTCCCGAAGGAGAGTGGGAACGTTTTGAAAAACTCGAACAGCTGAGAGCGCTGGAGTACGGCTACAGGATAAAAGTGGTACTCACGGAACATGACTCCATTGAAGTGGATACCCCGGAGGATTTGAAAAGGGTGGAAGAATTTATTATACATGGGAGCAAATAAGATAATTTCATTATTACAGATAAAAAGTTAACTGAAAAAGGATTGAAAATGAGAAAAAAAATAACAATTATCGGAGCTGGAAATGTAGGTGCCACCGCAGCTCACTGGGCTGCTGCAAAAAATCTTGGCGATATCGTTCTTCTTGATGTGGCCGAGGGTATTCCCCAGGGAAAAGCGCTTGATCTTTCCCAGTCAGGTCCTGTTGAAGGATTCTACTTCAATGTAAAGGGCAGCAATGATTATGCGGATACCGCTGATTCAGATGTGGTTATTATCTCCGCAGGGCTTGCCAGAAAACCGGGAATGTCCAGAGATGATCTTCTTGCCAAGAATGTGGCCATCGTAAAATCATGCGCCGAAGAGGCCGTCAAACATTCTCCCGACTGTGTACTTATTGTGGTAACCAACCCGATTGATGCCATGGTCCACACCGCATTCAAGGTAACCGGACATCCCAAGGAGAAGGTTATCGGTATGGCAGGTGTCCTTGATTCTGCACGCTATCGTACTTTCCTGGCTGAAGCAATCGGAGTTGCCCCCAAAGATGTGAACGCGCTGGTGCTTGGTATCCATGGCGATAATATGATGCCCATGGTTCGCCTGGCCAATGTTGCCGGGGTTCCCATTACCGACCTGCTCTCCGCTGAAGAGATTGATGCCATAGTTCACAGGACCCAGACCGGTGGCCTTGAGATAGTCAATCATCTCAAGACCGGATCCGCTTTTTACACACCAGGACTTGCAGCCGTTGAGATGGCAGAGGCCGTACTCACCGATTCCAAACGTGTGCTTCCCTGTGCCGCATTCCTGGAAGGGGAATTTGGTGTATCCGGCTATTTTCTCGGAGTCCCTGTGGTCATAGGTGAGAAGGGGGTTGAGAAGATCCTTGAATTTGAGCTCACCGATGAGGAGAAAGAGGCACTGCAGCTCTCTGTGAAGGCCGTTGCCAAACAGATGGAAGCCACGGGACTGTAAAGATCTTGGGAACGGATACGAGCAGGGACAGAGTCTTGTCAGGGGTGGCAGCGGGTCTTGAACGGATTGACAGAAAGGCCCTGTCCCCCCTTGACCTGCTGCCACACACCGATATTCGTGAAAAGCTGGTGGAACTGGTGCTTACCGGGGTGCCGGAGGGGGTTCCGGCAGAAACCGCCTCTGAACTGCAGCAGATACGGGAGGAACTCGGCCATGAAGCCGTAAGAGACCTCAATGTTGTGGTTTTTGGAGGAGGCACCGGTCTCTCAACCATCATCGGTGGAGACAGCCGCTCGAAATCCTGGATAAAAGATCCGTTTTCCGGTCTGAAATGCCTCTTTCCCAAAACCAGATCCATCATCTGTATAACCGACGATGGCGGTTCAACCGGTGAGCTGCTGAAGGACCTGCCACTTATTGCGCTTGGCGATATTCGTCACGTTCTGCTTTCCTCCATACAGCTGCTCAAGCTGCAGAAACTCCATGGCCTGTCTGAAAAGCAGGCAGTCAGATGTGTGAAATCGCTGGCAGAGATATTCAATTACCGCTTCCGGTCCCGGCCTGAAAGCAGCAGGCAGCTGTTGCATGACTGCGGGCTCACGGATGCCGATGATCTTCCCCTGATTGTCAAGGAGATGCTTGAGAATATCATTGAAAATCTCTTTGCGGACAAGAGGCTGTATCCAACACTGCAGCGCCCCCACTGTCTGGGGAATCTCATTCTGGTTTCCTCCATATATGAACAGATTCCCGGACATTACAGTAATGAATCCCTGCTCACAGAACCTGATCTTATCCGTCAGAACCTCCATCGCGGCATTGCTTCACTCTGTGTGACTCTTGGTGCGGATGAGCAGGCTGTCATACCCTGCACCTATGTTCCGGCTGAACTCAGTCTTCGCTATACCAACGGGGTTCAGGTGACAGGGGAACATAAATCCGGTGCTGCCAGACGGGGCTATCCGGTGGACAGTGTTCATATAAATTTCTGTGAAGAGCCGGAGGTAAGTGACGAGGTTCTCGCCCTTATTGAGGACGCGGATATCATGATCATGGCTCCGGGCAGTCTCTACAGCTCACTTATCCCCATCTTTCAGGTTCCCAAAATTGCAGCAGCGGTAAAAGGCAATCATCATGCCCTGAAGATCCTTGTTTCAAATCTCTGGGTTCAGGCGGGGGAGACTGACCTCAGCCTTTCAGAACCGGATCGCAAGTTCCATCTCTCAGACCTGTTAAAGGCCTATGAACGGAATATTCCCGGCGGCACCAGGGGCCTGTTTAACAAGGTGCTCTGTCTCTCGTTTAAGGATGTACCTGCAACCATAATTCAGAACTATGCCGTGGAGGGTAAGATTCCCATCTATCTTGATCGTGATGAGGTGAAGCGACAGGGGATCTTCCCCCTTGAATGTGGCATTTATTCCACCTCAGCACTGAGAGAGCACGGGGTGATCAGGCATGATCCCAAACAGTTTTCCCTGGTTATCCGTACATTATGGGCAATTTTTCGCAGTGGTCGGGACTCATGTCAGGAGGCCGGGTCCACTGATGGGCAGGATCATGATGAGCAGCATAAATATCTGACCTCAATGCAGATTCCCTGCCTCAGGTATCAGAGAATAAAGGATTATCTTGCAGGAATCACCATTCAGCTTGAGGGAATGAGGCGTACTGAAACAGATGCCATACGGGATATCTTCCAGAATATTCTCTGGAATCATAAGGATATCCCCCTGGAACACCTGCAGTTTGTCAAGGGGGTGCAGTGTGTTGCCCGTGAGCACTGGAAGCGCAATCAGAATTGGGACAAGGTCTTTTCTTTTTATGATCCGAAGGATTCCATATTAAAGATACGTCAGGATCAGTTCAACTCGGCGGACAGGCTTGAAGTTGCCTTTCTTGTTGCATTGGGACAGGGCCTTCTTGGAAATTATGCAGCCAGAAAGGAGATCCTGCCCATCTGCTCGGGAGCCATTGAACTTGGCAAGTCCTATCATCTCTATCTGAAGCCGGAAGAGGAGCGGAACTGTTATTTTTCACCCCGTGATCTGGCAACCTACCTGACTCTGGCAAGGATGATCCCGGATCCGGCTGATGCCAATCATTTTACCAGACTTGTCAACGGCGCTGAAGGCTTCACCCCGCCGGGCCTTCTCATGGGCCTCACCTATGCATGGTATCTGGATAATCGTTTTGCCTCTCATATTGAGTATAAAATGGCAGTCCTGAAGATTGATCATTCTGATCTTATTCCGGAGCAGGTTCGCATGAAAAGCAGAAGGGAGAAGCTGACGGTTTTTTTCAGAGAGGTAATTTTTGGTCACTAAAGGTCCTGTGGGCCGTCCACTGTCCCACCCGGAAAAACACTCCCACAGGCACGCGGTTCTCCCGGCCTGTTACGGTTTTCTAATAAACCGCTAATACAAAACAAATCCATCACTGTTATCCTCTAGCTGTTGTAAAAGAAACGACATGCCTGAGCCGGCTGCAGGGGCATACGTTTTCCTGAATCCATGACTGGACGCGCTGCAGTACGGCACTGCACAGCGGCTGAAGAAAGAAATGCCCCGCTCCTAGGGGAAAACCCTGCAAATCAGCATGTTGAACAGGTGTTTTGCCAGGGTTCTGGCAGGGATTCAGGGCTGAATGCTGCAAAACAGAGGAACGGAACATGGAAAAAACAGAGAAACCGGAGTCGTTGGAACGTGCTCTGGAGAAGGCGGCCAAGATTATCTGCACCCTTAAATGTGGTCTTTGTCCCCACAGTGAGGAGGGGTTTTCTGGCTGTTTGTCCGAGTGTGACGAAAATATTCTTCCATGGCGCTGCTGGGTGGCTCACCTGAGAGACATCAGTTCCACTGTATAGCCACCGGTACCGTACTGAGAATATCTCAGATACCAGGGCAGAGAGACTGCAGCTGCTGCCACTGGAGTTTGAGTTTTTTGGCAGAGACGGACATGCCACCTTTGAGTTCAGGCGCAAAAATGGTAACGCGATAGGCGTGAACCATTTTTCGATACTGTCTCATGGCTTCTCTGCATTCAGCAGGCAGGGAGCTCTGCTCTTTTTCATCAAGCAGCTTCATCCTGTTGAGGTGCGGGGCCAGCAGCTCTGCCTTTTTCCTGTCTTTGGCAGGGTTGGCATGGGCGCGTTCGATGCGGATTATCAGGGCCTTGAAGGAACGGATACAGTCGGTGAAATCTAAGGCTGCAGGAGTGTCAAGAAAATCGGCCGGGAAGATCTCTTCAAGCAGTCTCTCATACTCCTGGTAGCGTTTTGAGTCATGGGAATGGCTTTTCCTGGCAAGAGCTGCAAAGCGTCCAATATGTTCTGATACTTCTCTTCTTTTTCGCAGTACAGTCAGCAGTTCATCGCAGATTTCACGCCCCGAACGATAGAGTCCACGTTTGCCGACCTGTCTGATTTCTTCATCAAAGACTTCCTTTTCCGGGATGCTTTCAAGTTGCTTGGTGAAGAGATGTCTCAGTATAAAGTGTAGCAGGGCATCTGTTGCCCTGTTTCGGGTGGAAAAACTTGTGATCAACCACTGTGATGAGGGTCCCGACAGGGCCGTATGGCAGTATTTTTTCAGGCTTTTGTACTCTTCTCTGAATCGTGACTGATAGAGGTAGAGGCTTCCTGAAACATTGAGCTTCTCAGCTTTTTTTCTGTCGCTTTCAAAGGAGAGGCTGACCCCGCCGCGGTTTTTTTCCAGGGTAAGGCATGGGTAGAGGTATCCGGCCACATCCCCCTGAGTATTGAAAAGAGGGATGCTGCGTGGCAATCCATCAAAATCCCATGTGTTGAAAAAACGACCTTTCCAGGGGGCAATGATCCGTTCTGCCTGGGAATCAGGACTCACTGGTTTCCCTGTACCGCCTGCTGCCACCTGTGCCAGCCGGTGCAGGGTCCTGCCTGTGGCAATTTTCCGTCCGTTCTCGTCCTGAATGAGGAAGCGCATGCGGAGATGATTGGGCAGCTGCTCCGGCCAGTCAGAGCGATTGACTGTAATGCGATAGCCTTTGAAGATGCTCTGTTCCAGTGCCTGATACAGGGAGCCCTTATAGTGAATGGAGTCGTCAAGAAGAAAATCGACACTGTTGTTTATGGGAATGAGGTGTTTGCGTATCCGTTTCGGGAGGCCCTTTACCAGAAAGCTGATCTTTTCACGAATAAGTCCGGGCACCAGCCATTCAAAGCTGGATTCCGGAAGAGTGTCAATGTCTGCCAGTGGTATCCGGACGGTGACCCCGTCGTCATCTTCCCCTGGAGCCAGGTTATAGCTGAGTCGCAGTGAGCGTGAGGCAATGTTCAGTTTTCTGGGAAAGTCCTGAAATTCATTCTCCTCCGGTCGTCGGGAGAGGATGTCCTCTTCTCTCATCATAAGGAAATCCTGAGACTGTCTGCTGTCAAGGAAACGGTTGAGAGTGAATCTGTCATAGACATGATCGGGCAGACGCTCATCATAAAAAAGGAAGAGGCTGTGATCGTCCACCAGGAGGTCGCGTTTACGGAGACGTTCCTCGGTGTCCTGCCATTTCCTGATCATCCTGATATTGTGTTCCAGAAATGGATATTTTCCTTTGAGCTCCTTTGCTAAAAGGGCCTGCTGGATAAAAATTTCCCTGGCCTCCTTTCGGTTTCCCGTGGTGGTTCTGCCAAAGTTCACCAGTCGGCCGGTTGAGAGGACCAGTCCAAAAAGGGTGATTTTCTCTTCTGCCAGCACCTGTCCGCTCTTTTTCTGCCAGCGGGGATTGGACCATGATGTACGACTCAGGTGTCTGGATGCTGCAATGAGCCATTCAAGTTCAACATTTGCCACAGTGAGAGCGTAGAGGCGACCGGTTTCAAGAAAGGCTGCTCCGATAAGCCATTTTCCTGAGTTGTGGAACTGGTGGGAGCCGGGAAAAACCATGAACTCCTTGGCTCCTGCACCAAGATATATTTTTTTCTCATTTTCCTTTTTCTGCCCGATATTTCGTAGAAATCCAGTGCAGAGACTTTTGTGGACAGCAGCATAGGAGGCAGGTTCCGTGTTTTCCGTAAAGCCCTTTTCCCGATCAAGAATTCGTGCCAGCTGGTCATGGAGATCAATCCATTCCCGCATCCGTTGAAAGGAGAGGTAGTGGGTTTTGCAAAATTTCTTGAGGCGGTTCCATGAGAGTCCTTTCTGCCTGACATCATGGAAGAGATCCCAGATTTTCAGCAGGCTGAGAAAATCAGAATGTTCATGGGCAAATTTTTTATGGGCAGCATCCGCTGCCTGTTCCTTCTCCGCCGGGCGAATCCTTGGGTCCTGGATGGCCAGCGCAGGTGCAATAATCTTTATTTCGCGAACGCAGTTGTTTTCACGTGCCGCAATGAGGATTCGTGATATCGGCGGATCAATGGGCAGCCTGGCCATGAGCTTTCCGGTCCGGTTCAGGAAGGTCTCATTTTTCAGGGCACCAAGCTCTTTGAGCAGAGAATATCCGTCACGAATGGCAGCAGAAGATGGGGGTTCCACAAAGGGGAATTCCAGAGGGGAACCAAGATCCATACTGATCATCTGCAGGATGACATCTGCCAGGTTGGAGCGTTTGATCTCCGGCAGGGTGAAGGCGGGCCGGTTCAGGTAATCTTCTTCAGAGAAGAGGCGAACACATATTCCGGGTCCAATACGGCCACAGCGGCCTTTACGCTGGTCGGCACTGGCCCTTGAGATTCGGGTTATGGGAAGACTGGTGGTCCTGGCCCGGACATTATAGCGGGAGATACGGGCAAGGCCCGAATCGATCACATACCGTATTCCCGGTACTGTGATGGAGGTTTCGGCAACATTGGTGGCCACCACTATCCTGAGCTTCTTTGAAGCAAGGAATATCTTTTTCTGATCTGCTGCAGCCAGCCGGCCAAACATGGGCAGTATCAGGTAGTCTGGAAAATGGCCCTCCAGCAGGCTGCAGCATTCACGGATGTCTTTTTCTGTGGGAAGAAAGATCAGGGTGTCTTCAGGCTGGTCTTTTCTGTGCAGATCAGCCAGGGCCTGAACGCACTGCTCAACAGGGGTGGATTCCTCATTGTCATCTTTTTCTTCAGGCTGGTAACGGACTTCAACATCATAGCTTCTCCCTTCAACGGTGACGATGGGCGCATCATGGAAATGTCTGGCAAAAATTTCCGTGTCGATGGTGGCTGAGGTGATGATCAGTTTGAGTTCAGGGCGCCTGGGAAGAATTTTCTTCAGGTAGCCGAGAAGAAAATCTATGTTCAGGCTGCGTTCATGTGCCTCATCGATGATAATAACGTCATATTTTTTCAAGAGCGGATCCTGCCGTGTTTCAGCAAGGAGAACTCCGTCTGTCATAAATTTAATGCGGGTCTTTTGTGTTGTCTTGTCATGGAATCGTATCTTATAGCCAACAAGGTGGCCATCCGGTGCAAGCTCTGATGCAACACGGCCTGAAACCGAAGTGGCTGCCACCCTGCGTGGCTGGGTACAGCCGATGAGCCCGGATTTGTCGGAACAGTACTCAAGGCAGAACTTCGGCAGCTGGGTGGTTTTCCCGGATCCTGTTTCACCTGAAACAACGATGACCTGATGATCCTGTATCAGTTCGATAAATTCTTCCCTGTAGTGGACGATGGGAAGAGATGTCGGGTAATTGAATTGCATGGTAGACGATGCCCTAAAACATGAAGTATGGTATAAATTCTGCTGCTGTTTTGTACACGGGAATAATTGATCTGTCATTCTAAAAAGAGGGAAGCGTTCCATGAGTAGAATTGAGGTGGCGGTTGCAGCCCCCCTGTATCAGTCACTGTCCTACTCGTTTGACTCCGCCCGGGAGGGTGATCCTGTCGGCAGGCGAGTCCTTGTGCGTCTCGGGGCGCAGAAGGTGACCGGCTATGTCCTGGGGCTCCTTCCTGAAGAGGATGTCAGCTATCGAATACTTCCCGTGCTTCGATTCCTCGATGGCCGTGATCAGCCTCTTTTTCCTTCCAATATGGTTCCTTTTTTCAGGTGGATTGCCCAGTACTACCATCATCCCATCGGAGAGGTCGTCAGAACCGCTCTCCCCGGGGGACTCACCAGGCGGAATCGCAAAGTTATAAAACTGTGCAGCCTCCCCCTTGAAAAAACGCCTGAATGGCCGGATGCAGCCGGTTCTGTTCCTGACTGGCTGGAGACTCTGTGCAGTAAAAAGGTACTGACTCCTGCGGTGAGCAGAAGAGTCCTGGCGGATGGCGATGCCCGAAAAGTTATTGACGGCTGGATAAGAGAAGGGCTCGTTGTTCTTGATGATATAGTCGAAAATGAAAAAATCCGCGAGAAGACCGAACGATGTTACCGGCTTCTGCAGCAGATTGAGCTTCCGGATGTACCTCAGGCAGACGCCGGCCGCGAGGCATTGAAAGAAGCTGCCGGCCGGAAAATTAACGGCAGGGCACTCGGGATCCCGCAACTCCGAACCCTCATGTATCTCTCACAGATTGCGGCTGAAAAAGATATCGAAGTCGTCCCTGCAAAAGATCTGCGAAAGATTTACAGTGGTGCCTCAAAGGCCCTGAAGATACTTGAAGAGAGGGGAATTGTTGCCTCTGAAAAGAGGCGCATCTACAGAAACCCCTTTGGCGAAACCCTGACCCATTTCGCAAAACCTGAACGCTTGAGTGAGGAACAGGAACAGGTCTTGTCACAAATACTGCCGGCCCTTGATGCGGGGAATTTCAAGACGTTTCTTCTTCACGGGGTGACCGGTTGCGGAAAGACTGAGGTGTATCTCCGTGCTGCGGAGCAGACCCTTGGCAACGGCCGGGATGTCATGGTGCTGGTCCCGGAGATCGCCCTTGCAACACAGCTTGAGGCACACTTTGTCTCCCGCTTCGGGGAGCAGGTGATTCTGCTGCACTCGGGACTCAGTCAAGGTGAACGGTTTGATCAGTGGAGCCTTGCCATGAAGGGGCGGGCCAGGGTCGTGATCGGTGCCAGGTCTGCTGTCTTCGCACCTCTGCAGAACGTTGGGCTTATTGTGGTGGATGAGGAGCATGACAGTGCCTACAAACAGGAGGACGGGCTGCGTTATCAGGGGCGTGATCTTGCCGTTCTGCGGGCCCGCTGCAGCAGCGCGGTGGTGATACTCGGATCCGGTACTCCGGCCATAACGAGTTATGCCAGTGCCAGGAACGGTAAATTCGAACTTCTTCACATGCGTCAGCGGGTACAGAACAGAGCTCTTCCCGATGTGACCCTGGTTGATCTTCGCAACACCAGTGAGAAAAAACGGGGAGAGGCACTGGGGAGAAAGCTCAATGAAGAGCTGGCTCAAAATCTCAAGGATAAAAAACAGTCCATCCTCCTGCTGAATCGCAGGGGGTTTTCATCAATATATCTCTGTCGTGACTGCGGGGAGCCTGTGCAGTGCCGCCACTGTCACATATCGCTCACCTATCATAAGAAAAGGAAGAAACTGGTCTGTCATTACTGCGGTTTCAGTCTCAGGGAGAATGTGATCTGTGCCAAGTGTAATTCAACGGAACTTATTCCGGTGGGTTTTGGTACGGAACGGGTGGAGCTTGAACTGCGGGAGCGTTTCCCTGATGCCCGCATTGAACGAATTGATTCAGATACTGCTGCCGACCGGCGCAAATTCCACAAGGTACTGAAAAAAATGCACGGGCAGGAGATAGATATCCTGATCGGGACACAGATGATAGCCAAGGGGCATGACTTTCCCAATGTCACTCTGGTGGGGGTTGTCTTTGCTGATGGAGGTCTCAGTATGCCGGATTACCGCGGGGCTGAGCGTACCTATCAGCTCCTGTCCCAGGTCAGTGGGAGGGCAGGCCGGGGGGAGAGTCCGGGCCGGGTGGTGGTACAGACCCTGAGACCTGAACATTATGCCATTGAACTGGCCCGGACCCATGATTATGAGAAACTCTATGACAGGGAGATGGAGATTCGCTCCAATCCACGTTTTCCGCCCTATCTGCGGATGGTGAACCTGAAAATTTCAGGGAGCAGTGAATCCCTGGTGCAGAAGACGGCGGTGGAGCTGGCGCAGCTGTGCAGGGCTGACGCGGGAGGGCAGGTTGAAGTACTTGGGC
>Ga0256834_1002821_pt1 | contig 10691 bp, 12 predicted proteins | sample 4281140metaG_FD_190536 | JGI IMG/M metagenome (GOLD analysis project Ga0256834, IMG submission 190536) | Hydrothermal vent microbial communities from East Pacific Rise, Pacific Ocean - 4281-140 | ecosystem: Environmental > Aquatic > Marine > Hydrothermal vents | place: Pacific Ocean: East... | reverse complement strand
TGGCTGTTTGAAGAAGGTTTTGTGCCTGATGCTATCATCAACTACTTGCTATTACTCGGTAACTCTAAGGCGCCAAGCGAAGTATTTACCCTACCTGATGCCATAGACTGGTTCGACATAGAGAGCATCTCTAAGTCTGCTGCGAAGTTTGACATAGACAAGCTACGTTTTCTTAACCGCAAACACATAGAACGTATGGACGACAAAGCACTCTCCACGCTTTTTGGTTTTGCAGATGTAGACATAGGTAAACTTGCTAAACTTTACCTTGAAGTCGTCTCAACTACCAAAGAGATAGATACTAAGATAAAAGCCATCTTTAGTCCCAAAGACTTTTCAGGTGAGTGGTCTAAGGAGATGCGAACTTTGGAAACTTTAGTGCAAAATGCTCCTATGTTCTCAGATTTTAATGATTTTAAATCCTACATCATGTTAGAATCTGGGCTGAAAGAAAATAACTTCTTTAACCCCTTAAGATTACTACTTACAGGTGCAGAGCAAGGCCCCGAGCTAAGCGACGTTTACCCACTTATCAAATCATATTTATTGGAGATAGCCTCATGATTGCTGAACTTTATGGACTTATACACACACTAATGACCCTTTATATCTGGGTTGTAATTATTGCATCATTACTTAGTTTTGTTCAACCTGACCCAAACAACCCTATAGTGCAAGCACTATACAAATTAACTGAGCCTGCTTTATCTTTTGTACGTAAAAAAATGCCTTTTGTAATGATGGGTGGTATTGACTTGTCTCCATTGGTACTTATATTTGGTCTACAATTTATCGATATTATAATCCGTAATCTCTTCTTTGCCTAAGTGAAAAAATATTGTTTCGTTTTATCATTATAACCCTCATATTTTTAATATTTAACCCTTTAGAGGCTAAAAAGTTTACCTATTGGCAAGTACACAATATGCCAAAAAGTGTAGAAAAAGATTATTATATCTGGCGTCTTTTATCACAAAAAAGTACTACAGCTACAGAAGCACGTAATATTATACAAGAGGCAAATCATTTAAATAAAAAGCTACGTACTGCTTTTAAAAAAAGAACAGGTTTTACTGCACCTAAAATTACCAAGTCAAGAGATGTTACCCCCGATCACATATGGAAACCACGTAGCATCGCCAACAAACATTTTAAACAAGGTCTTGCACTTCTTAGACAAAAAAAAGCCAGCCAGGCAGAAAAACATTTTAAGATTGCCAAAGATAATTATAAGAAAAAACACAAAAAGGATAAAGCACTATTTTGGCTTTATTTAAGTACAAAAAACACAAAGTACCTTACAGAATTACGTAAAAGTTATCATCCAAATATTTACACATTGATGGCTGCAGATACAGTAAAGGGGTCTTATCCAAAAACAATTACACAGCAAATCCGTAGAAAAAAGGTTCCTGGTTTTGATATTCAAGACCCTATTGACTGGGCAAAAGTGAAAGAGAAAGTTAAACGAAGTTCAAGCAACACCATTGATCATCTTGCAAGTAAGTATGCTTCTCAAGAGTCCATAGGGATATACACCTATCTTAAAGCAAAAGCAAGTGAGTATAGAAAATCTTACTTTCCTATGCCGTATAGAAAGGTGATGAAAAAAATGACTGCACAAAGACAAGCACTTATCTATGCTATTGCACGTCAAGAAAGTCGTTTTGTACCTGCTTCAGTCTCCCGTTCTTTTGCTTTGGGTATGATGCAGTTTATGCCATTTCTCATTAAAGATATTGCAAAAAGAAAAAGACAAAAAATGGATTTAAATGACATGTTTAATCCTTATAAAGCCATTGAATATGCAGACTATCATCTAAACTATTTAAATAAATATTTGCATCATCCACTTTTTGTAGCCTATGCCTATAATGCTGGTATTGGATTTACCAAAAGGCACATTACCAATCGTAAACATTTTAGAAGAGGACCTTATGAGCCTTATATGAGTATGGAAACGATGAAGAATGTTGAAGCCAGAGAATATGGTAAAAAAGTCTTAGCAAATTATGTCATTTATCTAAATAAACTAGGTGTCACTACACGTATATTCCCATTGCTAAAGAGTCTAGCCACACCACATAAAACGGATAAGTTTAGAAAGTAAGCAACATATTCTTTTAAAAAGCTTTTTTATGAAGTACATACTTTGCAACTTTAGCAAAGTGTGCTGTACCTTTTCCATAAAGCATATCCTCGACTGTTAATTGCATACTCTTCTTTGGAGTATATGGAAAATGAACAAGATAAAATTGTGTCCAAGAAAAAACAAAAGGAATGTTTTTTAGCCACTTACTATTTTCACTTAAAGCTTTTATACTTTTAGGTGATTTACCATTAAGACGTAAAGAAAAATTCTCTAAGTTTACATTTTGTGTTTCATTGTCATCTACATAAATACCTATAATGAAAATTTCATCATTTTTTATTTTTTTATTTTTTTGTTTCTTAGATATATAGGTAGAAGTAAGAAGTACTTTAGTGATATTTTTTGTTGAATTATAGAGTTGTATTTTTTCTGTATTTTGTAATTTTTTACTCTCTATCTTATTCTCTTGATAGACTTTCATAAAAGCTTTTTCTTTTTTAGAAGAACATCCTAATATCAAGAATATTGTTAAAAAAAATAACCATACTTTCATTATAATATTCTCCTTTTATTTAAAATTATTTTAACATAGTTTCAATAAACTTTGATGTATAATTCTATGAAGTTATACAAAAGGCTATACGTGAAAAAGAGAGTTGCAGTTGCATTTACCGGCCCTTCAGGTAGTGGAAAAACTTCCTTGGTAGAGAAAATAGCCAAAGTTTTGATACAAAGTAAAAAAGTGGCTATCATTAAAAATGACCCCAAAGATAAAGCACACTTTGATGTGAAAGGTAAAGACAGTTATAAGTTTTCACAAACAGGTGCTGAAGTTGTAGTCACTTCACCTACAAGAACAACCTATTTCTCACAAAGAGAAAAAACATTAGATGCACTTGTACGTATGATTGATGATTTTGACATATTACTTGTAGAAGGACTGAAAACATTACCTTTGCCCCGTATTGCTATTTTTAGAAACCGTATAGATGAATCTTATTTTTCATTTTCTGAGGCTATAGCCATTGATGAAAGTATTAATGTGAATGACTATACAATACCAAAGCAAATTACAGTACTTGATTTAAACAACACCACACAAATCATTGCATGGATAGAAACACATGCAAAAACAATATAAGAAGGATTCCCATGAAGACCATATTTGAAACCATAAAAACCATAGCATTCGATATAGACAATGCCATCAAAACATCAGACTTAGGGTACAGTAACTCTGAAAACTCTTCAGGAGAGGATCAACTTAAACTTGATGTGCAGTCTGATATTATCATAGAAAAAGCATTCGCTTCTGTAGCTGTTGTAAAAAATCTAGTGAGTGAAGAGAAAGAAGGTGTACTGGAGTTAAATGATGCAGGTACCTATACCATCTGTTATGATCCACTAGATGGTTCAAGTCTTGTAGATGTAAACCTCTCTGTGGGCTCTATATTTGGTATTTATGAGGGAGAACTCAAAGGTGCTAACCTCGTAGCTTCTGCCTATGTTGTTTATGGTCCAAGAATTGAGTTGGTAATTGCAGAAAAAGGTCAAAAACCTATTCTCTACAGAGCAATAGGTGATACCTTTAAAGAAATAGGCACTATCACACTGGGGGAAAAAGGTAAACTCAATGCCCCTGGTGGTACACAACAAAACTGGAGTGAGATACATAAAAAATACATTGATGCATTATTTGCAGAAGGTTATAGGCTCAGATACTCAGGAGGTATGGTGCCTGATTTGCACCAAATATTACTCAAAGGGGGAGGTATGTTCTCTTACCCAGGGACAACAGATAAACCAAATGGTAAGCTAAGACAGCTTTTTGAAGTAATACCATTTGCCTTTATGTATGAACAAGCTGGAGGGCAAGCTATTGATGATAAGGGTATGAGACTTATGGAGCTAGTTCCTTCCCATCCTCATGACACAAGTCCTTGTTTCTTTGGGTCTAATTATGAGATCCTTTCACTTAAAACACTTTATGGAATCCAAATATAATGTCCGAAAAGTCACTTGATGAATGGCAAATACTTTTAGTACAAAAAAAACTAGAACTAGAAGAATGTCAAAATAAACATCAAGTAGACTCCTGTTTAAAATGTGACAGACTATTGGACTGTACTATACGTGACAGCTATATCAAAGCAGTCTATGACAGTATGAGTAAAGGGAAAGGTGGAGGATTTGAGTTTTAAACTTGCGTCTCTATAAGTTTCAACTTCATTGTTCTTGTCATTTTCTTTTTAATTTCATATTCTCTTTTAGATGCTAAACTTCTATCTATACATTTTTCAGAATATACAAGTGTAACAGGTCTACGTATACGTGTATACTTTGCACCCCTATCTGAACCATTGTGTTCTTCTACTCGACGTAATAAATCTGTAGTAATACCTGTATATAAAGAATCATCAATACAGCGAAGTATATAAACAAAATACATTAATGATTAAGAAGAGAAATAAAAATAGAAAAGAACATTTAATCTGTCTTTTCTAAGTCATACATGATAAAGTTACTAGAGATGCTCGGTGCTGCAATGAGTAAAATATCTGAAGAATCTATAGATTTAATATAACCTTTTACCTTTTCTAATCCAGAAGTACCAGATCCAAAAAGTTCAACTTGTTTTTGACGTAATGTCACTTTATAATAATCAGATACCTTAATAAAATATTGATTATTCATACCTACAATTTTATAATAAGCAATACTGTCATACATATAGGTTTTCTTATTGTTAATTTTAGTCTCAATCATAATATCATCAATATTTGACATAAAACTACTCCCTATATACTATTTAATATAAAAAGTATACACTTTCTTAACTTATACTTTCAAATTTACAAGAATTAAATGCTATATTTAGAGTACTTTCGGAAATAAACATCTCATCTTTTAAATGATTTATTCTTAGTAGTGCTCTTTTGCATTTCATCCCATTAACAGTATAATAACAAAGTTGCACAACAAATTGAGGTGAAGAAGTATAACTCAAACTATCAACCTCTATATAATAATCACTTTCTAAACCTACAACTTTATAATATTTTACATTATCTATGGTATAAATCTTTTTATAAAATCTAAATCTATTTTTTTCTAAAGATTTATTTTTTTGACGTAAATGTCTTTCAACTGTCAATTGATTCCAAATCTTTTTTTTATTATAAAGTGAAGTCAATGCACTTTTATAAATATTTTTTCTAGCTCCATATTGAAATGAAGGATTTATGTTGATTGCTGCTACCATGACATCTCCCTGAAAAGTATTTTATTTAAATTAAGTATTTACTTTATCAATTATGTATTACCTATATATTACCTCTCTTAAAAACATTCCTTCTTGTAACCCTCTATACAGCATCTTTTTGTTAGAATACGTGGAAACAATTTACCCATACAGTTTACCTGCACAGTAAAACCCAAAACTCATTTGTTTAAGGAACATTATGTCTTGCGAAAAAGCCTATATTACCACCCCTATATATTATGTCAATGATATTGCGCATATTGGACATGCCTATACGACTATCATCGCTGATACTCTTGCACGTTACTCTCGTCTAGCAGGAATGGAAACATTCTTTTTAACAGGCACAGATGAACACGGACAGAAAATAGAAGAAGCAGCCAAATCAAGAGGTGAAAGTACACAAGCGTATGCTGACAAAATCTCTGCAACGTTCAAAACCCTTTGGGATGATTTTGACATTTCTTATGACAAGTTCATAAGAACCACTGACGAAGACCATAAAAAAGGTGTACAAAAAGCTTTTTCTACTATGCATGCCAATGGTGACATCTATAAAGACACCTATAAAGGTCACTACTGTATCTCATGTGAGACATTCTTCCCTGCTATACAACTAGTAGACGATGAGTTTTGTCCTGAATGTGGTAAAAGTACAACCATAGTAGAAGAAGAGTCTTACTTCTTTAAGCTCTCAGAGTATCAAGACAAATTGCTTCAATATTATGAAGACCATCCAGATTTCATTTTGCCAAGAAGTAAAAGAAATGAAGTTATCCGTTTTGTAGAAGGTGGGCTTACTGATCTCTCTATCACAAGAACCTCTTTCGATTGGGGTGTTAAACTCCCTGAAGATATGAATGACCCTAAACATGTCATGTATGTATGGCTTGATGCACTTATGAACTATGTAACCGCGTTAGGTTACGGTACAGACGATGACAACATAGACCAGTGGCCTGCGCGTGTACAGCTCATAGGTAAAGATATCTTACGTTTTCATGCTATCTATTGGCCTGCATTTTTAATGTCTCTTGACCTTCCTTTACCTAAACACATCGCAGCGCATGGTTGGTGGACACGTGATGGTGAAAAGATGTCTAAATCAAAAGGTAATGTGGTAAACCCTAGAGAAGTTGCTGATGCTTACGGGCTAGATAACTTTCGTTACTTTATGCTGAGAGAAGTGCCTTTCGGTGGAGATGGTGACTTTTCTCAAAAAGCACTTATTGACCGCATAAACTCTGACTTGGGTAACGACCTTGGAAACCTACTTAACCGTGTCATAGGTATGTCAGGTAAGTACTTTGAGGGATTAGTAGACTCCAGTAATGTTGAAAAATACTACCAAGCAGAACTCGATGAAGTACATGCTTCACTAGATAAGCTAGAGCCATTACTTTATGAAATGCAAATACACCGTTACCTAGAAGAACTTTGGAGACCACTTACTGTTGCAAACCGTGCCATAGATAAGTATGAGCCTTGGAACCTTATGAAAAATGGAAAAGAAGAAGAAGCTATGGCACTCAATGGTCTCATCGCTGCTATACTTGCTAAAGTCTCAATCATGCTCTACCCAGTGATGCCAGCAGTATGTACAAAGATATCTAGGGCACTAAACTTTAGCATAGACAATGACTCATGGAATACACTAGCTAAAGGTACTGCTTTACTAACACCCTTCACACTAGAAAAGATAGATCCTCTCTTCCCTCGTATAGAAGAGCCTCTACTTACACAGATAGAACCCGTAGACACAAAAGAAAAAAAAGAAGCCTTTAAAACAAAAAAAGAAGAAGCTACTGAGACTGAGGGTATTGCTCTTATAGGCATAGACCAATTCTTTCAAACTTCTTTAAAAGTAGGAACTGTTGTAAAGGCAGAAGAAGTACCAAAAAGTAAAAAACTCCTTTTACTTCAAGTAGATGTGGGTGAAGCAGAGCCTCGACAAGTGGTTGCGGGTATCAAAGAATGGTATTCGGCTGAAGATATGTTAAACACACAAGTATGTGTTGTGGCTAACTTAAAACCTGCAAAACTCATGGGACATAAGTCAGAAGGTATGCTTTTAGCAGCTAAAGATGAAGATGGTCTTTGTATGGTACGCCCAGAAAAGCCTAAAACGGCTGGAACACCTATAGGATAATCCAAGTTATGAAAATAGAAGATATACTCAACCTAACAGAAGGTGTACTTACAAATACACCACAAATACAAGCAATAGAAGCAGCTACTGTGTTCCAATCAAAAGTAGAACATGGTGACCTTTTCTTTTCTTCTAATCAAGAAGAGATAGACCAAGCCATAGAAAATGGTGCTTATGCCATCATATATGATGATGAAAATATCGTACGAAAAGATGATGAGATAGCATGGATAAAAGTCTCAGATATACAACTTGCTGCTTTTAAACTTATACGATATGTAATAATCAAAAAAGAAGCACAATTCTTTTTAATATCTGAACATGAACTTACTTTTTTAAAGATGATACTTACCCACAAAACAAATATAGACTTCATTGCAAATGATTGGCGAAAAGCATTTGAACAAATACTTAATTCTGACGGTACGCTTTATGTGGGTACAGATAAGGATCTCATGAGACTTATTAAACCAGATGTACAAAATTTAGAGCGTGATGTAGACGGTTATCCTGTATTTGACACACTTTTTAAAACTACATTTAAAGTGGGTGGTTATGTCTATCAAGAAAAAGAACTGATTCCTTTTCACTTAGATTATCTACTACGTGTCTTACACTTTGCAGATACGAATGCCCTCCCTTATGACATAGAGCGTTTACATTATACAAAACACTTTACACCAATATTTATAGATACCCAACTTAATAAAACACGTTCCAATAATAGTGATAAAGTGGCAATATTTACTGACAATATTCCAGACATTGTAGAAGCTAGAGAATACATTAAACGTTCAAACAACTGGGTAAAAGGAATTGTACTTACCCCACCAAAAACAAAAGTACCAGGTATTGATAGACCTCATTGGTTTGAAAATGAAGATGATATTAGAGACACACTCAAAAACACGCTCTTTAATTATGCCTTTATTTATAATGCAGATAAAACGGTATTGAATACAATTAAAGAAGACTATACTCTTTTTTAGTTTTCTTCTGAATAAGTACCATATTTTTACCATTATCTATGAGCAAGGTAGCAACATTTAAAGAAGCCAATATCTGAAAACTTTTTTTTGTAAAAAAAACAATATGTGTTGGGTCTTTATGATAATACCATTTTTTAAAATCTTCTATATTGTTTGGATGAAACTCTGTCTGAATTGCCAAGTAGCCACCCTCTTCTAGCTTATCAATAAGGTATGCAAATACTTCTATAGGTTTATGTAAATGTTCAAAAACCTCAGTAGATACAATGAGTGAATATTTTTTATTTTCATCTAAATGACTAGGGTGATATATGGGATCATAATAGTCACAAGATATACCATTTTTCTCAAGCATTGAAGCCAAAAGTGATGTGCGTCCACAACCAAAATCTAATGCAGTTTTAACATCAACAAGTGAAGGTAGTGTAAAATCTAAAAATCGCTGAAAATATACTCTATAACCTTCGCTATCCTCATTATTCTGATGTAAGTTATAACGTTCTTTTTGACTAGAAAAGTCTTGATAGTGTTCTATAGATTTGAAGATGAATTCACATGCTAGACAATGAAAGTAAATAATATTTGTTTTTTCATGAAAAAAAGACACTGTAGTTTTATTACAAATATGACAGTTCAAAATTTAACTCCTTTAAAATCAATGCTAAGTTGTAACATTAAATCATTAAAAGAAGCTATATACTAACAAATAAAAAATTAAATTTTACCTGTTAATAGGATGTTTAAAGCTGGACAAAACCTCTACTGATATCATCAAGTACCAAGACCCAATCATTTCCATTTCGAGAATTACTTGTAGGTTCGCCTGGAGGGTTAAATATTTGGGTACCACTATTTTCAAACTCTCCAATGAATGTTGCTTCTCCATTTCGTGGATTGTACCACCATGCTCGCACTTCATTACCAGAGACTTTTCCCATAGTTACTGTAAAGTTTTCACCTTGTGCACTATATATCATCCCATATCCATCTCCTAGTGTGGAGACTATACCATTTCTTGAACTAGGTGAGCCACTGATTAACGTCTGGTCTGGTAATCTACCAACTATTGGTCTACTCTGCATAAGTACTGTCACATATTGCATTTGTGTACCTCCCGGTGCATCAATTGCTTCCCTCCATGTCATGTTTGGTGTACATATCCATGACTGACATACCACAGGTGCTGTTGACTCCCAAAACCTAAATATTGCATCATGCCCATAGGTATTACCAAATGCTCCAGCAAATAACTGACTGTAAGCATCATCTCTCATCTGAAATGCTGTTCGTCTATCACTCTCTCCTATTCTGCCATATGCCAAACCTTCATATAATGATTCTCCATCCACAACAGCCAAACCTTCATTAAGTGCAATCTCTAAATGTTGTACAGAGTCACTAGTAGGACCTCTTCCCGATTGGAGCATATTAAAATCAAGCCAAGATGGATTACCAAGTTGTATACTTGGAATTTTTCTTAGTGGATGAAATGTGATTAAGTGATTTGAATCTACTCTATCAATAGCAGAGCCAAGTGCATTCCATATAGCAACTTCTTCTGCAACTGTCATACCTAAAGGAACTCTAGAACCATCAATAGGTGTATCTCCTCCAGGTACCCAAATTATATTTGGTCTATCTCTATATCTATTGGCAATCCATTCACCAAATAGCGTAGCATCACTAGGGGTTTTAAAAGTTTCATATCTTACAGCACTATGCCAAGTAGGAAGTAGCGCCACATACATTCCAAGTTCTTCTGCTTTAGAAATCATATAATCTATATGTTCCCAATAAGTTTCATTTGGCTGTGTAATATCATTATCAATAAAAGGTCTCTCTCCATTACTAGATGATCTATGCCAATGCATGGCTACAGCTTGGATAACTGTAAATTTTTTCTCTGCACGATTATTCATATAAAGATCAATATCATCTCTCGTTTTCATATATAAATTCCATGCTGTATCTGCCATCCAAAAAAATCCAGTTCCATCTCTATGTTGAAGCATACGACGATCTGAAGAAACTACTAACTTACCGTGATTCCAAGGTTGACCTGTATTATTGCCTGCATTCACTACTACTCTTCTTATAGCCGAACTACTATTGCCTGCAGCATCTGTTGCCGTATATATAAGAGTATAAGTACCCGCTTTATTTGTATTTACTGTACCACTTACTGTAACATTCACTGTA
>Ga0256834_1002820_pt1 | contig 10698 bp, 8 predicted proteins | sample 4281140metaG_FD_190536 | JGI IMG/M metagenome (GOLD analysis project Ga0256834, IMG submission 190536) | Hydrothermal vent microbial communities from East Pacific Rise, Pacific Ocean - 4281-140 | ecosystem: Environmental > Aquatic > Marine > Hydrothermal vents | place: Pacific Ocean: East Pacific... | reverse complement strand
TATTTTCTTTTAAAAATGTTATAATTTCTGAAGTACTTGCGGTAATAATAGTATTAGTAAAAACACAACCAACGCTAGAGCGAATTATATTAGGGTTAAATAAATCCGTTTTTGCATTTGCAATAATAACGCAATCTATATTACTAGCATCTGCGGTTCTTAAAATTGCACCAATATTCCCTGGTTTTTCAGGTGCTTCCGCAACTAAAATTAACGGATTATCGCTTTTGAATTTTAAGTTTGTTAAATCTACCTTTTTAGTTTTAGTTATTGCAATAATTCCTTCGGTGGTAGAACGATGCGCTAATTTCTCAAATACATTTTTTGATATTTCTATCAATTCAGTTTCTGAGTTTATTATTTTTATTATTTTTTCTTCGGAAATTAAATCCGGATAAAACAATAAAGTATCTATTATAAAACCACTTTTTATAGCTAGAGTTAATTCACGGAAACCTTCTAAAATAAATAAACCTTGTTTTTTGCGTTCTCTAGATTTATCTTTTAATAAAAGAATTTGTTTTACTAACGGATTATTTGTGCTTGATATTTGTTTCATTTTTTTACCATATAAGGCATTTAAGGTCATATAAGTATTTAGTTATTCCATCTTTCCCTTAATAACACAGATTTTTATTGATTGTTCACGAATTTTATATTTTCCTTTAACCTTTAACCTTTAACCTTTAACCTTTAACCTTTAACCTTTAACCTTTAACCTTTAACCTTTAACCTTTAACCTTTAACCTTTAACCTTTAACTTTTAACCTTTAACCTTTTAACCTTTAACCTTTTAACCTTTAACCTTTTTTGTTTTCCTTTTTTTACCATATAAGGCATTTAAGGTCATATAAGTATTTAGTTATTCCATCTTTCCCTTAATAACACAGATTTTTATTGATTGTTCCCGAATTTTATATTTTTCTTTAACTTTTAACTTTTAACTTTTAACCTTAAACCTTATTTAACCTAATCCTCAACAATCATTGTATCTAAAAATAAAATTGCATTCATGATATCATCATGTAAAACACGATCTTTATCTACTAACGGAACATCATTTCTAAATAGAGTTACAAAACTGTCTAAAAAATCGGAGGTTTTATCTTTTCTAAAACTTAATGCTTGCGAAGCGTTAAATAATTCAATGGCTAAAATTCGTTCTAAATTATCTACAACTCGCTTACATTTTGTAGCGGAATTTGCGCCCATACTAACGTGATCTTCTTGTCCGTTACTAGAAACAATACTATCTACGCTAGATGGCGTTGCTAATTGTTTATTCTGACTAACAATACTTGCAGCAGTATATTGCGGAATCATAAAACCTGAATTTAAACCAGGATTTGCAACTAAAAAATCGGGTAAACCACGTAAACCAGAAACTAATTGATACGTTCTACGTTCCGAAATACTACCTAATTCGGCCAAAGCAATCGCTAAATAATCTAATGCTAATGCTAAAGGTTGACCATGAAAATTACCACCAGAAATGATAATGTCTTCATCTACAAAAATATTTGGATTATCGGTAACCGAATTAATTTCGGTCTCTATTGTTTTGGTTACAAAATTAATGGTGTCTTTAGTCGCACCATGAACTTGCGGAATACATCTAAACGAATATGGATCTTGCACATGTTCTTTTTCTCGTTTAATTAATTCGCTGCCTTCTAGTAAATTACGCATTCTTTTCGCAGTTTTTAATTGCCCGTTATGAGGTCTAACTAAATGAATTAATTCATTAAATGGTGAAATTCTTCCGTCAAAAGCATCTAAAGAAATTGCTCCAATTACATCCGCAAAATAAGATAGTTTGTGTGCTTTTAACAAGTTAAAAACGCCGTAAGCACTCATAAACTGTGTGCCATTTAGTAAACCTAAACCTTCTTTAGATTTTAATTCAATTTTTTGCCAATGCATTTTTTTTAATAACGCTTTAGCGGAAATAATTTCATTTTCATACCAAACTTTTCCTTCACCAATTAATGGTAATGCTAAATGTGCCAAAGGCGATAAATCACCAGATGCACCTAAAGAACCTTGCGTAAAAATAAGCGGATAAATATCATTATTATAAAAATCAATTAATCTATTTACGGTTTCTAATTGTACACCAGAATGCCCATAACTTAAAGATTGTATTTTAAGTAATAACATTAACTTTACTATTTCGTTCGGTACGCTATCGCCAGTTCCACAAGCATGAGATTTTACTAAATTTTCTTGAAGTTGCTGTAAATTATCATGTGATATTTTTACATTGCATAAAGAACCAAAACCAGTGTTAATACCGTAAATAGGTTTTTCACTTTTAGTCATTTTAGCATCTAAATAGTGTCTACACTTTTCTATTTTTGTAATAGTTTCGTCTGCTAATTTTATTTTTTTATCTTCTAGAATTATTTCTTTAATAGTAGTTAAAGACAAAAATTTTGAATCTATAAAATGAATGGTTTCCATATGTATTTAAAATTTGTTCAAAATTCAACAAACCAAAGATACTATGCAAGAAATTACCGAAAATAATATGTAAAAAATAAACTATATTTGCATTTATCTAACTAAAACATTTTATTATGATTAAAAATATTTTAATATTTGTAATTGCAATTGCTTTATTCTCTTGTAAAACAGACAATCCAAAAGATTATGTTACCTTTTCTGGTAAAGTTACTAATCATTTAGGAAATGATGGTTTTGTAAAATCTAGAAATTATTCCAAAGATATTAAAATTAATAAAGATGGTACTTTTTCGGATACGTTACATTTAAGTGATAAAGGTGCGTTATTTACTTTTTCTGACGGTAATGAATTTAAAGGTCTTTATTTAAAAAATGGCGATGATTTAAAATTAACTTTAGATACTAAAGAATTTGATGAAACAGTTAAATATGAAGGTATTGGTGCAGATAATAATAATTATTTGGCACAAAAAGATTTATTATCAGAAAAATTAATTGCTGGTAGTTTATTCGATTTAGATAAAGATGCATTCGCTAAAAAAACAACCGAAATTACTGCAAAATTCACTTCTTTTTTAGAAAACGCAAAAAACTTAGATACGGATTTATTGGCTACAGAAAAAGAAGAAGTAGCAACAATGGCAAAAGGTTTAACAGAACAATATGATTATATGGTTGCTGAAAAAGTAAAATATGCTGCATTTATTGGTAAACCATCACCAGTATTTGAAAATTATGAAAACATTAATGGTAAAAAGACTTCTTTAAAAGATTTAAAAGGCAAATATGTTTATGTAGATGTTTGGGCAACTTGGTGTGGACCTTGTAAAGCAGAAATACCTTCATTAAAAGAATTGGAAAAACAATATCATGGTAAAAATATTGAATTTGTAAGTATATCGGTAGATAATGGTAGAGGTTACCCTGATAATTCTGTAGAAGCATCAAAAGAAGGTTGGAAAAAAATGATTGCTGAAAAAGAAATGAAAGGTGTACAATTATTTTCGGATAAAGCTTGGGAATCTGATTTTGTAAAAGGTTATGGAATTAGAGGTATACCAAGATTTATTTTGATTGACGATAAAGGTAATGTGATCGATGCAAACGCTCCAAGACCATCAAGTGATAAAATAAAAACAATTTTAAAAAATTTAAATTTATAATATAGATATGCAAAAAATAATTTATTTATTAGTACTAGTTTTTTTAGTTTCTTGTGGAAAACAATCTAAAGAATACGCAAAATTTTCAGGCTTAATTTCAAATAACAGTGCTAAAGAAGTTTCCATTATTGGTAAAGGATATAAAAAAGTAATACCTGTAGGTACAGACGGAACTTTTTCGGATACATTAAAAGTTAAAGCTAGTGGTTATCATACTTTTTTTGATGGAAAAAATAAACAAGTAATCTTTATCTCTAACGGTGATAATCAAAATTTTAATTATGATTATAAAAATTTTGAAAGTAGTGCTATAGACATTTCGGGATTAGGTTCAGAAACTAGTGATTTTTTAGTTAAGAAAACGAAATTCGATTTAAAAGAAAAAATGAATAATATTAATCATTTTTATAAATTAAAAGAAGATGTTTTTACTACTCGTATTAATTTTTTAGAGAGTGAAGTAAAAAAAATGTTATCTATAAAAGGTATTGATTCCACAATTCTTGATAATCAAAAAACATATTACAAGAATTTTTTTAACAAAGTTAAAAGTAAACATAAAAAAGAACATTTGTTAACGACTTCTTTAGGTAAAGGTAAATTATCTCCAAAATTTACAGATTATTTAAATTATAAAGGTGGCAAAACTTCCTTAAAAGATTTTAAAGGTAAATATGTTTATGTAGATGTTTGGGCAACTTGGTGTGGACCTTGCAAGCAGCAAATACCATATTTAGCTAAAATTGAAAAAGAATACCATGGTAAAAATATCGAATTTGTAAGTATTTCGGTAGATGATGCAAGAAGAAATCAAGGATCATGGGATAAAGCAAAAGATAAATGGCGTAAAATGATTGCAGCTAAAAAAATGGGAGGCGTACAATTATTTGCTGACCGTGGTTTTCAATCGGAATTTATAAAAGCGTATGGTATTAATAGTATTCCACGTTTTTTATTAATCGATCCACAAGGTAATATTGTTAATTCAAACGCACCAAGACCATCACAATCGCAATTAAAAACCTTATTAGACGGTTTGTTATAGGTTGATTTAGAATATCTAAAAGGATTAATTTTGTCATTCTAAATAAAACGAAGAATCTAATATTTTGAGATTCTTCGTTTTATTTAAAGTGACATTTTTTAATTTAGACTCTATATGATTAAACAAAAATTACGAAACGAATTAGAAAATGTTTCCGCTTTGCGGGAGAATAGAATGCGTGTTTCTAAATTAGTATTACAAAATGAAGCATATTTTTTACCATTATTAGAAATTGTTTTAGATATCAATGATAAAACGTCTATTAAAGCTGCTTGGATTTTTGAATTTGTGTGTAAAGAAAAATTAGAATGGCTTTTTCCACATTTAGATTATTATTGTAGTCAAATAAATAAACTACATTTTGATAGTGCAGTCAGACCGATTTCTAAAATTTGCAAATTATTATTACTGCGCAATGATAAAATTAAAATAACAACCTTAAATAATACTCATAAAGAACAAATTATTGAAGTTTGTTTTGATTGGATGATTTCTAATCAAAAAGTAGCAGTTAGAGCGTATACCATGCAAACATTATTTGTATTAGGTAAAGAACAACCTTGGGTTCATGAAGAGTTAATATTGATAATTAAAAAAGGAATAGACACAGAATCTTCTGCTTATAAATCAAGAGGAAAAATAACGTTACTTCAAATAGAGAAATTCAACAAAAAAAAGTTATTAAATTAATATCCCGCTAAAAAAAGCGGGATTAGTTCGATTTGCTAAAAAATGAAAATAATTTTTTAGAATCTTATGAATAAAACCATCTAATTTTATCAATTATTAATAAATACCAACTATTTTTGCAAAACTTATGGCAAAAATAGGAGACATAGAATTAGGAGAATTTCCGTTATTATTAGCACCAATGGAAGATGTTAGTGATCCACCATTTAGAGCATTATGCAAAGAGCAAGGTGCCGATGTTGTTTATACCGAATTTATTTCTAGCGAAGGTCTAATTAGAGATGCAGCAAAAAGCGTTATAAAATTAGATATTTACGAACAAGAAAGACCAGTTGGTATTCAGATTTTTGGTGCAAATTTAGATTCCATGTTAAAAACAGTGGAAATTGTAGAAAGATCCAAACCAGATATAATTGATATTAATTTTGGTTGTCCTGTAAAAAAAGTAGTAAGTAAAGGTGCTGGTGCTGGTATTTTAAAAGATATTCCGTTAATGGTAAAGTTAACCGAAGAAATGGTAAAACATACTAACTTACCAATAACAGTAAAAACACGTTTAGGTTGGGATTATGATTCTATTCATATTGTAGAAGTTGCAGAACGTTTACAAGATGTAGGAGCAAAGGCCATTTCCATTCATGGCAGAACACGTTCGCAAATGTATAAAGGTAATGCAAATTGGGCGCCTATTGCCGAAGTGAAAAACAATCAAAGAATGCATATTCCTATTTTTGGAAATGGTGATGTAGATACACCAGAAAAAGCCCAATTAATGCGTGATGAATTTGGTTTAGATGGCTGCATGATAGGTAGAGCAAGTATTGGTAATCCGTGGTTTTTTAAAGAAGTAAAACACTTTTTTAAAACAGGAGAACATTTACCCGAAGTAAGTATAGAAAAACGTGTTGAAATGGCAAAAAGACACGTAGAAATGGCTATAAAATGGAAAGGAGAAACCTTAGGTATCTTAGAAACACGTAGACATTACACCAATTATTTTAAAGGTTTAAGAAACATAAAAGCATATCGTTTAAAAATGGTAACCGCAGATGATTTAGCAACTTTAAATGCAGTTTTTAAAGAAGTTTTAAAAGTATATGGCGAGTGAAAACAGTTGAGTTTTAAAAAAAATGGTTAATCATTTATTCGTGTAATCGTTTATAAATACTACTAACGATTGAATAATTACATGATTAAACAAATAAACAAATAAACAAATAAACAAATCAACAATTAAACATTTTAACAAATGCGTATAGTTTCAGGTAAATATAAAGGCAGAAGAGTTAATGCTCCTAAAAACCTACCAGTTAGACCAACAACCGATATGGCAAAAGAAGCATTATTTAATATTTTAAATAATGAATATTATTTTAGCGAAATTTCTGTTTTAGATTTATTTTCGGGTATTGGTAGCATTAGTTTAGAATTTGCATCTAGAGGCGTAAAAAGTATTACAAGTGTAGATAGTAATTATGGTTGTGTTAAGTTTTTAAATAAAACTTCTGAAGAGTTTGAAATGACTATAAACGTCTATAAAAAAGATGTTTATAAATATTTAAATGATATAAATCAACAATACGATGTTATTTTTGCAGATCCACCATATCACTTTCCGCAAGAAAAATTTGAAAATTTATATCAGTTAGTTTTTGATAATAAATTATTAAAAAATAACGGTTTGTTAATCATAGAACATTCGAAAAAAACGGACTTATCAGCTTTAGAAAATTTTGACAAATTAAAGTGTTATGGTGGGAATTGTTTTAGTTTTTTTAGAAAATCAGAAGATTAATATTATAATCAAAAACTGAAAAATAACAACTTTTTTACTTTAGTAAACGCCATAAGTTTGTATTTAAATCTTGTAATGTTAAAAAACTATTTTAAATAATAAAAGTCACTTTCTAAATAAATAGAAAATGACTCTAGATACAATTTTGATTTTAAGTATGATCTTCATTTTAAATGAAATCTGACTTAAAAGTATTTTAGAAACAATATTTATTTGCCTCAGTAACTTTATCTGCAATAATATTTCTAAGAGCAATGATGTTAGGCATGTTTGTGTATTTTAAATAACGTCTTAATCCCATAAGCATCATACGTTGTTCATCACCTTCGGTAAAAGAAATAATAGAGTGTTTACCAGCAGTTTCTATAATGTCAATAGCGTAGAAAAGATTTAATTTTGCCATTGCTATTTGTCCTTCTACTTTGTCTTCACCTTGTTTTTTAGCCATTTTTTCTGCCCTTAAAATAGCAGACTCAGCCATATAAACTTGTATTAAAATATCAGAACAAGCTAACATTAATTGTTGATGTTTATCTATTGCTTCACCGTATTTTTGTAAAGCTGCACCAGCAACCATTAAAAATATCTTTTTAAGGTTTGCAATAATACTTTTTTCTTCTGAAAATAAAGCAGAATAATCTGGCATTTCAAAAGAAGGTATACTTGTTAATTCACCTGCAACCGCTTGTGCCGGTCCAAGAACGTCTACATGACCTTTCATGGCTTTTTTAATTAGCATGCCAATACTTAACATTCGGTTAATCTCATTGGTACCTTCGTAAATACGAGCAATTCTAGCATCACGCCAAGCAGATTCTATTGGTGTTTCTTCTGAAAATCCCATACCTCCAAAAATCTGAATTCCTTCGTCTGCACAACTTTGTGTATGTTCAGATACAGCAACTTTTAATATAGAACATTCAATAGCATATTCTTCAACACCTTTTAATTCGGCTGATTGATGCGTATCTGTACCATTATTCATACGTAATTCAATACGATCTTCAATATCTTTTCCTGCACGATAACTTGCAGATTCTCCAACCCAACAGTTCATTGTCATTTCGGCAATTTTTTGTCTAATAGCACCAAATGAAGAAATAGGCACTTTAAACTGAACACGTTCATTTGCATATTTGATGGCTTCACCAATAATTCTACGTTGTGCATCTAAACATGCGGCAGCTAATTTTATACGACCAACATTTAAGGCATTCATTGCAATTTTAAACCCTTTTCCTCTTTCTGAAAGCATATTCTCTACAGGCACTTTTGTTTCGTTATAAAACACTTGCCTTGTAGAAGAAGCACGAATACCTAATTTGTGTTCTTCTTCGCCCATTGTAATTCCGTTAGGGTTTTCTTTGTCATATTCAACAATAAAACCTGTAATGTATTTGTCGTTTTCTATTCTAGCAAAAACAATCATAAGATTACAAAAACCAGCATTAGAAATCCACATTTTTTGACCTGTGATATTATAATGTTTTCCATCATCAGATAAAACGGCTTTTGTTTTACCAGAATTAGCATCAGATCCTGCGCTTGGTTCGGTTAAACAATATGCACCAATCCATTCTCCTGAAGCTAATTTAGGCACGTATTTTTGTTTTTGCTCTTCAGTTCCATATAAAGTAATTGGCATAGTTCCAATACCAGTATGTGCTCCAAAAGCAGTACTAAACGAACCTGTTGCTCCTGAAATGTAATCACAAGTAAGCATTGTAGAAACAAAACCCATTCCCATTCCGCCATATTCTTCAGGTACAGAAACGCTTAAAAAACCAAGTTCTCCTGCTTTTTTCATTAATTCAGCAGTTAAGGCATAATCTTTTTGTTCAAAACGTGCTTTATGTGGCCAAATTTCACGATCAACAAATTCTTTAATAGAATCACGCATCATTATTTGATCTTCATTAAAATCTTCTGGTGTGAACATTTCTTCACAGTCAATTGCTTTTACTAGAAATTGTCCGCCTCTTAGGAGTTGTTTTTCGTTACTCATGTTTTTTATTTTAAATGTTGAATTCTAAATTTTGAATTCAGCAGTATGGTTATTTTAAATGTTGGATTCTTGATTTTGAATTTAGAAGTATGGTTATTTTATTTTTAAATGTTGGATTATGAATGTTGAATTTTTTATTATTTTTGTTGTGATGTTTTTACAATTTTTGTTAGTATATTAATTAAACTTTGAATTTCAATTAAATGTTTATCTACATTGACATTTGTAATATCTGATTTTTTTAAAAGCAATAACCAATACTTTGTTTCTCTTGCTTCTTTGGAAGAAATCGACATTTTATGAACGAAATCTTTCTTTGAAAAAGCAGCAGTTGCTTCTTGAATATTTGCACCTATACTTGTTCCACTTCTTAATACTTGTTTCGAAATTATAAATTCTTTTTCAGATTGTAATTTTTTATATAACTCAATAATCAAAAGAGCAAAATCAAAACTTTTAGTAACGATTATATTTTCTTTCATTTATTAAAATTTTAAATTATAAATGTTGGATTTTAAATTGAGTGTGATTGGAAAAATTCAAAATTAAGAATTCAAAATCCAACATTTTTTTATAAAAGTTCATAAATCCCAGCCGCACCTTGACCAGTACCAACGCACATAGTAACAATACCATATTTATTTTTGCGACGTCTCATTTCGTTAAATAATTGTACCGATAATTTTGCACCAGTACAACCTAACGGATGTCCCATTGCAATTGCTCCACCATTTACATTTACGATATCTTGGTTTAAATCTAATTCTCGCATTACTGCTAAAGATTGCGATGCAAATGCTTCGTTTAACTCGAATAAATCGATGTCTTTTAAACTCATTCCTGCTCTTTCTAATACTTTTGGCACTGCTTTAACTGGTCCCATTCCCATAATTCTTGGTTCTAAACCTACAGCAGCAAAAGAAACCATTCTTGCGATTGGTTCTAAGTTTAATTCTTTTACCATTTTTTCGCTCATCACTAAAACAAAAGAAGCGCCATCACTCATTTGAGATGAATTTCCAGCAGTTACACTTCCGTTTGCAGCAAAAACAGGTCTTAATTTTGCTAAAATTTCTTTAGAAGTTCCTTTTCTTGGTCCTTCATCTTTGGTAACTGTGTAATTTTTTGTTTGCTTTTTACCGTTTCCGTCAAGAAAAATTTGTTCTACATTAATAGGTGCAATATCATCTTGAAAACGATCTTCACTTTGTGCTTTTAATGCTTTCATATGTGAATTATATGAAAACTCATCTTGATCTTCACGTGAAACTTTAAATTCATTTGCTACGGCTTCGGCAGTTAAACCCATTCCCCAATAATATTCTTCGTTTCCTTCTTTTGCTGCTTTGTAATTTGGTACTGCTCTGTATCCGCCCATAGGAATAAAACTCATACTTTCTACGCCACCAGCGATAATACAATCTGCCATTCCGCTTTGTATTTTTGCAGTTGCAATACTAATAGTTTCTAAACCAGAGGCGCAATAGCGATTTACGGTTACACCTGCAACATCGTTAATTTTCAATCCCATTAA
>Ga0256834_1002819_pt1 | contig 10699 bp, 8 predicted proteins | sample 4281140metaG_FD_190536 | JGI IMG/M metagenome (GOLD analysis project Ga0256834, IMG submission 190536) | Hydrothermal vent microbial communities from East Pacific Rise, Pacific Ocean - 4281-140 | ecosystem: Environmental > Aquatic > Marine > Hydrothermal vents | place: Pacific Ocean: East Pacific... | reverse complement strand
AGGACCGAAACCTCAAATATGGACTTTTTTTATGTTTTTACATTTTGCAGTAGCGATTACTTTTTTTGTTTTTTTTGTAATATTTTATTCTAAATGGAGTCTACATCAGGACTATACTTATTCACTGATGATGTTCGTTACCATGCCAGTAATCTGGATTGTTTTATACATTGCCGGACAGTTAGGAAAAAAAATAGGTTATGAACAGATGAAAGAATTGCATGAATTTTTAATGAAGACAATTGGTAAATAATTTAAGATTGTATGTTTTTTAGAACAGATCAACAGGAGGTGATGTTTCATCAGAAGCCAGATTCTCCATTCAAAGTTAATATTTGTTTTGTATGAGAATTAATTTCTTTTTCATTGTTTTCGTAATTATAGTTGGTACCAGTAGTGTGTTTGCTCAAAATACAGTTGGAACAACTTTGAATACAGCATCATCTTATGATGCCTATACGCTGTTTACTTTAAAAAATACTACTTATTTGATCAATAATTGTGGGCAGGTAATAAACACATGGTCAAGTGATTTTACCCCTGGGTTCTCTGTTTATTTATTGCCAGACGGCAATCTTTTGCGAGCTGAATTTAATAATAATTCCGGGCCGTTTATACCAGGAAAGGGAGGTCGAGTAGCTATTAGCGACTGGAATAGTAATATTATATGGCATTATGATTTTTCGAGTTCTTTAACTACACAACATCATGATATTTGTCCGTTGCCTAATGGGAATATACTGGTTTTATTAGTGGAGGTTAAAACGGAATCACAAGCTTTAATTGCAGGAAGAGACCCGAATAATCTGGCAGAAGGTTCCTTATTCAGTGAAAAAATTATAGAAGTAAGGCCTGTTGGAGAAAATGATGTAGAAGTAGTTTGGGAATGGAATATTTGGGATCATTTGATACAGGATTTTGATGATACAAAGACTAATTATGGCGATGTATTGCATAACCCACAATTATTGGATATCAATTATTTAGGTTTTTCAGAGGGGAAAGAAAACTGGTTACATGTAAATTCTATCCAGTATAATGAAGATCTTGATCAAATTGTGATAAGTACCAGACAATTGAATGAAATTTATATTATTGATCATGCAACCAGCAAACAGGAAGCAGCTTCACATACAGGAGGAGAAAGAGGAAAGGGAGGTGATTTTTTGTACAGATGGGGAAATCCATTGGCTTATAAAGCAGGTACTGTTGAAGACCAAAAACTCTATGGTCAGCATTTCCCAAACTGGATTGCAAAAGGATTTAGTGATGAAGGAAAGATAATGATATTTAACAATGGATTTGGTAGAGACACTGAGTTTTCAAGTGTTGAAATTATTGATCCGCCACAAACAAACCCTGGAGATTATATTATAAATAGTGGAGAGAAGATCGGTCCAGTTAATTTTGACTGGACCTACATAGACCCAGATGATCCTTTAAATTTCTTTTCAAAGATAATGTCAAGTGCCCAAAGACTGCCCAATGGAAATACTTTGATTTGTGAAGGTACCGAAGGTCACTTTTTTGAAATTGATAAAAATAAAAATATTGTATGGAATTATGTTGTTCCTATTTCTCCGGATGGAATTTTAAGTCAGGGAGATACACCTGATCCAAGTCGATTTTTTAGGGCTTATAAATATGCTCCTGAAAATCCCGCGTTTGATGGTAAAAACATGAGCCCTGGTAATCCTATTGAGCATAATTTCAATATTAATGAATGTCTTTCTTTAGATGTGGAAGAGGTTGAAGTAAGTGAATTTCATATTTATCCAAATCCTGTAAAAGAAAGTTTACACATTATTTCTGCATTACAGATTCATCAATTAGAATTATATAATGTTCAGGGTATAAAAATAAAAAAGGTATTAAATCAAAGCACTTTATATGTTAGTGACCTCGCGTCTGGGATGTATATTTTAAGGGTTTATTCTGAAAATAAAATAAGCAGTAAAAAAATTATTATTGAATAAGTATTTTAACCAATGATTATTTTATAGAACTCAAAATGGTTCCCATTTCTTTTTGTAATTCCAATGATTTTTCTCTTGCTTTTACGGCAAAATCTTTATCAGACGAAGCATAAATGATGCCTCTTGAAGAATTGATTAACAAACCAATTTCTTTATTTAATCCATATTTGCAAACTTCTTGTAAACTTCCTCCCTGTGCACCGACACCGGGAACCAGTATAAAACTGTCTGGAATAATTTTTCTAATCTTTTTGAAATATTCTGGTCTGGTTGCTCCCACCACATACATCAATTGTTCACTGTTTTTCCATGATTTAGATTCCTGTAACACTTTTTCGTATAAGGTAACTCCATTCTCATCTTTTAAAACTTGAAAATCAAGTCCGCCCTTGTTGGAAGTAAGTACCAGTAAAATAGTGAATTTATCCGTGAAAGCCAGAAAAGGTTCCACAGAATCACTTCCCATATAGGGCGCTACAGTTACCGAGTCAAATTGCATATCGTCAAAAAAAGCTTTGGCATATCGGGTGGAAGTATTTCCAATATCACCTCTTTTTGCATCTGCAATAGTAAAAACTTCCGGATAATTTTTATTGATATAATCAATAGTTTTTTCTAATGATTCCCAACCTTTGATACCATAAGCCTCGTAGAACGCCGTATTTGGTTTGTAAGCAACAACCAAATCATGTGTAGCATCAATAATCTGTTTGTTGAACTCGAAAATGGGATCTTCAGATTTCAAAAGGTGAGGAGGAATTTTTTCTAAATCAACATCTAAACCAACACATAAAAATGATTTTTTGATTTTGATTTGCTCAACAAGTTGTGATTTATTCATATTTTATGAAAATAAGGTTGTGCAAAAGTACACAATTTAACTGTTTACATTATCTTTGCATTTCAATAAATTTCAATCTAAATTAACAAACAATGAGAAGTAAAATTGTAGCAGGTAACTGGAAAATGAATAAGACTTATCAAGAGACAAAGTCTTTTGTAAAAGAATTAACGAAAGAAGTTAAAAAGGTTAAGCTGGACAATACACGTGTTATTATTGCTCCTTCATTTACAAACCTTCAAAAAGCTTCAAAAAAGACAAAAGATTGTAAAATTGAAGTAGCAGCCCAAAATATGTGTGCTATGGAAAGTGGTGCATTTACCGGGGAAGTTTCAGCAAGTATGATCAAAAGTGTGCATGTTGATTTGGTAATTTTAGGTCATTCAGAGCGAAGAGAGTATTTTGGAGAGACCAATGAATCTTTGGCAAAAAAGGTGGATACGGCTTTGAAAAATAATTTGGAAATTATATTTTGTTTTGGTGAAGTTTTGGAAGACAGAAAAAGTGGAAACCATTTTAAAGTGGTGGAAGAACAGATCAAAGAGGCGTTGTTCCATTTGACTTCAGATGACTGGAAAAATATTGTTTTGGCATATGAACCAGTTTGGGCAATTGGTACCGGTGAAACAGCAAGCCCTGAGCAAGCACAGGAGATGCATGCTTTTGTACGTGAGCTGGTAGCAGAAAGATATATAAGTGATGTTGCAGAACAAGTTTCTATTCTTTATGGAGGAAGTGTGAAACCTGCTAATGCAGAAGAGATTTTCTCAAAAGAAGATGTAGATGGAGGTTTAATTGGTGGAGCTGCTTTAAAGGTAGATGACTTTGTTGCTTTGATCAAAGCGATTTAGTCTTTAAATACAAATCATTTCTTACAAAGTGTTTACAAGGGTATTTCTCTGAAGTCATAAAACTCAGAGAATACCCTTATTTTTATAATAGAATATTTTCCCAAGAACACGGGTATCGTCTTTATCTAATAAATATTTATCATGAATTATATTTCTTACACATTTAAAATTAAATCTGAAATTCTGGATTTTCAAACTGCTATTGAAATCCTGATTGCAGAACTTGGTGCTGCAGGATTTGAAAGCTTTACAGAAAATGAAAATGGAGTAATTGCCTATATTCAAAAAGATGATTGGAATGATGATATTTTAAAAGATATTCAATTGCTTCAATCTGATGAAGTGGTGATAACTTATGATATGGAAGAGATTGAGCAGGTAAACTGGAATAGTGAGTGGGAAAAGAATTTTGAGCCGATTCAGGTAGATGGACTGGTAAGTATCAGAGCACCTTTTCATGAAAATCCAAACTTGAAATATGATATTGTGATTGAGCCAAAAATGAGTTTTGGTACAGGTCACCATGAAACTACCCATTTGATGATTCAGCATTTATTGGATCTGGATCTGGAAGATAAATCAGTTTTAGATATGGGTTGTGGCACCGGAATTTTAGCGATTTTTGCAGAAATGAAAGGAGCAAAGCAATTAGATGCTATTGATATTGATACCTGGTGCTATGAAAACTCACTGGAAAATGTAGAACGTAATCAATGTGAGCAAATATCTGTATATGAAGGAGATGCTTCTTTGTTAAAAGGTAAAAAATATGATGTGATCATTGCTAATATCAATCGAAATATTTTATTGCAGGATATTGGGATTTATGCTCAAAGTTTAAATGAAAATGGTACACTTTTATTGAGTGGTTTTTATACAGAAGATATTCCTGTGATTGAAAAAGAGGCCAATAATCACCACTTGAAATTGGAGAAAAAATTAATTAGGAATAATTGGGTTGGATTGAAATTATTAAAACTTTAATCACATTTTTTAAAATCAGAATTTAAATTAACAGTGATAAATTTATGGTTTGATCAAATTTTTATAATTTTGTAGTATATATATTGAATGATGATGAAAGAAATTTTTATGACCAAAGAGAAAGTTCAGGAGGAGGTTGATGTACTGGAACAGGAAGTCAATCAACATGAAATTATTTTATTTAATGATGATGTCAATACCTTTGATTTTGTGATTGATTCTTTAATTGATATTTGTGAGCATACCTTAGAGCAGGCAGAACAATGTACTTATTTGGTACATTACAAGGGAAAATGTGCTGTTAAAACAGGTGAATACGACGAGTTAAAACCAAAATGCACCCAATTACTCAGTTTGGGATTAAGTGCTGAGATTGTTTAAATCAAAGTATTTGAGAAATAAATTGTTATGAATAAAATTAGCTATCAGCCTATTGGTATGGTTCATTCTCCTTTCAAAGAACCAAAAGGCACTCCTATTCAGGCTTCCGGAGCAAAAGGTATTCAGGGTAAAATTGAAGTTTTTCCTGAATTTTCGGCAGGACTAAAAGATATAGAAGGGTTTTCACATATTATTCTGATTTACCATCTTCATCTGATTAAAAATACAAAATTAGAAGTAAAACCTTTTTTGGATAAGCAAACCCATGGAATATTTGCCACCAGAGCTCCTGGTCGACCAAATTCTATTGGAATTTCGGTAGTTCAACTGATTCAGGTTGAGAATAATATTTTAACTGTAGAAGATTTTGATATTATTGATGGTACACCACTTCTTGATATCAAACCATTTATTACCGAGTTTGATTACAGAGATGTAACAAAAAATGGCTGGTATAAGGAAAATGTCCACAACCTTTCTGATTCCAAAGATGATGGAAGATTTGTTTAAGCTAAATCAACTTATTTTTTAATTAATAAAGTGGTCTTTTTTAACATTATGAAACCAACATCAAGGTTTTCTTCCCAGTATTGAATAGAGTCTAGGGATTCTGTAAATTCAATGGTTCTTGTTTTCCATTTATGATCTTTTGTAAGATCATATAATTACCAAAGTGAACTCAGAAAAAAGCTACTGATCCAGCCATAAGGAGATATAAAATGGTGAAAATAAATATTAAGATTTCATTGAAAAAATGAGTTTAAATTAAATGATAATGGTATAATTATTCTTTTATTTTTTCTAATAAAATATTTAAAATAGTGATAGCAGATGTGCTAATCTTTGTTCCAGGACCAAAAATCCCAACAACACCAACATTACGTAAGAATTGGTAATCCTGTGGAGGAATCACTCCGCCAGCAGTAACGAGAATATCTTCTCTACCATATTTTTTTAACTCTTCTATTACCTGTGGAATCAACGTTTTATGCCCTGCAGCCAAGGAAGAGACACCCAAAACATGTACATCATTTTCAACTGCCTGTCTGGCAACTTCAACCGGGGTTTGAAACAGCGGTGCAACATCCACATCAAACCCAAGATCGGCAAAACCTGTAGCTACAACTTTTGCTCCGCGATCGTGTCCATCCTGTCCCATTTTTGCTACCATGATTCGAGGTCTTCTGCCATCTAATTCTGCGAACTGATCAGATAATTCTATTGCTTTTTGAAAGCTTTTATCATCCTTAATTTCTTTGTTATACACACCTGTTATGGTTTTAATTTCTACTTTGTATCTTCCAAAAACACTCTCCAGTGCATAGGATATTTCTCCTAAAGTTGCTCTGTTTTTTGCTGCTTTTACTGCCAAATCTAATAAATTTCCTTTACCTGATTTAGCAGAAGAGGTCAATTCTTTTAAAGATTCTTTAACCAGATTGTTATGTCTGTCTTTCTTTAATTGTTCCAGTTTTTTTATTTGGGAAGTTCTTACAGCCTCATTATCAACTTGCAGAATGTCCATTTCATCTTCTTTCTTTAATTGATATTTATTTACGCCAAGGATGGTGTCTTCACCACTGTCAATTCTGGCTTGTTTTTTTGCAGCTGCTTCTTCAATTCTTATTTTCGGAATTCCTTTTTCGATGGCTTTGGTCATGCCGCCAAGTTCCTCTATTTCTTCCATTAACTCCCATGCTTTGGCTGCAATATCATCTGTTAGCTCTTCCAGTGCATCACTTCCTGCCCAGGGGTCAACTGTTTTGGTTATGGAAGTTTCTTCCTGTAAAAATATTTGTGTGTTTCTTGCTATTCTTGCAGAGAATTCTGTTGGCAAAGCAATTGCTTCATCCAAGGCATTGGTATGCAAGGACTGTGTTCCACCAAAAGCAGCCCCCATCGCTTCAATAGTAGTTCTTGCAATATTGTTAAAAGGGTCCTGTGCTGTCAAACTCCAGCCACTTGTTTGACAATGTGTTCGTAATGCCAGTGATTTTTGATTTTTAGGGTTGAATTTACCAACGATTTTAGCCCACAATAATCTACCTGCTCTTAATTTGGCGATTTCGGTAAAATGATCCATTCCAATTCCCCAAAAAAATGACAACCTCGGAGCAAAAACATCAATATCCATTCCTGACTCTATGCCTGTTCGGATGTATTCCAAACCATCTGCCAGCGTATAGGCAAGTTCAATTTCAGGGGTAGCACCTGCTTCCTGCATATGATAGCCAGAAATAGAAATACTATTGAATTTAGGCATATGTACTGAAGTGTACTTAAAAATATCCGCAATAATTTTCATGGAAGGAGCAGGAGGGTAGATATAGGTGTTTCGTACCATAAACTCCTTTAATATATCATTTTGAATCGTTCCGGAAAGCAATTCCTGTTTTACACCCTGTTCTTCAGCAGCAGCAATATAAAAAGCCAAGACTGGCAATACCGCACCATTCATGGTCATGGAAACAGACATTTTGTCTAAAGGAATTTGATCAAATAACACTTTCATGTCTTCTACAGAATCAATGGCAACTCCGGCTTTTCCAACATCGCCCTGTACTCGTTCATGATCAGAATCGTAACCGCGATGTGTTGCAAGATCAAAGGCAACAGATAATCCTTTCTGACCTGCTGCCAGATTTCTTCTGTAAAAGGCATTGCTTTCTTCAGCAGTTGAAAACCCTGCATATTGCCTGATTGTCCATGGCCTGCGAACATACATGGTAGAATAGGGACCGCGTAAATTTGGAGCAATACCAGCGATAAAATCCTTACCTCCGGTTTCTTTCGTTTTACTTTTTACTTCTATATTTTGGATATCTTTTCTTTGCATTTTATTCTTTTTCAATCCGTTCTTTTTCCAGTTTTTCCGATAATCTTTTTGCTATAACAGGTTGAATTTCTGTCTGTTTTCTGTTTATCTTAATAAAAGGCCAGATATCTAGCTGCTCTTTCATTTTATCGTTTGTATTTGTAAATTTATTGGTTCCAAGTAATACCAGTTCTCCGGTGTCAAACAATTTTTGTTCTTTCTCGGCATTTTCATGGATCTTTCGTTGTATGGTTCCTTTGTAAAGTTGTTTTACAAAACCTCCGTTCTTTTCAATATCTTTAAAAATTTGCAGTGCTTTACTGGCAATTTCATGGGTAAGATCTTCAATATAATAGGAGCCTTTTGCAAAACTTTCATTTTTGATGTTGCTTTCTTCTTTTAAGATAATGAGTTGATTTCGAGCAATTCTTTCTCCGAATTCATTTTTTTTATGAAATAGAGCATCATAAGAAACATTACTTATTACATCAGTACCTCCAAGAATTCCACTCATATTTTCTGATGTAGTTCGTAGCATATTTACATGGTAATCGTAAAGTGTTTTATTCCTTAAACCTGGCTGGACAAAAATATTTGCTTCTATTTTAAGGTTGTATTCCTTTATCAATTGCACCCATAAATATCTGAATGCTCTTAATTTAGCTATTTCAAAAAAATAATTACTTCCAACTGAAAAGGTGAAATTAATCTTTTTAACAGAATCAATTTTTTTATGATGGATAAAATTTAAATATTCATTTGCATGCGCCAAGGCATAAGCAACTTGCTGCACAGTATTTGCCCCAGCGTTTTGATAAAAAGAAGCATCTACACCAATTATGGTTGTATTGTTATTCTGCTTGTTGATTACAGCTCTTAATATTTCATGATCTTTTTGCCTGTTAAAAAACCAGTTACCTGTTTTAGCAAGATTTCCAATAGGGTCAAGGTTTAAAAATAAGGGTTGCACTTTGTTTGCATTTAGCAGTTCAGAGATAAACGCATGATCAAAAAACAAAAATTGAAAATAAATGGTTTTATCTGTCAGGTTCTTTAAAGTTATTTTGAAATCAAATGGCTTTTTTGCAATGAACTGGATGCTTTCTGCGCCTCTTTTTAATGCATCTTTTGCTAAATAATTTGCTGTTTTTTCATCATGGATAAAGATGGTCTGACAAATTTCAAATTCTCCATCCTTTTCAGGAATTTCTAACTGTTTAAAGGTGTCACTATGGTAAAATGGTTTGATCGTTATTCCTTCTAAAGTATGTGTAAGAAGTGTTTCATTATAATCGGCTCCTTTCAGGTCAACCTGAATTTTTTGTTTCCATTGTTTCGCGCTCACCGATGGAAATTCACTAAATAAATCGTTTAAATTATTCATATAAAAAAGTAAGCTCTTTTATCTATTTTAGTTTTCCTACAATGGAATATTACCATGTTTTCTATTTGGTCTGTTGATTTTTTTACCTTCCAGCATCGCAAAAGCCTTGATCAGTTTTCTTCGTGTATTTTTCGGTAAAATAATTTCATCGATAAATCCACGTCTTGCTGCTCTATATGGATGTGCAAATTTATCAGCATATTCAGCTTCTTTGTCTTTTAATTTTTGATGAGAATCATCTGCTTCAAAAATTTCTTTTTTAAATATGATTTCTGCTGCACCTTTTGCTCCCATTACTGCAATTTCTGCACTTGGCCAGGCAAAATTCATATCAGCACCAATGTGTTTTGAATTCATTACATCGTAGGCTCCTCCATAAGCTTTTCGAATGATAACTGTAATTCTCGGCACGGTAGCTTCGCTAAAGGCATATAATAATTTTGCTCCGTGTACGATAATTCCCTGCCACTCCTGATCGGTTCCGGGTAAAAATCCGGGAACATCTTCCAATACCAAAAGAGGAATATTAAATGAATCGCAAAAGCGAACAAATCTTGCAGCTTTTTTTGAACTGTTTACATCAAGCACACCTGCTAAAAATAAGGGCTGATTTGCAATAATACCAATGCTTTTTCCCGCCAGACGGGCGAAACCAACCACAATGTTCTCAGCATAGTCTTTGTGCACTTCAAAAAATGAGTCCTTATCACAAATACCATTTATAATAGCTTTGATATCATAGGGTTTGTGTGCATCTAGAGGAATAATATCTTTTAATTTTTCTCTGATCTCTTCTCCAATTTCATAAGGAATATCTGGTGCTTTTTCCTGATTATTCTGTGGCATGTAACTCAGTAATTTTTTAATATCAAGCAAGCCTTGTACATCATTGGCAGAGGTAAAATGTGCCACACCTGATTTTGTGGAATGTGAACTTGCACCACCTAACTCTTCAGAGGTAACCTCTTCATTGGTCACCGTTTTTACAACATTTGGTCCGGTAACGAACATATAACTGGATTCTTCGATCATCAATGTGAAATCTGTCATTGCCGGAGAATAAACTGCACCGCCGGCACAGGGTCCCATGATGGCAGATATTTGTGGTATCACACCTGAAGACTGTACATTTCTAAAAAAGATATCTGCGTAAGCTCCTAAAGATCTGACGCCTTCCTGAATTCGCGCACCACCAGAATCATTTAAACCAATTACCGGAGCTCCTACTTTGACAGCCAGATCCATGATCTTGCATATTTTTTCGGCATGAGTTTCAGATAATGAACCCCCAAAAACAGTAAAATCCTGTGAATAAATATAGATCAATCTATTGTTGATAGTTCCGTAACCTGTAACAACACCATCTCCAAAAAAAAGTTGCTTATCCATACCAAAATCCGTAGTTCGATGGGTAACAAACATATCCATTTCTTCAAAAGAACCTTCATCTAGAATAAATTCAATTCT
>Ga0256834_1002818_pt1 | contig 10702 bp, 6 predicted proteins | sample 4281140metaG_FD_190536 | JGI IMG/M metagenome (GOLD analysis project Ga0256834, IMG submission 190536) | Hydrothermal vent microbial communities from East Pacific Rise, Pacific Ocean - 4281-140 | ecosystem: Environmental > Aquatic > Marine > Hydrothermal vents | place: Pacific Ocean: East Pacific... | reverse complement strand
TTGTCGCGATTTGAATGCTTTAGTGTTAGACGTTTTTCCGTTTTCATTAACAAGACAATATTGAATGCTTTCTTTATTTGGGAAACTAATATAAATTTGATTGATTTCAGTCAGCTTTATCTTTGTAGAGTCAAAACCAGCTGTTTGAGACACGGAACCATCGTTAAAAGTAACAATTTCTCCATCAAAAATAGTTTTATTTTTGCTATCTATACTGAACCATTCAATCGGTGATACTCTGTGCAAACCCCATGACCAACAAGCAGCTTGGTTTGTATGCTGCTTGTTTTGATGAGATGTAACGATTTTTGTGTCTTTTAACTTTGGATAAACCATATTCACGGCCTCAGAAATTCGTTCATCCCCTTTTCGAGCCATTGCCCACACTCTGCCCATCACATATAAGTTTACATCCCATTCCTCAGCATGTGCATAAACATTGCGTACAATATCTGGCCAGCCACCAGCAAAATCATCACCGCAAATTATAGTTTCTTCATTAAAAAATTTACTAAAAAATTCAAAATTATCTGTCCAGCCTGGATCTCCATGAGTTGCGTCATCGAAGTAAAATCCTATTTCTTCTTTCCATGTATCCCTAACAATATCAGGCGCAAACCCTTCATGAACTTGTAAATTTTTGATTTGGTTGGTAAATTTATCAAAAGAACTTCGGCTTAAATCAATGCCTAAACGTTTTTTCACCCAAGGCGCAGCCTCAAATGTATCAATCGTATGTATGACATATTCATCATTTTTACGACCTTTATCAATGGCATTTGTTGAAGAGCCAAACAATGGCCCTACTTCCAAAAATACACCGTTAGTTTTTTGTGAAGCTAAGGCGGATAAAAAATCCAACCCTACATGTGTCATTGTGCGTGGTACTTGTATCATGTGTTTATTCCGTTCTTAAATACAATCATCCATTTTTTTGAACCAATTTAGCGTATTGTAAATGCCTTGTTCGATTTTTATCTTTGGCTCAAAACCAAGTGTTTTTTGAATATGACTTATATCAGCCTTATTGTGACGCACCTCGCCACTTAATGCTTGTGCATAATCAAGTTCTATATTCTTATCAGCATCAATATCTTGAAAAATCCTAGCAAGTTCTAATATAGAAGTTCCAATTCCAGTTCCTAATTGAAACACTCCCTGCTCGTCTTGTAAAATAACCTGTAAAATGGCTTCTGAAATATCATCAACATAAATATAGTCACGTGTTTGCTGGCCATCACCGTTAATCTGAATTTTTCCTTCTTTTAGATATGATTTACAAAAAGCGGCTATAACACTACTTTTTCTAAAAGAATTTGGCCCATATACATTTGAGAATCTCATTGATGCAGAACTCACCCCAAAAGAGCCATTATAAGCTGATAGTAATCCCTCAACAGCAAGTTTAGAAGCCCCATAAGGAGAAAGAGGGCGAGCTGCAATCTGCTCGTTTATTTTACCATCATATTCACCGATAATTGCCCCACCGGTTGAAGCAAATATAATCTTGGTATGCGGTGAGTTATGGCGAACATATTCCAGCAATTTTATAGTTTTAATAACATTATTATCTAACGATCTAAGCGGGTCTGAAATGGATTCTTGCACAGTTGTGTAGGCTGCCAAATGAATAATTACATCAACATCATTATATTTTGACATTATTTCATCAGAAGCAAAACAATGTTTGTGAACAACATTAAATATCTCTTCTTCTGCTTCGCTAGCTCCATCAAACCAATCGATAGCAGAGATTTCCCAACTCGGATTATTTCGGCGCAAATGAAGTGCTAAATTCTGCCCAATAAATCCAAGCCCACCCGTAATCAAAACGCGCATAGCTATTTCCTTAATCCTAAATCACTACCAACGTGCGTTTGAATCAATAACTGTTTTGTCTAGACGGTCTTTGTACTTAACAACAGTTGCTTCAATTTCTTCCATCAAATTATCAGCAAGAGTAATTGGTTCAAATCCAAGTGAACGCAACCCTTCGTTTGACACCTTCAACTCATTTTCTTTTGCTTCTTTACGTGGGTTGTCTTGATAATTGATTTCTACGCCAGTCTTTTCCTGAATGAGCTTGGCAAGATCACGCACTTTATGAACTTCAGAAACTTGATTAAAAACCTGTACTCTTTCGCCAACATTTGGTGGATTTTCGCAAGCAAGAGCAACATTTCTCGCTGTATCAGAAATATGTATAAAAGCCCTCGCTTGCCCCCCAGTTCCATAAACCGTAAGAGGGTGTCCAATCTGCGCTTGACTTAACATTCTATTTAAAACAGTGCCGTATTCACCATCATAATCAAAGCGGTTTATCAAATCTTCATCTGTTTTAGTAATGTCAGTATCCGTACCCCACACAATTCCCTGATGAAGATCAGTTATTTGAAATTCCCAGTTTTTAGCATAAAATTGCATGAGAGTATGATCGAGACACTTGGTCATATGATAAATTGAGCCAGGATTAACTGGATAACCAATCGAAACATCTCTATTAGTTTGCTTGATAGTTACGTCCAGATAACCTTCTGGAATTTCACCAAATGCATCATCATAACCATAAACACCCATTGTTCCAAGATGAACAATGTGCGGGCGCATTTTCAACTCTACCAAAGTTGAAAAAAGATTATTTGTGCCACCAACATTATTATCAACCGTATATTTACGCTCAACATCACCTAACATTGAATAAGGTGCTGAGCGTTGCTCAGCAAAATGCACTATAGCATCTGGTTTAAAAGATGCTAAAATTTCTTTTAGACGGCCACTCTGTTTCGCTATATCGCAATTTACAAAACTTATATTCCCAATCTTCTGGGCTGCCTTGATACGTTTATCAATAGAGCGAATAGGCGTCAAAGAGGGTGCAGAAATTTGCTCTGCTATTGATCGACGAACTAAGTTGTCAATAATAAGGACGTTATTTCCCAAAGACGCCAAGTGAAGACTAGTCGGCCATCCGCAAAAACCATCACCACCCAAAACAATATAATTACTCATTTTACACTCACTCATAAGTTAACAAAACTTTGCACTATCTAACATAAACATTCTCTTTGGGCAACAGCCTAGCCTATAAAAACATCAGTACCAGCTCCTTAAGCTAATATCATCTAATGGCCATTCAATAGCATCATTTATTTTAACAGATATTGGTCAAAAAAACCTCCTTTAGCTCATATTTAGAATTGTTTCGCTAAAAGAAACTCACCACCATCAAATAATAATATCAGCATCTGTGAAGCTGGTGTTTAGGGTCATGTTTTCGATGTAAAGAACATCGCCTGCCTGGCCGCCACTTGCACCCGAAAGGTCAAACTTTACTGCTCCCCAACCCATCAAGCTACCTTCATATTTTTGATTCTCTTTTCACTACCATTTACAGGTAATTTTGGGAAGTACTGACTGTAATAACAAACATAACCTTCCTTCGTAATTTCTCTGTGATTTAATTCGGTAACTGTCACCGTACTCCCACCCACCGTACTCCACCGTACTCCCACCGTACTCCAACTGTCACCGTACTCCCCACCGTAATCCCAGTTGCAATCATAAAACTTGACATAACGGCAAAAGTGATAAAACTTGATATCTTATAAATAATGATATTTCTACAAATTTCGGAATAAGTCATACGGCATTGGATATATTTCAACAAATATAAAGGATACCAGTTTGCTTAAAAACACAAGAAGTAATTCTTTCAAAAATAGCTCTATTCTTAAAAAATTTGTAACAGAAAAACTCGCAGAAAAGAAACTCAGAGAACCTAGTGTGTCCCTCAAACATAGTAATATGAACGATCCTTTTGTGGCGCGATATTACGAAGCACCCAGAAGACCATGGGTTAAAAAATATGGTCAAATTCCTAGCTTAAAAGGGAATTATAAATTCTGGAAATCCTATATTGAAGATGCGGTAAGTCATAATGCTGCTCCCTCTGAAGAACTGATTGAAGCAAACCGTATGCTTGCGGGATGGGAGGCACATTTAGGAATTGGGAGGGTATCCTCGTTTCCAGTAACAATTGGCTTCAATATGACAGATATCTGCAATGCGAGATGTTCTTTTTGTGCTTATTCCCCTGAGCGAGTATCCGAAACTATGCTCACCATTGAGCAGGCCAAGAATGCAAAATGGCTCAAGTTCTGTAAATTATTGAGACCAAATGGCGGCGGTTTAGGTGAACCGTTAGCACATCCACAAATAGTGGACTTGTTGGAAATATTCCGTGCAAATGCTCCCTTTTTAAATATGGGCACAATAACAAACGGCTCGCTGATGCGTCCAAGAGTGATTGAGCTTGTTTCTGGGTATTTTAAGTATTTTTATGTTTCCATAAATGCTGCATGCAAAGAAACTTACGAACAAACAATGCCTCCTCTTAAATGGGAAAAACTATTAAGCAATCTTGCAGCGCTCCGAGACGAAAAAATTCTACAGGCTACCAGCCTGCCTATATTACAAGCCGGCTATGTAGTACACAAACACAATTTAGATGAATTGCCAGAATTACCTTCCTTGCTGAACGAGTTTGGATTTAAAAAACTCAATGTAAAACCAATGATGCCACCGCCGCATTGTAGCATTTCTGATCAACTTTATAAATTAAAGGACAGCATATTTACGGTGCCTGAACGCGCTGACAAAATTTTTCGTCATTTAGAACATGAATGTAAAATACATAATATTGAATTGATGTATCCGTTGCCTTCTTTAAAAATTCTTAAGACATACAAAATCGGCGATAATATTGAAAATATGCTAGATGGGCTGGACTTTTCTAATACAAAAGAAACTTTGGAAATGGCGATCGACCCGTTTCCGACAAATGAACACAGCGAAATAGACCCTGAAATTACGTATGACGCCGCGCATAAAATTCGAAAAAGAATCAAAGCGGGAGTGTCACGACGAATAAAACGACTAAAAAATAAAGTTTTGGATTTGGCAGGTATCTCGCATGATGTGAACCTGCATTGTTGTAAGACAAAACCGAGTCTAGTTTCGATTGTCCCGCAAAATTTGCAAAGTCGTAATTTACCTCTTGGTGAAAGTTCACCTAAAGATGACCCTGATAGATTGGCAGAGCGCTGGGCATTTTTTATGACTCCATCAAAAAATTCATACTGCACAGCTGCTTGGGATCGATTGAACATTGATGCGTTTTCACGAACAAAAATTTGTTGCAGCTATTTTGAACGAATGCCCACTTTTAATTGGCCAACTATGGAAGAGTTTCACAGCGAGCACGGAATGTGGAATCACCCTTTTATGCAACATCTTCGCAGCACAATGGGACGAGATGAAGAAGTGCCATTTTGCAGTTTATGCCAAGGTCGATATGATCGAAACCGTCCGATCGCTAAGGTTAAATCAGAAGTGATACTTGAAAGTCAAAAAATACTCCAAGATATTTATGACGAAAATGTGGATTTTCAATTCAAAGGAAAGTTATCTGAATTAAAGAACGAGGAATTGCCTAACTGGGAAACAAATTATTCGAAGCGAACAGAGGTCGTGCTAACTCCCTTCAAAAATGAGCGGCATATATATCGTCGAATGATCAGGATGAAGGGGTTTTGGGATTTAGGTCAAGTATTGCAAATAGGTAGCGGACAAGGTGCGATTACTCCTTTTTTAGCTGAGGCAAACGACAAAGTATTTTTACTAGACAAAGAGCCTTCGCACTTAATGAGAGCAAGCGACATATACACCGCACTTTCAATAAAAAATTGCGTAAATCTACAAGTAAACAATGTCAACAAATTAGAGCTTGAAGATGCTCAACTTAACGGAATTTGGACAGATTCTGAATGGATATGGCAAAATGGTAATGAGCTTGTCTTAAGTGAAATGAGGCGTGTATTGCAAGAAAAAGGTAGATTGCACTGCTCAAATGCGCCCAGCATAGGCCGTATTGTCGAAAGGATAGTTGATTGCGAGAATGTGGAAGATATTAATTCATTAATTGAGGTATTGGAGGAAGGATCTCTGCATAATGGTAAATTTATCTATTTTTCAATGACCAACTTGTTACCGACTTTACGCTCGTTAGGTTTTAATACGGATCGTTCAAGGCCACCGCAGAGCAAATTCATCGGCGGGAAAAGCGTTGAACGCGGTTGGTTAGGAAATAACATCAAAGAAATTGTCCAGAAATTAAAAGCTCCCAATACCATAGATCAAATAAAGAATGATCACTCCTTGCTGAACGGATTAGAACACAGCATATCATTTGAAGCAATTGCAGAGAAAAAGTCCCCACAAAATGGCATCTTCGCCGCCAACCCTAAATAATCACATCACCAGCATCAAAACTAGCGAGGTAGAAATTTTCGATAAATAATACATCTCCACCACCAGTATCTATACGCAAACCCGACCCTGTGTCGCTGGAAATAGCCTGCACTGCGGCGAAATTGGCAAAACCAAAACTTTGTAAATCAATGAAATCAGTGCCATTTTCAAAGTCCTTAACGCGGTCAAAACCTCCACCACCATCAACCGTGCTTTTATAAACAAATGTGTCTGCAAAACCGTCCATAACACCAGAACCAGCGCCACCCGTAAGACTATCATCTCCTGCACCACCAAATAATGTATCAGCGCCATTCTCGCCATAAAGAAAATCATTACTAGCTCCGCCATCAAGATCATCATTACCTCCGCCACCACGAAGATCATCAATACCCGTGCCACCGCTTATAGTATCATTACCACGGTTGCCCTTTAGAACATCAGCGCCAGAACCGCCAAGTAGCGTATCAGCATCTAACCCACCATAAAGATAATCATCACCCGATTCACCATAAAGTTCATCAAGCCCTGCAAGAGCAAAAAGAATGTCATTTCCAGCCCCGCCATACATAATATCATCGCCAGAATCACCCCTTAAGGTGTCGTCGCCATCATCTCCATAAAAGGTATCATTACCGCCTTTGCCTTTGATAATATCATTACCACCTTCGCCTCTAAGCTCATTGTCATTGCTATCACCAATCAAACGATCATCATAATCTGAGCCAGTTAAGTTTTCTATCGAGATTAATGTATCAATTCCTGCCCCTCCAGTATCAATCCCTGTAAACTGCAGATATACATTAACCGCAGAACCTGCACTTACATAAGAAACAGTGTCATTACCAGCACCACCATCGATAACATCTTCGCCGCCAACATAACCAGCATCAAAAATAGTATCATCACCTGCTAAAGCATCAACATTTTGACCTGCCCCATAAAGCGAGACATCATCATTGCCAGATGTAAATAGCTCATCAGCATAAGATAATAATTGACTGACAATACCATCACCATCAGTATCATCAGATTGCCCGGCAGATTCCCATACAACAGCAAAACCGCCGTTTGCAAGTTCTGCAATAGAGGAGTCATCTTGAAATCCACTAGTAGTAGTATTTATAAGAAATTCATCACCGACTGCAACTCCTTGTGAACTATAGGCTTGTCCATATACTCCATATCCAGATGATCCATCATCTCCCTGACCTTCCCATGTGACTATAAATCTACCATCTAAAGAACTGCTTATAACAGATGGATCTTTTTGATATCCTGTAGTGGTTGTGTTTACCAAAAACTCAGAACCAACAGCAACACCAGAATTAGAATAAATCTGACCATATATACCATCATTTGACGTGCTATCTTGCCCAGTCGATTGCCAAACAACCACAAAACCTCCTGCGCCCCCCGTAGAAGTGCGGGCTATTGCTACATCAGCTTGGTTAGATGCTGTATAAGTATTGATCTGGAATTCACTACCGCTCGCCACGCCCGCAGCCGTATAAATTTGACCATATATTCCGTATCCATCTCCATCTTGCCCATCTGATTGCCAAGTCACAACAAATTTGCCATCATAAAGCGAAGCGGTGGAAGAAAATTTTTGATCACCAGTAGTATGTGTATTTACCTGAAATTCACTACCCACCTTCACTGCAGATGAATCATAAATCTGCCCAAAAACACCGTATCCATCACCGTCCAGCGCAGAATCTTCCCAAGTAACAACAAAACCACCGTTTTCAAGCGCAGTAATATCAGGCTCCCATTGAGTATTTGCAGTTGTAGTATTTATCAAAAATTCGCTGCCGCTGGCAACGCCTGCTGCACTATAAACTTGCCCATAAATTCCATAACCACCTCCATCTTGATTCATCGATTGCCAAGAAATAACAAACTCCCCACTACTTAGAGTAGTAATAGCAGGCTGCCATTGAGAGTAAGTAACGGTGCTATTTACCAAAAACTCACTGCCACTAGGATTACCAAGCGAATCAAACATTTGAGCATAAACACCAAAACCTGAAGCGTCTGAACCAACCCATGTTACCACATAACCCCCAGTGCTGAGCGTCGCAATGGCTGGATTAATTTGATTGCCAGTAGTAGTTGTATTAACTAAGTTTTCTAGTCCAGTTGCAATAGGTGTAGTCATGTTTACCTCTTATAATCAGTTAAAATAAATTTTGATTCTTAAAACCTATATGTCTATTTGCTGGTTGCAACATCACCCATTTGAGGTATAGCATAATTTAATTATAAATAACGACAGAATAACCCTATGAATAAACATGAAAATAACACCACTAAAATTATTTCTGAAATTTATGAAATTATACTAAAACCTGAACGCTTTGATCAATTCATGGAATTATGGGAGAAGCATGTTTGTTCAAAAATTAGTGAATTAGAAGCTTCTAAAACCAAAAATAAATCTTTGAACACTACTACAAATGATTCAGAATTAGAATTACACTTTCAACGTGTATATCAAATATTAGTAAAATTGGGACGCAAAAAACACGATGTTGAAAGAGCAAAAAATTATGCTGAGCAAAAAACTAAGCCTACCTTTTTTATTGATGCTAATGGAATAATAATCAATAAAAACAACTCTGCAAAAACATTATTAAATGGCATTACTAGGCTTGATAAAATGCCACCATATATTACTGATAGTGATTGTAAAAAACTGCAAACTTTATTGTTAAGCATTGAAAATCCAAATATGAGTGATCAAATTCATGTTTTTAGATTGAATATGCCAAACAATCAAAATATCGATAATTATGAGGAACAATTATTCGTAGCAAGACCTATGAGTTTTTTACATAGCCAAGAAAATTTATTATGTATTTCTGCAATGATTATTGATTGGAATGAAGACTTAGAAATATTACTTAACAATACATTCATGCTCACACCAAGTGAAATTGCAATTGGTTATAGATTATGTTTAGGAGATAATTTAACAACTATTGCTAAAAGTAGAAAAAGATCTCTACATACAATAAGAACTCAAATAAGATCTATGTTACAAAAAACTGTAACAAATTCACAAACTGATCTTGTGCGAGTTATGCTTACAATGGCTTCTTTTGGTAGCAATAATAAAGTTAGCATTAAAAAACCATCAATAAGCAAAAATTCTTCCCTTTCTTTTGTTCCAATTACTAAAGAAAGAAAAATTCCTGTGCAGCAATTTGGAGAAGAAAATGCTCGCCCTGTTTTATTCATTCATGGAATGGGCGGAGTTGATGTTCAAGAATCTACGAAAGAATTATTAGTTCAAAAAAACATTAAAATTATTGCTCCTTTTCGCCCTTATTATTCTTCTAGCCCGCCAAGTTATAATATAAAAACAGCACCCGATGAATTTGCCGATGATTTACTCAAAATTATGGATTATTTTGAAATAGAAAAAGCACCTATAATTGGTCACATGGCAGGATCTATTTATTCCTTTGCAGCTGCAAAAATATTACCGCAAAGAATATCTAGCATATTGAATATTTCTGGCGGTGTCCCAATAAAAACCTTTAGCCAACTTAGTTCAATGTCAACAAGGCAAAGAGTTGTAGCTTGGACATCAAGATTTGCACCAAATTTACTTCCAACAATTTTAAGAGCAGGCATTACCTTAATTGATAATGGAAATGAAACAAAATTCATGAATGGTCTATATGAAAAAAATTCTTGTGATAGACTAATTGCCAACGATAAACATATTAGTGCAGTTATTTTTTCAGGATATCAATTTGCAATAACTCAAGGGCATAGGGCTTTTGAAATTGACACTTATCATGCAACTCGAGATTGGTCAAAATATGTCAATTCCGTAAATCAAAAAACTATACTCCTTCACGGAAGGCATGACCCAACAGTAATAATTTCTAGCGTAAGAGAGTTTGCAAACCTTTATGATAATATTGAATTGATCGAACATGACGATGCTGGGCAATTATTATTTTACCAAAAACCAGAAAAAGTTATTTCAATTTTAGAGCAATTGCTCGACTAAAAGATAAAATTATTCTCATCAATATTAGCTATGCCTATATTTACAGTATCAGCACCATTTGCTCTAAATAATCACATCACCAGCATCAAAACTAGCAAGGAAAAAATTCTCAATAAATAACACATCTCCTCCACCAGCATCTATGCATAAACCCGATCCCGTTTCGCTGAAAATAGCTTGCACTGCGGCAAAATTGGCAAAACCAAAACTTTGTAAATCAATAAGATCAATGCCATTTTCAAAGTCTTTAATGCGGTCAAACCCTCCACCAAAATTACGGTGACAGTTCCAAATTACATGAATTACGGAGGCTGCTTAATTCGGTAACTGTCACCGTAATTCGTCACCGTAATTCACGTAATT
>Ga0256834_1002817_pt1 | contig 10703 bp, 9 predicted proteins | sample 4281140metaG_FD_190536 | JGI IMG/M metagenome (GOLD analysis project Ga0256834, IMG submission 190536) | Hydrothermal vent microbial communities from East Pacific Rise, Pacific Ocean - 4281-140 | ecosystem: Environmental > Aquatic > Marine > Hydrothermal vents | place: Pacific Ocean: East Pacific... | reverse complement strand
AATATTCATATTCAAAAAATAGTATACATTACAAATCAAAGACTAAAATCATTTATATTTCCTAGTAAATATAATGCTCCAAAAATAAAAACAATAAATATTATAAAACAATAAATATTATATAAAAAAATTATAAGAAAAAATCATAAAAAATTTTTTCTTAATAATTGAAAAGATTGATCAAATCTATCAAAAAATAGTGCTTTAATTTTTAACATAAAATTATAGAAATTAAATTTGTAAAATAAGATATAAAGATATATACTATAAATACTTTTAAAAGTAAATTTTATTATTTAATAATTAACAATATGTGATATATAAAAGAATTATTTTCTTCTAAATGAAGATGGAATAGATCAAAATTTTGGCTTTATCCTTTACCATTTTTTATATGATTAACAATATTTCTTATATTGTTGTCTACAATAAATAATAATAATCTAAATTATTTATTAACTATACTTGTACCAATGTGTATGTTATCATTATACTATATTGCTTTTACAGCTTATATAAAAAGATTACATGATTTAGATAAAAGTGGTTGGATGTCATTATTAATTTTAATACCTTTTGCAAATATATATATATTTGTTATATGTGGTTTTTTCAAATGAACTGTATGAGAAAATAAATATTGACCTGATCCCTTAGGTTGAACAAATATAGGTTGAACAAATACAAAAAGCAAAATTCCTAATGAATTATAAAAAACCTGATAAATCAGGTTTTTTATTTTACTTTTTTTTACCATATATTTTATAAATTAAAATCAGATAAAATAGGAATTGCTCAAAAAGCTCAAAGTTTATATGCTTTTTTAATATCTGAATTTTTTCTAATTTGTATATTTTTAAAATCATCAAGTGAAAATATTTCAGTTGCTCAATAATAATTTTTTAAAGTAAAATATATTTGATCTTTTTTAAATAATTCTAAATCCATTAAATCAAGATTATGAGTATTAAAAATAAATTGAGCATTTCAAATATTATTTTTTCAATTTTCTTTTAATCAGTGTATTACTTTTATTATTTTTTCAATTAATAAAAAATGCATATGTGTGTCAACTTCATCTATTAACAAAATTCAATTCATTTTTATTGTATCTAAAATTGGTCACAATAGAGAAAATAATTTTTGTGTTCAAAGTGATTCTTGTTTTTCTAAATTAAATCATATATTTCAAATCTTTTCTTCATTTTTATAAATTGGATGTATAAAAGTTGTTTCTATAATTTTGTTTGGAATAAATCTTTTTCAATTTATTTCAATAAAAGGTAAATTATTATTTTTAGAAATATCAAAATCATTTTCTTCTTGTTCTATATTTTCAATATTATTATCTGCACTTATAATAAAATTCAATATAGACTCTTTATCTATTTTATTATCTAATAACTCCCTTGTTAATCAACTTAAATTAATATTAGAATCAATAAAATTTACTCAATTAAAAAATTTCACTATTTTTGTTGCCATATATTTTCATTTACTATCAAAGTCAGAAAGTTTTGATATAAATGTTTGATTATTTCTCGGAAATAAATTATTTTTAAGAAAATCATCTTCCTTAAATCAAAAAAAGTCTTCTTCAATAGAAAATGTAGCCTTATTTCTATCAATTATTATTATTTCTTTATTTTTTTCAAAACATATTAATTTTTCATTAAAAATTTCTTTTTTATCTAATTTTAAAATATATTTATACTTTATTTTTTCTATTAAAAATTTTATTTCAAATTCTATTGGTTCTTCTTTTTTATCAAAATCTAATAAAAAAAAATCTAAAAAATGATGTTTAATTCATCATTCAATAGGATATTGAAAAGAAGTTAAAGTAATATCTTTTAAAAAATCTAATCATTTTAGAATATTAGTTTTTCAACTTGCATTTGCACCATAAAAAATAGCTGTTTTATTTAGCCAAATATTTTCTCAAGATTTTAATTTTATTATATTTTTATTATCTTTTAGTGTTCTAATTTTTTTATTTGCTTCCATTGAAAAACCTGCTTCATCTTTAAAAGAAAGATAATTTTTTACTTTAAAACTTAATAGCATAATTTTTTATTTAAATAAATATTGTTTCATAAGAATCTTTTAAATGATATCATTCTTATGAATTCACTAAGAATTATATCATTTATTTTTTATAAATCAAATTTTTATGTAAAAAAAATACATAACATAACATAACAAAAAAAGCAAAAAATTATTTTTGCTTTTTAGTATGGAATTGTAATTTATTTTATGTTACTAAATTTTGATTTTAATAACACATTAAGTAATTTGTTTTTATTTTCATCTGAATTATAGTTTATTGTAACTGTTAAATCGAATCAATTAACTAATCAATTATATAATCTTTGATTAAGTAAAATGGCATTAGACTTATTGTATATTGAAAATGTAAAATATTTAAATTTAATTCAATCTATTATTACTTCTTTTATATCAGATTGTTTTACATTTTCTCAAAATTTTTCTTTATAAATACTAAAAATAAAATTTTTTGTATCTAGAACATAATTATCCCATTTTCAATCTTTTACTTCATCAAAAGGTTCAATTGATGAAGTAAATATATTTGTTTTATCAATTTTAAAATCAATTGAATTTGTATTCACAGATAAATCATATTTTTCTATTTCTTCTCATACATATTTTTTAATTTCTTGAATTCATTTCTCATTAGATTTATTTTTTTCTAATTTATCCATAATTATAAAATTTTCTGGAATATAAACAGTCCATCAAATTTCTTTTAAAAAATATTTTTTAGAATTATATGTTTTTTCTATTTTTATTGATTTTTTATTTAATTCATCTAAATTTACAAACAAAATAGTTGCTAAAATTGATATTATAATTGTCATTACAACACCAATTAATATTCATTGTCATATAAATCTATATTTTTTAAAAAATAATAATATTAATCATATTCAAAAAATAAATACAAAAATATTTTCCAATATTTTAAGATTATCTGGTTTAATAATAAATGTATTAATTAAAACAATAAAAACTGATATTACTAAATATATAAATCAAATAAATAATGGTTTTTTCAATAATTCTTTCATAGTTAATAAATTAATTTATAAATTTAAATTATCAGAATATATTTCATCAAAAGTATTTGGTAAAGTAAAAAATAATTTTTGCTTTTTTAGTATAATAAAATAGTTAACTTGTAAATATTAAGGCTATCATTAAAATACATATTTTTTAGATAGATTTTATTTGTATAAAGTAATTTTTATATTAATTAAATGAGATATATAATTAAAAAGTTTTTGATATATTGGAGATTTTTTTTTCGCAATTTCTATTTTTTTTAAAATATTATTTAATTTCTCTATTTTAACTTCCTTATTTGTAATTTTATTGTTTAACTTTATAATATATTTATTAATAGTAATCACTACTAATTCCATCTCTCTAAAAGATAATTCTCTTATTTCAATATTCTTTTTAAAAGTAATTTTTATTTTTTTTCAAGTTGAATCTATACATAATCTTTTTCACTTAATTGTTATATTATCTTGACATTTTTTATATTTGGCATTATTGGAGGAAGTTACAAAAACAGTACTCAAATTTTTTAAATCTGTATAAACCAAAGAAATAATTTCCAATTCTTTAAGATTAACTATTTCATCATTTATTTTCTTTACATATTTTCCACCAATGAGTAATTCTTTCAATTTTTTTAATTTATATATTCATTCAGGTATACTAAGATTACTATTTCACATAAATAAAAATTCTTCTAAATTTTCTAATAAAGAAATATTTTTAGATATTTTTTTTATGTTATTATTATTAAGATTTAATACTTTTAATTGCTTTAAATTAAAAAAACATTCTGGTATACTTTCTATTTGATTAATATTTAAACGTATTATTTTTAATTTTTTAAGACTACATATTCAAACAGGAATATTTTTTATTTTATTATCACTAAAATCTAAAATTTCTAATTCTTTTAATTCCTGTATATTTTGTTGAATATTTTTTATTTTATTAGAATTTAGACTTAATGAATTCAATTTTTTTAATTTAAATATCCACTCTGGTATTTTTTCTATATCTTTTCATGCTAAATTTAAATATTTTAAATTAAATAATTCTTTTTTAGTATATTGTTTTCATATTAAATTATTTATTTTTTTAACTTCCAAATCAGAAAAAATCATATTCAATAAAATATCTTTATTATCTTTATCTTTTGATAAAGATAATTTTTTAGGTTTTCATCCAAAAGGATATAAGTTGAAGATTTTTGTAAAAGTATTTAAATAAAAATCATCTACATAAATCATTTGTGTTTTTATAATATTTCCTTGTTTTATTGATTTACCTTTTTTAGAAAACATTCTATCATAATCACATTCAATTATTACCTTCTTTCATATATTTTTTTTAAAAAAATCGTTTTTTTCTTTATCAAAAAATATTCATAAATAATTTCAATTTTTATCTGTTTTATTAATATTATTTGAATCCATTAAAATCAAATTTTTTTTTATTATTCTGTTATCTTCAAAATAATGTTTCATTTCAGCTTCAATATAAAAACATTTTTTATATTTTAATTTATTATCTGGCTTAGTTAAATTATTTTTTATTAAGAAATCATAACAATTACCATATTCAATAGTTCAAGTAAATTCATAAATTGTTCAACCTCAAGCTTTTGTAGAATTACCAATATTGAAAATAGAAATAATGCTAATTAATAATAAAATTATGATTTTTTTCATTTTTAATTTTTTTAAGAAAATAAAGTATTTTTTTAACCTTTTTATATAAAATAGAGGAAAAGTGAAAATTATTTTTTCTCCCTCTCAGCTTTCCTCTTAGCATATTCTTCATCTCTTTTTTTCTTCTCTTCTTCAAACTTCTTCACTTCCTCCTCACTTGGAATTCTTTGTAATCCTATTCTTCATTTAGCCAAATCTACTTGAATAATTTCAAAATCTACCATTTCTCAAGTTTTTACTATATCTTCTACTTTTTCAACTCTTGAAGGAGAAAGTTTTGAAATATGAATCATTCCTGAATTTCTTCCTTTGAATTCTACTATTGCTCAAGTTCAATCTATTATTTTTACTACTTTTCAATTCATTTTATCTCCAACTTTTGGAACCCATAACATTTCTTTTATTTCAAAAATTGCTTTGTCTCAAAATTCTTGAGTTTTAGCTGTAATTGTAGTTAATCAATCTTCTGCTATAGAAATTTTTAAATTATAATCTTTTTCTAATCTTTGAACATTTTCACCTCATTTTCCTATAACTGTTGCTATTTTATCAACAGGAACTTGCATAGTTAAAATAAGTGGAGCATAAGGACTCAATTTTTCTGCAACTTCTTTTTGAGCTTTTAACATTTCTTCTAAAATATAAGCTACAGATTTTTCACTTTGAGCAAAAGCTTCTTTAAAAACTTCCATAGAAAGTCATTTTATTTTTACATCAAGTTGCATAGCTGTAATCCCTTTTTTTGTTCTAGCAACTTTGAAATCCATATCTCATAAAAAATCTTCTTGAGCTTGAATATCTGAAAGAATTTTATAATTTCCTGTATTTTCATCATAAATCATTCACATTGCAACACCTCAAACTGGAGATTTTATTGGAACTCAAGCATTCATTAAAGCCAGAGTTGAACCACAAACTGAAGCCATAGAACTAGAACCATTACAAGTGGTAATTTCTGAAACAACTCTCACAATATATGGAAACTCTTCCTCATTTGGTAAAACAGGAAGTAAAGCTCTTTCAGCCAAAGCTCCGTGTCCTATTTCTCTTCTTCAAACTCATCTAAGCATTCTTACTTCTCAAACTGAATATGGTGGAAAATTATAATGATGAATATATCTTTTTGTTGATTCTTCCATCATTCCATTAACCAACATTTCATCTTCTGGTCATCATAAAGTTACAATACTCAAAGATTGAGTCATTCATCTTCCAAAAAGAGCTGAACCGTGAGTTCTAGGCAATAAACTTACTTCTGAACTAACATTTCTAACTTCATCTAATTTTCTAGAATCAAGCCTTTTTTCTTTTTCTAAAATATTTTCTCTCATTACTTCTTTTACTCTTTTATAAACTAATGCTCAAACATCATCAGAACTAATTGTTATTTTACACAACTCCTCTTGTCCCCTCTCCTCTCAAAGGAGAGGGTTAGGGTGAGGTTTTTCAATACAACCTTTTTCATCTAAAAAATCTCTTACTTCAATATCTAAATTATCCAATTCTTTTTGAAATTCTTTTTTTCCTTTATCATAAAGAACTTCCATTTTTTCTTTAGTTAAAAATTCTTTAACCAAACCATAAAGACTTTCATCAGGTTTATTAAATACAGGAATTATTTTTTCAATTCAAAAACTTTCTTCATAATTTTTTATAAAATCATTTTGAACTTCACAAATTTCTTTAATAATTTTATGAGAATATTCCAAAGCATCAATCATTTCTTCATCAGAAACTTCATTTCATCCAGCTTCTACCATAGTCAAAGCATCAAGAGTTCAAGCTGTTAATAAAACTAATTTAGCTTCATCTTCTTGAATTTTTGTAGGATTAAAAATATATTTTCATTCATTATCTAAAACAATTTTACAAGCAGAAACTGGTCATTCAAAAGGTGCTCAAGCAGCCATTAAACTCATACTAGCTCAAATTACTCACCAAAATCCCAAATCAGTAATTCAATCACTTGATAAAACTGTAGCAATTATTTGTGTATCATTAATTATTCATTTTGGAAACATTGGTCTTATTGGTCTATCAATAAGTCTAGAAATCAAAGTAGCTTCTTCAGAAGGTCTTGCTTCTCTTTTCATAAATCTATTTCCACCTATTTTTCAAGTAGCATAAAATTTTTCTTGAAAATCTACAACTAAAGGAAAAAAATCAGCTTTTTCATTTAATCATTTTTCTTTTATTCAAGCTGTAGTTAATAAAACATTTTCTTCATCACTAATCATAACAGAACCATTTATTAAAAGTGCTAATTTTCCACTTTCAAAAGTTAAATTTTTCCCAGAAATTTCATAAGTTTTTTTAAGAATTTTAATTTCAGAAGCATTTTTGTCAGATAATCCTATCATAATAATATTATTTTTTAAAATATAAAAGTAAATTGCTTTAGAGTATAATAATTTTTTGAAAAATTACAAAAAAAAGAATTAGTTTTTCTAATTCTTTTTTTTAATTCTTTACTATTTTTTTAATTATCTTTAATTATTTTTTTAATTTTTCTAATTTTTTTCTAATTCTTTACTAAAATCTCATTATTCAAACTTTCTAATCTTTCTCCTATTTTTTTTCATTCTAATTCTGGATATTTTTGCATAATATCTTTTCAAGTTAAAAAAACTATATTTTTTAGTACTTTTTTGAATTTTAAATAAATATTTTTTATCTCTTTTATTTCTTTATATTTCACAGGAATTCTTCCAGAATTATCTATTTCTCAAATAATTAATAATTTTTCAAACAAAGAATTCATCATAAATTTTCTTGCTTTTAATTTTCTCATTTCAACAAGCATAAATAATTTTATATGATTTTTTATAAGCCAAGTTATTTCTTTTTTTTGTGTATTTGTAAATTTTAACCTACAAGCTATTTTATTTTTAAATATTTCTGCTCAAATATTTTCATGATTATAATAATGTGCTTGTTTATTTGTATCAAAACTTAATGTATTATATTTTGCTATATCATGAAATAAAATTGTATAATATAAAATTAATTTATTATTTTGCAAAAGGTTAAAATCATTTGTTGATACATTTTTATAATATTTATTTAATTGTTCAACACACATTTTTGTATGAATCCAAACATTTCCTTCAAGATGATATTTATTTCAAGGAACTTTTTCCAAATTATCAATTTCAGGAATAATATGTTTAAAAAAATTTATATTTTTTAAATCTTCTAAAGCTTGTACATTATTTTTAAGTAAAATAATTTTATCTAATTCCTGCCTAATTCTTTCTACTGAAATATTTTTTAATAAATCAGTTTTTTGTTTTAATATTTCAAAATAATTATTATTTTTTAATTCAAATCAATATTTATTTTTAAATCTAATAAATCTAAGAATTCTCAAAGCATCTTCATTAATTCTTTTTTCAGCATTTCAAACAAATCTTATAACATTATTTTTTATATCTTCTATTCCTCAAACTGGGTCAATAAAATTTTCATTTTCAACATCAAAATAAATTGCATTACAAGTAAAATCTCTTCTTTTAGAATCTTCTTCTAAACTATTTGTAAACACAACTCTGGCAGGTTTTCTATTATTTATAGTTCAAATATCTTTTCTCAAAGTTGTGATTTCAAAAGCTTCATTTCATTCACTCACAATACAAGTTCCATATTTTTTACCTATTTCTCCAACTATTTTCAGAACTTTCATCATTTCATCAGGAGTTGCATCAGTTACCAAATCTATATCTCCTCACTTATTATTTCAATTCAAAATTTTTTCTCTACAAAAACCTCAAACAATATATAATTTTTTGTTTAAAATTTTTAATTTTTGTGAGATTTTTTTTATATTTTGCATAACTATTATTTTATATATTTTCTAAAAAACTGATTTAGAATTTTTGTTTCAATTTTATTAATTCAAAAGTTTTTGGCTTTTTCATTAAAATATTTAATTTTTTCTTCTAGAAAATTATTTAAAATTTGAATTTTTGGTTCTCTATCTAATTCTTCTCAATTTTTCTTTCTTTTTAATAAATTTAATATTTCATTTTTTAACTTCAAATTTATATTTTTAAAATCTTCTAATAAAATATCAAATTCAATAGGTGGAGCTGTATTATTTTTTTCTACCCACAAACAAGCAAGGATAGGTCTTAAAACATAGAAATATTTTTTAGTTTTAACTAAATCTCATTTCAAATATTCTCTGAAATTTGATTCTGCCATATGTAAATAATGAAAAATATATCATTTTGGAGAAAAATTATTTTTTTCAAGTTCTAATATTTTTTCTTTAAAGTCAGTATTTTCTTTATAAATAATTGGAGATTTTATCCATTCAGCCAAAGTTGAATTTGAATTTTGAAATAATTGTAAAGCCTTTTTTATATCCCAACCATTTATATCAATTAAATCAATAATTGGATATTCAATCACATCTCTTTTTTTATCAATAGACAAATAATATTCTTTTTTATGAATATAAATAAATCTAATATCATAATCACTATCTTTAGAATCAAATCCCCAAGCCCTTGAACCAGATTCAATAGCCAACAATATTTCCACATTATGTTCATTTTCTATTTTTTTTAATCTTTCTTGAATTTCCTGAAAGATTTTTGGTGTTATATTTCATTTCATAATTTAATTTTTAATAATTTAAATTTTTCAATTCTTCTTTTATAATTTTCTTATTTTTTCTTTCTTTTTTATATATTTTTGATTTAAATCAATTGTTTCGTCAATAAAAAATTCTATTGTCTGAATTAAAGCACATAGAATTTTCTGAAAACCAACTTCATTGTTTTATCATTAATCAATCCAGAGGACATCATTTAACTGCACAATTATGTTTTGAATAATCTCAAAAATTTCTGTGTTTAATTTTTTTGTCTTTTAAAATCTTCTCTTGATTCTTTTGAATATTTAAAAATAATTGATTTTCATCTGCAACTGTATAACTTTTTCATAAAAGTTCTATTTTTAAATATGTATTTGGATCTTTTACCTGTAAAAAATTATATGTTTTTCAAAAAACAGTATTATACAAATTTTTTATTTCAATTTTTTCTTCAATTGAAATTTTTGTATTTTCTAATAATGATCTATAAATTCAAAGAATATTAAAATCAGTATATTTTTTATTTTTTTCAAATAAATTAATATACTCTTTTTTTGTAAATGTATTATATTTTTTTCAAGTTTTCATATATATTTTTTTATAATTATTCTAAACTAATTTTTTTACTACATTTTTTTTTGTCTTTTTTTGTTGGTCTTTTTCTAAAAGAATGACAAGAAAATCATTTTGAATATGCTATATATTTATCATCAGGTTTTATTATATTATCATCTGGATTATATAAATTTCATAAAAACATTGATATCTCTTGAAAAGTAGTATATGCATTTTTAATTATAGAAAATTTATATTCTTTTAATATTGGATTACTAACAAAATGATTTTTCCATTTTATACTTCAAAAATATTGATTTTTTTCTATTGAATAATCAAAAGTTTCTATTATAAAATATGCTATTTTTTCATCATAAAATATATTTTTATATTCTGAATAATCTTTTTTTCTCATTGTTTTCACCACTCATCAGAATATCATTCAAGAAATAATTTTATTTTATCAATAGATATATCAAGAATTTCATCATTAATAACTAAAACTTCTTCTTTGCTTCTTAATCAATATTTTATTTTAGTTGTAATTATTTTAAATCAAATATTTTGAAATATTTTTATAAAATCATCATATTTATATGCAATTTCTTTACTATTTGTTATAATTCATTTAAAAGTTTTTTTAATATAAATAGTATATAATGGAAAAAAATCTCAACAAAATCATATTATTCATGGAAAAATAGTAATTTCATAAACATTTTCATCATTTTTAAATCAAAAAATATATCATTCAAAATTAAGTTCTATTTGTT
>Ga0256834_1002816_pt1 | contig 10705 bp, 6 predicted proteins | sample 4281140metaG_FD_190536 | JGI IMG/M metagenome (GOLD analysis project Ga0256834, IMG submission 190536) | Hydrothermal vent microbial communities from East Pacific Rise, Pacific Ocean - 4281-140 | ecosystem: Environmental > Aquatic > Marine > Hydrothermal vents | place: Pacific Ocean: East Pacific... | reverse complement strand
GTCGATAGCAGGCATTCATATTAGAATACAAGGTATTATCAGAACAGTTTTCAGCAAGTTGGAAATATTGAGATTTTAACTAAAAACCATGTCAAGAAATATCTTTTATATTCGCTGAATAGTTACAGTATATTTTGATACACGCTTAACGCCCCTCCACCAAATGAACAAAGTCATTTGGACTAATTCTGATTGCAGCCCCTGTTGGGCAAGCTCGAACACAAGCAGGGCCTCCCTTTAAGTCTTTACACAAGTCGCATTTAACTGCTTTTTTACCCTTGTCTTTTGCCCTTGTGCTTATAATGGCATTCTCTTCTTCGCCCGGTCCTTTTCCTAGCCCTAAAAACATCCAAGAAAGCAAACCTGGTTTTTTAGGCATATCATAGCTCATTTTTATAACATCATAAGGGCAATTGGTCTCACAATTGCCACAGCCAACGCAGGAATCATCAATAAAAACTTCACCACTTTCAGCTCTGTGTATTGCATCTGCTGGGCAGTCTTTCATGCAATGAGGTTGTTCACAATGTCGGCATGAAACTGGCACATGCAAACCTGCAAAAGAATCTCCTTGTTCACGTTTTAAACGTGATATTCCTGCATGGGTTTCCGCACAAGCCGTCTCACAGTTGTCACAAGCAATGCAAAGGTTTTCATCGATGATAAGCGCATTGGTTGCTTCACCTAAGCCTTGTTTCAATAAAAACTTATTTACATCAACTGACTCATAAACTGAGCCCATTAAATTTGATCTTTGCATCAATTGAGCCAAATCATTTTGTAAAATTTTTATTTGATCTTTATTCGATTTTACCAAGGTTAAAAACTGCTGTAAGTTCAATTTAAAGGCCTCAACACGTACAGCGGCAGCTGCCGTACGGGTTCTGATTGGGTTGCCCATAAGTGCCAACTGTCCAACCAATTCTCCTGATTGCAGTTGTGTGGTTACACGTTGATTTTCGGCATCTCCTTTAGCAAGAGAAACTGTGCCAGATCGAATAAGATACAAATGTTTACCTTTGTCTCCTTCGTTAAAGAGCACTTCATTGGCTTTAAATTCCACCATGGGTACGCTCGAAGCAAGTTTTAGCATATCTTGGTAGGGTAAATTTGGATTGAAGCTCTCTTGTAATGCCCTCACAATTGATATTCGATTAATTCCATCAGCTACTTCATCATTCGAGTTCATTAATTTTATCATTATTCGACGCGGAGTCTCAATCAGAATACAATCATTACTAGCGGTAGCACTGGCTTTTCTAGGGCGACCAGATAACAAGCTCATTTCTCCAAAAAACTGACCTGCTTTTAATATAAAGCTCTTACCTTCCCCCGTCGTTAAACTAACCTCTCCCTCGACTATGGTGTAAAATGTGTTGCTATACTCTTCCTTTTTAAATATTTTATCACCAGCTCTTATTAGCTTTGTTAATTTACTAAAATCCATTGTTTGTGCCTGTTGTTCCATTTTCTTGGCTTCTTGATAGCTTTGTTCTTCCAATGCTATGACAATATTACTTTCAATAATTAGCTCTCTAAAAGCTAAAGCATTCATGCGTTTAAACATAGGGACACGTTGCTGATAAAGTTCCAATACATCTTGTGCATCCATGACATAAGGTAACAACTTGAATTGTTGTTCTAATAATGGATGGTCTGCTGGTTTGATTTCTTTTCCGTGAATGAATTCAATCACATCGTGACCTTGGTTCATCGCTTGTTTAATTAATGGATAACCACCTAATGCACCAATTATATAAAGGCCTTTTACATTACTTTGGTAGTGATTATCTAAGTCAGGAATAGAATCAGGTTTATCATTAGGGAATTTAACCCCACATGACTCAACAAATTGCCTCGGAGCAATTGCACCTAACCTTGCAATCACACAGTCACAATCAATAGTCAAATCACCTTCAGGAGTATCTAGGACAATGGATCCTTTTTCTCCTTGCTCTTTTGGCAAATCTAAAGATTTAACCTTGGTATTATATTGGCAATAGAACCTATTGGATTTGTTGTTAATGGCAGATAAAACAGCATTCAAATTTCCATCTTTGGCGCGAGTAAACTCATTACGTCGATTAACAATATAGACAGTATTTTGTTGCGAAAGCCCTAAAGCGTTTTCAATAGCAGCATCACCAGCTCCAATAACAACTATGGTTTTACCATCAAATTCATCAGAGTCTTCTAGGGTGTATCGCACAAAATCTGATTCATCATCTCCTGGCATACCAAGTTTTCGAGGGTTACCTTGCAAGCCAATACTTAAAACAATATTTTCAGCGGATATTTTTTCACCACTCTTTAATGAAATTGTAAAATTCGGATATTCTCCATTTATTCCTACGACTTCCTTTTCATACTGTATATTCACTTCATTTTGAAGTAAGCCTTGCTCCCAACTTTGCAACACTTCTTCTCTTTTACCAGCAACAAATTCCATGGGACTGCGCAGGTTCAAAAAACCTGGTTCATCCATTACATGCTTACCTTTTTGGTATTGATAAATTGTTTTAGAAAGACTAGAAAATGCTTCGAGTAAGAGGTGAGAGGAAGACTTTCCCTGTTCTTTTTCATAATGTGCGGCTCGTGCAGCTGCACTCAACCCAGCAGGTCCGGAACCAATTATGACAACTTTGAATTTAGTATGTGGCTGAATAATATTTTTACCCCCTCTAATAGAAAATTTTATTCATTTAAAAAAACATTTATAGAGACCTTTGCATAACTTTGGGGCGCTGGAAAAAAGAATGGGAAAAGCTCCAATCAAGGCAAAAAAACCACAAATAGCCTGCTATTTGTGGTTTTTTTAACGCTGAGTGGAGTTTTTTACAATTTTTTTACTCATTCCACGGGTTGTGCAAAAATCTCTTATATATAAACTTTTATTTATCTTTATATTGTCTTCATATACTAACTCAATCCATTCATAGAAAGCAAACTTTCAAAGTAAACCATTGTTGATTTATGAACTGCTTCACATTTTAACAGTTAATAAAAGCCGGCAAGATTTAGAGTTCGTCCGCCAGATCTCCTTCTGTCACCTATCCCTTGTAATGCGTACTCTACTTCATACTCACCTGGTGAGGGTATTATTGTTAGCTTAATTTCCCATCGGTGATTTTTATGTATATAAATCGCACCTGATACATTAAGTACATTAGACTTACTATTAACTTGTCCAACGATAATCTGTGGGTTGTCTGAGGTAAAAACAACCTCTATTTCACCTAAGTCTTTTTGCACAGGTTTCATAATTCGTAAATTTTTTGTTATAGCTCTTCCAGAAATAATTTGAGGTATCCCTTTATTCATTTCTAAATGATCAAAATCTAGTTCAATGTATCCAGTTATTTTACCATGTCGAAAATTAATTTTATTGGCTATAAACTGCCAGTCAAGTGTTCCTTTTAAGTTTTTAACAATGTCAGATTTAGGTTTTTTTATGTATTCTGCTTTAATATCGTAGTTATCATTGCGTAACTTCACATCTAAAGTAACTGCATTATACGAGCTTGGATATAGCAACCAGTTGGCTTGCCCTAAATCCATACCTAAATACTTTACTTTCTTTGCATTACCTTTAATAATGGATCCACCAATACTTTCTAATTGAATGGGTCGGAAATTTCTTTTAATCTTATCGTAATATAAATCTAGTGGGGTGAAAAACGCTGTCAAGCCAAATATTATGACTATAAAGAATATAAATTTTATTAATTTCATTTTTTTTCTTCTAAAGTAATTCTTGCATTACATAAACCATTGCTTCGATCAGTTAAGTTTATGTCTGCTTCTAAAATATTGATCGTATAATTTTGTTCCAAGTTCTGCAACCAAGAAGCCAAATCATCGAAGATTACACTTTCAAAAGTTAGTATAAGTGTTTGATTATCTTTAGGTTCTGAACGTGTAACAAAGTTAGATAATGTATTTTTCTCAAGCTGGCTATCAATCCAAGATATAAATGGCTTATTTAAATCTCGATGAAACTTGGCCGTTTTTTGTTGTTGTTGAGCTAACAAATGTTTAGAATTTTGCATGTCCTTATATTGAATAGATAAAGTGGCAAGTCTTTTTTGTTTTTGCTCTAAAGATACGGTTAATGGTTTATAAACAAAAGCCCAAAATAGAGATGCTAATATAATCAACCCACCATACTTTAATAGCTTTTGCTCATTTGCACTTAATTTTTTTATCCATTTCATTAGAATTTCTCCATTGTAACAACAGAACTAATACCATCTTTTGTACTCTCTCTGGTTCCTGTTTTTACATGACGCGCTAATGCTATTGTTTCTAAGCTTGCTTGAAATTGATTTAACTCATTGACATTAGGTGCATGAATTTTTATTTCTATTTTATTATCACGCTGTCGTATGGATACTACTTTTATAGTTGAGTGCTTAATAAGTGTTTGTCCAACAAAAAGTAGCGACTGTGTAAAACCATTACTGCTGCTACTTTTATTTGTCTCAACATATTTAAGGCGGGATTGGATAGCTGAATAAGGGTCGTTCATTTCACTTGGACTTGCATTTGGTATGAGCTTAACGAGTAAATCGTGTTGGTTATTTTTAATTTCATCAATTTTTTGGCTAATATTCCAAAGTTGAAATACATTAATTACCAGCCAGCTTACCAATAAAAAAACAACTATTGCTAAAGACTTCTTCCATGATTTAATTTTATTTTGCTTATCTGTTTTTTTATCGTATGTGCCTTGAAACAAATTTACCACTTTATTATTTAGTAATGATTTTGATTGGAACGATGTAGTATCTACTTGTTTGTACTCTATTATTTCACTATTCAAACTCAAAGGTTTATCAGTATACACATGAATTTTCTTTGCTTCTGACAATTCGACATATTGATTAATTAAACCAGCAGAAAGTCTAGTTCCCGTATTATTGTTATTAACTATAAAATAATTATTTATACTTAAAATAGAAAGTATCTCAGATGATGCTGGTAAGCTAAATATTTCTGAATACAGTTTTTTACAATTCAATAGGTTATTTTCAAGCTGAAGATTAATCTCTTTCATGACCTCTTTTGCTACCACACAAACATTAAATAAATTTTCACCAGATTGTTCATAAGCAAAATGATTATCACTAATTTCTGTAGAGAGATTTTCTTCTAATGTAAAAGGTAAAGATTGATTGATGACCTCTTCATTTTTACTAGGTATCTTCACCTCTTTTGAGAATATTAGTGTTGCAGGTAATACCAATATAAGTTCTTGATGTGATTCAAGTTTAATTTGCGACCACGAAGAGACAGCAATGCTTTGAGCACTGGAATTATTCACATTATAATTGATTTGCAATTCCGGAATTAATTTCTCATTAATTCGCACAATGACGTAGTCTAGCATGGTATATTTTTGTTTATTAATAACTCATTATACTCCCTAACAACTACCTATTACTAGGGAGTAACAAAGTCTATCAAAATTAGCTAACTTTTCTGTATTTTGGCATTAACCAATAGGCTAATGCAGGTAAAATTGTCAATGCTCCTAACATGTTTAATACAAACATAAAGGCAAGTAATACTCCCATATCAGCTTGGAATTGCAAATCACTAAACATCCACGTACCTACTCCTACTGCAAGTGTAATCGCGGTAAAGAACACTGCCTTACCCGTCAAACGCAATGTTGTATAGTAGGCATCATATAGACTGTAACCTTTCTTAAGAAATTCCTGCATTTTACTGAAAATATAAATTCCATAATCAACACCAATACCCACACCCAAAGCAACCACTGGCAGTGTATTGACTTTCAAACCTATTCCCATAAATGCCATAAGTGCATAAGCTAAGAATGAAACTAATGCTAGAGGTATTACGATAGCTAAAGTACCAGATAACGTTCTAAACGTTAATAAACATAATACGATAATTGCAGCATATACCATTATTAACATTGGATTTTGAGCTTTTTTAACCACATCATTAGTTGCTGCCATTACCCCAACATTGCCTGTTGCCAGTCTAAACCTGACTTCGCCTTCTGCCACTTCATCAAGACTTGTCAGTTTCTCTGGATTATTTAAAATATAAGTCGATACCTCATCAGCAAGATACTCAACATCTTTTTCATTATCTACATCAAGATTATAAACAGCTTCGGAAATACTCACAAATTTTGCTGCAGGTTCTTCACCCAGTTTACTTGCTGTATCAATCAAGCTTTTAATCGAAGTTTTGTCACTCGGGTTAAATGCATAAATTGATTTAACTAATTTAGTCATCTGAGGGTCTGTTTTAGGAGGGTGTTTTTCTCTGAATTCCTTTACTGCAGCAACAACTGTATTAATTGTAGAGGCTTTATGATCTTCTGTAAAAATCATAATCGGCATTGTGCTGCAATCTTTATTTAATAAACCCGTATCAGTTTCTATACTTGATAAGCTTTGACGCATAATAAATTTATTACGAGATAAGGCCCGCCACTTTGGATTTCCTTCATTCCATCCTGCAGTAATAATCTTGGCATATTGTGACAATGTTATCACTTTCTGCACCCCTGGAACATTTTGCATATGCCATGCAAACCGATCAATTTTTTCCATTGCGGTATAACTTTCTGTACAAGCATTGGGGCTGGATTCTGCTATTACACTAATCATATCAACACCCAATGAAAACTGCGAGCTTATGGTTTTTGCATCAACATTGTATTTTGCATCTGGACGCAACTCAGGAACACCTGTTTGAGAATCTCCAATTTGCATTTTTTGGGATTCAATGTATCCAAATGTAAATAAACCGATTAAAACTAGTACTGATAAAGAAGCAAGTGGATTTTTTGCAAATCCTGCAATTGCACGCCAAAACTTTGAGTCTTTATTTTTCTTGTATAAACAACTTTCACAAAAACTGCCAAAGTTTTTAGTATTTATTGTCGATAATAAAATCGGCATCAATACTAAGTTTGTAATAATAATTAAAGCCACACCTATTGTTGCTGTAATTGCCAATTCTTGAATAATTCTTATATCAATAAAGTATATTGTCGCAAAACCGATAGTATCACTTAATAAAGCAATTATTCCAGGAGCTAACAAAACTGCAAATGTATATTTTGCCGCTTTTTCACCATCCCACATGCCCTTTTCATGTGAAATAATTTCATCAGTCCAGGTTGAAATCATCTGCACTCCATGGGAAACACCAATAGCAAAAATTAAAAATGGAGTAAGTATATTCATTGGATCTATACCAAAGCCTAATAGTTTTAATGCACCAAGTTGCCATATAACAGCGACAACCGAACAAATTATTGGAAAAGCTGTAAGCTTAATATTCCCAGAGTACCAATATAGTAAAACAGAAGTAATTAATAATGCTAATGCAAAGAAAACAAGTACTGATTTAGCTCCTTCTGAAATATCCCCAACAATTTTTGCAAAACCTATAACATGTAGCACTTGTTCATTTCCCTGCTCATGCTTGATTCGAATGTTTTCTAACTGAGCTGCTACATCTTGGTAATTAATTTTTTCGTGAGAAACGGGGTCTTCTTCCAACAACTCGGCCCAAACCATAGCACCATTAAAGTTCTCTGCTACTAATCGGCCTACGACTCCTGCTTTAACAATATTTCCTTTTACTACTTCAAACATCTCAGGTGACGGGTCAAAATCTGATGGGATAACGTTACCACCTGCAAAACCATCCTCTACCACTTCAACAAATCGAACATTTGGGGTGAATATTGACGTTACACTTGCCGGACTGACACCTTTAATTGAGAACACATCATCCGTTACAGCCTCTAGTGTTTGAAAAAAGCTAGGATTGAACATATCAGCCCCATCTTTTGTCATCACCGCAATTAATAAACGATTAGCTCCTCCAAATTCACTCTCATAATCCATGAAAGTTTTCATGTATTCGTGTTGCAAAGGTAATTGTTTCTTAAATCCTGCATCAACTTTTAATTGTGTAGCAAAATACAACATTGCAACTGTCATTAAGGATAGTATGAGCAATATTATTTTTTTGTTATTAAATATAATATTTTGAAGCATTAATATTGTTTTCGAAGGCCCTTGACTCATTATTTACTCCCCATATTTTTTGTTTTAATTCCTGAATCTCCGATAAATATAAGCTTACCCTCTTTAATTGCTAACAAACCAGTATAGTCACCATCACTACTCTCAACATTAACCTTTTTTAATTTGTTTTCTTGGAGTTTTAATACAACTCCATTAGCACCAACTAAAAACAAATCATTACTAGCAGTTACAGCTGAACCAAATAAGCTATTCTGTACTGGAGAATCTAATTGAAGGAAATTATCTCCAAAATCATCTGAAACAAGTACATTACCACGTAAGCCATAAGTGACAATTTGACTACCGTAATTAACCACCCCAAACATTGAACCCGGATAGGGTAATTCAATTAACTCCCAGTTTTTGCCTGCATCAAAACTTCTGTAGGCATTGCCAGCTTCTGCAACTACAAAATAACGGTATTCATCTACCTTTATAATTTTATTTAAATGGTAGTCCTGATCTTCTACAATTAAAGAATCTTTCCAATTTTTACCTCCATCAAAAGTTGTAAGATAAGTGCCATAAGCTCCTATTGCAAAACCCTCACTTTCATTTATAAACATAACATCTAATAAAGGCATTTGTCTTTCTTTGTCTTCAAATTGACTGATCCAATTTTCACCTGCATCACTACTATACAGGATGGTTGTGTCATGACCAACAGCCCATGCACTATCGCCTATGATTGTGACAGCAGTAAGAGTAGTTCTGGTTGGAACACTTTTAGCTTGTTGCCAAGTACTACCATAATCATTACTTAAGGCAATGTGACCTCTTTCCCCTACTGCAACAACGGTGGATTTGTTTGTTGAAATGCCTAAATAGAGGGACTCTATAAACTCATCCATAATTTCAGCATCAGTAGAATCAGATGCACTAACCATATTAGATGCAATTAGCAAAACTGCATATAAAATATTCTTCATAAACTTCTCTCTATAACAACAGATTTTTGAATGTAAAAAGGTTGAATACTAATCCAATCTTTTCTTAATTTAGCAAACTTTCTCAATAGTCAATTTATCTTCGACCACGTTTTCGTAAAGCTTGTGGAGTATAATTTGCTTCACTTAGTGGTGCGTCAAAAGTATTAACTGGATCTTTATTATCTAGTCCGACCGCGACATAACGACCTGACCTTAAATCATGGTGGCTTTCTACTGTAGACCAAAAAGTTGGAACGTCATAATAATTTATACTATGAGCTTCAGAAAAACGCCAAATATTTCCACGTTTATCGTAATGGTCGGTTAATAAAATTTGATAACTATCTTCATCCAAATAGAATGTTCTTCTTGAATTAATATGACGAACACCTTCCTTCAAAGTCGCTTCAACAACATGAACACGATGCAGCTCATAGCGCATTAAATTAGAATTCAAATGCCCTGGCTTTACAATATCAGCATAATCTAAATCACCACTGTGCACTTTATAAGAATTATAAGGTACATACATTTCTTTTGTACCTACAAATTTCCAGTTAAATCTATCCATTGCTCCATTAAACATATCAGTCATGTCATTGGTTCTCAAACCATCAGAGGCGGTACCTGGATTATCATAAGCTACATTAGGAGCTCGGCGTACACGACGTTGTCCTGGATTATATATCCAAGCTTGTCTTGGTGTAACTTGTTGATTCATTGTTTCATGCACCAATAAAATCCGACCTGCTAATCGTGCTGGTGATTCCACTTCTTGATAAAAATATAAAAGTACATTGTTAATATCTTCAATAGTATTACCTGGTTTATAATATTTACCTAAAAACTCTTCTTTTAATTTAACAACAGTAAATCGACCACCAACAGTTGGCGCTACTTGGTTATTATATCTTACTCCGCCAGTACCCTTAAATTTCAATTTATGATTAAGAATTAATTCATATGCATTAGTAAAATTAGGAAAAGGAAAACCTTCTGCTACATTTTCCACACCTTCACCATCTTCTGAGAGTCTACCTGTTCTTCCATTTTCTAAAGTTTTTTGATAAACTCTTTTTGGGAAAGATGCGCTTCTTCTTGTTTTGTAAACATTCATTTTATAAGTGCTGGGGTATTTTTCAAACATGCCTTTTTGGCCAACGGACAATTGATCTGAATATTGCTCATAGTTTGATGCATCTATAGTGAATAAAACTTTATCATTTGGAAATGGATCTTGATGATGGTCACCTTTTTTATAGCCTACTGGAGGTTTCTTAATACCTCCTGTCCACGCAGGAATAGTTCCTACTGAATTTCCTGCTCTTTCTCCTCCTACTGGTGTTTTTTCACTTGCCAATAGTCTCTTTTTAGTTAAGGTGTTTGCATTAGATGGTTTTTTAACTTGTTTAACTGTGTTTACAGCTTCGGCTTTGGCTTGTTGTGCTTTAGCAGTTGCCACTTTTTGAGCTTCGGCTTTAGCCTGTTGTGCTTTAGCAGTTGCCACTTTTTGAGCTTCGGCTTTAGCCTGTTGTGCTTTAGCAGTTGCCACTTTTTGAGCTTCGGCTTTAGCCTGTTGTGCTTTAGCAGTTGCCACTTTTTGAGCTTCTGCTTTAGCCTGTTGTGCTTTAGCAGTTGCCACTTTTTGAGCTTCGGCTTTGGCTTGTTGTGCTTTAGCAGTTGCCACTTTTT
>Ga0256834_1002815_pt1 | contig 10705 bp, 9 predicted proteins | sample 4281140metaG_FD_190536 | JGI IMG/M metagenome (GOLD analysis project Ga0256834, IMG submission 190536) | Hydrothermal vent microbial communities from East Pacific Rise, Pacific Ocean - 4281-140 | ecosystem: Environmental > Aquatic > Marine > Hydrothermal vents | place: Pacific Ocean: East Pacific... | reverse complement strand
CGGTTAATTTGACGTAGAACCGTTCCCAATCGGAGGCATACATTTTGGACTGCACCAAGCGGTTCCATTCGGCTATTGCTTTTTCGTAAGGGGATAAGCCTTTTCGGTGGGCTAAGGTTTGTTTTTTTCTTAAAAACCAATAGGCCGGTATGCCGAGGAGCAGTAAAACGAAAATCCACTTCCAGTGACGGGTTTTCTTTTTTTGGATTTTAACGGAAGATTTATACCGGATTTCCCGGGCGGGTTTGACGGGATAAAGGCCTTGCTTGGCCGTATCGATTTGAACGCCGGCTACATACACGGGAATACTGTCGGTTGTTAGCAGGCTGTCGTTGATTTTTATCTGTAACGAAGGAATGTAATAATGTCCGCTGTCCCACACCGTCAGGCGATAGGTGGTATGCAGTATTTTTTCTTCGTATAGTGTGTCGGCGGGGAATCGCTTGACTACCTCGAAGGGTGCAAAATTTTCGTTGTCCGGTAGCGATATTTGACGGGAGGAATCCGCCGGGATGGATAAGGTATAATCCAATTGTTCCCCGATTTTTATCGAATCCCGGCTGACTTCCACGCGAATTTGTTGGGTAAAAGCCAAATGAGTTACAAGCGTCATCAATACCGTTAGGCCGAAAATACCTCGCTTCATTTTCATGCGGATTTAAAATAGTTCATTAAAGCTTTCACGTATGACTGCCCGGTTTCCACTTCAATGGTTCCGCTTCCGCTTTTTCGGAAGGCGGTTTTAAAATACCGGCTGTAATTATCGAACAATTCGGCGATTTGCCGTCTTACTTTTGTTGACGATGTATCCAAATAATATTTTGCGCCCGTTTCGGTATCTTGCATCAGAACGAATCCGGCATTTCGGGGTGATTTTTCGTAAGGGTCGAAAATGCGGATGCCGATCAAGTCGTGTTTTTTGGCCACGATTTTCAAGGTGTCGGCGTAATTTTCATCCAAAAAATCGGAAATGAGAAACACGATGCCGCGTTTTTTCATTACGTTAAAGACGAAACGCAAACTTCCGGAAATATCGGTTTGCCTGCGAACCGGCCGGTAATCGACCAATTGCCGGATAATGTTCAATACGTGCGAACGTCCTTTTTTGGGCGGGATAAACAGTTCGACGGTGTCGGAAAACATTACCAAGCCCACCTTGTCGTTATTTTTTATGGCCGAGAAGGCCAATGTGGCGGCAATTTCGGTGATGGTTTCACGCTTGAGTTGATATTTGGTGCCGAAATTTTCCGAGCCGGAAATGTCGATGGCCAACATTACGGTGAGTTCGCGTTCTTCTTCAAAAATTTTCACGAAAGGTTTGCGGTTGCGGGCCGTTACGTTCCAGTCGATGTTTCGGATATCGTCGCCGTAGGTATAGGGACGCACTTCGGAGAAAGTCATTCCCTTGCCTTTGAACTTGGAATGATATTCGCCCGAAAAAATGTTATCCGAAAGTTTCCGGGTCTTTATTTCGATTTTACGAACTTTTTTGAGTAATTCTTTTGTGTTCATAGGTGTTGGATTTAGGACTTGGGAATTAGGATTTGGGAAATGAGAAATAGATGATTTTAATTAAATGTTATATATAAAAATCCCAAATCCTAAATCCCAAATCCGTTTTAAGGAACCGCAATCTTCCCTACGATTTTGTTGATGATATCTTCCGTGGTTACGTTCTCGGCTTCGGCTTCGTAAGTAAGTCCGATACGGTGGCGCAATACGTCGTTGACCACGCTGAGTACGTCTTCGGGGATGACAAATCCTCGCCGGTTGATAAAGGCATTGGCCTTGGAGGCGATGGTCAGGTTGATACTTCCGCGCGGTGAAGCGCCGTAGGCAATAAGCGGTTTGATATCTTCCAGCCCGTATTTTTCCGGGTACCGCGTGGCAAAGACGATGTCCAAAATGTATTGTTCGATTTTCGGGTCGATGTAAATTTCACGTACGGCCCGCCGGGCGTTGAGGATTTCGTCTTTTCCCGCCACTTTATTGACTTTGCCGAAATTTTCATCCACGTTTAGCCTGACGATTTGACGTTCTTCTTCCCGGTCGGGATAAGTGATGATGGTTTTGAGCATAAACCGGTCGGTTTGGGCCTCGGGTAGGGGATAAGTTCCTTCTTGTTCGATAGGGTTTTGGGTGGCCAAAACCATAAAAGGTTCTTCGAGTTTGAAGGTTTGGTCGCCGATGGTCACCTGACGCTCTTGCATGGCTTCGAGCAAGGCGGATTGTACTTTGGCGGGCGCCCGGTTGATTTCGTCGGCCAAAACGAAATTGGCGAATACGGGGCCTTTTTTCACTTCAAATTTATTTTCTTGCATGTTGTAGATTAGCGTCCCGATAATGTCGGCCGGAAGCAGGTCCGGGGTGAATTGAATACGGCTAAAGCTAACATCCAAAGCGTCAGCTAAAGTTTTGATGGCCAATGTTTTGGCTAATCCGGGCACACCTTCGAGCAAAATATGCCCTTTGCCCAGAAGGGCTATCAGAAGCCGGTCGATCATTTTATTCTGTCCGACAATAACGCGGTTAATTTCCCGTTTCAACAGGTCGATAAATGCACTTTCTTCTTTGATTTTTTCATTGAGTGCCTTTATGTCAGTAGCTTCGTAACTCATGGCGTTGGTATTTTGGTTTTAGGTTTAACAAAAATCGTGCAAAAATTATTTTTTAATACGTTTTATTTCATAATGATTAAATATCCGTAAATTTGTTACGAAGCTAATCCTTATGTCGCTGACAAAATTTCTTTTAATCGGTATTCACATTATGTTGGCTTGGTTGGTCTATCAATTTCCTTTTTTTGCCAAGGTGTACGGCACGGGATGGATTGTTTTGGTTTTTGCTGTCAACATAACCGTAATGGAATCCGGATGGAACATATTTTTGTTGTCAAACGCAGTTCCGGTTCGCAGATTGCGGGCATTATTTTTCTCGCAAAGTAATAATTGCTTGACAGATAACTCTTTCGTCGTTTGTTGTTCGGATTTTGCATTTATGAAAACCGAAAAAATCTGCGGGGATGAATGAATTTGCGGTATATTCGACTATCGCTTTCATGCTTTTTCTAACGGGCAAATTATACTTGAACTATGCACGGAAAAAGAACATTGTCGATACGCCTAATGAAAGGAGTTCGCACCGTGAGCCGACGATCCGGGGCGGAGGCATCATCATTTTTCTGGCCGTTTTGGGATGGGGACTATGGGAAATGGTTTGGAACGGGACCGACATTCATTTTGTTTCATTTATAACCGGATTTATGTTGTTGGGAGCGCTGGGCTTTTTTGACGACAAGTTCGGCATTTCTCCCCAACGGAGGTTTCCTTTTCAATTGGTTTCGGTTCTGTTGATTTTGTATGCGTCGGGTTTATGGGAGGCGGATTTTCATCCTATCGTCAAAATTACGGCCGTCATCGTATCCTTAGGTTTTGTCAACGCCTATAATTTTATGGATGGTATCAACGGAATCACCGGGTTTTATTCTCTTGTTCTTACGTTGAGTTTTTGGTATTTAAACGAATTGTTTCATTTACTTCCGGATCAACTGTTTCCGCTTTTGTTGGTATCGGTTTCGGTATTCGGATATTTTAATTTCAGGCCGAAAGCTTTGATGTTCGCCGGCGACGTGGGGAGTATGGCGCTGGCTGCCGTGTTGCTTTATATTTCGGCACGATTTATGATAGAACTAAAAACACCGGTTTTGCTCTTGATGTTGGCTGTTTACGGAACGGATAGTGCGATGACCATAATTTTCAGATTGTTAAAAAAACAAAACGTTTTTCAAGCCCACCGGTGGCATTGGTATCAAAAATTGGTGGACCGGTTTCAATGGCCGCATCTCCGGGTGGCCATGCTATATGCCGGACTTCAAGGCTTGATAAACGGATATATATTGTATTTCCGGCTTTGGGAAAAGGAGACGTATATTCAGTTTCTGTGGACCGGAGCGGTGTTGTTAATCTTCGTAACTTTGTATCTCATTCTTCAAAAAGAAAAATTGTTTGAAAAGTATTGACCTGATAAAATATTATATAAGCACGAAATTTTGGCTGCCTTTTCGCCGGATGTTGATGACTTCGTCGCCCAGGTGGCTTGTTTTGCTTATAGACCTGTTCATCAGTTACATTGCCTTCTGGTTTACTTACTTGGTTCGTTTTAACTTTTCCATGTCCTTTGACGCCCGTCGAACATTTTACCAATCCCTGATTTTTTTGGGTTTGAGCTTTGTTATGTTCATGATTTTCAAGCCTTATAAAGGTGTGGTACGGCACACCGGATGGGTCGATTTGAGAAAAATAACGCTTTCGTCCATTTCCCTTGCCATGATTTTATGGATACTCACCTTTTTATCTAGGGAATCGTTGCTCCCCGATTTGTTTAATTTTCCTTATTCGATTATTTTCCTGTCGGCAATGTTTCAAGGCCTTTTTATGTCAGGCGCCCGGACCGTTTACAAAAGCTTGTATTACCGGCTTGCCCGCCAAAAAGGTAAACCTCTCAATGTTTTGATATACGGCACCGACGATACGGCCGTTCAAACTTTCGAGCTGTTGAAAAACGATATCAACCGTCATTATATTTTCAAGGGTTTTTTGGATAATAAAAAAAATAACGGAGGCCGTTTGTTGCAAGGGATACCCATACTGGCCTATGACGAAATCGACGAAGATTTTCTGCAAAAAGAGCAAATCGATTATGTGATTTTTACCCAACACGTCGCCGACCCTATTAAGTTTTTGGATAAAACCGAAGTATTTGTTAGCGCCGGGGTAAAAATCAAAACTCTTCCGCCGCCTGAACGTTGGATTGACAATATTTTCCATCTCGAAGATATCAGGGAGTTCGATTTGGAGGCCCTTTTGGAACGCCCCCCCATTCAACCCGACGACAGTGAATTGGCACAAAGCATTGCGGGAAAAGTCATTTGGGTTACGGGGGCGGCAGGCTCCATAGGAAGCGAGTTGGCACGGCAACTTTTATATTACAACCCCGCCAAAGTTTATCTCTTCGATCAAGCCGAAACGCCTTTATACGAACTCGAAAGAGAATTAAGCGAAAAGGGTTACGTCAATTTCGAATCCATACTGGCCGATATACAGGATTACGACAAAATGGAAAAATGTTTCGCCCGGTTTCGGCCCGATATCATCTTTCACGCCGCCGCTTACAAACACGTGCCCGTGTTGGAAAAAAATCCCTACTACGGCATTACGGTTAATATATTGGCAACCAAAAAACTGATGACTTTCGCTATGGAAAACAAGGTGGAAAAATTCATCCAAATTTCCACCGACAAAGCGGTAAATCCCACCGGAATCATGGGAACTACCAAACGTGTGGCCGAACTGATAGCCCGGTGTATGCAGGAAAAATCCGACCGTACCCAATTTATCGTAACCCGTTTCGGCAACGTATTGGGGTCTAACGGATCGGTGATTCACTTTTTCAAAAGACAAATCAAAAAAGGAGGACCGGTTACCGTAACGCATAAAGACATTAACCGTTATTTTATGACCATCACCGAAGCATCGCACTTGGTATTGAAAGCCGCCGAAACCGGTAGCGGAGGCCAAATATACGTGTTTGATATGGGCGAACCCGTGAAAATATTCGACTTGGCCGTAAAAATGATCAGACTCTCGGGCAAAAGATATCCCGAAGACATCGAGATTCGGTTTACCGGACTTCGACCGGGTGAAAAAATCTACGAGGAACTCCTTACCGACAGCGAGCAAGTGGAAAAATCCGATCACGAAAAACTCTACGTGTCCAAACTCTCTTCAATCGACTGTGCATTTTTGGAAAATAAAATAGCCGAACTTGAAAAGGCCGTACAACAACTGGATATGCAAAGGGCGGTTGCCATCCTCAAAGAAATCGTGCCGGAATACCGGCCGGCTTATAACGAAAAGTCTGAAGAGTGAGATTGTTGCAAATGTTTATCCAAAAATGACAGGATACGTCTAAAATAATCCGCTCCGCCGGTCTCCCACAAGGTATTGTGCGTTGCGCCCTCGATACGGATAAAAGATTTGGGGGCTTGAATAACTTCATAGATGCGTTCGGCTTGTGCTATAGGCACTTTGCAATCGTCCCGGCCGTGGATAATCAAAACGGGTACTTCTATCTTTTCGGCTTGTGCCACAGGCTTGATTTGACCGGCGGGAATCTTTAAAAAATCAAAAACGGGTTTTTCAACATGAGCGGGCAAACTGTCGATGGCTATTCCCGTATAAAACTCGATATAATTCGGAATGATATCTTCAAACGAAGCAAAAACGCTTTCGAGTACAAGTGCCGACACTTTTTTGTTTTCCGAAGCAACCGCCAAAGCCGTTGCGGCACCTATGGAATGTCCGTATAAGATAAAAGGCGGGTGTATATTTTCGTTGTTTTCAAGATACGAGATAAATGCCGATACATCGGCTTTTTCGTAGTAAGAAAATCCGGTAAAATCGCCTTCGCTTTGGTTATGACCGCGCAAGTCGATGGCGGCAAAATGGTAACCCGCTTGCGTGAAATAGCGGGCAACGGAAAGATATTTATTTTTATTGGACCTGTATCCGTGCAGGGCAATTACGGTTCCCTTAACCGGTTGTTGACCGTAAATCAAATATGCCGACATGCGCAAGCTGTCTTCGGTCATAAAGCTTATTTCCTTACCCGTCAATTGAAATTTTTTGAAATCGGGACGCTCTATTTTAGATAATTTGTCGTTGAACAAGGCCGCCACGGGATTTTTCACTTCGGCCACTACGTACGGCAAGTATAACAAACTACCGGCAATGAAGAACAGGGGTAATACGATGACGAAAACGAGAATCCGGTTAGGCTTCTTTAACGGCTTCATGAATCCTAAGCAATTTTTTTAGCAAAGCTTCCACTTGAGCCAAAGGAAGCATGTTGGATGCATCGGATTTGGCTTCGGAAGGATTGTAGTGGGTTTCCAAAAAAATACCGTCAAGTCCGGCGGCCACTCCAGCTTTGGCTATGGTTTCAATTAATTGCGGACGTCCGCCCGTAACACCGGTACTTTGATTGGGTTGTTGTAACGAATGCGTAATGTCCAATACTACCGGCGCATATTGTCTCATTACGGGTAACGAACGAAAATCGACGACCAAATCCGTATAACCGAACATACTGCCGCGTTCGGTCAGCATGACCTTGTTATTTCCGGTATGTTTTACTTTTTCAACGGCAAATTGCATACTTTCCGGACTCATAAATTGTGCTTTTTTCAAATTAACCGGCTTTCCCGTCCGGGCGGCTGCAACTACCAGGTCCGTTTGACGAACCAAAAAGGCCGGAATTTGCAAAATATCCACATATTCGGCGGCCATTGCGGCATCGGAAGGGATGTGAATATCCGTCAAAACGGGAACGTCGAATTTTTCTCCGGCTTTTCTTAATATTTTCAATGCCTTTTCGTCTCCTATGCCGGTAAAACTGTCTATGCGCGAGCGGTTGGCTTTTTTAAAACTGCCTTTCAGGATAAAAGGAATGTTGAAATATGATGTGATTTCCACCAACTCTTCGGCAATGCGCATCAACATTTCTTCGCCTTCCACCGCACAGGGACCGGCGATGAGAAAAAAGGTTTTGTCCGGGTCGAATTTTAATCTCTGTATGTCGAAGGGCAGCATAAATCGAAAAATATTTATGCAAATGTAGTAAATAAAACCTATCGAACGGTTTTAACGTAGTTTGATGCTAACTGCCCATCAACCGGGATGAAACGTACATCAATAACTTACGCCAAGGCGTTATGTCGGAAAGGAAGGCTAACAGCTTGTTGCGCATACCCGGAATTACGGTCATCCGGTTTTTCATCAAGGCCCGAAATCCGGCTTCGGCCACCTCTTGAGGGGTCATCACATTTCGTTGATCGAATAATTTGGAATCTTCCAAACGTGCAACGGATTTGAAAGCCGTGTCCGTAGGCCCCGGACATAAAGCGGTAATGTGGATATTCGTGTCCCGGTTTTCATAATGAAGGGCTTGTGTAAAATGAAGCACGTAGGCCTTTGTGGCGGCATATACGGCAAAACGGGGCATGGGCTGAAAAGCGGCCGTGGAAGCCACGTTGAGAATTTTTCCACTTCCCCGCTTGCGCATATCCTTAAGGAACAAATGGGTGAGTTCCGTCAGTGCCAAAACGTTGAGCTTGATCATATCACCGATGCGCTTGTACGATTGCTCTACAAAATAACCCGCATCACCGAAACCGGCGTTGTTGATCAATACATCCGGTTCTAAGTCTTTGTTCTTTACTTCCGAATAAAGCAATGAAGCGTGGCCCGGAACGGACAAATCCAAGGCAATCACTTCAACCCGAACGCCGTATTTTTCGTGTAAATATCCTGCGAGTTTGTTTAATTTTTCTTCATTTCGAGCCACTAAAATAAGCTGAAAACCGTTCCGGGCAAGCACTTCGGCAAACGCCTTTCCTATTCCTCCCGATGCACCGGTTACCAGTGCGGTTTGTGTTATCATAGTCACTCGAATTTTTATGCATACAAAGTTGCGCCTTGTAAGTGCGAATTACATTAACTTTTGTTCATAGTCGCATATTTTTTTCTAATGCGACTGAGTGACTGCGGCGTAATACCCAAATACGACGCAATGTAGTATAAAGGTACCATTTGGAACAAGGAAGGATTTTCCTGCAACATACGGTGATAGCGCTCTTCGGCCGATTCTGTCAAGAGTGAAAGTGTTCGTACGTGCTTGTGGTAATAGGCCAATTCGGCCATGATTTTGGTAAATTTCAGGAAATTAACCGATTTGTTCTCCAATTGCCGAACCGTCTCGTAACTGATGGCGTACGCTTCCACGTCTTCTAAAACTTCGGCATAAAATTTCGACGGTTCTTGCATAATGAAACTCGCAAAATCCACTACAAAAACGTATTTTTCGTTGGCATACTCGCCGTTGTAGTGAATCAACCACGTAAAATCCTTACCGTCCGTGTCAATAAAAAAAGTACGGACTATACCGCTGCGCAAGAAGTAAACATGACGCCAAATATCGCCCTCTTTCTTGATGTACGTACCTTTTTTAAATCGGCACGGAATGAAGTGCGACTCTATTTCTTCCATCTCTTCGGGCGTGAAATCCACTACACTGCAAAATAATTCTTTGATTTTCATTTTTTATTGTTTTGGTTTTACGCCGGATAATATATACAAAAATGCCTATCTGCCAAAGAAAATAGATGAATAAAATTTAAGCTATTGGTTATCAGGTGATTATGTTGGAAAAATCTCGACAATTATTCTTTTCATTAACTTTGTGTGCAAAATCCGATTACAATGAGAAAAATCTTTTCACTTGTTCTGCTTTTTTTTACCTTGTCGAACTTCATTGCACAGGAACGCAAAACACTGACGCTTGAAGATGCCGTATTCGGTTGGTGGAAAGGATTGTATCCCGAACAATTGACCAATTTGCAATGGGCCGATGACGTTAATCTCTTTCTTTACAGGCAAGGAGATAGGATTATCATTAAGAATACGGATAACAAGACCGTAAAAATTATCGATAAAAATCATTTGAACACGGCAGCGGGCAACCTTAAAAACCTGCCTTACGTACTCGACTTTTCATCCGAATATTTGGTATTTCAAAAAGACAGCAGTTTCATATTCTTCGACTATCAAAACGAAACCGCCAAGTCGGTCAAAACCCCTGCAAAGGCCGGCAATCACGATGTCAACCTGAAAAATTTGAGTGTGGCATATACCATCGACAATAATTTATACATAGCCACCGAAACGGAGGCCCGAATACCCGTTGCGGTTAACGAAGATAAGAATATCGTAAGCGGACAAGCCATTGCGCGTTCGGAATTCGGAATTACCAAAGGTACGTTTTGGTCGCCTTCGGGACGTTATTTGGCTTTTTACCAAAAAGACGAAACCGATGTGGAAACTTACCCGTTAGTGGATATCAACACAACCCCCGCTTCTCTGAAAAACATCAAATATCCGATGATAGGTCGGGGAAGTGAAAAACCCGCCGTCGGCATTTACGATACCCGAACCGGAAAAACGGTCTATTTGCAATTATTCGATAAAGCCGGAAAAAATCATTATGCGACCAACTTAACTTGGGGACCTAACGAAAAATTCGTTTACTTGGCCGAAGTAAACCGGGACCAAAATCATATGTGGTTCAACAAATACAAAGTGAGCGACGGTAGTTTTGTCCGGACTTTGTTTGAAGAAGAAAACGAAAAATGGGTCGAACCCGAACATCCCGCTTACTTTGTGCCGGGAACCGACCGGTTCGTGTGGCTTTCCGAACGCGACGGATTTATGAATTTGTATTTGTATGATGCCTCTAACGGGCAATTGATTCGCCAACTTACCAAAAACCGCTGGGTGACAAAAAACATCAAAGGTTTTTCGTCCGACGGCAAATACGTTTACTTCACCGGAACGGGTACGGACCCGCGCCAAACCCATTTGTTTCGCGTTAAAATCAAGTCGGGCTACCAAACCCGTTTGACTCCGGAAGACGGCACGCACAAGGTTTTGTTGAGCTATGACGGACAATATTTTTTGGACAAATATTCGAGCTTGAACGTACCCAACACAGTCAGCCTGAAGAAAACACATTCCAAAAAGAAAATTGCCGTTCTTCTGGAAGCGGAAGACCCTTTGAAAGATTACGGTCTGCAGAAACCCGAAATGATTTC
>Ga0256834_1002814_pt1 | contig 10714 bp, 7 predicted proteins | sample 4281140metaG_FD_190536 | JGI IMG/M metagenome (GOLD analysis project Ga0256834, IMG submission 190536) | Hydrothermal vent microbial communities from East Pacific Rise, Pacific Ocean - 4281-140 | ecosystem: Environmental > Aquatic > Marine > Hydrothermal vents | place: Pacific Ocean: East Pacific... | reverse complement strand
ACTATGACACCCACACCTCTAAGCACCAAACATATTACTTTAAAAGGCCAGCGCTCTTATTGGGGGGCATTAAATCCAACGGAAAGTGCGCTTGCTATTGCGAATAGCTATGAGCATTCTGATGGGTTGATTGTGGTGTTAACGCAAGACAGTCAAACGGCCAATCAGCTTCAAGACGCTTTAGCGTTTTTTTTACCCGAAAACCATAACATTCTTTCGTTTCCTGAGTGGGAAACCTTGCCTTACGATCAATTTTCGCCACATCAAGATATTATTTCGGAACGCCTTAAAACGTTATATCGTTTGCCCAATCTAAAGCAGGGCATTTTGATTTTACCAATCTCCACTGTCATTCAAAAAATTGTACCGTTGGACTACATTCAACACTTCACTTTTTTGCTGGCATGTGGCGATACGTTAGCGATTGAACCGTTTACCCAAAAACTGGAGGCCAGCAGTTATCAACGTGTAAGCCAAGTAATGGAACATGGGGAGTTTGCGATCAGAGGCTCCATTATTGATCTGTTTCCAATGGGCAGTAAAACGCCTTTTAGAATTGATTTGTTTGATGATGAAATTGAGACCATTCGTAGCTTTAATCCAGACAATCAACGCTCCATTGAGCAGATAGATGAGATTAAACTTCTTCCTGCAAAAGAGTTTAATTTTACCGACCAAGGCATTGATTTATTTAGGCAAAAATTTAAACAGTACTTTGGGGATGAGGCGAGAAAAGCGCATTTATATAAAGCGGTTTCTGATAAACAGTCCGTTGGAGGGCTGGAGTATTACCTGCCGTTTTTTCATCAAAAGCTAACGACTTTATTTGAATACCTCCCTTTAAATACGCTGTTTTTTGACTTTAACCATAACGATGCACAAGATAGCAAAAAGAGTATAAGCAGCTTGGACAGCACACTTGAAAAAATTCAATCGGAATACCAAGAGCGTTATCAAGTTGGGCAACACAACCCAGATTTTCCACTGCTCAAGCCCGAAGAAATTATTTTAAGCACCACAGAGTTTTTAACCGCACTCAAAGCCTATCACCGCATTACGTTAGAACCAACGGTCTCGCCCAAAAATACCACAAATTTTGCCACCAAAACACTGCCTGGTCTCAGTATTCAATCGCAAAGCGATTACCCGCTTGCTAAGCTTAACGCTTTTTTAGACCACTACACCGGGCAGGTTATTTTCAGTGCTGAAAGTACTGGCCGTAGAGAGACGTTACTGACTCTTCTTGCTAAACACAAACATAAACCTCGCATTGTTGAAGACTGGCAAGAGGCGTTAGCACACAGCCAAGGACGCTCTAAAACTCCCTCTATTTTTGTAAGCCCGCTTGAAGAGTCCGTTTATAACGAACAGTTGTGCATTTTGTCGGAATCGCAAATTTTTGGCAAAACGGTGATTCAAAAACGTCGCCGTAAGCGCAAACATAATGATTTTGACAGTGCCATCAGCAATCTGATTGAACTCGATATTGGTAGTCCAATTGTGCATATTGATCACGGCGTAGGCCGCTATTTAGGCTTAGAGAGTCTAAACATTAATGATGAAGAGAAAGAGTTTTTAATGGTGCAATACGCGGGTGATGCTAAGCTCTATGTGCCAGTTACCTCTTTGCATCTCATCAGCCGTTACACGGGCGCAACGCCTGAAACTGCGCCCCTTCACAAGCTGGGCAGTGACCGCTGGGAAAAAGCCAAACGTAAAGCGGCTGAAAAAGTACACGATGTTGCCGCCGAGCTATTGGATATTTACGCCCAACGTGCTGCCCGACCAGGTTATGCTTTTAAAACACCTGCCGAAGCGTACCAACGTTTTTCGGCCAGCTTTCCTTTTGAAGAGACCCCTGATCAGCAACAAGCCATTGATGCGGTGTTTGACGACATGCATTCCGACAAACCGATGGATCGCCTAATTTGTGGCGACGTAGGCTTTGGTAAAACCGAGGTGGCGATGCGTGCAGCCTTTATTGCGGCGTACGATGGCAAGCAAGTAGCGATTTTAGTGCCCACCACCCTACTGGCACACCAGCATCACGAAAACTTTAAAAACCGTTTTGCCGATTGGCCCATGCGTATTGAGGTACTGTCTCGTTTTCAGAGTGCCAAAGAACAAAAAATAATACTCGAAGACCTTAAAAAGGGTCAGGTGGATATTATTATCGGTACACATAAACTCATTCAAAAAGACGTGGGGTACCAAGAGCTTGGCTTAATTATTGTCGATGAAGAGCACCGCTTTGGTGTGCGTCAAAAAGAACAACTGAAAAAGATGCGTGCCGAAGTGGATATTTTAACCATGACCGCCACGCCCATTCCACGTACACTTAATATGGCAATGAACGACCTGCGAGACCTGTCGATTATTGCCTCCCCCCCTGCCAAGCGCCTTGCGGTACAAACCTTTGTGCAAGAGTGGAACGATGATGTGGTTAGAGAGGCTTCGCTACGAGAAATTCGCCGTGGCGGTCAGGTGTACATTCTCTACAACCAAGTCTCTAAAATGGAGCAGATGGTTGAACACATTCAAACGTTGATTCCTGAGGCCAAGGTAAGCTTTGCGCACGGTCAAATGAACGAACGTGAGCTGGAATCGGTGATGGAGGATTTTTATCACCGTCGTTACAATATTTTGGTGTGCTCGACCATTATTGAAACGGGGATAGACATTCCCACGGCCAACACCATTTTAATTGATCGAGCTGATAAATTTGGCTTGGCGCAACTGCATCAATTGCGGGGGCGTGTAGGACGTTCTCACCATCGCGCTTACGCCTATCTGTTTACCGCTGGCAAAGAGTCCATTTCAAAAGATGCCGAAAAACGCCTGACAGCTATTGCCAAATACAATACGCTGGGGGCTGGGTTTATTTTGGCCAGCCACGATTTGGAAATACGCGGTGCGGGCGAGTTGCTCGGTGACGGACAATCGGGGCAAATTCAAGAGATTGGGTTTGGGCTGTACAGCGAACTGCTCGAACGTGCGGTAAATGCATTAAAATCTGGAAAACAGCCTGAACTAAACACCACTTTGCATACAGGAAGCGAAGTTAATTTAAGTGTTCCTGCTTTAATCCCAGAAACTTATTTACCTGATGTGCATACCCGATTAGTCTTTTATAAGCGCATTGCCAGCGCACAAAGCAAAGGCGCATTAAGAGAGTTGGAAGTGGAGATGATTGACCGCTTTGGCCTACTGCCCGATCAAGTTAAAAACCTACTGCTGGTTACGCAAGTAAAACTGTTAATTGAACCGATTGGCATCACTAAATTGGACGCGACCGAACAGATGATTCGTGTTCAATTTAATGCTCAACCCGATGTTGATCCGCTTAAGCTGATACAGCTCATTCAGGCATACCCTAAGCAATATCAACTAAAAGGCCAAACAGAACTTAAATTTTTAGATACAATGCCAGACATTAATCAACGCATTAACGCGATTGAACTGTTAATAAAGAATATTCGTTAAAGGACTCGTTGCGCTATGCTAACAACGCACAAAAAAATATCCCCCCCCCTATTCAAAAAAGGGCTTTCTTTCGCAACACTGTCTGTGTTTATTGGCTTAATGTCAGTTCAGTCAACAGCACAAGCGAAAAACTACACGATTGAAGTGATTATTTTTGAGAATCATGCGCTAAAAGGTTGGACAGAGGAGCGCTGGCCTGACGAGATAGAACTGCCCAACACCGACAACAGTGTGTCACTGAATGCACCGCAAAAATCACGTTTATCTCTTAAAAAAAGAGACAAACAGCTCAACAGTGTGGCTAAAAAAGTGGCAAAAAACTACCGTATAGTTTTTCACCAAGCTTGGTCACAAAATTCCTACAGCCCCAAAAAAACACCAACAGTACTGATTGAAAACGACCGTGGGGGTACTCGCTTACTTGGAACGGTTAAGCTCTATAAAACGCGATTTGCGCACGTACAGTTTGATTTAGAGCTGGAAAAACGTATTCCTTCTAAAATACGAAAAGCCGTTGCAGAGAACCAACAAGTGGATATTGATTACCTACCCACTCACTGGCGTTTTAACCTGGCTGAAAGCCGAAAAATAAAACCCGGCGAGCTTCACTATATTGACCACCCTCTGTTTGGCATACTGGTTAAAATTAGGTAAAACAATCAGGTGGTGCCTGAAAAAGGCCAAATCAAATAATCCCCCCCCCCCCTCCCCCAAAAAAATGGGGGGGGGGGATTTAAAATCGCTATTTATCGTCTGATTTTAAGCGATGAATTCCCATCATTTTTAACACATATTTTTGATAAACAGGCTCTGAAACCCCTGCTTTCATATTACGAATGAAATATTTTTCAAATGCTATTTTTGCCAAATGCACCCATTTTCCTTTTTTAGCCCACGTTAAGTTACGTGGTGGAATTTGAGGCAATGCCACAAAAGCCACGCCTGTATCGCCCATGTCGGCCAAACAAAATGCATTCCATGTTGGCTCGGCACTGGCTTCTCTGCCTTGCAAATTTTCTTGAATATTTTGGCAAACGGCACTCACCATCGACTCAATCATCAATCCTGTTTTAGGGGTGCCACAAGGTACGGGACAATCCGTGTCTACAGGCGCGATGGCAATGCCCACACCCAAGGCATAAATATTATGATAGGTTGGGTTTCGGCTAAATTGATCTACCTTCACAAACCCTCTAGGGTTCACCAAAGCTCCGCCTGCTTTTTCAGGGTCGGCATCCACAATCTCTTGTAAAAATTTAGATCCTTTAAACGCAGGTAACATCATCGAATAATTAAATGGCAATTCATGCTGTTGAATCACTTCGCCCTGAAGATTGTGTTCATCCACAAACATCAAACCATCGGTAACTTTCGTCACTTTGGCGTTGCAAATCCATTTTATATGACGCTGACGCATCTCCGATTCCATTAACCCTTGTGAATCCCCTACGCCCCCCAATCCAAGATGACCAATGTAAGGTTCTGCGGTCACAAAGGTCATGGGAACTTGATTGCGAATTTTACGCTTACGTAAATCCGTCTCCATAATCATCGCAAATTCATACGCAGGGCCAAAACAAGATGCGCCTTGTACCGCACCCACAACAATTGGCCCTGGAGTTTCACAAAATGCTTCCCACTGTTCATAGGCTTCTGCCGCATGGGGCGTGGTGCAAATGGATGAGGTAAAACCGCCTTGGCTTTTAGGCCCTAGCCCTTCTACTTCATGAAATGCCAAGGTAGGGCCTGTTGCCAAAATTAAATAGTCATACGCCATTTCAGAGCCATCGCCCAACGTGACCTTGTTTTGAACAGGGTCAATCCCCGTACACGTTTGATGATAAAATTCAATGCCTTTACGGGTTAAATACGGTTCCAATTTAAATGAGATATCTTCAGGCTTACGCCAACCCACAGCAACCCACGGGTTGGATGGAATAAAATTAAAGTTTTCAACGGCACTCACTACCTTTACCGTATGCCCCGCATCTAAATGCTTACGAAGCTCATAAGACATGGGTAAACCACCTGTACTTGCACCAATTACCACTACGGTTGCCACAGTCACACTCCTTATTTTGGACTACTCACTGAGTAGTAAAAAACCATCTTAAACCATATTTTTGTGCAAGTAAAAGCGAAAAAACTGCTGTTATTATCTTTTTTTGTAAATAGAAAAAAATCTGTCAGGCTTCAAACCAAACGCCCAACCTTAAACTTACGGCCTTTGATTTTTCCTTGGTTCAGCTTACTCACCACTTGGTGCGCGTAGTCAGGCTCTACTGCCACATAGGTTGAGTGATCCACCACATCAATTTTTCCGATGTATTTTCCTTCCACACCAGCGGCTTGCGTAATCGCGCCCAACACATCACCACGGCGTACTTTATCTTTGCGTCCACCTGAAATATACAGTGTTACATATTTGGGTTGTACACGCGCACCGCGTTTACTGGGGATTAAATCAATCGATTCATACGACAACGCATGACCTTGTAGCTCACCCAAACGGCTGAGTTTATAACTCTCTTTTTCGGTAAACAGGGTAATCGCCACCCCTTCCAATCCTGCACGCCCCGTACGCCCAATACGATGTACGTAGGTGTCTTGCTCGTAGGGCAGTTCGTAGTTAATAACCGCAGGTAAAGCTTCAATGTCCAAGCCACGTGCCGCCACATCGGTTGCGACCAATAAATTAGCACTGTGATGCTTAAATTGAATCAACACTTGCTCACGCTCTCGTTGCTCCATGTCGCCATGCAAGGCCAGTGCACTGAAGCCACGCTCTTCCAAATAATCGGATACTTCTTGTACCAATTTTTTGGTGTTGCAAAAAATCAGCGCGTGTTCAAAGCCATTAAACGCCAACAGTTTCACCAGACCTTCCAGTTTTTCTTGATGGTGACAAATGTAAAACTGCTGGTCAATGGTCTCCATATCGTGGTGCGATTCCACTGAAATTTCCATTGGATTTTTCTGAAAACGTCGGCTGATGTACTTAATGTCTTCTGGAAAGGTCGCTGAAAACAACAAGGTTTGACGGTTATCAGGGGTAAACCCTAAAATATGAATCATCTCCCCTTTAAAGCCCATCTCCAACATACGGTCACCCTCATCCAACACCACGGTATGCACTTGGCTTAAATCCAATTGACCCTTTTCAATATGGTCTCGAATTCGCCCTGGTGTACCCACCACCACATGCGCACCATGCTCCAACGAGGTCGTTTGCGGACGCATTGGCACACCACCACACAGGGTGATGATTTTAATATTTTGCTGAAAACGTGCCAAACGGCGCAGTTCATCCGCCACTTGGTTGCTCAGCTCTCTCGTTGGGCACATTACCAAACCTTGAATAACAAGCGATTTAACATCCAGTTTATTCAGCAACGGAATACCAAATGCAGCGGTTTTACCACTGCCCGTTTTGGCTTGCGCAATTAAATCTTCCCCCCCCAGTCCTAACGGCAAGGCCGCTTCTTGAATGGGGGTCATCTCTGTATAGCCTAACTGAGTTAAGTTATCCAATTGGGATAGAGGTAGCTCTAAGTGGCTAAAAGAGTTGGATGGTTTAAGGGGGGGGGGGGATTTTTGTAGACATTATTTTTTCTCAATATAAAACAAATAAAAATAAAAAAGGCGCTGTTAATAGCGCCTTTTATTTGATAATAAAAATGTTACCACTCATGCTTACCCGCATAATAAGCAAATGCAGTCATAAAGGCCGACTCTTGAAATTTTTTCAACCCTGTTTCGGCAAAGGTAATGGGCAACGGGTAACGCTTAAGGTTCGCTTTAATATCAGTTGGAGAGATCAAAACGGTATTCAATTTATCCGACAACTGCAACGCAGCCTCTAACTTAAAGCCATTGGCTCCGCCCGAAAACTTACCTTTTTTCATACGTTCACGAACCACCACTTGATCAATTTGATAATCTTGTGCCAACTGCTCAAAGGTTTTTTGAAAATAGCGTAACTCACTGGCATCGTCTGGGTTTTTACAAGCAATGCGCGTTACACGGCACTCTGGCAAATGAAACATAGCGCCCTCTTCAACCACTAACAAAGTGATAATCGCTTCATTGCTACTGAGTTCAACACCACAGATTCTTTGTGCGTTAATTTTAATCATTTTTTACTCCATGTATCGCGTAAAGGAACGGTTCGGTTATAAATTTGAACCTCCCCTGCTTGGTTATCCCGACAAAAATAGCCTTCTCGTTCAAACTGGTACGCTCTTTCAGGTTCTGAATTAGCCAATCCCGCTTCCACAAACCCCTGTTTTACCACCAGCGATTCGGTATTAATCACCGCTTCAAAATCTGGTTCTTTCACAGGGTTTTCAACGGTAAACAAACGATCGTAAATTCGAAACACCGCAGGCAAGGCGGTAGAGGCTTCTACAAAATGAATGACCCCTTTTACTTTACGCCCATCCGCTGGTTTTTTACCCAAGGTTTCAGGGTCGTAAGTGCCGTAAATGGTGGTGATGTTTCCTGCTTCGTCTTTATCCACTCGAACGCCTTTCACAATAAAGGCATTACGCAAACGCACCTCTTTATTTAACGCCAAACGCTGATATTTACCATTAGGAGCTTCTTCTAAAAAATCCGCTCGATCAATGTACAACTCTCGACCAAAGAAAATTTCACGCTTGCCCATGGCTTCATTTTGAGGGTGAATCGGCGCTTGAATGCTTAACGGCTCTCCATCAAAGTTCTCAATCACCAACTTAACGGGGTTTAATACGGCCATTGAGCGTGGCGCAACCTTGTTTAAATCGTCTCGAATGGACGCTTCTAAAATATCCATCCCCGTCATGCTGTCTACTTTAGAGATGCCAATGCGTTCGGCAAAATCTCGCAAAGACGCAGGCGTATAACCACGGCGACGCAAACCCGAAATCGTTGGCATACGAGGATCGTCCCAGCCCGACACCAAGTTATCACTGACCAATTGATGCAACTTACGTTTTGACATCACCGTGTATTCAAGGTTTAAACGTGAAAATTCATACTGATGGGGGCGATCAGGACGGTTAAAGTCCTCCAAATGATCCAATACCCAGTCGTACAAACGGCGATTATCTTGAAACTCCAGCGTACAAAGTGAATGAGTAATGCCCTCAATCGCATCGGAAATACAGTGGGCAAAATCGTACATAGGGTAAATGCACCACGCATCCCCTGTTTGGTGGTGATGTTCAAAACGCACACGATACAACGCAGGGTCTCGCAAACACATAAAAGAAGAAGCCATGTCAATTTTGGCGCGTAACACACACTCGCCCTCTTTAAAGTCACCGTTTTTCATTTTGGCAAACAGAGTCAAATTCTCTTCTGGCGAGGTATCACGATAGGGGCTGTCTTTACCCGCTTCAGTTAAAGAACCACGGTAGGCGCGTGTCTCTTCGGCATTTAAGAAACAGACATACGCCAAGCCTTTTTCAATGAGTTCAACGGCGTATTGATAGAACTGATCAAAATAATTAGACGAATACTTAGGCTCTCCACTCCACTCAAAGCCCAACCAACTCACGTCTTGTTTAATCGCCTCCACATACTCCAACTCCTCTTTAGAGGGATTGGTGTCATCAAAACGTAGGTTGCATTCCCCTTGATAATCTTGCGCCAACCCAAAGTTTAAACAGATGGACTTAGCGTGACCAATGTGTAAATACCCATTGGGTTCTGGCGGAAACCGCGTGTGTACATGATCGTGTTTATGACTCGCTAAATCGTCATTAATAATATTGCGAATAAAATTAACGGGACGCGCGACTGCTTCCGTGTTTGAATCTTGACTCATTACGTAAAAACCTGCTTAAATCTTTGGAGGGTATCCCAGCATAAACCACTGAAATTGAATAAAAATAAATAGCGAGAATTATAGCATTAAATCCACCCTATCAACGCGATGCTCCCTATTTTTTATCTCTGGAATCGTGCAATAAAAAACAGCGTATAATAATTTCACTCCCTTTCTAAGAAAAAGGAAAAAATAGTGTCAAATTCCATCAAAAACCTCTGGTTTAGAGACCCCAAAGAACCCGAAATTTACATTAACGACGTTGTGATGCGAATGCGTGCGGGTATTTTACTTATTATTCCGCTATTTATGGGCTTAACGCTGTTTGATGTGGTGTACACCTCTTCTTGGGTGGTGGATGGCAATACCGCTGTGGACACCTATGATACCGACTGGGAAAACCGTATTGTTTATACGGTCGAAGCCACAAAACGCACTTATGAGTACAGTACGCAAACCATTATTTTGTTCTATGCCCTGTTTGAAATGATTGCGGGCATGTTTGTGTTTACCGCACGCTTCTCGCCCACCATCTGCTTCTGTACCTTTTTAGCCCGCAACACGCCTCCCGTTTGGAAACCCCTTGTGCCCAAACGGTTTGCTTGGACACTGGGCGCCAATTTTATTACCTTTTGTATTGTCTTTTTTAACCCCGAAGTTTTAGCGGGCTGGGTAAATACCGTATTTAACAGTCCACTGCTGCCTGAAACTGAGAACTACATCCCATCGGGCATTGCTGTGAACTTAGTTTGGGTCTGTATTGCACTGATGTGGCTAGAAGCGGTCTTTGGGTTTTGTGTAGGTTGTAAACTACACGCCCTACTGGTGAAGCTCGGTATTTTCAAAGCCCCTTGTGAGGCATGTAATAACATTGATTGGGATGAGATTGCACGAAAAAATCAAGAAAAACAGACGCTTGAGAAAAGGAAAAATGACGACTGACAAAAATAGAAAATTTTCTCCCCCCCCACCTACAAGGATTTGTAGTGGTCTAATAAAGCTGTAGGGATCTATAGCCTATAATAACCTTAATATTTATAGGATATAACATGACCAAGAAAGCTAGAAAATCTCGACTAACCTTTTAGCACAGATCAAAAACTAGAATACGCCAAGCTCATGATCATCGAAAACTACACCCATCAACAAGTAATGGATATATCAGGCGCAGGCTATACGGCCGTCGCACGTTGGAAAGAGCAGTATCTAGCCGAACAAAAAGGCGAACCTATTGAAGGAAAAACTGCTCTAAACCCTGATAAGCGCCGAATTCAAGAACTTGAAAAACAACTTGCCGATTCAAAAATGGATGTAGCACTTTTAAAAAAAGCAACGGCCTTTTTCATTCGAGACAATCCAGCATTAAAGTGATTAAAGAAATGAAAAGGGCCGACTCATCTTTACCAATAGAGCGGCTTT
>Ga0256834_1002813_pt1 | contig 10718 bp, 12 predicted proteins | sample 4281140metaG_FD_190536 | JGI IMG/M metagenome (GOLD analysis project Ga0256834, IMG submission 190536) | Hydrothermal vent microbial communities from East Pacific Rise, Pacific Ocean - 4281-140 | ecosystem: Environmental > Aquatic > Marine > Hydrothermal vents | place: Pacific Ocean: East... | reverse complement strand
TCCGGTAGAATCCCGGTAGAACGGCGCATCATCTGGAACGTGGAAGGCAACAAAAACTAAAACAAAAACTAAATGGAAACCGGCTGAACTGTTAACAACCACAACCAAAGCTGAAAACAATCAAATGAAGGCAAAAAGCGAAGTGAGAAAATGCTGAAGAGGGAGAAGAAGCTCGAAAGGGAAATAGCCGAGCAGAGGGCGAGAAAGCTGCTGAAAATGGCGGAGGAAGTGAAGTTCGAGGACTACGAGCTCGCAAGGAGGTACGTGGAGCTGGCGAGAAAAATTGCGATGAAATACAGGGTGAAACTTCCGAGAGAGCTGAAGAGGCGGTTCTGCAAGAAGTGCCTCTACCCCTACAGGCACGACAGGATGAGGGTGAGGGTGAGGAAGAGCAGGGTGATCGTTACGTGCCTCAACTGCGGATACGTCAGGAGGTTTCCGATCAGACCCAGATCTGAGCCTGAATCTGAGAGTGAGCAAAACTGAAACTCCAGCGAAACCGGTCTAACCGGTTAGACTTGATCGTGATGGTGAGAATTTAGCCACACCGAAAAGTTGAAAAATTGGAGTTGCTACCCCTGCTATGGGTGCGAAAACAAAGGTACCGGTCGTGTTTGCGTTAATAGTCCTTGGACTGTTTCAGTTCATATCCGGGCTCGTGCTTTACCTGGCCCCTCACGGAAGGCACACGGGAGAGCTGATGGTTTTCGGGCTGGCTAAGAAGGACTGGACTTTCTACCACACCTGGGTTGGGTTCGCTCTCGTGGCTCTTGTCCTTCTGCACTTCGCACTGAACTGGAAGTACTTCATGGGGGAGCTGAGGGTTTTTAGAAGGTAACTTTTGATTTATAATTTTGCGTGATGTTATTTTGATACAGCCAGCTACCAGCATCCAATTTTTGTTTTTCTTTCATCCCATCCAGCCTCCATCCCTCAACCAGCCAACAATTCAAATGATAAAACGTTACAAAATTTTATATACGCGAAAATGAACGCTATGGCGTGGAGGTCAGAGTCAGAACTCCAGCAAGAATCCACGTGACACTAATCGACCTGAACGGCAGCGTCGGCAGGGTCGATGGAGGAGCCGGTTTCGCGATAGATGCGGGTATGGTCGTTTCCGTTAGAAAATCTGACAGGACAAGGGTTACTCTGGACGGGAGTTTGAAGGGTAAAACCTGGGTTGATGAGCTCGTTAAAAGAGCTGAGAGAGTTGCAAACACTTTTGGCAGCTTTGAGGTTCGAATAGAGAAAGCTTACAGGCCCCACTGCGGACTGGGGAGCGGAACCCAGCTCTCTCTGGCAGTTGCAAAAGCATGCTCTGTGCTCAGGGGAGAGGAGAGAAGCGTGAGAGAGCTCGCCGAAATCGTCGGGAGGGGTGGCACGTCTGGAATTGGAGTTGCCGCCTTCGAGTCCGGCGGGTTCATAGTCGATGGAGGACACAGCAGGAAAGTCAAACGGTCTTTCGCCCCCTCGTCAGCGAGCAGGGTTCCACCTCCTCCCGTGATAGCGAGGCTGGATTTTCCCTGGAGGGTTGCCATCGCTTTACCCCACCTCTCAGGATTTTCAGGCAGGGAGGAGGTTGATCTCTTCAGCAAGCACTGCCCGATTCCAGTTGACGAGGTGAGGGAAGTCTCTCACCTGGTTCTGATGAAGCTACTGCCCTCTGTTGCAGAGGAGGATATAGAAGCTTTTAACGACGGAATCGGGGAGATTCAGAGAGTCGGGTTCAAGAGAGTTGAGGTGGCGATGCATCCGGAAATAAGGGAGCTGCTCGACCACTTCAGCGATTCGGTAAAGCTGGGGATGAGCTCCACCGGAACAGCAATCTACACCGCAGTTGACAGCGAGGTCGAGGGGAGGAATGTTCTGAGGGATGTGGCGAAGTTCTTCGAGGAGAGAGGGGTTGAGTGCGAGGGATTTATAGCCCGGCCCAACAACAGGGGAGCTGAAGTCCATGAGGTATAGGGTCTGGTACGGTTATGTGGACTGGGATCGGGATGTTAAGGTCGAAAGAGCAGAGTTCGACTTCGAGATTCAGTGCCAGAAACTCCCCTTCAATTTGAGGGAGATTTCAATCGGCAGAGTTTTCGAGAGCGATGAGGAATACTACTCCACGCTCAGGAAGGAGGCGATAAAGCACTTCAGGGAGAAGGCCGAGAGGGATCTCAAGAGAGAGGACAGGTATGCTGTGATGATGCTGAAATTCCTTGACGAGCTCGACGAGACGATAAACCTGCTGGAGAACAAGGTCGAGGACGTTGAGGAGGTCAGGGAGAGCGAGATAACAGATCTTGCGAGGGAGCACATCTCCTCTCTGAAGTCGCTCAGGAGGAAGGTCGAGAGGGAGATAGAGGACGTTGTGGAGAAGTTCGCTCCCAACCTGCACTCGATTCTCGGGGGAGTTATAGCTGCTAGGTTGCTGGAGAAGGCGGGAAGTTTGAAGAGGCTGGCCGAGATGCCTGCAAGTACGATTCAGATAATCGGGGCCGAGAAGAGTCTTTACAAGGCGATAGCAAGGATGAAGAAGGGGAAGAAAGCGAGAGTGCCAAAGCACGGCGTGATATTCCAGCACCCCTACGTGAGAACCCTGCCAAAGAAGAAGAGGGGGAAGATGGCCAGGTTCATGGCTGCTAAAGTTGCAATAGCGGCAAGGATCGACTACTTCTCCGGAGAGCTGAGGGAGGAACTCTCCCAGGCCGTTCGCAGGAGGTATGAGGAGCTGAGGAGGCGCTGAGGGTGGTTGCTTGGTCGATAGCTAAAAACTGAAAAAGCAAAAGGGGCAAAAGAACAAAAAGAAAGGAAAAAGGGAAAAGGGAGGACAGAAATGCTCTACATCGTCTTCCTCACCGCAAGGTGCAACATGAAATGCAAGTACTGCGGTGGGAGCATAGACGAATCAGTAATGCCTCCCGAGATCACTTACGACATCGAAGAGCTGAGGGAGTTCATAGAGAAGGATGAAAATGCTATCGTCGCCTTTTACGGAGGGGAACCACTTCTGAGAGCTGATTTGATGGAGGAGCTGATGGACGAAATAAAGGCCAGACATTTCGTCCTGCAAACGAACGGTTTGCTGCTGAAGGACGTCAGGAAAAAGTACCTCAAAAGGCTCTCAACGATTCTCGTCTCGATCGACGGGGTCAAGGAGGTCAACGACTTCTACAAGGGGGAGGTTTACGATAGAGTTGTCGAGAACGTCAGGTGGCTGCAGGGGTTTTACGAAGGAGACCTGATAGCCAGAATGGTCGCGAGCGAGAAAACTGACATAGTCAGAGACGTGAGGCATCTGCTCGGTCTGGGTTTCGATCACGTTCACTGGCAGATAAACGCCGTCTGGAGTCCCGATGGGCTGTGGAGCGACTTTGAGGGGTGGGTTGAGAGGTACAACTCCGGCATATCCGAGCTGGTTAGGTGGTGGAAAGGGGAGGTTGAGAGGGGCCACATCCCGGGAATTGTTCCGATTCTCGGCGTTCTGAGAGCGTTTCTCTTCCACCCGAACACGAACCCTCCCTGCGGTGCTGGAAGGACAGCTTTTGCCGTAACGACGGACGGCAGGATTACAGCCTGCCCCGTGTGTGCCGACTTCGAGTGGAACCTGGCTGGAAGTCTGAGGGGAATTGAAAGGGTTGTTGAGGTAGGGGAGCCTTGCAAGAGCTGCGATTACAGGTTCGCGTGCGGCGGGAGGTGTCTGTTCTTTAACAGGGAGTGGCTGTGGGGCAGGGAGGGGTTCGAGCTCGTCTGCAGGACGTGCAGGCATCTGATAGATGAAGTCAGAGGGGTTATCCCCTCTGTTCTGAGGGCTGTTGAGAATGGACTGTTTGACGTGAGGGACTTCTACTACCCGCCCTTCAACAACACGACGGAGATAATTCCTTAGTTTGTTTGGTTCTGTTTTCAGTAGACCAAGAAAATAATTATATATTACCCAAAAAATAGCTTGCGAGATTGTTAATATCATCTTTAAAGAAAAAATTATTAGAAATAAACTTGCCAAATTGAGATACTCTCAATAACTGGCTGTAGTGTTGGCCAAAGGGTTTATAAAAATAGTGATAATGTTGGAAAACATGCCCTCGGTGGTTCTTTTTACGTGTGAGCTCGTAAATCCGGGAGGACACGAACGTTTGATGGTTAGAGAGGCGAGATATTTTAAGAGCAGGGGATTTGATGTAAAATTATTAGTATTTAAACTTGACAAAAGGGCGTTATTTGGTTATAAAGATTTAAATATCGAAATATTAAAATCAAAAAGCAAGATAGGTAAAATTATTCTATTAAGAAAAAAACTAAAAAAATTGAAACCAGATCTAGTGATTGCTCAGTCGTATTGGGATGCTGAACTTCTGTATTTAGCTACACTGTTTACAAAAATTCCGTATATAACACATCTTCATGGCACTCCTTTTTGGTTTGATAATCGTCTTGACTTAAGAAAATATGGATTCATATTTAGAGACGTATTTGACGAGATTAGAAATTCGCTATATGGTCATAGAGAATTTATTCCGAAGAACCCCAAAATATCTTTGAAGGATAAATTTATATTAAATATAATGGCCACCCTAAACTATGTTGCTGTCAGAAAATCCAAGAAGATAATTACATTGACAAACCAACTTAAGTGGGAAATTAGAAAAATGTATGGTAAAGACGCCATAGTTTCGCGAGGGTGTTTAGATCCAGAAATACTAAATTATACGCCAAGTAGAGATATTAAAAAGGAATTAAATTTAGAAGGAAGCCGAATAATATTGAGTGTGGGTAGACTTGATCGCAGAAAGCGAATTGACATCTTAATAAAAGCTTTTTCAAAACTTTATGAAAAATATGGTGATATTTATTTACTTATAGGTGGTGTGGGCGAAGAAGAAGAAAATTTAAAGAGTTTGGCGAAAGATTTAGGCGTTGATGATAGAGTAATTTTTCTTGGATATATACCTGAGGAAGATTTGTTTGACTATTATGCGTCATGCGATGTTTTTGCATTTCCGAGCTGGACAACATCAGGTATTACTCCCTATGAGGCGTTGGCTGTGGGTAGTAAAGTCGTATGGACTTCAGAAGCGGACGAACCGGTTCTGTCCGACCCTCATGTGTTTATTGCGGATCCGACAGTAGATGATTTTGCTAGAGCATTAGAAAGGGCATTAAATACGAATGTGGAAATTGAAACGGATTTATCTCAGTATACATGGAATATGTACTTTGAAAAAGTTTATAAGGCGTGTATTGATGTAATTGGAAATAAATAAATTATATATTGTACACTATTCACACTCCCAAATAAAAAATAGAAATTAAGGAAAGAAAAGTATATAATCACTACTGACTGCTATTAAAAGTACAATCATAGGCCTCACTTTCAGTGTGGCGATTAAACTTTTTCATCCTTCGTCTAATTGTCTGTTACTACAATCTCAGACTCTCCCGCCAGCATCAGCTCACAACAAACCCAACCAAAACAAACGACAAAACAGGCGACAGAACCTTTAAATACAATACTCCAGTCCAACACGGCATGAGTGAATTCAAGCACATAGTCAGGATTGCCGACACAGACCTTGATGGCAAAAAGAGCGTCATGTTCGCGTTAACGGGAATTAAGGGGATTGGCCTCAGGATGGCGAGGTGCATAGTGAACAACCTTGGCTTGGACGCAAAACAGAAACTTGGAGAGATGAGCGACGAGGAAATAGAGAGATTAAGGAAGTTCGTCGAGGAGGAGATCGAATCCCTGCCGAGCTGGGTTCTCAACAGGAGGAAGGACCCCTACACCGGTAAGGATCTCCACCTGCTGAGCAAGGACGTTGACTTCGCGAAGATGGTCGACATCGAAATGATGATCAGGATGAAGTGCTACAGGGGTTCGAGACATGCGAAGGGTAAGAAAGTGAGAGGTCAGAGGACGAGGAGCACTGGCAGGAGCGGTAGAACTGTCGGTGTTGTTAGGAGGAAGAAGTAACTGAGGTGATTTTATGGGTGACCCGAAGAGGCACAGGAAAAAGTACGTAACTCCCACTCACCCCTGGAACAGGGAGAGGCTCGAAAAGGAGGCTAAAATCGTCATAAAGTACGGTTTAAGGAACAAGAGGGAGCTCTGGCGTTTTCAGAACATTCTGAGAAAGTACAGGAGAGTTGCAAGAGATCTGCTTGCCAAAGTCGACCTGCCGGGAACTGAGGGTGCTTACGCAAAAGCAAAGGCTCAGACAGTCATAAAGAAGCTCATTAGGATGGGTATCCTTGAGGAAGGAGCGACCCTCGATGACATTCTGAACCTGACTGTTGAGGACTTCCTGGAGAGGAGGTTGCAGACGAGAGTTTACAGGCAGGGGCTGGCGAATACGATAAAGCAGGCGAGGCAGCTCATAACCCACGGCCACATAGCTGTTGACGGCAGGAGGGTTACGTCTCCGAGCTTCATAGTTGAGAGGGACATGGAGAGCAAGATCGATTACTACGTGAACTCTCCCTTCGCTAAGAGAGGGCTCGTTGAGAAGGCTGAGGAGAGCGAGGCTGAGGCCTGACGTTTTATTGATAAGGATAAAAGAATATAAAGAATATTAGATTAGGGAATATTTTAGTAGGGAGGTGGATGAATGGCCGAAAAGAAGAAGGGCAAGGGCAGGTGGGGTATAGCTCACATATTCAGCAGCTACAACAACACGATAATCACGATAACGGATATAACCGGCAGTGAGACAATAGCGAGGATAAGCGGTGGAATGATCGTCAAGGCTGACAGGGATGAGGGTAACCCCTACACCGCAATGCAGGCTGCGTTGAGGGTTGCTGAAATAGCCAAGGAGAAGGGGATTGAGGGAGTCCACATAAAGGTCAGAGCTCCGGGCGGTAACAAGCACACGACCCCCGGACCGGGAGCTCAGGCTGCGATAAGAGCTCTTGCGAGGGCTGGCCTCAAGATCGGCAGGATAGAGGACGTCACGCCGATACCGCACGACGGAACCCGCCCGCCAGGTGGCAAGAGGGGCAGGAGAGTCTAACTCTTTTATTTTGTATGGTTTTAAGAGGTTTAAGTTTTTATACCCTCTCGCCAAGGTGTCGCCATGGAGCTTGAATTCATAGAGGACACGCCGGAAAAGGTGGTTTTCGTAATCAAAGGAGTCCCCATAGCCCTCGTTAACTCCATGAGGAGGGCGATGATGGCTCACGTGCCGACGATGGCAGTTGACTATGTTAATGTTTATATGAACACTTCATTCCTCTACGATGAGATGCTTGCTCACCGCATAGGTCTGATACCCCTCAAAACTGACGTTGACAGGTTCAACTTTCCGCATGAGTGCGAGTGTGGTGGAGAGGGCTGTCCGAAGTGCCAGGTCTCTCTCAGGCTGAATGCCGAGGGGCCGAGAACAGTGTATTCCGGAGACTTTGTTTCCGATGACCCCGAAACGAAACCCGTTTACGACAACATACCGGTTGTTGAGCTCTACGAGGGGCAGCAGCTCATGATAGAGGCCGTTGCGAGGCTCGGCACGGGGAGAGAGCACGCGAAGTGGAAGCCGGTTTCCATATGTGCCTACAAGATAATTCCGGATATAAAGGTTGGAGAGAAGTGCGACGGGTGTGGGGAGTGCGTTAGCGCCTGCCCGAGGGGAGTTCTCGAGATAAAGGATGGAAAAGTTGAGGTGAAGGACGTTCTCAAGTGTTCCATGTGCATGAGCTGCGTCAACGCGTGTGAGGAGAACGCCATAGAAGTTGAAGAAACTGACAACTACCTGTTCAGAGTTGAGAGCATAGGCTCCATGCCTGCTAAGGAGATCCTGAGGAGAGGCGTGGAGATTCTGAAGAAGAAGGCTGAGGAGATGAACGAGATACTGGAGCACTTTTGATTTTTGATTTTGTTGGATTGGATTCAGATTTTTTCGGTGAGGTTAACGTTTTCATCTCCTAAAAACAAACAGAACGTTAAAATAAAGGAGCTCCTACCGGGTATCATGGCAAAGTCGGAGGAACTTTATCGAAAGGCTGTAAACCTGATGCCGGCTGGAGTTAGCTCTCCGGTCAGGGCGATAAAGCCGTATCCTTTCTACACCGAGAGGGCTGAGGGTTGCAGAATTTACGACGTTGACGGGAACGAGTACATCGACTACTGCTTAGCCTATGGCCCCATGATCCTCGGACACGCCCATCCTGAAGTCAAGCAGGCGATAGTTGAGCAGGTTGAGAAGGGCTGGCTCTACGGAACGCCCATAGAGCTCGAGGTGAAGTTTGCGGAGCTCATAACCAGCCTCTACCCGAGCATAGAAATGCTGAGGTTCGTGAACACGGGAAGCGAGGCGACGATGGCTGCAATAAGGCTTGCGAGAGGCTACACCGGCAGGAACGGCATAGTCAAGGTCGAGGGCAGCTTCCACGGAGCCCACGACGCTGTGCTCGTTAAGGCGGGGAGCGGTGCAACAACTCACGGAACGCCAAACTCCGCAGGAGTGCCTCCTGAGTTCGTCAAACACACGTATCAGGTCCCATATAACGATATCGAGTCTCTTTCGTCCCTGCTCGAGAAGAAAAGGGAAGAGATAGCAGCAATGATACTCGAGCCGGTCATGGGCAACAGCTCGCTCATTCTGCCTGAGAAGGATTACCTGAAAGAGGTGAGGAAGGTAACTCAGGAGAACGATGTCTTGCTCATCTTTGACGAGGTGATAACAGGTTTCAGGCTGAGCGAGGGAGGGGCTCAGCAGTACTATGGAGTGAAGCCTGATCTGACAACTCTCGGCAAGATAGCTGGCGGAGGTCTGCCCGTTGGAGTTTACGGGGGAAGGAAGGAGATAATGGAGATGATCTCCCCTCTGGGCCCGGTTTATCAGGCTGGAACTTTTAGCGGCAACCCCCTGACAATGGTAGCGGGCTATACGACCGTGAGCTACCTCGTAAAAAACAAACCGTACAGGCAGCTTGAGGAGAGAACCAGAGCAATAGTCGAGGGCATTCAGCCGGAGCTCGAAAAGAGAGGCTATTCTGCCGGATGCATTGCATCGATGTTCTGCATATACTTTGGAGAGAAGCCAGGAAACTACTCGGAGGCTCTGAAGCTCGACGCTGCCAAGTTCCTGGAGTTCTTCGCGGAGATGCTGAGGAATGGCATATTCCTGCCACCATCCCAGTACGAGACCTGCTTCGTCAGCGTTGCTCACGGTGAGGAGGAGGTTGAAAAAACGGTAGAGGTAGCGAACGCATGCCTGAGAAAGTTGTAGTCGGGACGAGAGGGAGCAAGCTCGCACTCGCCCAGACGGAGAAAGTTGTCGAGAGGTTGAGAGAAGCGGGATATGAGGTAGAGGTCAGGATAATCAGGACTGGCGGAGACGTGATGAAAGATAAACCCCTTCACGAGTTCAAAGGAGTAGGAGCTTTCGTCCAGAGCATAGATGAGGCCCTTGCGGAGGGCAAGGTGGACATAGCCGTTCACAGCTACAAGGACGTGCCATCGAAGATAAAGGGAGTAATAGCAGCCGTTCTCGAAAGGGAGAGTCCATGCGATTGTGCGATTCTGCGTTCCGGTGTTCTGAGTTCTGACGTTTTCAGTTCAGAAAGTGCAGGGGCACTCGAAGCCAGAACGCTTAAAGAGCTCAACGAGATCGGGGGGGTCGTTGGAACCTCGAGCCTCAGAAGGATAGCGCAGATTGAGAGGATCTATCCAAACCTCAGGGTCAGGAATCTGAGGGGGAACGTTGACACGAGGCTGAGAAAGCTGAAAGAGGGCGAGTACGACGCGATTCTGCTTGCTGAGGCTGGCCTGATAAGGCTCGGAATTGACGTGGAGAGGGAAACGCTCGATCCGACAAGGTTTGTACCATCGGCCACTCAGGGCATAATAGCCGTGGAAACGAGGAGGGGAGAGGAAGAGCTCGTCAGCTTCATGAACCACGAGAGGACTTTCTGCGAGGCGAGCGTTGAGAGGGCAGTTCTGGAAACGCTCGGCATCGGTTGTGCCGTTCCAGCGGGCATATACGCCTGCGTTGATGGGAACGTTGTCAACCTGATCTTCCACGTTTACGGCAGGGACAGGGACGTCAGGGTTGAAGAGAGGCTGAAGAGGGGCTCCGCTGTGGAGGAGGCGAGAGAGATAGCGAGAAATGCGAAGGAGGAGTGCGAGGAGATAATAAGGCAGTACAGGGTTTGAGAGTGTGAAATGAGGGTGTGAAATGAAGTCCCGCGGTATGGAATCTGAATCATGTAAGGAGCAGGGAATCGTCTACATAGCCGGGGCGGGATGCGGAAACCTGATAACCGAAGCTGCCAAGAAGCTGATCGAGGAAGTTGACGTGATAGTCCATGACGAGCTGCTCGGAGAGAGAGTTAAAGAGCTGATAGAGAGGAGCAAAGCTGAAAAGATCGACGCCGGTAAGAGGGCGGGAAAGCACAAGCTCAGGCAGGAGGAGATAAACGAGCTCCTCGTCAGGCTTGCGAGGGAGGGTAAGAGAGTTCTCAGGCTCAAGGCCGGAGACCCGTTCATCTTTGGCAGGGGTGGGGAGGAGATGGAGTACCTTGCTGAGAGGGGAGTCAGGTTTGCGGTTGTGCCAGGGGTCAGCTCTGCGATAGCCGCTCCGGCGTGTGCGGGGATTCCTGTGACTCACAGGAGGTACGATCCCGCTGTTGTCTTCATAACCGGCAGGCAGGCGAGGGAGAGGCTGAACTGGGATGCTTTGGCAAAGCTGAACGCCACGATCGTCATTCTCATGGGTATGGCAAGTCTG
>Ga0256834_1002812_pt1 | contig 10720 bp, 7 predicted proteins | sample 4281140metaG_FD_190536 | JGI IMG/M metagenome (GOLD analysis project Ga0256834, IMG submission 190536) | Hydrothermal vent microbial communities from East Pacific Rise, Pacific Ocean - 4281-140 | ecosystem: Environmental > Aquatic > Marine > Hydrothermal vents | place: Pacific Ocean: East Pacific... | reverse complement strand
AACTAAAGTTAACAAAGGATGTAAGGTTCTAAAAGTGTCCCATATGGCATAATAATCATCATAATATACTTCATCGTGATTCCAATTTTTAATTTCACCTGTTCTTTTAACAGGTTGTAAAAAAGAATGATATAAAGCTGTATAAAATATATTTTTTATGTCTTCTGATGTTTCTGAAATTTCAATTTTACTCAGTTTTTTATTCCATTGGCTTTCAGCATTATTTTTTATTTTTTCAAAGTTCCAATGAGAATTTTCATTTTCAAGATTTAGTTTAGCTTTTTTGATGCTTAAAAATGATATTCCAACTTTTACTTTAATTACCTGATTCTTTTTTACATTATATGTAAAATAAGCTCCTGTTTTTTCACCAGTATCTAACTGTTCTTTTTTAAGCTTCTGTTTTTTGCCAGATTTCCATGTCCCATACGTCTCAGAGGGAGTATCTATTATTGCATAAAAATATACAGTATAGGGTTTTCCTTTATTCCACCCTCCTTTAATGGTTGTAGAACCTTGTACTTCTTTACTGTTTAAAATTTTTATAGAAGAACCTACTATTTGTTGATCTTCTCCATATGCCCAACTTCGTGTCAAAAAACTTCCCAAATCAATTATGATATGCGCATCACCTTCTTTTTGAAAAGTATATTTATGAAAACCTGTAGAGTGAGTTGCTGTTAAGGCTACATTAATATTATAATCTTCTAAGTCAACACTATAATATCCGGGAGATGCTTTCTCATTTTTTCTGGGTGAAGAATAGTCAATAATATTCAAATGTCCCATTGTAGCAGTAATAAGCACATTCCCATATTTTGGCCCACCACCTGTTCCGCTAACATGGGTATGACTAAACCCCCAGATATCTCCTGTAGGATGATATCCTGAATTCGTTTCTCTACGATAACAATCTGGACCTAATTTTACCATTCCATAAGGCAGACTAACTCCAGGAAAAGTATTTCCCTTATTTTCTACCCCAATAAACGGATCAACATATTTTGTGTAATTTAATTCAACATCCTGTGAATAAACAATAATATGGATTAGACTGGATAAAACACTAATTAAGAAATATTTATATTGCATTTTTTAATTTAATAATTATTAGTCTTTAGACTAAAGTATTCTTACTTATTTCAAACATAAAATACATAGCAAAAAAGGAGTCCCTTTAAATCAACTATAGTAAACCGCTATAAACAAAATAGGATCATGGGTAAAATTAAATTCATTGCATCATATTTTTAGACTTCTGTATAAGAGCACTTTTAAAAATAAGCACATCAAAGAAACAAAATCTAAGATGTGCTTAAATTACTCAACTCAAAATAATCAAACTAATTATCTGTTATCAGGAACTATTGAATATTTACAATTTATCAATTATCTATGGATATTAATATCCAGGATTTTGTGTGCTTAGTGAATTACCAGCTTCATCTGTTCCTCCTCCGTCAATTTGACTTTGAGGAATTGGCATATATTCATTTTTGCCTGCTACAAATGTTGCACCACTTAAATAACCTCTTTTGATTTGTTCCTTTACGAGATATTTATTTATCACTTCATCTGCTATACCCCATCGAACTAGATCGAAGAATCGTTGTCCTTCTTGCGCCATTTCTAAACGTCTTTCTGCACGTAGAGCTGTAATAGCTTCTTCTTTTGAAGTAAAATCATTGTATAACTCTATTAGATAGTTTGCTGCATCACCAGTATTATCCAAATTTTGAATATAATTTCCTGTTTTAGCTCTATTGCGTACCATATTGATATACGTTTTACCACCCTGTAAATCGTTGAGTTCAATTAAAGCTTCTGCTTTCCAAAGTAATACATCGGCATAACGAATTACCAGGTAATTTGAAGATGTAACATAAGGCCATGATGCTAAATAATTAGGGTCATTTGCTGACATTACTCTTTTTTTAGGTCCATAAGGTCCATAAGTTTCTAAATCTCTAGCCCAACTATCACTATACTCAATTCCTAAATCTTTGTAAGGAATTCCTGGTCTTCCAACAGTAACATCCAATCTTGGATCTACAGTATTTGTATCTGTAACATCTACATTATCCAATAATGGTAATCCATTAATATCTGTTTTAAAAGAATTGACTAAATTCTGTGAAGGTCTAAAAAAACCATAAGCTGGATATCTTGGTCCGCCAGGAGGCATTAAACGATCTCCTATGGAGCCGTTATAATTCCTTGGAGATCCATCATTAATAGAATATTGAATAGAAAAAACAACTTCAGAACCATTATCATTATTAGGTAAAAATACTTCATTGAAATTTGGTTCTAAAAAATATCCTCCATCATCAATAACAACAGTAGCTGCAAGACTAGCTTCAGTCCATTTTTTTTGGTATAAATATGTTTTACACAAATATGCCTTGGCAGCCCATTTTGTTGGACGTCCGGGGTCTGATTGAGTGCCAGGAAGAACAGCAAAGGCAGCACTAAAATCATCTTCTATTTTGCCCCATACTTGTTCAGGAGTTATTTGTGTATTAGATAAATAATTTCCATTTTCATCTATGTATGTAACTCGATTATACAGTTTTATTAATTCAAAATAAAAATGACCTCTTAAAAAACGCATTTCTGCAATACGCTGTGCCTTTAAGGTTTCACTAATTTCAGTTGAATTATTTAAAACATTAAGAGCCGTATTACTTCGTTTCACTCCTTCATAAAGTACTGCCCATTTTTGTTCAACGTCTCTTATTTGAGGATCAGTTGCATAAATTTCCATTCGGTGAATTTGATTTTGATCACCAGTTCCTCCACCTCCTTTGTATGCGTCATCAGAAAGAACATCACCAAAACTCCAATTAGATGCTGGTGAATTAAATGCATTACTTGCTTCGTTTCCCTGTCCATTTAGAATACTATAGGCAGAAATTATTAAAGCTTCAATATTTTCTGGTGCACTAACTTGTTCTTCAGTAAGTTCTCCATAGGGCTCATTGTCTAAAAATTCATCACTACAGGAAGTAAAAAAAATTCCTATAATAAATACGATATATAATATATTTTTCATGATTGATTGTTGTTAAAAATTAATATTAATCCCAAAGGTAAATGTCTTTGAACTAGGGTATATACCTCTATCTACACCAATGTCTAAGTTTCGATCATCAGAGGTATAACTCTGTAAACCGATTTCAGGATCTAAACCATCATAATTAGTAATAGTAAACAAATTATAAGTTTCAAAATACACTCTAAATCTAGATGCTTTTATTTTTTTGGCTATACTTTCGGGAAATGAATACCCTACTTGAAATGTTTTTAACCTAAAATAAGAACCATCTTGAACATAATAAGAGGAAGGACGGATATTGTTATTTAAATCATTTAATGAAACTCTTGCTAAATCAGTATTTGTATTTTGAGTTGTCCATGCATTTAAAATTCGTCCGTGTTTATTATAATTTGCTAAATTGAAAAAGTCATTATAATAACGGGATAAATCATATATATCATTACCCTGTGAACCTTGGAAAAATAGTGTAAGGTCAAAAGCTTTATAAACCGCTGAGAAATTGATACCATAGGTAATGTCAGCATGCGGTGATCCTATAAACGTCCTGTCTTCAGCATCAATTATTCCATCTCCGTTTAAATCTTTAAAAATAAAATCTCCTGCTTGTGCATTGGGTTGAATACTTGATGCAGCTTCTGCATCAGTTTGAAATATTCCATCAACCACATGGCCATAAAAAGAAGCTATCGGCTGCCCTACTGCTGTTCTAGAAGTTGATTGATCAAAATTAATACTATGTAAAACCGCAGGGTTTGTTTCAATAAAATCAATTCCTTCACCTAAAGAAAGTAATTTGTTGTCAATTACAGCAAAGTTTAAACCTATGTTAAAATTAAAATCTTTGGTACGATCGCTTTGATAATTTATATCAAATTCAAAACCTTTATTTTCCATTTCACCTACATTATTCCATTGCCCTCTATTGGTAATGCCTACATCAGGCGCAAGTGTTTGAAATAATAATAAATCTTCTGTATTTTTAATAAAATAATCTGCTGTAATATTTAATGAATTATTCAAAAACCCAAATTCTAATCCAATATTTGATTGTGTTGTTGTCTCCCATTTCAAATCGGGATTTGCAATTCTTGATAAAGTATATCCTGTTTGTGTACTTGTTTGAGATCCATCAATTGCATAATTGGAATAATAAGGATTACTGCTAAATCCAGAAACTGTTTGATAAGCAGGTATATCTTGATTTCCTGTTTTTCCCCAACCTAACCTTAATTTTAAATTAGATAATACACCCTCTTTGTTGAAGAAATCTTCTTCAGAAATTCTCCACCCTGCAGATAGCGCAGGAAAGGTACCCCAACGATTGTTTAATAATTTAGAAGTTCCATCTCTTCTTAAAGTAGCTGAAAATAAATACTTATTATCATAATTATAATTTATTTTCCCAAAATAAGAAAACAAGGTAAATTCAATTTTATCACCTGTGTTAGTTTGTGTACCTTGATCTCCAGCATTTAATACTCTAATATTGAGTTCATTTGTAGGTAAATCCTGTATTGAAGCGGTTGTATATTCATATACATTCGAAATGCTTTCTAAACCTACTAATACATTCAAATTGTGTTTGTCATTAAATGTTTTTGTATAATTCAATGTATTAGACCAAACCCAATCAAATTTTATGTTATTTACAACAGATAAATTATTTATTGCTCTATGAGCATTAGGTTCTTCAAAAGTAGGGTTAAATTTTTCACTTTTAAAAGTAGTGTAATTAACACCAAAATTTGTTTTGAATTTCAAGTCTTCAATTAGTTCAATTTCAGCAAATAAATTACCAAAAATCTTTGTATTATTTCTCTCATTATCTTTGTTACGGTATAAGTTTCCTAAAGGATTTTGCACATCAGATGGTGGATATCCTGTAAACTCTCCATTTATATCATATACAGGTGCAATACTTGGCATACGGAATGCATCGTAAACAACATTTCCTAACAAAGAATTTGTACTTGTACCTACAGAATTCGAAAAGGCCACAGTTAAATTTTCTCCAACAGTAACTTTATCATTAAATAATTTGTAGTCTGAATTAAGACGAGCTGTAATACGATTAAAATTTGTATATTTTAATATACCTTCCTGATCAAAATAATTTAAAGAGAACAAAGAATGTGATTTGTCATTTCCTTGAGAAAAATTTATATTATAAGATTGGATAAGTGCAGGATTAAAAATTTCTTCTACCCATTTGGTATTAGCTGAAGGAATAGTGTTTTCTGCATCTAAAAAAGCAGGAATCACAGGAGAAACGCCATTTCCATAAATAGAATGATTTGGAGTAATACCATCATTTTCATAAGCTTGCCAATATACATCTCCATATTCTTGAGCATCTAGCATATCTGGTAAATTAGAAACATTTTGACTACCTAAATACATATCAAAAGAAAATTTAGGATCACTTGCTTTACCTTTTTTAGTTGTAATAATAACAACACCATTTGCTGCTCTTGAACCATAAATACTAGCGGATGATGCATCTTTTAATACTTGTAATGACTCAATATCATTTGGATTAATCAAACTTAATCCGGTAGTAGTAGGAACACCATCAATCACATACAGAGGGTCATTATTTCTAATGGTACTAAAACCTCTAATCCTAAGAGTAGTTACAGCTCCAGGGGAACCTGAACTCATAACATTAACACCAGCAACTCTCCCTTGCAACATACTATTTACATCCGCCACTGGCTGGGTCACAACTTCATCAAGATCAACAATAGCTACGGCTCCTGTAAGGTCACTCTTTCGCTCTGTAGTATATCCAGTAACGATTACTTCATCTAAAGAGGATGTTTTTGATAGTAATTTAATGTTAATTACATTTTGGCCATTAATCTCGATTTCTTGAGTACTAAAACCCATAAAAGACACCACCAATATTGTAGCATTTTCTGAAACAGTTATGCTATATTTTCCATCAAAATCTGTGGTTGTACCGTTATCTGTCCCCTTTACAAGAATAGCAGCTCCAGGTAATGGAAACCCATCATTATCGGTAACGGTTCCTGTAATTTCTTTTTGTTGTTCCTTTTCTTTAATAATAGGTAATGGAATTGTTTTTTTTCTAGTATCTGATTTTAAAATGATTTGTTTATCTAATACTTCATAAGATACAGGTACAGTTAAGAACAAAAGGTCTAAAATTTTTCTAACTTTTTCTTTTTTAACCTTAACGGAAACAATTCTATTAACATCTATGTCTTTTCTATTGAAAAGAAATTTGAAATCTGTTAATGATTCAATTTCATTGAAAACCTTTTCGATGGTTACATTTTCAAGATCCAGTGTGATTTTTGTGTTTTGCGCATAATTTTTGGCCTGAATATTGATAAGTGTAATGAAAAGTAAAAAAACTGTTATTTTCATTTTTAGGTCGAACTTTAAAGAGAATAGAAGCAAGCTCCTATTCCTAATAGGATTTTTCATACTTTTGTAGTGTTTTAAAATGATTATTAATTTAGTCAAACTATAATCGGAAGATGTTGGCGCATCTTTCGATTTTTTTGTAGTTTGAAGTTAGTACTTAAGGTAGTCTCATAGGCAAAAGGGTTTTAGTTAATAATTATTTGGTTGTTTTTAATGGTATATTCAATTTTGTAGCTTTTATTAAACGAATTCAATACTTGCTCAATAGTTTCAATATCAAAAGTGGCATCATAGTATTGATTATCTAATTCTTTATTATTGTTAATAATAGTGACATTGTATTTCCGCTCTAATTTTATGAGGATATTTTTAAACTTCATATTTTTAAATATAAGTTTGCCGTTTTTCCACCCTGTATAAATAGACGTGTCAACTTTAGATATAGAAAGGTTATTGGTGTTTTTGCTCCACTCTGCTTTATACCCGGGCTTTAAAACTGAAATGGAGTTTTTTAATGTAGGATTGTTTCCCATTAAACTAACCGATCCTTCTACCAGAACAGTTCTAATTGTAGCATCTTCAGGATAGGCAGAAACATCAAATTCTGTTCCTAAAACCTGGACATTCATTTTACTTGTAGAAACAATAAATGGATGTATAGTATCGGTTGTCACATCAAAATATGCTTCTCCATTTAATAAATATACTTTTCTTTCAGTATCGTTAATAAAACGGACAGGGTATTTTAGAGTAGTTCCTGCATTCAAATATACTTCTGTACCATCAGATAGAATAATTTGAAATTTTTTACCAAATGGGACAGTCAATTCGTTAAATGCCAACTCTTTTGATTTCTTTTGAGATAAAGGAGTTAATTGCTCGTTTTCTTTATTTTGATAGTTTAATTCACTTCCTTTTTGAATTCCAACTATATTCCCTTTTTCATTAATAATTTTTTTCTTTCCAGCAGTGTCTATTACTTCGATATCACCATTGTCTAATTTAATGGTAATAACTTCATCACTTATTATTAATTTTTGTTTCGGGTCAGTATTTTTTTTGTAGAAAAGTGTAAGACCGATAGCAACTATAACGATTGCTGCATACTTAAAAACAGAATTAAGTTTAATTTTTTTAAATACATTTCTTTTGCTTTTAATATGTTCAAATAATACATCTTTTGTTTTACCGTTGTCAAATTGACTCATGTTGAAATCAATAGCATAATTTATCTTAATGTATTCAAGAAAAATTTGCTCATTCTCAGGCTCTTTTACCCAAATAGATAACTTATCTAATTCAGCAGCAGTTATAGAATTGGAAAGGTATTTAATGATTAATTTTTCTGTTTTTGGTAACTTCATCGACATGTACTTTTATTTATTACGAAACTATTTTAACTAACCCTTAACTATTTTAACTTTTTTTTTGATATTTACATCGGTATTTAATTAATGAAGAAAAGTATTAAACATAATAAATCGTTTGTAAACCACTTGAAAAAGGGTAATAAAAAATATTTTTCAATGTTGGTGGAATTGTATAATCATAAGTTATGTGTATATGCAAATAGTCTGGTAAATGATTATTCTTTAGCTGAAGATATTGTTCAAAATGTTTTTATTAGAGTTTGGGAAAGGAGAAAGAGCTTAAATGAAAATTATTCTTTAAATAGTTTTTTGTATAAATTGGTTTACAATGAGTTTATCGATCAATACCGAAAGCAACAATCAATTATGTTATTAGAGAAAAAGTATATCCAAACCTTGAATAAAATAACGAATGATAAGGATGAAGATGCTACGCAAAAAATGATAGGACTGATTATGCAGGCCATTGATAATTTACCGACAAAGTGTAAACAAATATTTTTATTAAGTAAAAAGGAAGGGTTGACAAACATTGAAATTTCTGAATACCTGAATACTTCCGTTAAATCTGTTGAAGGGCATATTACAAGAGCATATTCCTCTATTAGAAAATCGGTTGATGGTAGGTTAAACAAAATACTTTTTTTAATTTTCAACCATTAAACTTGATTAAATATATTGCATAGAACTCCATTGAATGGGTATTTCTTTGATTATATTTGCCTTGTATTAAATGAATCTAAATTGAAAATTCAGCATATTTTATTTTTTCTTATTCTATTGATTTCCTGTAATCAGGAAAAGAAAAGCAAGCTCACCATTGCTACTGCTGCAAATATGAAGTTTGCTATGCAGGAGTTGGTAAAAGAGTTTCAAAAAGAGACAGGAATAGAGAATGAAATAATTGTTGGCTCATCTGGTAAGTTGACAGCTCAAATAAAAGAAGGGGCGCCATATGATCTTTTTGTTTCTGCCGACATGAAATTTCCAAATGCTTTATTTAAGAATGGTTTAACTACAGAAGAACCCAAAGTATACGCCTATGGGAAATTAGTGATTTGGACGATGAATACCCAGTTTGATGCTGATTTTAAAACGATGTTCAAAAAACAAGTCAACCATATTGCACTGGCGAATCCGAAAACGGCACCTTATGGTAGAGCTGCTGAAGAAGTCTTAAAAAAGAAGGGTTTGTTCGAAATTTTAAAATCAAAGTTTGTTTATGGAGAAAGTATTGCACAAACCAATCAGTTTATTAAGTCATATGTAGCCGAAATAGGATTAACGGCCAAATCGGTGGTTATGTCAAAAAATATGAGAGAGGTTGGAAAATGGAAAGATGTAGACTCTAGCTTGTATACTCCGATAGAACAGGGTCTGGTGATCCTAAAGAACCGAGATATTCACTTGGAAGAAGCAGAAAAATTTCAGGATTTTCTTTTTTCCGTTAAGGGTAAGGAAATATTAAATAAATTTGGATATTCTATAAAATAATAGATGAATATATACAGTGGAGAAATAGAGGCAGTTAAAGTAAATGGTGAATTGTCCATCGTTACAATAAAAGTAGATACTATTAGTTTTACCGCAATTGTTATTGATACCCCGGTTACTGCTCCTTATCTGAAGGTTGGAAACCCAATCAAAGTTATTTTTAAAGAAACAGAAGTGATTATAGGCATCGGTTCGGTAGATGGAATTAGTCTGAGGAATAAGTTGTTTGGTAAAGTGATTTCTATCGATTCAGACAATTTATTGAGTAAACTAATTATTGAAACAGATATAGGTAAGATTACTTCAATTATCACATCTAATTCGGTAAAGCGATTAAAGATTGAAATTGGATCAGAAGTTTGTGCTATGATTAAAACCAATGAATTATTATTATCGGTATGATAGACTGGACACCGCTCATATTAACCTTTAAACTGGCATTTATTACTACAATATTATTACTTTTTATAGCTGTGCCTATTGCATATTGGTTGGCATATACCAAATCAAAGATAAAACCCGTAGCAGAAACACTCGTGAGTATGCCACTGGTTTTACCACCAACTGTTCTGGGTTTTTATATGCTCCTTGCTTTTAGTCCGTCAAACACCTTTGGTAACTGGCTGGATGAATGGTTCGGATTGCGTTTGGTCTTTTCGTTTGAAGGGTTGATACTCGCATCAATAATTTATAGTTTACCATTTATGGTTCATCCGATTCAGTCTGGTTTTTCTAATTTATCTCCTTCCTTAAAAGATGCGTCGTATGTTTTAGGAAAATCAAAAATAGTGACACTTTTTAAGGTTTTGATTCCGAATATTAAAACTTCTTTACTTACCGGAACTGTCCTTGCATTTGCACATACAATTGGTGAGTTTGGTGTTGTTTTGATGATAGGAGGAAATATTTCTGGGAAAACGAAAGTTGCCTCTATTGCAATTTATGATGAGGTGGAATCGTTAAATTATAGTGCGGCAAACACCTATTCTTTGATATTATTTACCTTAACTTTTATCATCTTATTGTTTGTGTATTTGGTAAATGGGGGATATTTAAAAAAGTTTGTAAAATGATAGATGTCTCTTTAAAGAAAAAATTACAGTCAGCTTCAGGTGAAATGCTTTTGGATGTACAATTTAGTGTTGAAAATCAAAAATTGGTAACTCTTTACGGAAAATCAGGTGCAGGCAAAACAAGTATTTTAAAAATGCTTGCCGGAATTTTTTTACCAGATGATGGATTTATAAAGGTTGGTAATGAAGAGTGGTATAACAATCAAAAAGGAATCAATTTGAAACCCCAAAAAAGAAATTTAGGATTTCTTTTTCAGGAATATTCTTTATTTCCAAATATGACAGTGGGTGAAAATTTAAAATTTGCTTTAAAAAAAGGTCAGGATAAA
>Ga0256834_1002810_pt1 | contig 10723 bp, 9 predicted proteins | sample 4281140metaG_FD_190536 | JGI IMG/M metagenome (GOLD analysis project Ga0256834, IMG submission 190536) | Hydrothermal vent microbial communities from East Pacific Rise, Pacific Ocean - 4281-140 | ecosystem: Environmental > Aquatic > Marine > Hydrothermal vents | place: Pacific Ocean: East Pacific... | reverse complement strand
CCGACATCACCACCTTAACACTTTTTGATACCTGCTCTGATAATAGGTAAAAAGCCACGGCATCTTGCCCAACCATCGGTTCAGACATGGCCGCTACCGCTTCGTGCAATCGTGGCAGTACCTCTTGATTTGATATTTGAATTTTTTGATGATCGGTCTGGTATCGCTCAACCACTAAGTCCGAAAACTCAAACTCATTGCCCTTCTCCTCTTCCGCGTCCTCAAACCCGATCGAGAAGGTTTTAATATTTTTTACCCCCGCTTCATCCAACAGTGCCACCAATAAGCTGGAATCCAGCCCCCCTGAAAGCAAAACCCCCACAGGCACGTCTGCGGCCGTTAAACGTTTAAATACCGCTTCTTTCAACTGCTCATGAATCGAATCAACCCACTCACGTTCTGTCTTTGGCAAAAGCGCTCTGTTTTCCTGTTTTTCCGCCGTGGTTTTTAAATGCCAAAATGACTTTTTAAACATTTGACCATCGGGGTTAATAATCATCCAGTGACCAGGCTTAAGCTTACGAATACCTTTTAAAATAGTATGGGGCGCAGGAATCACCGCGTGCAGCGTTAACTGATGATGCAACCCAACGGGGTCAATTTCCGTATCAATATCATCACTGGTTAACAACGCCTGAGTATTTGAGGCAAAACGCACGCCCCCTTCAACAGGTGCATAATAAAGAGGCTTAATGCCTAAGCGGTCTCTTGCTAACAACAGTTGTTGTAGGTCATCATCCCAAATGGCAAAGGCAAACATTCCTTCAAAGTGCTGAACACACTCCATGCCCCATTGTCGATAAGCTTTTAAAATAACCTCGGTATCCGAATGTGATTGAAATACGTGCCCAAATTCTTCTAAAGTAATCTTAAGCGTTTGGTAGTTATAAATGCAGCCATTAAAAACCAACACCAACTCTTTGTCTTGCATGGGCTGATGCCCCGCTTCTGACAGATCAATAATCGCAAGACGACGATGCCCTAAACCAACGTGATCTGACTGCCAAATTCCACCATCATCTGGCCCACGATGAATCATCGGTTGCAACATTTTCTCTAAACGATCCGCGCTTGAAAACTGACCATTCCAATAAATTTCACCACAAATCCCACACATAATGCTTTTTCACCCATCCCTTAGTAAACCTATCAAGTAACGATATTTTACCCCTTTAAAACTCGATAATTAATTAGTATTTGCATCATATTTACTGTTAGAATTTTAAGAAGAACCAATCCTTGAATATGCCATAACCACTCAGCAAGTGGCCAATATGTCGCGTAACAATTCCATTGGTATACCGTATGCAAAATATAACTGAACGTTAGACCTTATTTTAGAGAGTCCTAATCCTATGAAACAACATGCATTGTTCATAATAAAAAGCTTCGGCATTAGCTTGTTTGCTCTATGTCTATCGGTTCAGGCTAAAACCGTGACTCAAAAAATCCCCCCCTTTAATCTCACAGCAGAAGCAAGCTATGCACAGGGAGAGTCTTCAAAACCTGCGGTATTAATCCTACATGGTTTCTTAGCAACCAATCAGTTTTTTACCGTAACATCAATTTCAAATATACTTCAATCCGAAGGTTTTACCACGCTTGCGCCCACCTTAACACTTAATATTTCTCAACGACGTAGCTTGGTAAAATGCACCTCTTTACACACACACACCTTACAACGAGATATTATCGAAATTTCCCATTGGGTTGATTGGTTACACGCTCAAGGCCACGCCAAAATCATTCTTATAGGTCACTCCAGTGGAAGCCTAGAATTACTTGAATACGCTTCAAAAGCCAATTATCCCAACATTTCATCCATCATCTTGACCAGCTTATTTTATTTAAACGGATCCGAACTGGGTATTCTTCCAGAAGAGGTGACCAAAGCCCAAACGCTCTTAAAAAGTCGTATCAACAAACCTTCTCATTATCAATTTTTATTTTGCAACAATCAATATTACGCCACGCCTGAAAGCTTTTTATCTTACCTCAAAATGGACAAACCCTACACATTAAGCTTACTTGATAGCTTAAGCATACCCAGCTATACCATTATGGGGGGTGCCGACAAACGTTTTCATAAAGTAGGCCGAAAATGGCTCGATGCGTTGAAGCGGACGCCAACCAATCTCATTACCATTGAAGGCGCTAACCATTTTTTTTCACGCGAGTACGAATTTGACCTACAAGAAAAAATTATTGATATTTTAAATCAAACACCCCCTTAAAAGAGTCATTACATGCCATTAAAATCCTATTTTATTCAGCCTGTTAAAGTTTATTTTGCCTTCTTCTTAATCGCAGGGGTTATTTTATTGACTCTGCTTGTTAGCAACTTATATTCACAAACACAAAGCGTACAAACCGCGCTGCAAGAAAAAACACTGCAACAGGCCCAAAAAGAGTTCGAGGTTGTACTTGATGACGCCATTATCAACCTAACCAGTAACCTACTTGAACTAGCGGACTGGGATGAAATTCGCCAACAAATTGAAGACCCAAGTTACTACTATTTTTGGCATGAAGACCGACTCAAAGGAAGCGGCTACTTTAAAAATAACTATGCTCAAATTGAGCTATACGATCAAAACAAATGGCTTTTAATGCCCCCAATGGATGAGGGAAACCTAAATGCGCCACTTCCTTTACAAATTCAAACAAAAGAAGAAGCTAAGTTAATTTTTATCTCCCCCACCAAAGCCTACCTTCATATGTTTGAACCTATTTTTGCACGCGATTCACAAACGCTTTTAGGCTATGTTGGTATATCCATCGATCTACGTCCCTATCTAATCGAAGAAAATGAACTTAAATACATTAACCCACAAAGCATTAAGTTTACTGAAACCCAGACGGCAAGCTTATCCGATCTATCCTCCCACATACATTTTGAACCCATTGAAAATACCGTTGCAAATGAACTTTGGACACAAATTAAACGTTTTATTGTGGATATTATTGTCTTACTCAGTGTCTTTTCTTTATTAATCATTATTATTTTTCAACGCCTGTTCAGTCGTCCCATGCAAATACTTGCCAATTATGTTCAACAACTTAAAGAAAGCACGAATGATGAAAATACACAGCCTAATGAGACCTTTTTAATTAAAGAATTTGAGGCCTTAAAACACTCCATTCATGACTATCATCGAGACCTACAAACGGCTCAAAAAGAACTTAATACACAATATGAAAAAGTATGGAAACAAGCCAGACAAGATGCGTTAACTGAAATTTTTAACCGACGTGCCTTTGATGAAATGTGGAGCCAATTGGTTGATACTTACGAGTACAACCCAACCGATATCAGCTTTATTCTCTTTGATTGCGATTTTTTTAAAGCACTTAACGATACCTATGGTCATGAAATTGGCGACGACGTGATTCGAACCAGCGCCAAAACCATCCAAAAAAACCTACCCTCACAATACGACGTCTTTCGAATAGGGGGGGATGAATTTGTCGCCATTATTCAAAAACAGCCACTGCATGAAGCGTTTGCCATTGCAAAAAAATGCTTAAAAGCCCTTAAAAATCATAATTTTTGTGGTATTGGCATTAAAGAAAAGCTCTCTTTCAGCATAGGCATCAGCCACCTTGCACATCAAAATTCTAAAAATTTACGTGGCGATTTACTCAACCTGCCACGTCAGGCAGACATCGCCATGTACAAAGCTAAACAGTCTCACCAACACAAAATTCAATGTTACGAAAGTCAGCTAGAGATAGAAAGCTTGTCACTGGTGTCCAGCCAAATCATCAGTACGATAGTTGAGGCCATTCACACTGGGAAACACATCGACATGCACCTACAAGGCATTCACTCCGTCCAAGAAAACAAACTCTATTACGAATCGTTAATCCGCATTAAAAAAGACGATCTATTCATTTACCCCAAAGATATTTTTTCAGTCGTTGAACGTCGCCGCTTAGAAGTCGAAATGGACACACAAATTATTCAACAAATGCTCATCGCCTTTCAAAAAGGGCACATTCCTTCCAATACAGGGGTTTCGATTAATGTCTCAGGTAAAACACTCTTAAAATCAAATTTTGTTGATCTATTTGAACCCTTTCTGCCCTACTTAAAAGACTATAAAATCGTCATCGAAATCATTGAAAACACCCTTATTGACCATATGGAGTACGCCAAAACCGTTTTAAACACCTTACGCAACCAAGGATTTTTAATTGCGCTAGATGATTTTGGCAGTGGCTACTCCTCCATTCGCTACCTTGCACACATGCCCGTTGACATCATTAAGTTTGATATGAGCATGACACTCGCGCTTGATGGCGATGAAAAAACCAGAAATATTATACGTTCTACCGCTAAAATGGTACGAGATGCAGGTTACGATCTTGTTTTAGAGGGCGTAGAAACCGAAGAGATGTTCGAAAAATCTAAGCAAGCAGGGGCAACCCATATTCAAGGCTACCTATTAGACAAACCAACAAGCATACTCAAAATTTATGGCTCAAAATAATCCCCCCCCCCCTATCTCAATATCCCCCTCACCCACCATTGTAATTGGCCTTACAGGCGGCATTGGTTCGGGTAAATCCACGGTAAGTCAATGGCTATTGAATCAATACCAAATCCCCACCATTGATACCGATATTATTGCAAGATCGGTTGTTATGCCCAACACGGCGGGATTAAATGCCGTTGTTCAAACCTTTGGACATTCCATTTTAAATGCCGATGGCACTTTAAATCGTAGCAAACTACGAGAGATAATTTTTAACGATGCCCAACACAAACAACAACTCGAAGCCATTTTACACCCCTTAATTCAAAACAAGGTCGAAGAAGAACTTGCTCAAATAAAACAAAATAATCCCCCCCCCCTCATTCTCATTGCAATTCCTCTGCTGACCGAAAATATTCAAAAAATAGGGCAAAAACCTCACTACCTTGATAATATTTGGGTAGTTGATACCACCAACGAACAGCAACTTAAACAAGCCAGCAAACGTGACCACAGTAGCCTACAACACATACAAAACATCATTGACCAACAAGCCAGCCAAGCAGAACGCTTAGCCATAGCGGATGTGGTGATTGATAACACGGGCGACCTCAATCACCTACAGCACCAACTTAACTCACTGCTTGCGCCACTTTTGCCTACAACATATTCGGCCAAAACCCTGAAATAGCCGCAACACCTTGCGCACCACACTGCTTTGCCTTTGCAACGTCCTCAGGTTTCATCCCCCCCAGTGCAAAAACAGGTACGGGAACCTTTGCCACCAGCTCCGCAAAATGCATCCAGCCCATTCCATCCATGTCGGGGTGAGAAGTGGTTTTTTTAACAGGAGACAGCAAAATAAAATCCGCGTCTATTTTTAACGCCTGTTCAATTTCAGCCTCATTATGTGTTGAAACCCCCAATAATTTATTAGATGAAATAGGTCTTGAGCTGTACTGAAACATCGCATGAGAAGCTAATTGAATCCCTGTCGCATCGGGTAACTGTTTAAGTAACTCAGGCGAACCATTCAATAACATCTTAACCCCATATTGCTTAGCCAAAGAAGTCGCCTCATGCGCTAACGAAATAAAAATCGCTTGATCCAACGATTTTGCCCGCAATTGACACAAAGAGATTCCCTGTTTAAACCCCAGTTCTAAACGCATTAAAGCATCCCGTTCATCAGTAAATGCACCCGAAATCATATATTGACTCGCCAATTGCAAAGCCGTCACAATCCCCTTATTGGCGTTAGGAAAATTCATCCCCCCCAGTTCATCAATCGCAACCCATTGTAATGCTTGACCTTCACAGCCTTTCGGCTCACCACAAAACTGGTCGCTCTCAAAAACGTGTAACCGCACCGCAAAAGTATCGTATTGCCAAGGAATCACAATAAGCGGTTGCCATTGCGTCACCACAACGCCCAACTCCTCTTTCATTTCTCGCGTTAACGCCTCGGCAGGAAGTTCTCTCCCCTCAACTTTTCCCCCAGAAAACTCCCAGCACCCCGAAAATGATTGATATGACTGTCTTAATGTTAAGCAAACCAAACCATCTCGCTTTAATACACCAATGGCAATCTCTTTATAGTCCATAAACATGCCTTCAATTTTGCGGTAAAATACCAATCATAATTCAAATATTAAAATGGATACCTTTGTATGAGTCAATTTTGGAGCCCGCTTGTTCACACCCTTACCCCTTACGTACCCGGTGAACAACCCAAGGTAAACAACTTAATTAAGCTCAATACCAATGAGAATCCTTACCCCCCCTCCCCAAAGGTACTGGCTGAAATCAAAGCACAAACAGGTGAACAGCTCAAACGCTATCCCGACCCTAATTCCGATGTATTAAAGCAGACCATCGCGTGTTACCACCAACTCAACAACAACCAAGTCTTTGTAGGAAACGGTTCTGATGAAGTATTAGCGCACGCCTTTCAAGCCCTATTAAAACACGATAAGCCGCTGTTGTTTCCAGACATCACCTACAGCTTTTATCCTGTGTACTGCGGCCTATACCAAATAGAGTATGAATCCATTCCGCTGACCGATGCGTTTGAAATTAACGTGCAAGATTATCATCAAAACAGTGGGGGGATTATTTTCCCTAACCCCAATGCACCAACTGGCAGATTACTTGCATTAGAAGCCATTGAAACTCTATTGCAACAGCACCCAACCAAAGTGGTGTTAGTGGATGAAGCCTACATTGATTTTGGAGGAGATTTTAATCATCAAAGTACCGTCACCTTAATCAAAAAATACCCCAATTTACTGGTGGTGCAAACACTCTCAAAATCCCGATCTTTAGCGGGCATTCGAGTCGGGTTTGCGCTCGGTCATCCCGATTTAATTGAAGCCTTAGAGTGTGTTAAAAATAGTTTTAACTCTTACCCACTCGACCGTTTGGCCATTTATGGTGCCAAAGCCGCCTTTGAAGATGAAGCCTATTTTCAAGATACCTGTCAAAAAATCATTCAAACACGACAAAAATTAACAAAGACCCTGAAAACACTCGGCTTTAACATCATCCCCTCATCCGCCAACTTTGTCTTCGTATCTCATTCCAATCATCCCGCTGAACAACTTGCGCAAGCCCTACGAGAGCAAGCGATTATCGTGCGTTACTTTAACAAACCTCGCATCAATCAATACCTACGCATCACGATAGGAACCGATGCTGAAAACACACAACTTTGCCAAATTTTACAACAAATTATCACTCATTAAATTCAATTGATTTTTTTAAGTTCAACCCTATTGACTATAAGAACGTAGCATGTAGATACCTATGCTGTAAAAGGCAGATATTCAGGGAGCCACTAAAGCTTAAGGGGACAATCGAGATAAGAAAATATGGATTTAGCAATAATTCACTAAATAGAAAAGATAAATAAAGCTTTAATGATATTCTTTACAGGGTCAAACTCCGTTTTTCGAACCGCGATTTTGCCAATATTTAACTACTCTTGATTGCTACTAGTTACTCTATTAAGGCTTCTTAGTTTTAGGTTGCAAGAATTCCCCAAGCAAGTCAGAATCCATCCTTCTTGAGCTTTTAAAGGTATAACCCAAGTATTGAAAGGTTTCTATAACTACACATACAATTCAAGAGGCGGGGCATTCCCCAAACGCTTAATAATATCTCCACGTGTCACGATTCCAATGGGTTGCTGAAATACATTCATAACCACTAATGCCCCAATTTCATACTGAATTAACACATTAGCAACATGCCGAATATCGGTATCAGCCGCCGTTGTCACCACTTGGTCGCGCATCACATCGGCTACGGTTTCGCGCTTGGCGCCTTCAAGTATTCCGTTGTCTCCCACAATCACCCGTTTTAACAAATCCCGTTGCGAGCAAATACCCACTAAATTATCTAAGTGTAAAACAGGAAAATGCTCAATTTTATGCTCTTGCATTAACTTCCAAGCCTCTTCAACCGTGCTTTCACTAAAAATAGTTTTTACGGGTGTACTCATTATTTCAGACACCTTGACCACCACGCGGCGTGTTCTATTTTTTTGCTTTCCTTGATAAACACTCAGTGCAACAGAGTTTGCTTGATACTGAGATTGTTGGAAATCGGCTCCCGCATCCAAACTAAAAAGGTCTTTCGGCTCTTCACCCACCGCATTGCTTCGCCGTATTGGCTCCACTTTAAGCGGTGGCACTGATTGAGAAGCACCGATAAAGCTCTGCCCCTCTGGACTATAAACAACAAACATACATACCTCCAGTAAAGAATCTTATCTTATCTTATCATAAAAGGTTATCGGCCGATTATTAAAATTACTTAGCTTTATTTTGAAAAAAAGTTTTACACCACCATAAATATGATAAAAATTAAGCGCATCATTGCACCTAAACACCTGATTTTTTAAACGCTAGATAATTCCCGACTAATTGACTATACTATTCCCGTTTTTATTATTTTATTTACTAAGCATAAGGATTCTAAATATGTCAGTTTTAGTCACCAAGCAAGCCCCAGATTTCACCTCAGCAGCGGTACTTGCCGACGGTTCAATCGTTGATAACTTCAACCTAAAAAATCACATTGCAGGTAAATATGCAGTGGTCTTCTTTTACCCTTTAGATTTCACCTTTGTATGTCCTTCTGAAATTTTAGCATTTGATCACCGTGTTGAAAAATTCAAATCACTTAATACCGAAGTCATCGGTATTTCGGTTGATTCTCAATTCACACACAACGCTTGGCGCAATACACCAGTAAACGAGGGAGGGTTAGGCCCAGTTAAGTTCCCATTGGTTGCTGACTTAGGTGGTTCAATCATGGAAGCATACGGCATTGTTCACCCTGCTAACATTGCTCTGCGTGGCGCGTTTTTAATTGACTTAAACGGCGTGGTTCGTCACCAAGTGGTTAACGATCTTCCTTTAGGCCGTAACGTTGACGAAATGGTTCGTATGGTTGAAGCCCTACAGTTCCACGAAGAAGTGGGCGAAGTTTGCCCTGCGGGTTGGAACAAAGGGGACGAAGGTATGTCCGATACCCCTAAAGGGGTTGCAGAGTATCTAAGCAAAAACGCTGATAAGCTGTAATTGAAAGTCTTTATTTAATGCCGTTAACGCGTTAAAATAAAATCTATCAAAAATATCTAAAAAGGCCGTCATTTGACGGCCTTTTTTATGGAGCCTATTTTGCAAAATCAACTCAAACTTTACCAACAACGCGTCAATAAACACCTTAAACAGGTTTTAAACCGCCTATCCTCACAAAGCCCCTCCATTCCCGCTCAACTCATTGAGGCAACCGAATACGCCACCTTAAACCATGGAAAACGCCTGCGCCCTGCCTTAATTTATGCAGTAGGCGAAGCACTCAATATCCCACTCAACCGACTCGACAGTGCCGCTTGTGCTATTGAGCTGATTCACAGTTACTCTTTAGTTCATGACGACCTTCCCGCGATGGACGATGACAATCTAAGAAGAGGACAAGCCACCTGCCACATTCAATATACAGAAGCCACCGCTATTTTAGTGGGCGATGCACAGCAAACCCTCGCGTTTCAAATACTGAGTGAAGACGAACAACTCAGCGATGCGCATAAAATTAAACTGATTCAACAGCTCAGCCAAGCCAGTGGCATTGAAGGCATGATTGGCGGGCAGATGATCGACATTCAATCGGAAGGTCACTTGCCCGATTTAGCGCAACTAAAAACCATGCACCAGATGAAAACAGGCGCACTCATCAATACCGCACTGCACATGGGTGCTTGCCAAAGTGAACAATACCCCCACTTAAAAACGTATTTAACACAATACGGACAAGCCATAGGGCTGGCTTTTCAAGTACACGATGATATTTTGGATATTGAGGGTGACACTGCCACGCTCGGGAAACCACAAGGCAGCGATGCAGAAGCCAATAAATCTACCTATCCAAAACTATTAGGCTTAAATAAATCTAAGGCGTATCGAGATCAACTTATCATTCAAGCACAAGAGAGCTTATCTAATATGTCGATTCACAGTGATTTTTTAAAAGAGCTCACCGAGTACATTGCCAATCGAACGCATTGATTTGAATCCGTCGCTTTCAATAAAGTTCCCTTTTCGTTATAATGCGCTCTCTTAAAATTTAGTATAGAAATCAACATTATGGCTCAAACATTTATCTTAAAAACATTGCTCGATTTTGCCTCCGCTCATAGCCTACGTGGCTACCCTGGCGATTGTGCAAAACTGCATGGCCATAATTGGAAAATTGAAGTACAAGTGGCGGGTTCCAAGCTCAACAGCGTGGGCATGGTGATTGATTTTAAAGAGATTAAACGCCAAACTAAAAAAGTCATTAAAGAGCTGGATCACACCTACTTAAACGATCACCCGCACTTTAAAGAGACCAATCCAACGGCCGAAAATATTGCGGTTTATCTGTTTCAAGAGATCCAGTCTCGTATTAATGACGATGGCGTTAAAATGCACAGCCTGACCGTTTGGGAAAATGATCGTAATTGCGTCACTTATTCAGAATAATTTCCGCACCCGCTTTAAACTCCTGCTAAAATCATTGGCTACATTCTCACACCAATGTTCACAAACCAATGAGCCACTCTTAAATGATTTCTCTTACACTTACTCAACTGCTTATTTTTAGCGGACTTTTAGGCCTTATTTTTGGTAGTTTTATCTCCATGCTCAGCTGGCGTTTGCCACGCATTATGGAGCATGACGGATCAGAACAGTTTAAAA
>Ga0256834_1002809_pt1 | contig 10724 bp, 12 predicted proteins | sample 4281140metaG_FD_190536 | JGI IMG/M metagenome (GOLD analysis project Ga0256834, IMG submission 190536) | Hydrothermal vent microbial communities from East Pacific Rise, Pacific Ocean - 4281-140 | ecosystem: Environmental > Aquatic > Marine > Hydrothermal vents | place: Pacific Ocean: East... | reverse complement strand
AGCTGGGGCTGATGTTTGCTTCAAATATCAAGGGTTCGAGATTCCCTATATTAATAGGTAAGGTTACATAAGTATCTGTTTGATTTACCAAAGCAATTTGACCAAGATCAATTTCAGGCACAGAGTCTTTACTCTTTTGGGCAAGAGATATTTCAAAAAAAATTAAAAAAAGTAATATGGTAAAAAAAAGTCTTTTCATATCACAAATTAATTTGTTACATGTAAATTATCTTAACGGATATTTCCATATCTGAATCAAGTAAAAAACTCGATTTTGAAAACTTAGGTCTATTCGACAACCCAATAGAATTATAATTTGAAAATCCTATTCCTTCTTTTGGTAGAATAAATCCTTTTTTTATGGAACCATTTTCATCTTCATCATGAAGAATATTTACGGCATATTTTCCTTTGGGTAAATCAAAAAAAGTAACGGTAGAAGTATTGTGAATTATCTTTTCAGTCTTTTGCTTATAATATTTTTTAAATTTTTCATCAGGTATTGTTCCTTCTTTGTTGTAAAGGCTGAACTGAACAACACCTTTTGAATTATGTAAATTCTCTACCTTGACTGTTAAAGAATATGTTTCTCCCTCATTTTTCCTGTTAAATGATAGAAAAATAATGGATATGCATAAGATCATTATTATTTTAATTGGTAGTTTCATTTTTTTAGATGTTTAATTTGTTTTTTTATAACTCCAAACTGCAAGTCCGTTCATAATTACTGCATAAATAGTTGTTTTTATAAATGGGGAGAGAATATCATTGAAACCGGAACCTTTGAGCATTACCATTCGCATTACTTCAACATAATATTTAATTGGATTGAATTCAGTTAAGAACTGTGCCCAGTCAGGCATGCTTTCAATGGGAGTGAACAAACCGCTCATCAAAATGAAAATCACTACGAAAAACCAGGCAATAAACATGGCTTGCTGTTGTGTATCTGTAAAGTTTGAAATAAAGAGTCCCATACCTAAGATCACCAAAATATAGACGGAAGTATAAGTATACATTAGAAAGGCGCTTCCAACCATTGGAACATCAAATAGTAACCTTGAAATAATCAATCCAACTGTTAATAATACCATACCAAGAACCCAGAAAGGGAATAGCTTACCAATGATAAATTCGTATTTTTTGATGGGAGTCACATTCATTTGCTCCAGAGTTCCTATTTCTTTTTCGCGAACAATATTCATTCCCGAAAGGAATAAGGTAATCATGGTTACCAGTAATACCAGTATTCCAGGCACCATAAATGTTTTATAGTTTAAAGTTTTATTATACCAGAAAGAAGGAATGCTCATGATGGATTTTGGCAAACTCTTTGCATCGGATGGTGTCATTAATTTTGCCATCGCATTTTTATTAAAATGCTGAATAATTTGGTTTATATACACATTTTCAACTCCGGCTGCTGCTCCATCAATGGCATTGATATTAACAGATAAAATGGTTTTTTTATTTTTTAAGAGATTGCGTTCGAAATTTTGTGGTATTTCCAGAATAACATCAACTTCTCCTTTTAACATGGCATCGCTTGCAACCTTATTGGATGGAAAATCTGTTATTAAATTGAAATAGGTAGAAGCATTGAATTTATCAATCAATTCGCGTGAGGAAGAAGTTTTATCATGGTCAATATAAGAAAACTTAATATCTTTTACCTCAAAAGTAGCTGCATTTGAGAGTATGACAAGCTGAATAATTGGCAGAATAAAAATAAGTGGAAGCATGGCTTTATTTCTAAAGATCTGCTTGAATTCTTTTTGTATGATATAACCTATTGTTTTCATCTGTTTTTCAATTCCTTAATGGAAAAATAATTATTTTTACTTCCTACTCTTTTCTTCTGTTTTTCTTTACTCCAGTCGGATTTTATATTTTTTAATACTCAACACAATAAAAAATATCGTCATGCCTAATAAAATCAAGGTTTCTTTCCATACTAATGAAATACCTACACCTTTGAGCATGATACCTTTTAAAATGATGATAAACCATTTTGCAGGAATCACATCACTTATAATCTGTAATATGTAGGGCATACTGCTGATTGGGAATATAAACCCTGATAATAATATTACCGGTAGCATCAACCCCATCAGTGATATCATCATGGCTGTTTGCTGGGTTTCAGAAATTGTGGAGATCAAAATACCAAGTGACAAAGCATTGATAATAAATAAAACACTTTCTAAACCAAGTAAAAACATACTTCCTGCAACAGGCATGTCAAAAATAAAAATGCTCAGTAATACAATCACTACTGCATTTATGATTGATAGAAAAATGTATGGAAATACCTTTCCAATAATTACCTGAAATGGTTTTAAAGGGGAAACGAGTAGTATTTCCATTGTGCCCATTTCCTTCTCTCTGGTAATGGATATAGAGGTCATCATGGCAGAAACCAGCATCAAAATAATAGTCATTACACCTGGAACAAACATAAAAACACTTTTTAATTCAGGATTGTAAAGCATCCTCGTTTCGGGTATAATTTGATAAGGAAATGTTATGTTTTTATTGATTTCCTTTTGATAGTTTTGCAAAATGGAACTTACAAAATTACTAATTGTATTTGCTGTGTTAGGATCTGTTGCATCGGTGATAATCTGTACGGTAGCTTTATTTTCTTTGATAAGTTTTTGACTAAAATCTTTTTCAAAAACCAGTACAGCTTTTACTTTTCCTTTTTTAAAAACACCTTCAATTTCGGATTCACTTTCCATAAATTGTTTATTGCTAAAGTATTTTGAAGAAGAAACTTTGTTGATGATTTCTTTGGTTGTTGCATCTTTTGATTTGTCTAAAATAGCAATATCCACATTATTGATCTCATTGGTAATGGCAAATCCAAATAGCATTATTTGAGCTATAGGCATACCAAAAAGAATAAACAGAGAGCGTTTATCTCTAAAAATGTGGTAAAATTCCTTTTTTATAAAACCTATAAATCTTTTCATTTTTTCAATTCGTTAATTTGCTGATGTGTTAATTTGTAAATTGATTTTCAAATTCTCAAATCAGTTTATTTTCACATTAGTTATCCCCTTGCCAGTTTTAAAAACACATCATTCATATTGTCTGCATTGAATTGTTCTTTTAATTTTTTTGGTGTATCCAAAGCTTCAATTTTTCCATCTACCATAATTGATACACGATCACAATATTCGGCTTCGTCCATATAATGGGTGGTTACAAAAACTGTTGTTCCTTCGTGGGCTGTTTTATAGATCATTTCCCAGAACTGTCTTCGTGTAATTGGATCAACACCACCTGTTGGTTCATCTAAAAAAATAATTTTAGGATCATGTAGCAATGCAACTGAAAATGCCAGTTTCTGTTTCCATCCTAATGGTAAAGAACTAACCAGTTCATTCACAACTTTTTCCAGACCAAGTTCTTCAACTAACTGGGTTCTTTTTTCTTTGATGCGACTTCTTGATAAACCATAGATGCCTCCAAAAAAAGTAATATTTTCTTTGACGGTAAGATCATCATAAAGTGCAAACTTCTGACTCATATAACCTATACTTTTTTTGATTCCTTCCGGATCTTTATATACATCCAGATCGGCTACTGTTGCTTCACCGGAAGTGGGAATTGAAATACCTATCAGCATTTTCATAGCGGTTGTTTTCCCTGCTCCATTTGCTCCCAAAAACCCAAAGATTTCTCCTTTTTTTACATGAAAACTAATAGCATCTACAGCCGTAAAATCACCAAACTTTTTGGTAAGATTTTCTACCTGTATAATATTTTCATTTTTCATTTTCCTATATTTCTTTTTCTTTGAGAGTAGCAACCGAATAACCAAAGAAAGCAACACCAGCTATCATTGAAATTGCTCCTAATAATACCAGTACAGGTGGAACACCAAAAATAAGTTCAGCCAGTATTCCAATAGGCATTAGCATACCTATAAGTAATAATATTGAAATATATTTTTTTGATTTTTCCTTGATATTCAGTTTAAACAACAGGTAGCCTAATATAATATTTAAAAGGGCAAATAAATTTCCATGTACATGTGCTAATTTTGCTTCAAAATGCGCTCCATTGTTGCTCCCTTCAATCCATTCAATTTTATTTGGTGAAAAATCCCTTAAATAAATTAATAAAAAACCATATGCCATAAATAATGCCATCAGTATTAACCCTGTTGAAATATTTTTTTTCCCGTAATTCATATCGTATATATATTATTTTGCCAGTTCCATAAAGGCATCCTCTATGGTAGCCTTTGTAGGATAAATATTAATATTTTTTTGTCCCTTTTTCTCAAGATAAGCTTCTAGTTCATCCGGGTTAAAATCATCTCTTTTATCTGTATAGTGTACAAACTCACCAAACGGGTAAACACTATACTGATGTTCGTACTCATTTAAATATAAAATGAGCTCATACATTTTATCAGCTTTGATATCATATATTTTTTTAGGATAATGTTTTACAATCTCCTTTGGCGTATCAATCTGCAATATTTTACCATCCTGTATCAGGGCGATTCTGTCACATAAAGCAGCTTCATCCATATAGGGAGTAGATACTAAAATAGTGATCCCTTTTTGCTGCAGGCGTTTGAGCATTTCCCAGAATTCTTTACGTGAAACCGGATCAACACCAGTTGTTGGTTCATCTAAAAATAATACTTTTGGTTTGTGGATCAAAGCGCAGCATAAAGCGAGCTTTTGTTTCATTCCACCCGATAATTTTCCTGCTCTTCGTGTTTTAAAAGGTTCAATCTGTATATAAATATCTTTGATCAGATCGTAATTTTCTTCAATAGTCGTTCCAAAAATAGTAGCAAAAAATTCCAGATTCTCTTCTACTGTTAAATCCTGATAAAGTGAGAACCTTCCAGGCATATAGCCCACATGATTTCGTATTGATTTATAGTCTTTTACAACTTCGTATCCCGCCACTTCGGCTGTCCCCTCATCAGCCACAAGTAAAGTGGTAAGGATACGAAATATAGTGGTTTTTCCTGCACCATCCGGCCCTATAAGTCCGAATAATTCTCCTTCTTTCACTTCAAAGGAAATATCATCAATAGCCTTTAATTCTTTGTAGGATTTGCTTATATGTTGTATGGAAATACTCAAGGTTTAGGACTGTTTTTATTTAAAATATTTTGGATACTCTTTTAAATGTTCATTTAAGAGATCGTAATTTTCTTTGCATGTATGCAGGTTTCCTGAATTTAATCCTTTAAACATTTTCTGCATGGGTAGTAAAAATTGATGTAACTGATCATGCGATGCACCTTTCATGGTACATTCTTTTAGGATCGTTCCAAACTCTTTATCAAGATCTGTTTTTAGTTTGGCATATGCTTCAGTAGATTCTTTATCGGAAAAGGATTCCATTAAAGTAATCATATTATCTACTCCTTGCGTTGTTTCAATGTTTGCAATCCAGAGTTCACCATTGTTTAAACTCAATATATAGTTTTCCTGCTGTTGATGTTCCTCTGTTTTTTCTACTTTGGAGTGTTCGTCTTTTTCTTCTTTTTGTTTCCCACAGGATATCAAAAGAGTAAGACTAAATAATAATAGAATGGTTTTTTTCATGTTTAATTACTTTTAGATTTTGGTTTGTTTAAAAATCGGGGTATTTGTATATAAAGAATAGCAATAATCACCCAAACAACTGTTCTGAAAATCATTGCCTTTTTACTTTCATGAGCAGCACTATTACTAATAAAATTTATATAAATCATCATCAAAAAATGTAGAGTCAAACTTAAACTGATCAGGTTAGAAGCTCTGTAATTCTTTGTCCACATCAGATAAGCTGCAAAAAGAGCAACAAACCCCATGATTACATTATAAACTATCAGCCAGGTTAGTGTGTTGTAATCTTTAGTATCAATACCCAGTAAAACTTTTGAGCCTGCAAATACTGACATTACTCCAATAAAAAGAGCCAATACAGCAGCAATTTTTTTAATTGTTTCCATGGTTTTATTCGAAATATTTATTAAAACTATTAAATTCAGCTTTTAAAATTACAATCTGCTTATTTGCTACATCTATGGATTCAGTTGCTATTAAAGCATGCATATTGTTTTCAATTCCTCCAAAGAAAAAATGAATCTGATCAAACAGTTTTCCTGTATAATCTTTGTCTAACAGGATCAATTTTGCATCATCAAATACATCTTTTCCTAATTGATTATAATCGGAAATATTATTTGATTCAAAGTTGTTAAGTTTTTTCAAAATAGATTGAACCTGCGTTATAGATTCTGGTTTGAGTTTCCATTTCTCACCATTGTTTAATTGCAATCCGTTGCCCATTTTCATATGCATTTTAGGCATAGAGCCCAGATCCAGGTGGTATAACGTTTCAACAATAGTTCTTAATTCTGTTTGGTCATAAACCACTTTAGGCATGACATTGAATTTTTTTACAGCTCCCGGCATCAGGGTTTTGTCTTCTGAAGGGTTGTTTATATATGCCATAACAGCTTTGATAAAATCTTCTTTTTTGGGGTAAGATGGTTTGTAATGTTCCTGTACCCTAAGCATAGGTGGAGCAATCATTTGTCCCATTTTAGTTGGGTCTGGCTTTTCAAAATGGCAGATAAAACACTTTTGTTTCATCATTTCATAACCTTTTGAAATTTTTACATCCGTTTGAGTAGTCAATTTTTCCTCACTATTTTCAGAAATTTTATTCTTATCATTATTGCCACAACCCACTAGGAGTAGGGCTACAAAGGTCATTGTAGGAATTATTTTTTTTATCATTTTTAAATCACAATTCATAATATTACATGCTACTATTTTCAATCCACATCTCACCCGGCATTCCTATTTTTAAACTTCCGTCATTTTTTACATCAATTTTCACAGCATATACCAAATTAATCCTTTCTTCTTTGGTTTGGATAATCTTAGGAGTAAATTCTGCTTCCGATGCAATCCATGTTACAGTACCTGTTAAGCTTTTCATAGAGTCTCCCTCATCTATTTTTATAGTAACTTCCTGTCCGGTTTTTACGGAAGAAAGCTGTGTTTCACTTATATAAACCCGTAATTGCATGGTACTTACATCTGCTATTTTGTACAGTGGTTTTCCAAAAGCAGTAACTTCAAAAGGTTCAGCATATTTTACCAGAACGGTACCGGTTACAGGATTTGTAATTACACTTTTTTGTATCTGATCATCTAATTGCAGTAACTGAATATCCAGACTTTTCAATTCATTGATAATAGGGGCATTTTGTGATTCCACACTAATGATCTGCTGGTTTATCATATCTATTTTACCATTGATGTCATCCAGTTGTTTTTGAGTTCCGGCATTTTCTTTGATTAAATTTTGAATTCTGTTTTTTGAAACATTGGCAGTTTTTAGTTGAGATTTCAAAACGCTAATTTGAGAAAGAACACCTTTTGATTTTGATGCAATTACTTTTTTAGATGCCCTTAATTGCTTTTTTTTTAAGGATAATGGTATGGTATCAATATATCCAATGTTGGTTCCTTTTTGTATGACCTGGCCTTCATTGATATCGAAATGCATTAATTTTCCATTGCTTTCAGCAGAAATAATAGTTTCAATTGCCTCAAAATTACCATAGCCATCAGCCAAATCACTGTTTGAGCTACAAGAAAATAGCATGTTGGTAATGATAAATAATCCGATTATATTTTTCATGATTTTCATTATGATTGTTTTTTTAGTTTCCTTGAATTACTTTATAATTTGCCTGTGCTAATAATAATTGGATCTCATGTGTTTTTAAATTGATCTCTGCTTCATACAGATCGGTTAATTGATCAATATAATCTGATGAGGTGATTACACCATTTTTTAATTGAGAATCGGCAGTTTTTAAAATGCGTTTTTGCAGGCTAATAATGGTTTGATCACTTTGAATAAATTCATTATATTTTTTTATTTCCAGGCTTTGTTGTTCCATTTGAATGGAAGTTTGTAGCTGAAACTCTTCTTTTTCACTCTCAATGATTTGTTTGTTTAATTCCAGTGCCTGTGTTTGTTTTTTTGTTTTATTCCAGTCAAAAACATTCCAGTTTAATTTCAATCCCACATAGTAAAATGGCTGAAATGAATTGTCAAGCATATTCAGTCCCGGATTACCATAACCACCTTGTGCAAACCCATATACTTTAGGTAAGCGGTTTTTTAGCAATAAGGTTGATGAGCTGTCAATTTGTGATTTTTGTAAACTGAATAATTCCATTTCCGGTCTGCTAATAGTATTGGAAAAATGAATTGTATTCTCAGGATATGAAAAAGTAGAATTATCTGAAATGCTATTTCCAATATATTTTTCCAGCGTTTGGATCAGGTTTTGTTTCGAACTTTCAATATCAGTTAGCTGTTGATTGATTCTTAATAATTCAGATTCTAATACTGCATCTGATGTTGGTAGTACTGAACCATATTTGATGCCTGCTTTTATCTCTTTTAATTTTTCATTAAGCTGTTTTTGCTTTGCTTTTAATATTTTCTTTTTTTCTTGCGTTAGTAAAATAGAGAAATAGATTTGATTGATTTTAGGTTTTAACTGATAAAGTGCAACATCCACTTTTTGTAATTGGGTAATTGATTTAGCATTCTCTTCTGCTATTGCCGCATCTATCGTTCCACCACCATAAATAAGTTGATTTAGAGTTAAAGTTGCTCGATATTGATCGTTATTCGGTAGTTCAAAAACCAACCCTGGATTCTCTGTTGGAAAATGGATTACGTCTGATTGGTAGGTTGCCTGTGCATCAAAATCTAGTTTTGGATATTTTTTGGTTTTAATAATTTCTGAATTCAAGTCACTTTGCTCTCTAACCAAATCACTTTGTTTAGACTTTGGATAGTTTTTTTTCGCAAGGTCATAACATTTTTCTAAACTTAATGGCTCTTGTGCGTAAGTGATAAATTGAATAAAGAAAAGTAAAAATAGTATTTTTTTCATGGCTTTATCTTTATGGATTGTATAATGAAATCTGCAATTTCAGTTTTTCTGGATGCTAATATTGCTTTGTATTTTTTGTCATCAGCATTGATAAACCCTTTGATAAGTGGTGCACCAACAAAAGGAAATATGTTTAATGATAGTATATGTATAAAAAGCTGTTCTGCTTCAATTTGTCTGATTTTTTTATCTGCTACAGCTTGTTTTATCTGTGTTTGAAATTTTTTCATACCTGGAAATGTTTTTGAAGAGATCAATTCTTTAACAAATTCCGGATTTCTATTCAACTCCTGTAAAATAAAATTGGGTAAATAAGGATGTCTGATCATAAAACTATTGTAATCGTTTGAAAAGTTATTAATTTTCTCACAAATATTTTGATCAGAATTCAAAATGGTATTGATCTGTGGTGCTAGTTTATTAAAGGCAGTATTAAAAACTGCTTCAAATAATTTTTGCTTGCTCCTGTAATAATAATGCAACAATGACTTGTTAATCTTGGCTTCATCTGCAATCTCCTGCATTCTGGCACCAGCCATTCCTTTGTTTTCAAAAACCCGTCTTGCAGCATCCAGTATTTTTTCTTCAGCCGATATGTCTTTCTTCTTTAACATTATTTTAATTAAATGGTTTAACTAAAAAGTTAAACCAAATGGTCAGCAAATGTATTGATTATTTTTGAATACGCAAAATTCTATTCATTTTTAGTTTGTAGCACTTATGTAAAACGGAATAAAATAAACAAAATCAGATGTTTATGTGTGTACTTGTGAAGCAGTTAACATAAGATTGTTTCTGATAGGGTTTGATTTCGATTACTTAAATTGTCTTAAAAACTTTTTTTTGAAGTCTATTGTATGTAGATTTATTGCCAGAAATCAAGATAGATATTTTTGTTAATTGAGAGGTAAATTAAGAGGAGTTTGCATAGAAAAAGTTAAACACAGTAAACTTTTCTGTTATACTCCTACCGTCAGTTGGCTTAAATATTAATATTTGTACGTTTAAAATCTCATAAGATGAAAAAAATTATAAAATATATATTTCTTCTTTTAGCATTAGGATTGGTATATATTGCTTATTCCAGTTACCCTAAGCTCAATATCGTTACAGGTTTTTCTGCAAAAAGTGTTGCATCAGGGGTGTTTCTGGCGAAAAGAACGCAGGCTTCTGTTGAAAATGGGGACAATGATTTTTCACCAATCAGTATGGCAAAGAATAAAGTGAATTTATCTGAAATGTCAGTTACTTCTACTATTTACGGACTCAAAAAAAGAAAAGCAATATTTATTGACGGACTTGGGGCAATATTGGTGAATGATGATTTTGATCCAAAACAGCACTTCGATATTCCAAAAAGGAATACGACGCCAGAAAATCTGCCTTTTCCTTATGGAAGTTTACCACAAATTGAAAATGAATTTGTCAACGTAAATTATAAAGCTTTGGAAGAGGCTGTTGCAAATGCCTTTGATAAAGGTGAAGAAAAAGCTAAACGGAGCAGATCGGTTTTGGTGGTTTATAAAGACCAGATAATTGCAGAAAAATATGCAGATGGTTTTGATAAAAACACCTTGATGTTGGGCTGGTCCATGACCAAAAGTATTGCAGCAACTATGTACGGTATTTTGCAAAAAAAAGGAAAGATAGATGTTAATTCCGTTACCGGAATACCTGAATGGCAAAATGATGACCGGAAAAAGATCACTTATAATGACTTGCTGCATATGAATAGTGGATTAGAATGGGATGAAGATTATTTTAGCAT
>Ga0256834_1002808_pt1 | contig 10727 bp, 10 predicted proteins | sample 4281140metaG_FD_190536 | JGI IMG/M metagenome (GOLD analysis project Ga0256834, IMG submission 190536) | Hydrothermal vent microbial communities from East Pacific Rise, Pacific Ocean - 4281-140 | ecosystem: Environmental > Aquatic > Marine > Hydrothermal vents | place: Pacific Ocean: East... | reverse complement strand
GAAAATAAAGAGTAGTTTCCATTTAAATGGATCGTATTGTTTTTATTAATCTCCAAAAATATCTCAAATTGATCTATTGAAAGTTTAAATTTAGAAAGTTTTGAATCCATTTTAGTTTGTTCTTTTATTTTAGATTCTATAATAGGTTGTAACATCCCATTTCCAAATCCAGTAAATACAACTACATATACAATAGTAAACAAACTAACAACAACCCCAACAATCCAAGCCAATATCTTCATGCTAAACCTTTTCAAATCAATATATAATAATACCTAAAAAGCTTTAATAATTCTTTGTATAAGGGGTTTTAAACTTGATAGTATCAGACTAAAGTTAATTGATAAATTAATGCTAAAATTAGACTTGACATTATTACGCTCATATATTATAATATGGTATCTTTTTAAAAAAAGTGGATACAATGAGGAAACTTTATCTTATATTAGCTGTATTTTCATAATTGAAAATCTGCTCCAATAAGAGTTTCCACTACAAGAAGGAGTTAAAAGAAATCATGTCTAATCAATCTGATAAAAACATACAAGAAGAACCTCTTAATAATAAAGAGGAGAGTGAAATAACAATAGATGAAGCAGAGGCCGAAGCTGAAGCAGTTGAAAATGAGTTTGACTTACTACAAGCAGAACTTACAGCTTTAAAAGACAAATATGCTCGCGTGCATGCTGATTTTGATAATATCAAAAAAAGACTTGAGCGTGAAAAATATACAGCAGTTGAATACTCAAATGAGAAATTTGCTAAAGATATGATCCCTGTAATGGATTCACTACAAGGTGCAATAAATTCAGCAAGTGCTGAAGCTGATAAAGCTGAACTATTTGATAAACTAAAAGAGGGTATTGAACTTACACATAAACAATTCATTACTGCTTTAGAAAAACATGGCGTTACTATGGTATCTCATGATGAGCCATTTGATCCTAATATTCATAATGCAGTGCAAACTGTTGATAGTGAAGATGTTGGATCTGGACAAATAGTTCAAACTTTTCAGACTGGCTATAAATATAAAAACAGACCTTTACGTGAAGCTATGGTGATTGTAGCAAACTAAAGAACTTTATGCTACTTAGGTTGCATAATTAATTTTTAAAACATTATATACTTACACTGTTTTAAAAATTAAAAATATTAAAAAATATAAATTAAAGGAAATATAATGAGTAAAGTAATAGGAATAGATTTAGGAACAACAAATTCATGTATAGCAGTTTACGAGGGTGGTGAAGCAAAAGTTATCCCTAATGCAGAAGGAAAGAACACAACTCCATCAGTAGTTGCTTTCACAGATAAAGGTGATGTTTTAGTTGGAGATCCTGCTAAACGTCAAGCAATTACAAATCCTGAGAAAACAATCTCTTCAATCAAGAGAATTATGGGTCTCATGATGAATGAAGAAAATGCAAAAGCTGCTCACGATAAAGTAACTTATAACATAGTGGATAAAGATGGTTCAGCTGCTGTAGATGTAGCAGGTAAGATTTATACTCCTCAAGAGATAAGTGCTAAAATTCTTAGCAAACTAAAAGAAGATGCTGAAGCTTATTTAGGTTCTACTGTAACTGACGCTGTTATTACAGTTCCTGCTTACTTCAACGATAGCCAAAGAAAAGCGACTAAAGATGCTGGTACAATTGCTGGTCTTAATGTTTTAAGAATCATCAACGAGCCAACTGCTTCTGCACTAGCTTATGGACTAGATAGTAAAAAAGAAGAGAATGTACTTGTTTATGACCTTGGTGGTGGGACATTTGATGTTACAGTTTTAGAAATCTCTGATGGTACATTTGAAGTTTTAGCAACTGATGGTAATGCATTTTTAGGTGGAGATGATTTTGATAATAAAATTGTTGATATGCTAAATGATGAATTTAAAGCTTCACACGGAATTGAGCTTAAAAATGACAAAATGGCTCTACAACGTTTAAAAGATGCAGCTGAAAATGCCAAAAAAGAGCTTTCAAGTGCAACTGAAACAGAAATAAATTTACCATTTATCACTATGACAGAAGCGGGACCACAACATCTTGTTATAAAACTTACTCGTGCTAAATTTGAAGGTATGATTTCTGATCTAATTGATGAAACTGTTGACCACATAAAAGTAGCTATGGATGAAGCTGATTTAAGCAAAGATGATATCAAAGAGATTATCATGGTTGGTGGTTCAACTCGTGTACCATGTGCTCAAGAAGCTGTTTCTAAATACTTTGGAGGAAAAGAGCTTAACAAAGGTGTAAATCCTGATGAAGTAGTTGCTGCTGGTGCTGCTATTCAAGGTGGTGTTTTAAGAGGAGATGTTAAAGATGTACTTCTTTTAGATGTAACTCCTCTAAGCCTTGGTATTGAGACTCTTGGTGGTGTTATGACTAAGATTATTGAAAAAGGAACTACAATTCCTGTTAAAAAATCTCAAATCTTCTCAACTGCTGAAGACAATCAACCTGCGGTATCTATCTCAGTAGGTCAAGGTGAGCGTGAGTTTATGAAAGATAACAAATCTCTCGGTCTTTTTGAGCTTGGTGATATACCAGCAGCACCACGTGGTGTACCTCAAATTGAAGTAACTTTTGATATCGATGCAAATGGTATCTTAACTGTTAGCTCAACTGATAAAGGTACTGGTAAATCTCAATCAATCACTATCTCTGGTTCTTCAGGATTAAGTGAAGAAGAGATTAACAAAATGGTTCAAGATGCAGAAGCACACAAAGCTGAAGATGAAGAGAGAAAAGCTATGGTTGACTTGAGAAATCAAGCTGATGCATTAATCGCTCAAACTGAAAAATCAATGGAAGAGATGGGTGATAAATTAGAAGCAGAAGAAAAAGCTAAAATTGAAGCTGCTGCAACTGATTTAAAAGAAACTTTAAAAGATGAGTCTGCAACAAAAGAACAAATTGAAGAAAAAGTAAAAGCATTAACTGAAGCTGCTCATAAAATGGCTGAAGAGATGTATAAAAAAGAGCAAAATCCAGAAGCAGCTCAAGATGATAAAAAGAAGAAAAAAGATGAAGATGTAATAGATGCAGAGATAGAGTAACCACTAAACTTGCTCTCATAAGGAGCTTTTACTAAAAAAGCTCCTTATAGAAATTAACTTCTTCTCCCCCTAAAAAAAACCGTATTTAAGAAAATATTTTGCTTAAGTTTCCTATTATTATATATAGTTAATTTTCGCAAAGGTCTAAAATGTTAAATAATGTATCTATAAAACTAAAATTGATGCTTCAAATAATAGTTCCTATCACTGTTATTATCATATTATCAGTTATCGCAATCAGTTCAAAAATCACAAATACAAATAATTTAGAAGAGCTACAAAAAAGCTCTAAACTTCTAAGTTCAATATCGCTATTGATTCATGAAACTCAAAAAGAGAGAGGGATGACTGCTGGATTTTTAGGTAGTGATGGTATAAACTTTAAGGATAAGCTTCCAACGCAAAGAGCTTTAACAGATAAAAAACTAAATGACCTAAAGAACTATTTAGAAAAAATTGACTTAAAGAGTATAGATTCAAAAACTTCAAACACCATGAATAAAGCACTTAGTGATATCTCTAAAATAACTAATATCAGATCAGATGTTGATAATTTAAATATTAAAGAAGATGAGGCGTTAACCTATTATACAGATATGAATGCTAAGTTTTTAAATACTATCGTTAAAATTTCCAATACTTCTAGATCACCAGAAATTACAAAACAAATTATTGCTTACCTTAACTTTTTAATGGCTAAAGAGAGAGCTGGTATTGAAAGAGCTATTGGAACGAATATTACTGCAACAGATTATTTTGAAAATAACAGCAGAGCGAAATTTTCCAATCTCATATCTTCTCAAGAATCCTACTTACTTAACTTTAAAGACTATGCTTCAAATGAGGCAAAAGTATTTTATGAGCAAACATTAAATGATAACTCTGTTAAAGAAGTAACAAGAATGAGAAATATAATCTTGAATGAAAAAGGTATAGGTGGTTTTGGTGTTGATGCCACTCATTGGTTTGATACAATCTCAAATAAATTAAGACTTATCAAAAAAACTGAAAACTATATAATTAAGCAAATTCGTGTTACAAACGAAAAAACAAAAAAAAGCGTTAAGATAGCAGTTGCAATTAGTAACCTTGTACATGAAACTCAAAAAGAGAGAGGTGCTACTGCTGGATATGTTGGAAGTAAAGGTAAAAAATTCACCAAAAGATTGCAAAAACAGAGAGTTATAACAAACAAAAAAATGAAAAAGTTGAAAAATACTTTAAAAAGACTTGGAACATCTACACTTAATAAGGATGCTAAAAAATATTTAAATCAAGCTCTTGTTGAGTTATCTAAACTACAAACACTTAGAGATGGAGCAACTACTCTTTCTATGGGCGGGGCTAAAGTTATAGGCTATTATACAAATATGCATGCTATTTTTATAGATGTTATTGGAGCAATAACAAAAGATGCAAAAACTGCAAACGAAGCAAGGGATTTGCTTGCATGGTACAATTTCTGTATGAATAAAGAGCGTGCTGGTATTGAGCGTGCTGTAATGTCAAATACTTTTGCAGCAAACAAATTTTTGCCTGGAATGAAAGAAAAATTTATTAAATTAGTAACAGAACAAGATACTTTTTTAGAGAGTTTTAAAAAAGCTGCAAATAGCAAAATGATAAAGTTTTACAATAAAACTGTCTCAGGTAAATATATTGACGAAGTAAACAGAATGAGAGAGATTGCTTTTAATGCGAACAGTGTTGGTGGATTTGGAATAGATTATAATTATTGGTTTGATACTATTACGGTTAAAATAAATCTACTTAAAAAAGTTGATGATTATCTTTCTAGTACTTTAGAAAAAAACCTGGCTGAAGCTGTATCTAAAGAGAGTACATCCCTTTATATAAAATCAATAATTATTATTTTAATGATAATATTTATATTGATTTTTTCAAAAATAATTTCTAATGGAGTTATTAAATCAATTAATAAATTTCAATTAGGATTGGTAAACTTTTTTGATTATATTAATAAAGAAAAAGACAATGTAGAACTACTTGATGACTCCTCAAATGATGAGCTTGGAAATATGGCTAAAGTTGTCAATAAAAACATAATTAAAACTAAAGAAGCTATAGAAGAAGATAATGCATTTTTAAATGATGCTGATACTGTTATGAAAAAAGTAGCCTCTGGAGTGTTCTCCATGAGTATTAATGCATCTACTAATAATCCAAGTCTTAAAGAACTAAAAACTACTATAAATAATGCATTGAAAAGTTTAAAAGATAAATTTAATTCTATAAATAAAACTTTAAAACAATATTCTAATTATGACTATACAGAGCAGTTAACACTTAAAGGGATAGATAAAAACAGTGAAGTAGACACACTTATACAAGATATAAATCAACTAAAAAATGCAATTGTTAGAATGCTAAATACCTCAGCAGATAGCTCTAGTAAACTTTTAGATAAAGCTGATATTTTACAAGTTCAAATGAATGAGCTAAGTACTTCTTCCAAGCAACAAGCAATCAAATTAAAAGAGACTGCACAAACAATGGAAAATGTTGATAATGCTAGTAGAGATACTTCTGAAAAAACTAAAGAAGTTATTTCTCAATCAAATGATATTAAAAATGTTGCATTAATAATTTCTGATATTGCAGAACAAACAAACTTATTAGCTCTAAACGCTGCTATTGAAGCGGCTCGTGCAGGGGAACATGGACGCGGATTCGCAGTTGTTGCAGATGAGGTTAGAAAGTTAGCTGAGCGGACTCAAAAATCATTATCAGAAATCAATACAAATATTAACATATTAACTCAATCCATTACTGATATTGGTTTTAACATTGATGAGCAAAGCAATAATATATCTGATATAAATATAGCTATTTCAGAAATAGACAAAACAACTGCAGAAAACACACTCACACTAAATAAAGTGGATATAGTAACAAATGATGTCAAAGAGATGGCACATGAAATCTCTAAGGATGTTCAAAAAAATAAATTTTAAAAAGGCTAATAAATTTAATATTAATTTCTATTTTAATGTTAAGACTACTTATGTATCATGTCGAAAATTATTTGGAGAAAAGATGAAAAAAATATTATTTGGACTGGTAGCTGCACTTTTATTAGTAGGGTGTTCCCCAAAAGAAAACACAGATACAAAAGTAGAAGCAAAAATTGTTATAGGAAATAGTTTAGCTGATTTAAAGCTAAATAATCAGTTTGAAAAAGAGCAAACATTAGACAAAAATACTAAAAAAATTATATTTGCATTTTCAGAAGATATGGCACATCTATGTAATGATTATTTTGTAACTCAAGCACCTACATATTTAAATGAAAACAAAGTACAGTTTATTGCAGATGTTAGTGCAGCCCCATCATTAATTAGAAGTATGTTTATAATGCCAGGGCTTAAAGATTTTAAACACACTGTACTTATTCTAGAAGATAAAAAAGCTGCTCAATCCTTTAGAGCTGGTGTTGATGTTGAAAAAATTATAGTTGCTTTCATTGAAGATGGTAAAATCACGCAAATAAAAACTATTACTAGTGTAGAAGAATTAAAAAATATCATAGAAGCTAAATAGTTTTTATATGAGAATACTTTTTTTTTTGATATAATGGACAATATACATTATCGCTAATTTGGAGATAAGATTGAGTAATAACTTAAAGGATGAGATAGATAGAGCTTATTATGCAAATGAAAAATACGACATAGCAGCTACCTTTATAATGGTATATAGTGAAAAAAATATAAGTGTAGAAAATATGAATAAATTTGTAAGAGCTACTGACAGATTTATTCATATCGACGATAATCACTATCTTATCATTTTTCATTATACTGCTCAGGATAACGCATATAAAGCATCACAAAATTTACTTTTAAAGCTAGATGACTATTTTCAAAATTCATCTACAGCTATAGCCATTGGCAGTTTTAATAAAATGAAAACCCCTGCAATAGTTGTTAATGAATTAAAACAAATAATTAAAGAGCTTAAAAAAAGTTCCTTTACCAGAATAGAAGATGAAAGTATTTTAGATTCAGAAATTTAATAAATATTAGGCACTGTAATGGAAAACCAAACAAATTTAGAAAAGTTAAATACCAAAGTTTCACAAATACTACAACAATATCATTCAATAAAATCTGAAAATGAGATGTTAAGAACTGAAATAATTACCCTTAAATCAGAAAAACAACTAATAAATCAAGAGATGGAAAAACTAATACAAGAAAACTCTCAAAAAGATGCAGAGATAGAAGAGATAGCAAATAAAATTGAAAGTATATTAGGTTGATATGAGCAAAAAAATAGGACTTATTGTAGGTGGTAGAAGATTTGACGTAGATATTGATGAAGAGTTTTCTCAATATCTTTTATCTCAAATGACAAAAGATTTTAATATAGATGGAAATAACGAAATAAAAGTTTTACTTCAAGCATATATACGAAAAAATTACGATTTGTACTCTCAAGAGATTAAAATGCAAAAACTACTTAAAGAATTTGATAATTTAGGATAGTATAAGTTAAAAATGATACAATTTCAGCCTCTTAAATAGAGACAAGTGTGCGTTCGTAGCTCAGCTGGATAGAGCACCGGTTTGCGGTACCGGCGGTCAGGGATTCGAATTCCTTCGAGCGCACCATTCTTACAAAAACTTTAAATCTTATTTAATTTTGATTTATCATCTCGCGGAATAGAGCAGTTCGGTAGCTCGTCGGGCTCATAACCCGAAGGTCACAGGTTCAAATCCTGTTTCCGCAACCAACTTTTTCATACTATACCCATATTATAAACTTACTTTACAAATTATTTATATTTTAAATTTTAAAAATTTTCTCTTTAGCCTTAAATTGGCGATATTAATTATTAACAGATATAATTCCGTTTATAAATTAAAGGATAAAAAAGATGAAGTTTGTATCAATTGTAATGGGTTCAAAAAGTGATTATGAGGTGATGAAATCGTGTTCTGAAACGTTAGAGTCTTTTGGTGTTAATTATGAGCTAGTTATCTCTTCTGCTCATCGTTCACCAGAGCGTACAGCAAAATATATTCAAGAAGCTGAGAAAAAAGGTTCACAAGTTTTTATAGCAGCTGCTGGAATGGCTGCTCATCTAGCTGGTGTTTTATCTTCTAAAACAGTTAAGCCAATCATTGGTGTACCAATGTCAGCTTCTGCACTATCTGGAATTGATGCATTACTATCAACTGTTCAAATGCCAGCCGGCATGCCAGTTGCTACTGTAGCAATAGGAAAAGCTGGAGCTATTAACTCAGCATATTTAGCTCTACAAATATTAGCATTAAATGATGAAGAATTAGCTAAAAAACTAAAAGAAGACAGAATCTCTAAAGCTAAAAAGGTTGAAACTGATTCTTCTGAGATAGAAACAATTATAAGTATTTAAATGTCATGCCACTCAATAAGCTTATAAATGATAACTGTAAAAACAGAATTAAACCTGCCTTATTGGTTGATGTAAAAACTGAAGCTCTTCTTGTGTTTGCAAGAACAGCTTTAGAAAGATACTTTGCACAAATTGATGAGGCTAAATTTGAAGCTACTGTTGGAACACATAGCGATACAAGTTATGTTTATAACACTTTGAGAAAACTACTTATTAACCTTCAAGACTCTGTTGTAAATGTAGATTATTTTATAACACTAGTCCATGAAAGTAAAAAATCTACCATACTTAAAGAATTAGCTAAATGTGAAGATCCCCTAATTAATTATTATGACGTTATGGCTGAAACAGTAGCAAAATATTATAAAGACAAATCAGCATATTTACCAGAATTTTTAGTTATTTGCGTGCTAAGTCACTGGATTTTAGAAGAAGAAAAATCAATAAACCTATATCCTTTTTTAAAAGATATAGATTTTTTAGAATTAACAAGTAAATTTGAAGAAAATAGAAAACATTTTGAAAAAGATGACGGATGTACAATTAATGAAGTATATGAAGTCTCTTCTATAATTATAGAAAAATTAAAAAAATATAAATATAAAGTAAATAAGACTAGAATTTCAAAAACAAGAAAGAAAAAATAAGCAGTATCAATAAGGAAACAATATGAAAAAACACTTACTCGCAATAGAAAGATTTATAAAAGATGAATCATTTAGTGGGGTCCTGCTTTTTATAGCTACTCTAGCTGCTGTTATGGTAGCAAATTCATCTTTAAGCGATAGCTATTTTGAATTATGGCAAACAAATTTAGGTGTAACATTAGGTGATAAAACCATATCTATGAGTTTAATGCACTGGATAAATGACGGTCTAATGGCTCTGTTTTTCTTAATGGTTGGACTTGAAATAAAAAGAGAGTTACTAATTGGTGAATTATCATCTGCAAAAAAAGCAAGTTTTCCAATCATTGCTGCAGCTGGTGGTATGGCAATTCCTGCTTTAGTTTATGTAGCTTTTAATATGGACAATCCAAGAGGTTTTGGTATCCCAATGGCTACAGATATCGCCTTTGCTTTGGGAATATTAATGCTTCTTGGTAAGAGAGTAAATCCCTCTTTAAAAGTATTTTTAGTAGCCCTTGCTGTTGTAGATGATTTAGGTGCTGTTATTGTTGTTGCTACTGTATATACAAGTGAAATTCATACAGAGTACTTTTTATATGCTGCACTAGCCTATGCACTAGTTTGGATACTAAACCTAAAAAAAGTTACTGCGCTTACGCCTTACTTGCTATTAGGAATAGCATTATGGGTATTTATACACTCTGCTGGAGTTCATGCAACTATTGCTGGTGTTCTTTTAGCTTTTGCTATACCTATTAGTTCTAAAGTTGATGAGGATAGTTTTATACAAAATACAAATGAATCAGTAGATAAATTTGAAAAAAACATAGATGATATACCTATTTTAAATCATCATCAAATAGATGCACTTGAGGATATAGCATATAATTACGAAAAAGTTCAAAATCCTCTTGTAAAACTAGAACATCAACTTCACAGCTTCTCAGCATTTTTCATTATGCCACTTTTTGCATTCTCTAATGCAGGTGTTCTTCTTGATTTTTCTGCAGTAACTCAAAACTTAACGATTGTTTTAGGTGTTGTTTTAGGGCTCATTGTTGGAAAGCCTATAGGGATAGTAGGATTTACATATTTAGCACATAAGTTAAAAATAATTACAAAACCTGATAATTTAAGTTGGTCTGAGATTATCGCAGTTGGCTTTTTAGGCGGAATTGGATTTACAATGTCTATATTTATAACTCACCTTGCATTTGTAGATCAAAGTATGATTGATGCTGTTAAATTGGGTATATTTTTCGCTTCATTTATAGCTGGTGTTATTGGTGTACTATTAATTTTAAAAGTTGATAAAAAGAAAAAAATGCTTAATTAAAAGGATAAATTTGTGTTAGAAATTATAATATACACAATTCTAATAGCGACAGTATTAAATATATTTCTAAAACAATTTGCGATACCTACAATTATAGGTTATATAGCTACAGGAACTATCATAGCATATAGCTTTAATTTGCACCAAGCTGTACATAATTATGAGTTAAAAGAGATAGCTGAGTTTGGTGTTGTCTTTTTAATGTTTACTATAGGCTTAGAGTTCTCAGTAAAACATCTTTTAAAAATGAAAAAAGATGTTTTTTTATATGGCGGCTTACAAGTATTTATAACA
>Ga0256834_1002807_pt1 | contig 10733 bp, 10 predicted proteins | sample 4281140metaG_FD_190536 | JGI IMG/M metagenome (GOLD analysis project Ga0256834, IMG submission 190536) | Hydrothermal vent microbial communities from East Pacific Rise, Pacific Ocean - 4281-140 | ecosystem: Environmental > Aquatic > Marine > Hydrothermal vents | place: Pacific Ocean: East... | reverse complement strand
ACAAACATTGTGCCTCTTCCTGGAGGTATGTCTTTTCCGCAAAACGAACATTTTGGCATTTAGATCACCAACAACAGCGTTACTCTATTGTGCTCACTGTTTCCATCTCAGCCTCAGTTATCATCAAAATGTCCCCAACTCTTATAGGGCCCAAAACATTTCTGACAATAACTCTATCCTTTCTCGGACCTTTCAATATTCTACATCTTACCCTGCTAACACCTTTTGAACCCGTCCTATTTATTATGCTTATGACTTCAGCCGGAATAGCCATGTTTTTTCACCAATCATTCGTTTTTGGCTGTCTTGAACTTCTCAACCTCGTTTATCAATTCCTCAAGCTTTTTCTCGGCTTTGCCAGCGTCAACAACAGCCACCGAGGAAGCAGCAACTTCTATTCCTGCTGCAGCTCCAAGCTCCTTTTTGCTGGGAACAAATGCATAAGGAACTTTTTTCTCCTTGCACAAAGGAGGCAAGTGCATAACAATTTCCTCTGGCTGAACATCTTCTGCAATGACAACAAATTTGGCAAGGCCTCTTTCTATCGCTTTGGTTACTTCATTGCTTCCTTTTTTCACTACGCCTCCAGTCCTAACGATCTCCTCGATAACATCATATATCTTTTCGACTGTTTCCTCCGGCAATGTAAATTCAACATACTTCGCCATACTCATCACCTCTTCTCATCAGATCATCTAATAACACTTTTTATAAAGAGATAACTTTATAAATCTTAGTAAAAGTTTGTTACTGCTTTTGGTTCTGAGAAGGGAAAAGGCTATTTACGGTTAGAATCCATAAATAATCCAGGATTAATCTCATATCGTTAACATTTGCTTTATTTACATCAATATCAATTCCGTGCTCTGTTAAAGACAAAAGATAATAATTTTTTTCAATGTTTTCTCGGAAATGTAATTCTTCCGTTGGTGCGGGAACTAAAGCGTTTTTATTTGAAAGAGAATATGTGCTTATCCTTTTCTTCGGGTTTAAGTGCAAATCTATATTTTTGACATAACGGTGGATTATGAACGGACCTTCTTTGTATGCAATATATAGGACTTTATTTTCATCCGTTGATGGAAGAAATATCGATTTAGAATCCTGATTTTTATCTAATACTTTTTCTCTTTGATCTCTATCGATTATTCTTTCATCTGTTATTAAATATGTCTGATAAACAGCAGTAATTGGTTCACGAAGCACATTTACTTCTTTGATCGAAGAAGAATCGGGTAATACATACATTTCTATGTCTTTTTCAAGAATAGAAGGGATCCTTTGCTTCTGTAACTTGGGATTTTTCTCTATTTTTTCGATCAAATAATGTTTGCTTGGGATTGAAATTATAACTGCTGGTCCTTGTCCATGTTCCTTATATTCTAAAACATTTCTGCAAAATTGATAATAATTCTCAGGGTTCCATGCCAACTCGGCCATAAAACCACCAAGAGTTTTTAATTTCAATAAATTAGTGAAAAAATTTAAAATATTTTCTTAACGGTGGTGAAGTTGAAGGATTTGAATAACCTTGATTTTAGAATTTTGTTGAGAGTAAAGTATTATACTTAAAAATATTTACATATGATATCTCCTAATGTAGGATTCTGCGGAGATGTCATAACATAATTTAGAACATCATAAAGTTTATTTCTCTTTTTCAATTCCTCATATAGGAATGTTGCAAACAAGTAAGGATCCCCACTGGCTATAAAATCCCCAATAAATTTATGTTCTTCTGAGATGTTCGGAGACTTATAGAAGTTAATTAATTTGTTTATTTTCTCCGTATCGTTAATATACTCTTTATCGATCGTCGAATCTCCAACAATTCTATTTTCGAGGAATATTGCAAAAAATTCTTTTATCGTGGAATATCTCGGGTCGATTAACCACTCAGCAACTTTGGAATTCCTCTCATCTTGAGTATCTGATGTGATTGATAAATAGTAGTATCTAACTAAATCCAATACCGCATGTGCCGTTTCATGAGTTACAACCCTATCAAGTTTTCCATAATCTCCTTCACAGTCATGCATCGAGATGATTATTCTGAATTTAAAGGGTTGATACATACCACATTCAAAATCTTTTTTATCGATTTCCTCAATAAGTTCGTTGATTGTTTCACTAATTTTATTTATCAAACCAGAATTTAGAAAAGATAATAATTTTTCCTTATTTTGTTCAACAACACAACTATTGTAAAAAATTTCGTCTAAAATGATAGTATCTGAAGGAACAACCTTGGGATAGAAATACTCGCACATAAATGAAAATAAACAAGCATCAATTCCTTTTTCAATCAATAAACTTCTTGAAGAAGATAATAATTCTTCTGCATCTTCTGCATTTATCCGTTTAAATAAAGAAATTTTGGCATCATTATAAGCTTCTTTTAATTTTTCTTTCAATATTTTAATTTTTTCCAAACTACCATATTCTTTAATTACTTCATTTTTAAATTTTTTATCATTTTGTGATTTTTCACAGAACATAGCGATAATATCATATTCATTACGATATTTATACATATCCCACGCATCTATCCAAAATTCGGGATCATTTTGAGCTCTTTCTAAAATTCTATTTTGTAAATTTTTAAACATCTCTATATCCTCAGAATATCTTACTATTTTCTCACTCATATATTCTTCATCACTTAAAATCTCCAAATTATCTAATGAATTAAGAACATATTTTCTACACCCTTCACTTATTCCAGATTTTGATAAAATTTCATTCACCTCTCTTTTTATATCCTTTATCAACTTCTGAGCATATTCTCTTATTTCGGAAGGATCATACAAAGGATCACATTCCGCCATATTATCATCACCATAATTTTTGCACAACACTTGCCCACATTCCTATAATGTTTATTTGAATAAAATTTAAAAATATTTGTATATATTTAATTCTTATATAGTGGTATCTTATTAAAAATATAGTCAAAATATTAGATCAAGACGACCAATTTATCTTACATCTTAACCAAAAAGTGATCCAGATACTTCATGGTATAAAGTTTATTTTTCAGAAAATATACTAAAACATATTAAGAATTACCCAAACACAACTTTTCCAAATCTTTCAAATCTATGCAATATACTTTGTATCCTTTGTATTCGTTTATCTTCCGAGAAAAACTTTTAGCGAATATTGCATAGTGTTCTTTTCTCTTCTCAATACTCCATTTTACATACTTTGATTTCTCTATCAAATTTATCATTATTTCTTCAGGATTAACATTATCTTTCCATTTACATTCAACGAACAAAATCTCTTTTGTTTGTTCGTTTAAAGCCACTACATCTATTTCATAAACATCTCTTGTTTTAGGGATTTTGCCCCATTCTTTACCAATTTTTGTGAAAGAAAAATTACGGAAAAAATATCTTTTCCTAATTAATTCCTCAACAAGATATTCAAACATGTATCCAGAATACTGATTAAATTCGGATTTTATTTTTGAAAGAACTGTCTCGTATCTTTCGGCTTCTAAGTCGATGAGGTTTGGATAGACAAATCTGAACCAAAAGTTAAAATATGGATCGGTTATCACATACAATCTTCTTTTGTATTTTTGGGAAGCTGTGACAGGTATAATTTCTCTTATCAACTTCAAATTGGATAACACATCAAGGTATTTGGACACCATGGATTTATCTAAACCTGTGAAGTTACAAATCTCACCTAATGTATGATTACCCATAGATATGGCTTTTAAAATTATTTTGTAATTTTTAGGCTCTCTAAATTCTTGAACTAGTAAAAAATCTGCTTCTTTATACAAATAACTTTCTTTATGAAGTATGTTCCTTTCTACATTCTCCCATAATGGCAAGTTTTTATCAAACTTTAAAAGATATGCAGGAATTCCTCCAAGAATAAACCAAACTTTTGAGAGATCTTCAATGGAATAATTTGGGAAGAACTCGCATAGATATTTAAATTCTAACGGTTGAAGTTCGAGTTGTGCGGTTCTCCTTCCGTATAACGGGCTCTTATATCCTAAAACTTTATTTTCCATGATGCTTAATACGGAACCGCATAAAATCAGCATGACATTTTCTTTGCTCAAAATTTCATCCCATATTTTTTGGAATATTGAAGGTATGTTCTTATTACCTAAAATCAAATAAGAGAATTCGTCAAAAATAATAACAAATTTTTCTTGTTTGGTTATCTCTTTAAATTTCGCATTTTCTATTAATACTTTAAAAAGATTGTACCAATCATTTATCTCTATGTTTTTTATATACTCTCCAAAAATCTCAGAAGCCTTTTCTTGAAATGCATTTATATTGGATTTGTCTCCTTCTGTTGTTGAAAGAAAGTATATTCCCGTTTTACCTTCCAAAAATTTCAATAAAAGTTCTGTTTTCCCCACTCTTCTTCTGCCGTAAAGGACAAAAAAAGATGGTGCTTTCTTTTCGAATTCATTTTTTAAAAGAGACAACTCGTTTTTTCTATCAACAAAAATTTGTTGAGTCATAAGTATAATACTTTACTCTCAACTATTTAAAAGTTTGTAATTTATATAAAAATTTTAGGTTTGTATTTTAACGGTTAAGTTTATAACAAACAGCAGTAAATACATCATAATTAATTTTGTTAGAGGGTCGATGTATTTAAAGAAAGCCATTTAATTCTTGAATATAGTTAAAAAAACAATAAAATCAGATAATGGAAATATTGATTATTCCTAAAGGTTGAGAATACATTTCCATCTTTATTGTTTTTGGGTATGGTGGCCATACTTTATTATTTTTTACTTTTCTTTTTCCCCCATTTTTATATTTTGCTCTGCGTAATGGAGATAACAAATTAATCAGTTCGGTCGCAAAATAAGGATCGTGTTCCTCAATTAAACCAAATATTGTCTTGTATATACTACCTGCATATATCCCGATTTTACCGTTTGCAGTGGTCTTGATTTGTTTAAGATTCTCACTATATTTTTTTATCTCAGGTGTTATCCTATCCAATTTACATAATTCTATCTCTCTATCTACACACCATTCGAAATATTTTTTGGCAATTTCTAATAATTCATCCGCTTTATCTTCAGGTATAAAAAGATTTCCGTAAAACTCACCAACAAATGCTTCTATAACCAAAGGAGAGAAAGGTTTTTTGAAAAATATGTGTTTATTATCGGAAAATGAATATATTTCAACAGGAACCACTTTAAAATTTATTTTCTCTTGAGAAAAACAATCCGAAAAACCCATATCTTTGATTAGTAAATTCCTTTTATTCGAATAGATCTCGAAAAGATCATTTAATGCTTTTCTTATAATGGGAGTATTAGAATCATAACCTCTAAATAAAACATTATCAATTTCTCGAAACAATATTTTATTTATGTTTCGTTTTTTGGGATCTAACACCTTGCGGAGATAATTTGTTAAGTTGTTTATTTCACTTACATTTTGTTTGAGATATTTCCATAATATTGCAGTTTTAAAATAACCTTTAATCACGCTGCCAGGAATATATGGAACATCTATATTATCTTTCTTAGTCTTCAAAGTGAGAATTATTTCTTTTCTATTTAAATTTATATGTTCATATTTCTTTTCTATTTTTCTTATAGGATTCAACTTAAATTCATTAATATCTTTATAAATGTATTCTTTTTGTTTTTCCAAAGGTAATTTAGCGAACCAATCATAATCTATGTCATTAATTATTATTTTGTTTCCAACATCTTTCGTTAGTATAGGTGGGACTTTTTCGCCATTCCAAATATTACATGAGGTTTTAACTTCAATTTTTATTTCAATTTTTTCCATTTTTATCACCGCACACTTTATGAATTAATAAATCAAGGAATATGTACTTGTTAAATATAATTCTCCTTCTTCTATAATCCCTCCAAATAAAGTCTTATCTTCAAACACACTCCCTTCAGTAAATACAAAACAACCAGGAATAACAGAATTTTTTGTTCTTAACATTAATTCTTCAATCTGATAACTTTTTACTGGATTTCTCAAACTAACTAGAGATTTTGAAAGAAGAATGTATGGAGGTTTGTTTATTTCCTCAACATCTTCAATCTTCATTTTTTTAATAGCTCCAAAACCGGCAGTTCTTCGTTTGCTTAAACCTAAATCGACCATCAATCTAAAAGCTGATTCTATAAACTTATCATATTCTTCATTCTCAGCTTCATAATATATGTCGACTTTATTTATTAACTCAGAAAGTACATAATACACTTTCCTCTGTCGTAGGTCATTTTGTACTTTAATGTTTTCTTTTGTCACTTCTTCAGAGGACAGATTTTTTAATTCCTCGAGGTATTTATTTTCACCCTCTTCTTTAAGATAATCAATAGCTTTTTTAGGTACATATCTGAGACTTTTATAATCTTTAACTCTGAAACCCGCCTTTTCTAAATCGTTTTTAGGTAAAAATAAAATAGGTTTTGGTAAGTAACCGTGAGGAAACGCACTACTAAATCGTATTTTACCAGTTTTCATAGCATCTAATATTGTTTTAAATGTGGATTTTTCATAAAGTAATGAAACTGCATTAATGAACGCAGCAGAGATTTTAATGTTGTCTAAATTAATGCAACTTCCCTTCAATTCCAAGATTATTTTTTTCATTCTTCTCTCCACCTCTATTGATCTAATTATTGGTTCTCTAGTTCTTTGTTATGGTGTTTATTACCTTATCCAAACTTTCTCCTTTTTCGATTATTATATTCTCTTCTTCACTATTCGTATAAAACTCGCTTGGTCTCTCCACTATGCTAATGTCTTTAAATTTTATTTTTCCATATCCTCTTGTACCAGAACCTCCGAGATAAGTGTCTTCGAGCAATCTCATACCCTCCAGCAATAACTTTAGCATTTCGGATTCGTTATCATTTTCAAATACTGAAAGAATTATTTCAAACTCGAATTCAGATCCTGGCAATACTCTTTCAGTCTTTCTGAGATTTCGTGATTTTCCAGCAATTCTGTCAATGGTGTTTTCAATTTTTATTTCAGTCTCTAGTTCAATATTTTCCCACATCTTTAATGTGTCTTTTGTGGGATAAGCATCTCTGAAAATAACACGAGTTACTTCTAATTCGTTTTTTCCTTGAGATTTTTCAGCAGGTTTTCCAAATACCTTTGCAATAATCCCTTCTGTAGAAGGTTCTCCTTCGCCTGTTTTCTCGTTTATATTATACTCTCCGTATTTGATTTCCAATAATGATCGGATTCTGCCCTTCAGACTACTCCCGGGAATATACGGAATCTCTTTTACTTTTGTATTTTTCTCGTTTTCATCTAAAAGGAATATTTTGATGACTGGGTTGTCTATATCTCCAATATCGAAGATTTCTTTATTTCCTCCGATGTGTAACCCTGTTTCACAGTATATTTTCCCGCTTATAAGAATATTTTTGAGCAACTTTTTATTTTCCGCCATTATCTCACCTCCTCATTTTTTCTCCCCATAGTATTTTGAGTATGCAATCAAATATTTCATCGCTTCCTGAAAATTTTTTATTGCTTGTGCCTTATCTTTAGGAGTTTTCATTTCAAGAAGCTGTTCAGAGAATTTCTCAAAAAGAAAGACAAAACTATCGTCAACAAGATTCCTTGCTTTCGCATATTTCACAAAAGGCAATAATAACATAAATTTAGAAACAGATTCATTTGGATTTCCATAGCTTTCAATTTTTATGTTATTTAAATTGTTGAAAAATTTTCTCAATTGAGTCATATTAATTTCTTTATTTTTTTTAGCAAATTCTTCTAATATGTTGTCTGGTTTTGTTAATTTTACCATATCACCAGTTACAATAGCATCGACTATTTGTTCGACAAGCTTGTATTTTTCTTCATTCTTTTCTTTTTTCCGATGTTTATTTTGAATATTTTCTCTTTTGTTTCCATAATACATACTTCACTCACCTCCTGCTTTTTCTTTAAGTTGATCATAAAGAATATCTAACAATGTGGTGTTTTCCGAGATTTTATACCTCTCAAAGAAAAGATATAATCTTAGAGATAATCTCAGTTTGCTAATGTCCCAAACTTCTGAATCGTCGTTCTTAAAAAAGGAGATGAAAAGTTCCGAAAGGGCTCTTTTAGTTTCTTTGTTTTTTATATCTCTTAATGAATATAAAATATAGGGATGTGGGCAGATTATTAATTCTTTGTTTTTAAGGAGATCGCTATTTCCCTGAGAAAATATAATTTTGTATTTCGAATCAAAATATTTATCGACTATATCTTTAATAGCATATGCTTTAGATTTTGAAAGACCATATTCCTTGAATTTATATGCTATTTTAATCGCATCAATTAGTAAAGGTTCTGATTTTTTGTCAATGTTTATGAAAATAGGTATGGTTGTTTCCCAAATCCTCCCAAATCCTTTTAACTGATGAACATTTTCAAGATCATTAACTTTTTTAGCATATTTTTCTTCTTTTTCTGCAATATTCATTAAAGAATATGCAGGGAATTTTGGTGAGGAATGTGCAATACCGAAAGAAAATGTTAATTTTTTTGTGAAAGGATTATAAAATATTTGAGAGAAACATTTTGAGTATTCTGCAGAGAATAACAGAACATTATCCAACCTGCCAAAAATTTTAACATCATCTCCTCCTGCAAATGCAACATATATATTATACCTTTTAGCTATGTTCCTAACATAAAGCGCATGAAAGAGATCGAGCAAAGATACAAAAAACATATATCTGGAAATAGTAAATTTTGGTTTATTATATTCTCTTTCTTTCTCATTCTCAAATCTAAATATTTTATCTATGGCATCGCTCAATTTATCCACATCTGAGGATAAACATCCTAATCTGCATAGTTCTTTATTTTCATCATTATTTGTTTTTTCTCTATATTCACATAGTTCTTCCAATGTCATTATAGATCGCTCTCCGTTCTGTTCTTGTTTTGGTGCATAAAATCCAAGAAAAATAATATTGAATGGGGTTCTGAAATCAAATTTCTTAACATTTGGGAAGAAATTAACGAAATATATTTCGTCGCATTTACCATTAACTTCACTATAAATATTTTCTTCTCTTTTATTGATAAGATAGGTTATAGAAAATTCTCCAAATTTAAAAACTAATGAATTATTTTTATTTTTCTCTCCGTAGTATAACAAAATGACTAGCTCATCATTAACCAAAACCTTTCCTATCTCAATTAATCTATCGCAAACGCTACAATATTCCTTATTCTTCATCTGTTCTTTTCTTTCACAAATCTTACATATCGTTTGATGAGGTAATATTCTATATTCACTATTTTTAAAATCAAGTTTGCTTAAAAGCCCCTCATATTTATGCAGTTTTCTTTTACCTACTTCTTGAAACGCTTCTTCTATCTTTATTTTTAAACATTCCGGAATTTTTAAACATTTCTCTTGGATCTCTGAAAATCCGTAAGAGACTGAAATCGTCGTTCCAAAGTTGGAAAGAAGGTATGAATTTATGTTATTTTCTATCTTCTCAAGTTTCTCTTCAAAATTTTTTTGCCAAGGCATTATAAACATAAGATTTCCTCCGACATTCCTCACCAAATTAAAATCATACAAATTAAATTCTTTTTTCACATATTTCCAAATGGCATCTGTAAGAATAGAAATATAGAAGCTTCTCCCCCTCGATGATTTTATATATGCTTTAGTATCTTCTAATTGTTTTTTCTTCATCAAAATAAATCTTTGGATCCCGCTTATATCGAAAATAACCAATATTAGTTTTCCATTAGATCTGAGTTTACCTAACATTATCATAGCAGTAGTCTTAAGATGTTCAAAAAGAGAAATATCTGTTAGGGTTTTATAAGTGGACGCTGGAACAAACTGTAAATAATTTCTTAGCACAGTAGTTAAGGCATCTATATATTGTTTTTTGTTTTTAATTTTCAATTTACGAACATTTTCATTAAAAATATCGAATAATCGTTCTGTGTATGCCTCTTGTGTAGTTGGTTGCTGTTTTTTTCTGATTTCAAATATAAAACCATAATTTCCGTTCTCAGAGATAAAATGTGCATTGAGATTTTGATTTTGTATAATATCTTCTGAAAGGATTAATGGATATGCATGAAAATAAACATAATCATTAAAAATGTTTTTCATTGGTGCTCGCTCAGCAGATGATATTTTTTCAGAGTCTTTAGGTTCGTCCCTTTCTCCTGCAGAGAGATGATCTGCATCGATTAATAACTTTAGTTCTTTTTTTATTTCAGATGGGGGTTCTTCATTTTTTCTTTGACAATGATGAAATTCTATTAATTTTCTTATCATTTCTTTTTCTTCTGGATTGAAAGGAGAATTTAGAAGAAGATTTGATATTATCTCATACGCATAATCTTCATGAGATCTGGTGTCCTTTTTACATCTTCTCAGATATTTACCTAAATCATGGAGTAGAGCAGCAGTCACTAAGGTTTCTTCATTAGATTTCATGGATAACACCCGATCAACAATTATTGTATAATCTGGAAAACGACTTTTTTATATTTTATTCTAACTTTTAGAAAAAATGTCTAAATATTTGCATTATAACAAAGCATATCGACGATCAACTAACTTATTTTTGGGAAATAGAAATACTAAAATCCGCACACGATCCATTATTCAAAAGCAAAAAACTAAAAACTTCAGCCAGAAAATCAAAAAATTTAAATAATTTGATACACAAATTATCAAAAGGAAATCAGTTAACATGGGTTTGAGAAGAC
>Ga0256834_1002806_pt1 | contig 10741 bp, 6 predicted proteins | sample 4281140metaG_FD_190536 | JGI IMG/M metagenome (GOLD analysis project Ga0256834, IMG submission 190536) | Hydrothermal vent microbial communities from East Pacific Rise, Pacific Ocean - 4281-140 | ecosystem: Environmental > Aquatic > Marine > Hydrothermal vents | place: Pacific Ocean: East Pacific... | reverse complement strand
CCCGCATCCCTGTGACCTTCCCCGATGTCGAAGCAACAGGCCAGCCGCTGGAAGCGCGGTTTACTGTGCGAATTGCCGAAGGTTCGGGCCGTCCGGTTGAGCGCCGCATAACCCAGCGCCTTGCCCCTGATGGCCTGATGATTGGTATCAAACCGATGTTTGACGATGTGGTGGCCGAAGGGTCTGCCGCCACCTTCCAGATCATCGCGATTGATCAGGACGAAGCCCAAACCCCGATGCAGGTGAAATGGACCGTGAACCGGATTCACACCCGTTATCAGTGGTATCAGCAATACGGCAACTGGAACTGGGAAGAAACCCAGACCCGCAAGCGCGTGGCTGCTGGAACCGCTGACCTGAACGGCGCACCGATCACCATCGAAGCGCCGGTTGACTGGGGCGAATACGAACTGGTCGTGCAGCGCAGTGACGGGACCTATCTGGCGTCCTCGACCGATTTCTATGCCGGTTGGTATGCCTCTGCCGATGCGTCCTCGACCCCTGATACGCTGGACGTGTCGCTGGACAAACCCGCCTATAAATCCGGCGAAACCGCCACCCTGCGCGTTGTTCCCCGTTATGCGGGCAAGGCGCTGGTGACGGTGATGTCGAACCACCTGATTGATATGAAAGTGGTGGACGTGGTGCAGGGCGAAAACCTGATCCCGCTGTCGGTGACCGACAAATGGGGCGCTGGTGCTTACGTTACCGCCACCGTGATCCGCCCGATGGATGTGGCCGCCGGTCACAACCCCGCCCGCGCACTGGGCCTGTCCTATGCGCCGGTCGATCCGGGGGAACGCAAACTGACGGCTGCCTTTGATATGTCCGATGAATCCGCCCCGCGCGCGCCGATGCAGGTGACGCTGAAGGTGGACGGGGTGCAGGCGGGTGAAACCGCCTATGCCACCATCGCCGCCGTTGATGTCGGTATTCTGAACCTGACTGGGTTTGATAGCCCGGATGCCCCCGAACACTATTTCGGCCAGCGTAAACTGGGCATGGGTATGCGCGATGTTTATGGCCGTCTGATTGACGGTATGAATGGTGCGATGGGGACGATCCGTTCCGGCGGGGACGCGGGCACTGAAACCGGCACGCAATCGCCGCCACCCACCGAAGAACTGGTTGCCTATTTCAGCGGCCCCGTTCAGGTGGACGAAAACGGCATTGCCCACGCCACGTTTGATATGCCCGAATTCAACGGCACCGTGCGCCTGATGGCCGTCGTCTGGACCGCATCCGGTGTCGGCAAGGCGGAAAAAGACGTTCTGGTGCGCGACCCTGTGGTCCTTACCGCCAGCCTGCCGCGTTTCCTTGCGCCTGGCGATACATCCCGCATGTTGCTGGAAATCACCCACGCCACAGGGCCTTCGGGTAAAATGGGGCTGGAAATCTGGGGGCAGGGTGTTGCGGTCAGCACCACCGATGTGCCTGCCGAATTCACCCTTGGTGATCTCCAGAAAACCACCTTCTCGGTGCCGATCACAGCCACCGATATTGGCACCCACAAGATCAATGTCAGCCTGACAACGCCGGACGGCAAGGTGCTGAACAAACCGCTGACCATCGCGGTGCAATCGCTGGACCCCGAGGTTTCCTTTACCCGCCGTTTTACCCTGAACGCGGGCGATACCTTTACGCTGGATGACAACCTGTTTGCCGATTTCAAACCCGGCACCGGTTCGGCCATCCTGTCGGCGGGACCACTGGCACAGTTCGATGCCCCCGGCCTGCTGGCGGCGCTGGATCGCTACCCTTATGGCTGCACCGAGCAAACCACATCCCGTGCCATGCCGCTGCTGTATCTGAACGAAGTGGCGCAGGTGATGGGCCTTGGCAACCGTGACAAGATCGCCGAACGGGTCGATCAGGCGATTGAACGGGTTCTTAGCAATCAGGCCAGTAACGGCGGGTTTGGTCTGTGGGGGCCGGGGTCGGATGATCTGTGGCTCGCCAGCTATGTCACCGATTTCCTGAGCCGTGCACGCGCCAAGGGCTTTGATGTGCCCGACCGCGCCTTCCGCTCGGCCATTGATAACCTGCGCAACCGCGTCAACTATGCTCCGGACTTTGACAAGGGCGGTCAAGAGGTTGCCTATGCCCTGTTCGTACTGGCCCGTGAAGGGGCGGCAAATATGGGTGATCTGCGCTATTACGCCGATGAAAAAGCGGGCGATTTCGCAACGCCGCTTGCCGTTGCCCAGATCGGCGCGGCCTTGGCCAGTTATGGCGATCAGCCACGCGCCGACGATATGTTCGCCCGCGCTGGCCGGATGATCGGCCGCAGTTGGGGGCGCGAGGAAACGCACTACTGGCGTTCCGACTACGGCACCAACATGCGCGATGCAGCCGCCGTTCTGGCGCTGGCCGTGGATGCGGGCAGCAACGCGATTGATACCGGCGATCTGGCGCATCGGGTTTCGACCGCCTACGCCAACGACCGCTATCACTCCACGCAAGAATCCATGTGGTCGCTGATGGCAGTGCGTGCGCTGTTGAATGACCCGAACATGCAGGGCTTTACCGTGAACGGCGAAACCGTCACCGGCCCGATGGTCCGCGTGCTGCAAGATGGCGCCACAGCGGCGGGTATGGCCATCCGCAATGGCTCGAACCGGGACGAGCCCGTCACCCTGACCACATTCGGTGTGCCGAACCAATCTGAGCCCGCCAGCGGGTATGGCTATGCGATCAAGCGCAGCTATTACACGCTGGATGGTGATCGGGTTGATCCCTCGGGCCATCCTGTCGGCACCCGTCTGGTGGTGGTGCTGACCGTCAGCCCCTTCAACAAATCCGAAGGCCGTTTGATGGTGAATGATCCACTGCCTGCAGGATTCGAGATCGACAATCCCGGTCTGATTTCATCGGGGGATGTGCGCAGCCTTGACTGGTTGAAATCCAACACAAACGTGCGCAACAGCGAATTCCGCTCCGACCGTTTCCTTGCCGCTGTGGATTGGCGCAACGACAAGCCCTTTGATCTGGCTTATATCGTGCGGGCCATTTCGCCGGGCAGCTATCACCATCCGGCGGCCAGCGTTGAAGACATGTATCGCCCGATTTACCGTGCGGTTTCGGATACGGGGCGGATCACGGTTAGCGAATGATCCGGCGTCACGCCCTTCTAACCCTCGCGCTGCTGCTGTTCATCACGGCAGCGGCGCGGGATGCGTTTGACGATTGGGTCGATGCGACGGTTTTGCCGCCATTGACCGCCGAAACCTCGGCCGAGGTTCTGGACCGTAACGGCACCCTGCTGCGTGCCTATACGGTGGCCGACGGGCGTTGGCGTATGCGCACTACGCTGGACGGGGTGGACGCGACCTATGTCAAAATGCTGATCGCTTACGAGGACAAGCGGTTCTACAGCCACGCGGGCGTTGATCCCGTGGCGATGCTGCGGGCGGTATATCAGGCCCTAACACAGGGGAAAATTGTCTCTGGTGGCTCGACCTTAACGATGCAAACCGCGCGCTTGCTGGAGGATGGCACAACCGGCAAATGGGCCGGCAAACTGCGCCAGATCCGTGTGGCGCTGGCGCTGGAACAGCATCTGACCAAGGACCAGATTCTGACGCTTTACCTGAACCGTGCGCCCTTTGGCGGCAATCTGGAAGGGGTGCGTGCTGCCACCCGCGCCTATTTCGGCAAAGACCCGCGCCGCCTGACCCCCGCACAAGCCGCCCTTTTGGTGGCCCTGCCGCAAGCCCCCGAAACCCGCCGCCCTGATCGCCACCGTGACGCCGCCCGCGCTGCCCGCGCCCGTGTGGTGGACCGGATGCTGTCGGCGGGCGTGCTGGATGAGGACATGGCGCAAACCGCGCAATCAGAGCCTATTCCAGCCCAAAAGCACCCCTTTCCGGCCCTCGCCCCGCATATGGCCGACCGTGCATTGGCCGAGGAAGTTCGTAAATTAACGCTGGATGCCACCCTGCAACGGCAGCTGGAAACCCTTGCGGCAGTCGCACTGCAGGGCAAGGGTGAACAGATGTCCATTGCTATTCTGGTGGCCGATCATACCACGGGCGAAATCCTTGCCTCGGTCGGCTCCTCGGCCTACCGCGCCGACAACCGGTTGGGATTTGTCGATATGACTCGCGCCCTGCGCTCGCCCGGGTCCACCCTGAAACCGCTGGTCTATGGCATGGCCTTTGATCAGGGGTTGGCCCATCCCGAAACCCTGATCGACGATGTGCCAACCGCGTTCGGCGCTTACGTTCCGCAGAACTTCGACGGTAAATTCCGCGGCACCCTGCGCATCCGCCGCGCCCTGCAAATGTCTCTGAATATCCCCGCGATCAAACTGACCGAGGCCATCGGCCCCGCCAACCTGATGTCTGCCCTGCGCCGCGCCGGAATGGACCCCGTGGTGCCCGGCGACAAACCCGGCCTTGCGATTGCGCTGGGCGGCTTGGGGGTGACGTTGACGGATATGGTGCAACTATATGCGGGCCTTGCCAGTGGCGGCAAACCGCGCCCGCTGGTGTGGAAAAGCGGCTCTAATGCGGGGCAATCTGGCCGAAACCTGATGTCCCCTGTGGCCGCGTGGTATGTGGCTGATATCTTGTCTGGCCTTGCCCCGCCGCCCAATGCGCCGCGCAACCGGCTGGCCTATAAAACCGGCACCAGTTACGGCCACCGCGATGCATGGGCGCTGGGGTTTGACGGGCAACATGTGGTTGGCGTCTGGATGGGCCGCGCGGATGGAACACCGGTGCCGGGTGCCTTTGGCGGTGATCTGGCGGCCCCCGTGCTGTTCGAGGTTTTCAGCCGCATCAAACCCGCGCTAACCCCGCTGTCTCCGCCACCGCCTGCTGCGCTCACGGTCAGCAACGCCGAATTGCCGCAACCCTTGCAACGGTTCCGTGGCCGCAATGCTCTGTTCGAAAAACCAAAGGACGCCCCCACCGTCGCCTTCCCGCCGGATGGCTCTGAAGTGGAATTGGACGGCGGTTTTCTGGTGGTCAAGGTGCGCGACGGCATTGCGCCGTTCACATGGCTGGCCAACGGCAAGCCCTTTGCCGTGGCCACCTATGAGCGGCAATCGGTGCTGGAAACCGAAGGTGCCGGTTTTATCACCCTGTCGGTGATTGATGCCAAGGGCCGGTCTGCACGGGCGGAAATCCGGCTGGATTAAAGCCGTTCAATTGCCAGCGCGATCCCCTGACCGCCACCGATGCACATGGTGATCAGCGCCCGTTTGCCTCCGATCCGCTCCAGTTCATACAGCGCCTTGACTGTGATCAGTGCGCCGGTGGCCCCCACCGGATGCCCCAGTGCAATCGCGCCACCGTTCGGGTTTACGCGTGCCGGATCCAGCCCCAGAACCTTGTTCACCGCCAGCGCCTGTGCGGCAAAGGCTTCGTTGGATTCGATCACGTCGAAATCATCGACCGACAGGCCCGTTCTTTCCAGCAGGTTTTGCACGGCCGGAATTGGCCCGATCCCCATCACATTGGGCGCAACACCGGCGTGGGCATAGCCAATGACGCGGGCAATAGGCTCTAATCCGGCCTTTTCCGCCGCACCACGCCGTGCCAGCACCAAAGCCGCCGCACCGTCATTGATGCCCGAGGCATTGCCCGCCGTTACCGTGCCGTCCTTCTGGAACGCGGGGCGCAGTCCGGCCAATGCTTCGGCTGATGTGGCCTTGGGGTGCTCATCAACCTTGAATTCCACCACCTCGCGCCGCACCTTCACTTCGACCGGCACGATCTGGTCCTTGAAATAACCCGCTTCAATCGCCTTGGCTGCCCGCGTCTGGCTTTCCAGCGCAAAGGCATCCTGTTCCTCGCGGGAAATGTCATACTCGGCCGCCACGTTTTCCGCTGTAACCCCCATATGACCCGAGCCAAACGGGCAGTTCAAAGTGCCCAGCAGCATATCCATGGATTTCACATCGCCCATCTTTTGCCCCCAACGGGCAGCGGGTGTGATGTAGGGCGCGCGGCTCATGTTTTCGGCGCCACCGGCCAGTGCGAAATCGGCGTCCCCCAGCATCAGCATCTGCGCGGATGAAACGATGGCCTGCGCGCCGGACCCACACAGGCGGCTGACGTTCATTGCGGGCACGGATTCGGGCACGCCGGCCTGCATCGCGGCGACGCGGCCCAGATACATATCCTGGGGTTCGGTGTTGATCACATTGCCAAACACCACATGTTCGATCAGCGCCGGATCAATCCCCGCCCGTGCCATCGCCGCCTTTGAGGCCGTCGCTGCCAATGCTGTCGGGGGAACCCCTGCCAAGGCTCCGCCAAAGGTGCCGATTGCGGTGCGGGCGCTGCCCAGAATTACAATGTCAGTCATCTGCTTTTTCCTTCAAAAGTGTCTCTAACGCTGCCCGAAAGCAGGGCGAATGGTCGCCCAAAGTGGCCAGAACGCTGGCCTCGTATTCCCTGGCAATCGGGGCCAGTTCATTGATCATTGCGTGGCCCTTTTCGGTCAGCTCCAGTTCGACCAGCCGCCTGTCGCCCTCGTTGATCCGTTTGCTGACATAGCCTGCCGCCTCGAGCCGTGAAGCGGCGCGCGAGACTTTGGATTTGTCCATCGCTACGCGCTGATGGATCTCGCGCACGCTGACCGATCCCGCGTGCGACAGATGCGCGACCACGCGCCATTCTGGCAGGGTGATGCCGAACCTCTGTTTATACAGGGCCGCGAACCCATGACTAACCTGTGCCGCCAGAACCGACAGCTGATAGGGAAGGAATGCGTCCAGATCAAAATCGCTCAACAGGGAACTCCGCGTGTTTGTTACATTTGCAATGAACGCATGTATTGCAATCAGGATCAACCGTCCACAGCGCTTGACTTCGTTGCATTTGCAACGATAGGGTGCCCGCAGGAAACGCCACGAGTGCCGACTGGAGACGCGCCCATGACCACCGACAGGACAGACCACGGGATGACCCGTGCCAATTCCACTTGCGGAACCACTGATGGATATATGCCCGGATTTGGCAATGATTTCGAAACCGAAGCCTTGCCCGGTGCCCTGCCCCAAGGGATGAACAGCCCGCAGAAATGCGAATATGGCCTTTATGCCGAACAATTGTCCGGCACGGCGTTCACCGCACCGCGCGGGCAGAACGAGCGCACATGGTGCTATCGCATCCGTCCCTCGGTGCGGCATGTATCGCGCTTTGCGCGGATTGAAATGCCCTATTGGAAATCCGCCCCGAACATCAATCCCGACACCCTGTCGCTGGGCCAATACCGTTGGGATCCGGTGCCGCATGGGGATGAAAAACTGAGTTTTGTCACCGGTATGCGCACAATGACCACTGCGGGGGATGTGAATACGCAGGTGGGCATGGCGACCCATGTCTATCTGATCACGGAATCGATGCAGGATGAATATTTCTACTCCGCCGACAGCGAACTGCTGGTGGTCCCGCAAGAGGGGCGGCTGCGGTTTTGCACTGAACTGGGCATCATTGATCTGGAGCCAAAGGAAATCGCCATCCTGCCGCGCGGCATGGTGTTTCGGGTCGAACTGATCGACGGCCCCGCCCGCGGGTTTGTCTGCGAGAATTACGGCCAGAAATTCGATCTGCCCTCGCGCGGACCAATCGGGGCGAACTGCCTTGCCAACCCGCGTGATTTCAAAACACCCGTGGCGGCGTTCGAGGATCGCGAGGCGAAAAGCCGTGTGATCATCAAATGGGGTGGGAAATTCCACGAAACCTTTATCGACCATTCCCCGCTGGATGTGGTCGCGTGGCATGGCAATTATGCCGCCTGCAAATATGACCTGCGCACCTTTTCCCCCGTTGGCGCGATCCTGTTTGATCACCCCGACCCGTCGATTTTCACCGTGCTGACTGCCCCGTCCGGCACACCGGGCACCGCCAATATCGACTTTGTGCTGTTTCGCGAGCGCTGGATGGTGGCGGAAAATACCTTCCGCCCGCCGTGGTATCACAAGAACATCATGTCCGAACTGATGGGCAATATTTATGGCATCTATGACGCCAAGCCCGAAGGCTTTGTTCCCGGCGGCATGAGCCTGCATAACATGATGATCCCGCATGGCCCCGACCGTGACGCATTCGAGGGGGCCAGCAACGCCGATCTGAAACCCGAGTTTCTGGACAACACCATGTCTTTCATGTTCGAGACCCGCTTTCCGCAGCACCTGACCGATTTCGCCGCATACGAGGCGCCGGTGCAGGATGATTATGTGAAATGCTGGGCCGATCTGGAGAAGAAATTCGATGGCACCAAGGGGGTGAAATGAGGCTCTATTCCTACTGGAGATCAACCGCAGCCTACCGTGTTCGCATTGCGCTGAACATGAAGGGGCTGGATTATGAGGTCGTGCCTGTGCATCTGCTGGAAGACGGCGGTCAGCAACATGCGCCCGACTATGTGGCGTTAAATCCGTCGCATCTGGTGCCGACCTTGGTGCTGGATGACGGCACACCCCTGACCCAGTCACTGGCGATTTGCGAGTATCTGGACATCACCAACCCCGAACCACCCCTGCTACCCTCTGATCCGATTGAACGCGCCCATGTCAAAGCGGCGGCGCTGGTTCTTGCGGCTGATATCCATCCCGTTAATAACCTGCGTGTGGTGCAACACCTCGAGGCCCGTTTCGGGGCCAGTCGCGAGGACAGCGCCGAATGGATGCGTCATTGGACCGGCAAGGGATTTGACGCGCTGCAACAGATGGTGCGCGATGATACGCCCTTTGCCTTTGGCGATGCGCCGGGATTTGCTGACATTTGCCTTGTGGCGCAGTATTATAACGCACGGCGCTGGGATCTGGACCTGACCCCTTACGCCCGCCTGACCGAGATCGAACAAAACTGTCTGGCCCTGCCCGCATTCGATGCAGCACGGCCCGAAAACCAACCTGACGCACAGTCCTGAGGAACCACAATGTCCAACCTGCTTAAATCATGGATCACATCGGCCAATTCCGCCGACACCGATTTCCCGCTGAACAACCTGCCTTATGGCGTGTTTTCCATTGGCGAAGGGGACGCCCATTGCGGCGTGGCCATTGGCGATATGATTCTGGACCTCACCGCCGCCGAGGAAGCGGGGGTTTTTACGCCCGCAGATGTGCCCGTGTTCGACGTGCCGTTCTGGAACGACTTTATGGATCTGGGTGCCGAGGCATGGGCCGCCTTTCGTGCGGATCTAACAACGGCTTTGACTGATGGATCGGCGAAACAGTCCGCGTTAGAGCCACATTTGGTGGCACAATCCGATGCCACCCTGCACATGCCCATTGCCGTGTCCGAATACACTGATTTCTATGCCGGTGTGCAGCACGCCAAGAATATGGGGTCGATCCTGCGTGGTTCGCCCGACCTGCCGGCCAACTGGCTGCACATCCCGATCGGCTATAACGGTCGCGCCTCGACCGTGGTGGTGTCGGGCACTGATATTCACCGCCCGCTGGGCCAGACCAAAGCGCCGGATGCCGAGATGCCGACGTTTGGGCCATGTAAACGGCTGGACATCGAACTGGAGATGGGCGCGATTGTCGGCACCGGTTCTACCATGGGGCAACCGATTACCGTGGATAAGGCCGACGCGATGATTTTCGGCTATGTGCTGCTGAACGACTGGTCCGCGCGCGATATTCAGGGCTGGGAATACCAGCCGCTTGGCCCGTTTCAGGGCAAGGCATTTGGCACAACCATCAGCCCGTGGATCGTAACAGCCGCCGCACTAGAGGGTTTTCGCACCGCCACACCGCCGCGCGAAAAGGAACTGCTGCCCTATCTGACCGAAAACAAGCCCGGCCTGTATGACGTCAATCTGGAAGTCACCATGCAACCCGCAAGCGCGGCCAAAGCCACTACCATCACCCGCACCAATTACAGCCGGATGTATTATTCCGCTGCGCAACAACTGTGCCACCACGCGGTTTGTGGTTGTGAAATGAACGCAGGTGATCTGTTGGGGTCCGGCACCATATCCGGCCCGACCAAGGATGAATTCGGCTCGTTGCTGGAACTCAGCTGGGCGGGGCGCGAGCCGTTCACCCTCGACACCGGCGAAACCCGCAGCTTTATCGAAGATGGCGATACCCTGACCCTGAAGGGTCATGCGCAGGGGGATGGTTACCGGATCGGCTTTGGCGAATGTCGCGGAACAATCCTGCCCGCCGTGAAAAACCCGTTCAAATAGTGCGTGTTAGAGCCACATATCCGGCCCTAAAGCGCCGCCTGCCAATCGCGGATGACATCCAGCGGATACAGCAGCATGATGATGTTCAGCGCCAGACCATCGCGGATCAGCGCGGTGGTCAGCACCTCGAACCCGATCACAATTGCCACACTGGCCCAGATCGGCAGCCGCCGTGCCAGCCAGAAACCGACCAGCATCGCGAAAATATCGGCCATCGAATTGACCACGCTGTCGCCGTAATAATCCAACGAAATGGTGACCTCGCGATAACGCTCAATCACCGCATTGGTGTTTTCCATAATTTCCCACGCAGCCTCGACAATCGTGGCGATCACCAACCGCCAGCCAACATCCAGCCGCCGCGCAACCAGCCAAAGGATAGCGTAGAAAAGAATCCCGTGTATCAGGTGGCTGGGGCTGTACCAGTCAAACATATGCTGCGACCCTTCCGAGGTGTTCAATTCGAAATACCACAGTTTGACCGTGCCGCATTTACAGATCAGCACACGGCCCATCGAATAAAGAATACCGGCGGTTGCAAGGATAATGGCGAAAACAAGCCAATACGGAAAATTACGTCTGT
>Ga0256834_1002805_pt1 | contig 10742 bp, 4 predicted proteins | sample 4281140metaG_FD_190536 | JGI IMG/M metagenome (GOLD analysis project Ga0256834, IMG submission 190536) | Hydrothermal vent microbial communities from East Pacific Rise, Pacific Ocean - 4281-140 | ecosystem: Environmental > Aquatic > Marine > Hydrothermal vents | place: Pacific Ocean: East Pacific... | reverse complement strand
GGGTCGTACCTGTTGGTCATGGGTCCGAACGACTACGTGGTGGTGCCGCCGTCGGACAAGGTGGACTTGACGGTGTTCCTGAAGAACGTGGCGGAGTCCAGCGATAGCATGGCGTTCAACATGCAGTTCATGTTGAAGACCTACGATCAGTTGTTCATAAACAACATGGACAGCGTTAAGGTGGAGTTTTACGGTAACGAGTATGACGAGAACAACGGCCAGTACTTCCCGGTGAAGCTCCAGGTGGTGTCTCCGTCGGGCGGCGAGAGCGTGCTGGAGAGCAAGATCTTGGACGGGTTGACCAGGAATTACAACCCGGAGACGGGCGAGGCCACGTACACGACACCGACGGTGGTCGTCAAGGTCTCCAAGGACGAGTTGCCGGTGATCACGGACCTCGAGTTGCACTCGTACGAGTTCAAGGAGTTCGAGGATAACCACGGTCATCCGTTCCCGGCGTCGATCGTGGTTGTCCCGGGTCTGCTGATGGCGTTCACGGGCGTTCCGATCCAGATCCAGGGGGCCAAGGCTGGGATCGTCGAGTACGACGAGGAGTCGGGTAAGCTGCACCTCATCGTCAGGCTGGAGGTGAACTTCAGCACGGCGAACAGCGCGCTCATCAAGGTGAACAGGCTGCTGGTGAAGGTGCGGACGCCGAAGAGCAAGCTACCGCTGGAGGTACAGGCGGTCGCGGAGGAGAACGGCAAGTGGACCGCCGTCGGTCAGGCGGGCCAGGGTCAGCTGGCCGTGGACGCGTCGTCGGCGGCCGTGGCCTCCTCCAGCAAGGAGGAGGTGGAGGGTGTCTACTACTTCAAGAGTCCGATCGAGGTGACGCTCGAGATCACGGGTCCGGAGGAGGTGATCAGGAAGGAGGGCGTTACGTTCGACGTGGTTCTGTCGGGTAGCTTCGGTTTGGAGAGCAACGAGTACAGCGTGAACATCGGTACGGATGTGATTTCGAAGTTCCCGACGATCAAGGGTGTTATAGTTAACAAGGAATACAACGCTAAGGACAATGAGACCACGTTGAATGTTACTATAGAGGTCTACGAGCCCACCGGTGTGACGTTTAGCGTTCCGACGCTATCTGGTTATGTCGGGAACGATCAAGTGAAATCATATAAGATGTCTTTCACTCAGTCAGGGGTGTATATGACCGACGATCACATTGCTAACTATGAGTTCACAGGTACATTTAGCGGAGGAGACGTTAAGATGGCGGTGTTGCAGTATAAGTTCGATGGTACGGTGAACCTAGGTAACGAGGAGACGGCTAAGGTGGTTCTGGAAGGTTACTTCGTGTGGCCGGCCGACGTGTACATATCGAACATCGAGGAGTGCAAGTTGGTGAAGGTAAGTAATTACGTTACCGCGATGGAGGTCGTCGCCGAGTTGACGGCGTACGCGAACGGTACGGTGAAGGTGTTGTTCGACGGTGCTCCGGTGCAGTTCTGGTACGAGGAGGAGGGCGCTAGCCAGTGGAACGGTCCGTGTTGGGGTCAGTTCCAGATCCAGGGGATCGAGAAGCTCGGCGCGTCGAAGAAGTTCCTGATCAAGTTGTACCTGCCGCTGCAGATGTTGGCGATGACGGAGAACCACGTGCTCGAGGTGGATCTGACGGGGGCCAACGTCTGCGGTGTTACCGTCACGGACAGCAAGGCGTACTGTTACTGGGACGTCAAGATCGAGTGCCCGAAGTTGAACCCGGAGGAGATGTGGGCGGACAGCCTGTACGGTGACGTCCTGTTGTCGCAGGTCCTGTACGAGGACGGTAAGTTCCTGATGGCGGTGGACACGGGTGGGCCGTTGAGGGTGGAGGCGAGTCTGAAGTACGAGACCGAGGAGGAGGGTAGCACGTACGTGCTGCAGCCGGCGACGAAGAAGGTGACGTTGGAGGCGTCGGAGGTCCTGCTCGTGCCGCCGAACAGGAAGGTGGACGTCGAGCGGTTGGGCGCGTACGCGGTGGCGTGGGTGCCGTACGAGGACTTGGCCGGTTGGCTGAAGGTGAGCCCGGTGGTCCCGGGGTTCGTGTTGGAGGAGTTGGGTCAGCAGGGTGACGTGATGGATCTGTCGTTCACGCCGATGTTCACGACGGTCTCCTGGGAGGGTTCGAACGGTGTTTGCGTGGACGTGTACGAGGTTCACCCGGGTAACGGTGAGAAGGGTCTGTTGATCGACGCGTGGAAGGTGGAGTCGGAGGGCGGTAAGGTCACGGGTGTGCAGCACCTGGCGAGGCGGGTGTTGAAGGGTTGCTTCGCGCCGGAGCGTGTGACGGGCGACGTGTTGGTGTACGCTAGGGAGGTGAGCGGTAAGAGCGGGGAGTCGGTGGTGCAGGAGTGCGCCGCGGTGGATGTGGTGGAGTCGAACGGTGGGTGGGAGGTGCAGGTGACGCCGTTGCCGGGGAGTGAGTCCTCGGTGGATCTGAACGGTGACGGGAAGGCGGACTACGTGGTTCACGTTTGGTACCGGGGTGGGACGGTGGTGTTCGTCACGGCCACGGCGGACGACTCGAAGAGGTACGGGTGCTGGCACGAGGAGTTCTCGGGTGATGTGTCGGGCGTGGAGGTCGTGGGTCCGTTGGTGTTGGTGAAGCTGAAGGATGGGTCCGTGAAGGCGTTCTGGGTGGACGAGGAGAAGGGTCCGGAGCCGGTCACGGGTTACAGGGAGGTCAACGGTGAGTACGTGGTGTCGGTGGGCGGTGGTGTGTTCGAGTTGCAGGGTCAGGGCGTGGTTTCGGTGGTGAAGCCGCGGGTGTCGGGTCAGGACGTGTTCGTGTTCCCGGACGAGGTGACGGTGATCACGGATGAGAAGGGTGAGATCTTGGCGGCCGGGAAGCCGGAGTACGAGGGTGTGAAGGTTCAGGGGTTGGAGAACGGTGAGGCGTTGATCGTGAGCGGTTGGGCGGTGGTGTTGAAGAAGGTGGACGGTGCGTTGGACGTGGTCGGGAGGTTCCAGCTGCCGGGTAAGGTGTCGGCGGTTGACGTGGATCACGGGGTCGTGGTCTGCAGCGTGAACGGTGAGTACGTGCCGTTCCTGTTGACGGCGTCAGGTTGTGAGAAGGCGGCCGTCGAGTGCTCGGCGTTGAAGGCGTTCGTGTGGCCGGTGAGCGGTGGTGTGTTGATGGTGCAGCTGGGCGGTGGTGGTAGCATCGAGAAGGTGTTGACGGCGTCGGTGGAGGGTTCGCCGGTGAGGGTTCAGTCCGTGGGTACGAGGTGGGTCTTGATCACGAAGGATGAGAAGGGTTATCACGCGTACGAGTTGGCCGTCGTGAACGGTGAGCTCGGTGGTATCGTCGGTGTCGTGTGGAGCGGTGGTATGTCGGGTGAGACGGTGGAGATACTGAAGAACGGTGACTTGTTGGTGGTCGACGAGAAGGAGGGTGCCGTGAAGGGTATCGTGCAGTTGCCTTCGCCGGTGGCCGAGGTGTTGAGCGTGCAGGGTGACGTGGTGTTGTACAGGGCGCAGAACGGTAACCTGGTGTTGGCGGAGGTGGATCTGTCGAAGGGTGCGGTGGTGAGCGTGAAGGTGGAGGTGCAGAGTGAGGGTAAGGAGCTGGCGGTGTTCGAGAGCGGTGAGTTCGCGGCCGTCGACCTGAAGAGCGGTAAGATCCTGAGGACGGGCGTGTTGAAGGGTCTGAAGAGGATCGTGAAGGCGGGGACGGATTACGTCCTGTGCGAGTTGTCGTCCGGTGATTTCGTGGTGGTGACGGTGGACGGTGAGGTGAAGGGGCCGGCGTTGAGGGGTTCGTCGGTGGACGGGGCGCCGGTGTTGGTGTTCGACGTGGAGGGTAGCTCGTTGATCCTGGTGAACGGGGGCGCGTTGGTGACGGAGGTGGCGGGTAAGCCGTTGGAGTTGGAGGAGGGTGTGTTGGTGACGTCGGCGGGTGACGTGGCGTTGATCTCGTCGAAGGGTGTTCAGGTGTTCACGGGTGCGCCGAAGCCGGTGACGTGCGGTCCGAGCGGTAAGCCGACGGGTGTGTCGGTGGGTTCGAGCACGGTGGTGTCGTCGCGGCCGCCGGAGTGGTACCCGGCGCCGTCGGTGGTGAGGTCGGGTGACGTAGTGGCGGTGTGCTGGTTGGAGGGGTACAAGTCGAAGAACGGGTACGTGGTGCGTCCGGTGGTGGCCGTGGCCAAGGTGTCGGATAACGGTCTCTCGGACGTGACGGTTCTGAGGGGGCCGGAGATCCACTCGGGCGTGTGCGATTGGGCGGTGGCGCCGATCCAGCCGTTGGCGAAGGGTGAGGTGGATTGGATTTGGGTGATGCCGAGCGGTGACACGAGCGCGGAGGTTTACCTGGCGAGGTTGTCGGAGGGTAAGAACGGGTGGGAGTTGAGCCTGGAGCCGGTGCCGTTGTACGGTGCGGTGCCGGCGACGTTGGAGGGTGGCGATGGGTTCCCGGTGTGCGCGGCGGCTCCGATGGGCGGTGACAAGGTGTTGATCGTGTTCTACAGGAACGGTGAGGTGGTCGCTAGGATCCTGGAGTTCGTCGAGGACGGGAAGCTCGGTAAGAGGGTCTGGAAGTGGGTGCCGGCCGGTAACGGCCCGTGGGAGTTGACGTTGGTTAAGGGTGTGTCCTCGGACGTGATGTTGAGGGCCGTGGAAGTCGAGGTGGGTTCAGGGCCGGCGTGGGTCGTGTCGGTGTACGATCCGAAGGGTAAGGTGTCGGAGCTGGTGGTGCTGAGGCCGTCGGGTGACGTGGTGAAGGTGGACGGTACGGTGAAGACGGAGGGCTTGGCCGTCGTGTACCCGGGTAAGGTGCCGGTGCCGGTGGTGGTGTGTCAGGGAGGCGAGGTGAAGGGTTACGTCCTGGAGGTGAGCGTGGAGAAGACGAAGAACGGCGAGGTGGACAAGTGGTCGTTGTCGGGTGGTGCGACGCTGGCGAAGGGTCTGCCGTCGTCGTTCGTGGTGCCGGGCCTGACGAGCGGTGAGTACGGTTACGAGGTCGTGGTGGGCGGTGAGAAGCCGGAGGTGGTGGTGTTCGGTGTCCAGAACGGTGACGTGGTGAGGAAGTTCGAGTGCCCGGTGGGTGGTCACGCGTTGTACTCGGTGAGCGCGGTGGGGTTCGGTGGTTGGACGTTGGTGGTCGGTAGCACCGAGGGTGGCGTGGAGTTGGCGGCGGTGAGCGTGAAGCCGCCGGCCCAGCCGAAGCCGCAGCCGGCGCCGACGCACACGGGAGGTGGTAGTCACGGGCCGATAGTGTTGCCGTTCCCGCCGCTGATACGGAGGCGGCGCGGGGAGGCCCGGGCCTGAGGCTTTTCTTTCCTCCTCACCCTCGGGATCGTTACGAATTCCATAACGATTCCTCGGCGGGAAAGAATCACCTGCGTGTTACGACCACCCTGCCGGGGTACCTGGACTTGAGGCGCCTCGCCCTGGCCCACCTGTCCAGCCTCGGGCCCACGGGGTCCAGCGCCGAGAACAGACGGATCCAGGCCCTCCTAGTCCGGTGCACGTACCAGGCGGAGACCACGCCCACCGCGGCGCCGGCCAGCACGTCGTGGGGCCAGTGGACCCCTAGCGTCACCCTGGACACCCCGATCGCCACAGCCCACGCCCAAAACAGCGGCCACGGGCCCAGCCTCTCGAACGTGCACGAGGCCGCCAACGCGAAGGCCCTCGTCGCGTGACCGCTGGGAAAGGACCAGTACGGGTGATCCGCCGCTATCAACGGTTTTACGACGCCGACAACGAAGGGTCTCGGTTCGGACACCAGCGGCTTCAGCGCCAGCGTGATCGCACACGCCACGGCCAGCGCCCCGAGGATCACGTAGGCCTTGCGTCTATCCTTCAGGTACGCGTACACGAGGGTCAGGGCCGGCACCGCGTCCACGGTGTCGGAAACGTAGGCGGACCACGGGTACCACGCGCCGTGGAACCTCGTCAGGATCAACGCCTCGACACCGCTCGTGGCCGGTCACCCCCCGGCGTTCCCGGGCAAACTCCGTTATATCCGAAACGCGCGCAGGGTGGCCCCTCCGAGTTCCAGCGCGGCACGCACCACCCACGATCCGAGTTCCCGGAATCTCCCGGGGTGGAGGGAGACCCAGGCTTCCACGGCCGACCTACCGCACGTCACCGCCGTCCAGAACGTGAACAGCGTGGCCTCGCCCAGCACGGTGAGGGCGGACGTCACCGTCCACACCGCCGCCTCCGCGCCGAGCACGAGGGGCAGCGCCAGCAGTCCCAGCGGGCCGTACGTGTCGACCAGGTACGCGGCGATATCGGCCAGGTCGGGGATCTCGCCGTCCAACCCGGCCGCCTCCGCCAGGACCTCCGTCGATACCGCGAAGGACGCCAGCGTCGATACGGCGCCGGCCAGGGCCCTGCTCTCCCGCTTGCCCGTGAGGCCTTCCACGATCTCGGCGGCCAGCCAGGGGGCCTGCGAGGGTCCGGTCGCCTCGTAGAACGCCCTCGCCAGGGGGTACACGTCCTCCCCCGTCAGGTACCTGAGGAAGGTCGTCTGGAGGAACGAGACGTAAGCACCGTACACCAGACCGGCCGTGTACACGGAGGCGTATTCTTCCACGACGTCGGGTCTCAACCCCAGGAGCGATCCCGTCGCCACGGATAGACCGGCCCAACCGAGGACGTCGGCCTCCGAGGCCACGGATGCGGCCACCGGGTCCCCGCGTAGCGCCGCGCCCTGGAGCAGGGTTTCGAGCCCGAAGCCGATGGAGGCGATCTCGAGACCGCCCACGAGTCCCGCGATCCCGGGCTCGGGCCCCGTGGATCGGTGGACGTGGGGGTGCGGGGCGGCCGGGCCGGTGGGTACTATCGGGGGTTGGGGGACCGGAGGTAGCTGTTGGCCCGCGAGCAGGGTGATCAGCGCCACCGTCACTTCCACGTCGTGCACCCCCGGTCTCTTCCACCGCCGGGTCACCCGGTGACGTACTTACGTGTCACCGTGGTCGGTGTCGGTCCTCCTACGGTAGGGTGGGATGGGTACCACGGGGAGCCCGTGGGGGTTCGACGTCGTGCCGGTGCCTCCGCCCGTGGGTCGGGACGTGGTCTGATGCCGTTCGATCCGTTGCGGGGTTTGAGGTCCTTGGACTGCGGCCACCTCGGTGGGTAACGGGATGGTCGGGACGGCGGCGACGTGGTTCGTGGATATCAGGGAGGTTCCGGTTATGACGGGGCCCTTCTCCACGACGGTTCCCGTGTGCGTGTCTATCAGCTCGTACTCGGGTCCTTGAGGCGTTTCCACGACGACCGCAACCTTGCCGTCGTTCATCAGCACGCTCTCGACGGGTTCCCCGTCCAGCTTGACGGACACGCCAGTGGGGACCACCGCGTAGTAGTCCCCGTTCTTGCACACGAAGGCGACCTCGGAGGGTAACGCCAGCACGATCCTCTTGGCGCCGAGTTTGGAGGCGAGCGCGGAGAGCTCCCCTCCCTGTACCTCGCCCCGCCACACCAGCACGCACCCGGGCATGTTCAGTCCTCCTATCAACGGGTAGTTGACGACGACGTCGACGGTCCCGTCGGGGTTCGGTTGGGCGGTCAGGGTGGCGATCCACGTGCCCACGGTGGGTCCGGTCGTGTCGAGGGGTTTCACGAAGATCCTCTCGGGGACCACCGCGAGGGTCCCGTCCCCGGTGAGGGCCGCGTAGGCGTCCAGGGACCCTCCCACGGCGTACAGGGTGGCGGTCTCCATCAGGCCGTCCACGAACACCCTGGCCTCGCCCAGCTCGGTGATCTTGATGTTCGGGTTGTCGAAGTCGACGATCTCCCCGCCGTGGAACGACGGGTCGGTGAGTTCGAGGTTCAGGACCTGGAGTTCGACCTTCTTCCAGGTGAGGCCCGAGGGTGGGGTCCCCTCGTAGGGTCCGAGCCAGGCCTCGCCGGTGGCCGTGTTGTAGGTGAGGAGGAGCGTCTTGTCGTCGATCGATACGAGGTACTTGTCCACCCCGTTGACCTCGCCCAGGTAGGCGACGTCCGCCCACGATCCGGTGTCGAGGTCGTAAACCGCGGCTTCGGTCCCCGAGCTCGAGCCGAGGACGAGTCCGATGAGGTCGTTCCACTCGGTGACGGCCTTCAGGGTGGTCCCGTCCGGGAGTTGGGCCGTGAGTACCGGGACGCCGTCCGGGATCACGAGGACCTTGCCGTCCCACACCACCGTCGGGGGCGAGGGGAACGCGCCGTCGATCTCGGTCGGGACGGCGGTCTTCCTCAGCTCGTCCAGGAGGAGGGCCAGGGGGCCGTTGGAGGTTTCGAGGAGGATCAGGGCCTCGTCCGGTCCGACGGGTACCGCGGGGGGTACGCCCGGGAACAGGGGACCGGTGATCTCGGAGCCCGCGTCGTAGGTGACCCGTTCGAGGCCCTTCTGGGTCACGTAGGTGAGCGTGACGTGGTCTCCCTCCCAGGTCACGGAGGCGACGGTGAACGCGATGTTCTCACCTTCTTTCTCGAAGAACCCGGTCACCTCCTTCCCGTCGATCACGGCTTCGACGGTGCCGTCCGCGTTCACGGCGGCCACGGTCGGTACGGGGTAGGTCGCGTCGCCGTAGGTCACGAAGTCCGCGTAGGTCACGGTGCCCGTGGAGGAGAGGTCGCCGGTGCCTTGGAACGCGAGGCCGTGGTAGAGGGTGCCTTCCTTCAGGGAGCCGGAGTCCAGTACCTTGACGCCGACGCCGGGGCCGAGGGGGTAGAAGGACACGTCGGTCGCGGATGCGCCCGCGATCGCCGTCATCAGCGCGAGCACCGTCGGTACCGCGCGGATCAAGGCGCGGTGTCCCCTCCTGGTGAACGTTAACCGGAGGTAGATAACGGTCCCGGTCGTACCGGGGCGGAACCGGGAGAAACGGTGGAGGAGGGGAAGATCGATCGCGCCGGCGTACCGGGATGGGGACCGGTACCGCGGGGAGACCGTGGGATCCGTGGGGCTTCCGGCGTTCCGGTGCCCTCGGGCCTCCCGACCGTTTCGATCGGACGACGGCAACGGCCACGTGCATCGCGATCGGGGTGTTCGGTACGGCCACGATCCCGTCGGGTGTGATGAGGCACTCCCCTCCCTCGACCACCGGTTCTCTCTCGATCATCCTACCCGAGTTCAGATCGATGACGTCCATGATCCATCCCTTCGGGGAAATCACCACGACAGCCACCTTGCCGTTCCCCAGGTACACGACGTCCTTCGGCTCGCCGTCGAGCCTGATCAACTTCTTCCTCCACGTCACCGCGTACCAGGCCTTCTTCTCCCACGTGAATTCCACGGGGACGGGGAACGCCAGCATGGGGGTCTTGGCGTGGAGGACGGCCTCCAACGCGTCGGTGGGACCGGAGCCCGGTAGCGGGATGTCCCCTATCACCAGGCACCCGTCCATCCTCAACGTGCCCAGGAACGGGTAGCGTATTTCCACGCTCGCGGCCCCGTCCTCGGCCTTGAGGGTCACCGTAGCGATCCTCTCCCCACGTATCTCCGGGACACCCTCCCTGAAGCCTATCAGGAAGAACCTGCTCGGTACCACGAGTAGGTGTCCGCTCACGACCACCGCGTACAGATCGATCCCGGGTGCCGTAACCCTGTACAGCGTCCCCCCGGTCAGCCCGTAACCGGCGTCCGCCTCCACCTTCCCTAACTTCTCGAGGTGGAACCTCGGGTGCATGAAGTCGGTGACCACACCGCCGTGGAACGACGGGTCGGCCAGGACGGGGTGGAGAACCTTCAGCTTCACGGGTTTACCCACCAGGGTACCGTTCGGGAACGTCATGCTCAGGGTCGCCTCGCCCGGCGGGTTGTACTTCAGGAGGTAAGTACCGCCCACGCCCCAGATCAGGAACTCGTAGGCACCGTTCTTCTCGCCCAGCGATTTCACCGCGCCCCAGGAACCCATCGATAGGTTGTACGCCACCGCCTTGAACTCCTTTCCATCCCACAGAACCAGCGCCACCACGTCTTCCGATTCAGCCACCGCCCTCACCGACCATCCCTCCGGCAACTCGAACGCCACCACGGGCACGGGTGCCGTCGGGAACGTGTAGTACCGCGTACACAGAACGAACACCTCGCCGTCGAACACGACCACTGGGTACTCGAAGCTCCTAGTCCATCCCTTGAAGACAAGGCCCTTGACCACGGTCACCCTGCCGTCCCTCTCGTCCAACACCGCCACGAGATCTCCATGAGGTCCACCGAAGAACGCCGCCACTTCGTCGCGACCCACGGGCACTGGGCGCAGTTCCAGGTCGTAGCCCGCGGGCAGCTCGAAAACGGCCTTCTCAACGCCTTCCCGCGTCAGATAGAGGAACTCCCACTCGCCCGGCTTCACCCGCTTCACGACCGCCGCGTCCAACTCGACCCCGAAGTACCCACCCGTCTCGTAGAAGAACCCGGTCACCTCCCTCCCATCGACCTTGAACTCCACGGTACCGTCGGCGTTCACGGCCGTCACCGTGGGCACCAGCCGGGTCACGTTCCCGACGGTCAGCACACAGGAGGCTATCGCCTGACCCTTCCAAACCAAGTACCCGTACTCCAGCGCACCGTCCTCGACGGCCCCCTTCTTCTCGAGGACCTTCACGTGCACCGGAGGGCCCAACGGGTAGAACCTAGGGACGCTCATCTGATCGCTCTCTTGAGCAGCCGCGCCCACGACCAAGACCAAGAACACGACGAGGGGGAGCGCTGCCTCTCGCAACGCCCCTCCCAGTCCGGTCACGTTCGAGATTGATAACAGTTATCCCTACGGAACGCATGACGGGATCAACTAACGTCACTACTCCACCAAGAGGTTCCCGAGCAC
>Ga0256834_1002804_pt1 | contig 10743 bp, 8 predicted proteins | sample 4281140metaG_FD_190536 | JGI IMG/M metagenome (GOLD analysis project Ga0256834, IMG submission 190536) | Hydrothermal vent microbial communities from East Pacific Rise, Pacific Ocean - 4281-140 | ecosystem: Environmental > Aquatic > Marine > Hydrothermal vents | place: Pacific Ocean: East Pacific... | reverse complement strand
CATCGTAACAGTAAATAGTTTGTTTTTTATTACGCACCCTAAACAAAGGAGTATCTAAAATAAATACATAACCATGCTTTACCAGGTCAGGAAAAAATTGTAAAAAGAATGTGAGAAGAAGCAACCGAATATGCATGCCATCCACATCGGCATCGGTGGCTACCACAATTTTGCGGTAACGTAAGCCTTCTATTCCATCTTCTATATTAAGGGCATGCTGCAGCAAATTAAACTCCTCATTTTCGTACACTACTTTTTTAGTAAGTCCATAGCTGTTTAGGGGCTTACCTCTTAAGCTAAAAACGGCTTGAGTTTGCACATTTCTCGATTTGGTAATGGATCCACTTGCTGAATCTCCCTCTGTTATGAAAATCATAGATTCTTCACGTAAATCACCTTTTTTATCATTTAGGTGAATGCGGCAATCTCTCAGCTTTTTATTATGAAGATTTGCTTTTTTAGCCCGATCGTTTGCCAGTTTTTTAATTCCGGCTATTTCCTTTCGCTCTCGCTCCGATTGTAGAATTCTCTTTTGAAGAGCTTCTGCAACTTCGGAATTTTTATGGAGGTAATTATCTAATTCTACCTTAATAAAATCATTTATAAACGTACGCATGGTTGGCCCGCCTGGCCCCACATTTTGCGATCCGAGTTTGGTTTTTGTTTGAGATTCAAACACAGGCTCTTGCACTCTAACCGCTACAGAAGCAATTATACTCCCGCGTATATCAGCAGCATCGTAATCCTTTTTAAAGAAATCCCGTACTGTTTTTACAACCGCTTCTCTAAAAGCAGCCAAATGTGTTCCTCCCTGAGTGGTATATTGTCCGTTTACAAATGAATAATATTCTTCACCATATTGATTAGAGTGGGTTATGGCCACCTCAATATCTTCACCTTTAAGATGAATTATTGGATAACGTAAGCTTTCTTGTTGCACTTTTCGTGAAAGCAAATCGTATAAACCATTCTCTGCAAAGTATTTTTGACCATTAAGGTTTATGGTTAACCCCGAATTAAGGAATACATAATTCCAAATAAGGTCTTCTAAATAACCTGGAATATAATGGTAGTTTTTAAAAACAGATTCGTCTGGTTCAAAAACAATTAAGGTTCCATTTCTTCCACTGCTAGAAGTTACTTTGGCATCCTTAATAATTTCCCCCTTGGTAAATTCGGCAAGCTTAGTTTCTCCATTTCTATACGACTGTACTTTAAAATAATTAGAAAGCGCATTTACTGCTTTGGTACCTACCCCATTGAGCCCAACCGATTTTTGAAAGGCTCCAGAATCGTACTTACCTCCCGTATTAATTTTAGAAACACAATCAACCACTTTGCCAAGCGGTATGCCACGTCCGTAATCACGTATTTCAACTCTTTGCTCCGATATTTTTACTTCAATTGTTTTACCAAAGCCCATCATGTGCTCATCGATACAGTTATCTATCACTTCTTTTACAAGTACATAAATACCATCGTCTTGAGCAGAGCCATCCCCAAGTTTGCCAATGTACATACCGGGGCGCAGCCTAATATGTTCTTTCCAATCTAACGATTTTATACTTCCTTCATCGTAATTACTAACTTCTGCCATCGATATTATCTGGAATTTGAATTAAGGTTATTTACTTGGATGTAATAAACTAATCTCCACTTTTCTGACTCTTCTTTGTTCATAAAAGTTTATTATAGCCACTAATTAAGCGCTTTTTGTTAATATCCGCAACTATAACAAATACTACAATTTGCAGTAAAATAGGGTTAACTAGCTAGCAATCTGCTAATTGATAGCCTTAGAAAAAAGATTACTTTAAACCCTTTTTTTTAACTTTGTCAAAGAAGCGATAAAGGCAACTACCCAAGCGATAAATAATCCGATGCTTAAATAGATAAACGGAGCAAAAGAATCATAGTCGAAATTTTCTTGCCCATTAAGAATTGCTAAAAAAGTTAACGCAACAGCAAAGAAAATATTAATAATAATGGATAATGAAAAAGTAAACTTCCCTCCTGTTTTAGCTCGTTCTGAAACTGATTTGCCCAACATATTGCCCAATACGTAAAACAGAAGATTAGTAATAACTAGAATAGCTAGAGTTCCATAAAAAAAATAGTTTCTCCCAATGTACTGCGTTGGGTTTCCACTATTATCGAGTAGAACAAGCACTTGTTCTGGCAAACCTGCATAGGCTATAAAAAATACGAACACCAATACTATGATTGATATAATTCGAAGGGCATTTGTTATTCTTAACGTCATTTAATTAAAAAATTAGAGTGCAAGTTTACCCAAAAATTAGCTCAACAATATTTATTTGAATAGAATTAAATACATTTGAGAAAACGGATAAAGAAATGGATGTTAACCCAATCGTATTATCGATACCCATATTTGCAATACTTATTATTATTGAAGTAATTATTCAGTGGCTAAGCAATCGAAAATTATATCGGCTAAATGATGCAGTTACAAATATAAATTGCGGTATCACTCAACAAGTATCAGGTCTTTTCCTAAAACTATTCGCTTTAGGCATCTATCAATTTATTTTTGAAAATTATGCTATCTGGCAAATTCCAACCAACTGGTACACTTTAGTATTTCTATTTATCGCCACCGACTTTGCCTATTATTGGGCACACCGAATGAGCCATGAAATTAATTTATTTTGGAGCGGCCATGTGGTTCATCACCAAAGTGAAGACTATAATTTGTCAGTAGCTCTAAGACAAAGCTCTTTTCAAGTAATCTGGACTTCTATTTTCTACTTTCCACTAGCAATCATTGGGTTTAATACCATTGATTTTGCTTTAATGGCGGCACTTACCACACTTTACCAGTTTTGGATACATACAGAACTTATCGGTAAACTAGGCATTATCGAGTATATTTTTGTAACACCTTCGCACCATCGAGTGCACCATGGTCGTGATCCAAAATATATTGATAAAAACCATGGTGGAGCTTTTATTATATGGGATAAGCTTTTTGGCACTTATCAAGAAGAGGAAGAAAAGCCTACCTATGGTGTTACTACTCCTATTAATAGCTGGAATCCTGTTTGGGCCAATTTTGTAAATTTTGATGTAATGGGAAAGGAGTTGAAGCAAATTCCAGGCTTTATTAATAAACTGAAGTATGTGTTTTATAAACCTGGCTGGCTACCAAAGGAAATGGGAGGGTACAGACCGGCTCCTCCTGTTGACAAAATAAATTATGCCAAATACACCACCGCAGTTAGTCAAAAACTAAATGCCTATATTCTCTTTCAATTTTTTGCCATTTTGGGGTTTACCACTTGGTTCTTGTTTAACCAAGCACAGCTTGAAATGGGGCCTAAAATTGTTTCTGCTCTCTTAATTATGATAACAGCAGTTACTAACGGAGGTCTATTTGAAATGAAACCGTGGACGCAATGGGTAGAAAAACTTCGATTAATGGTTGTATTAGCCATAGGTGCTGCCTTAGGATTTTTTGAAATGGCCGAAATGTGGGTATTAATTATTGTAGCCAACTATTATATTATATCTAAAATTTGGCTAACTATTGGGTTAAAGAAACAAACGAATGACTAAGTATATCTCATTTTTTATAATCCTAACTCTATCCTCTTGTAGCTCATCTTTAACTATTGATGGCTTTGATAAAGAAACTTGGACTAATGATAAAGACGGTTGTTTAGGTAATCGCAAAAAACTAATCGCCCTTGTGATGAACCATAAAGAAACGCTTTTGGGTAAAGACCAAGACCAGATTAAAAGTTTGCTTGGTCGGCCAGATATGCATGAGATCTACCGTAGAGCCCAACGCTTTTATATATACTCTCTTGATCCTGGGTCTAGTTGTGCAAACTATGTTGCAGATAAAACAGCGGCTAACCTAACCTTGCGTTTTAATGCACTAGGCAGAGTGCATGAGGTAATTTATTATGAGTAATGTGTTCGTTAGGTGAGCCATCACTATTGATTAAAACAAAAAAGAACATACACATGATTACACATATCGTATTTTTAAATATAAAGCCTGAGTTAAACAAATTAGAAATTCTAGCAGAATTGAAATCTAGACTACTAGCTTTAAATAGTAGTATTCCAACACTCAATCATTTAGAGTTTGGAGCCGATTTCAATAAATCTCCTTTGGCTTTTGATGCCGCCCTCTACTCTACCTTTAACACCAAAGCTGATTTGGAGGGCTATCAAGTTCACCCCGAACATGAAAAAGTAAAGGCTTACATTGACAAAGTTTGCTCGCAAAGAGCCGTGGTTGATTACGGAGAATAATATTTTAATCTTAACATCATTAGACTCCCTAATAAAATATTAAATTTATTGCCGCAAGTTTTACAAAATTATCTATGGGGTTATTAGCACTTCTACTCCTCTAAAATAAGTAATTTGCAGAATGGCAAAAACCACTTCAAAAACGCATTTTATTCACGTATAAGCACTTCTAAGAGAAAATACTGAGCTAAAATATGTGCTTCTTATGAGCTTTTAAGAAACCTATTGCCCTCACCTTTGCAGTAGATAATAAGAAAAATAAAATCATCTATAAAAAAGTATTAGTAGCAATTTTCTTCGCTTCAGTGAATGTGTTTGTCTTTAGGAACAATGTGTTCGCATTAGGAACACCTATGTTCTTCTCCAATACCTGACGACCCATATCTCTCCAAATTTCAATAAACTCTTTCTCATAATCATAAAAATCGTCAAGCTTATTCAAGGCTTGTAGGCTATCATAACGATCACTTGCAATATGTAAAAACCCTTCCTTTGTCATAGCTTTATGTTTTTTTATAAAGTTAAACAATTGCGACAATTTGAAATGCACCCTAATATAAGCTACCTTATGAGCCAAGCTAAAAAAATAGATTTTACTTCAAAACTACATGGCATTATTCTTATCCTTTTCTTGTAATATCTATATAATCTAAAAGTAGTAAAAGGGGATTATCAAGTGGTTTAGATCCTGCTTCTTTTTTGAGTTTTTCTGTTAACTTACTAGCTGTATTTTCTCCTGCTTCCATCTCCTTTACCCAAAGAATATACTTGTTTTCAGGGTCTTTTTTTAACGCATTGGTTATCAATTTTTCAGCTTCTTTCTTTTTGGCATTTTCTTTTAAGGCAAGTGCCTGCAAGTAAAGCATTGGGTTTTCTATCTGGCCATCCTTTACGCTGTAGGCAATTATTTTGTTTCGGTATTCATCGGCTTTTGCTGTATTGCCCATTTTTTTATAACAGTAAGACATAATAGTGTTTTCAAGTCGTTCATCTGCATTAAATGGTTTTCCTGTACCTAAGCTCCTTGGCCAAAGTATGGCTTTTTCAGCATAAGAAATAGCGGTTTTATAATCAGCCTTTTTTAATGCATCGTATGCCAGCCTTATTGCCGTTTCGTGGTAAATTTGCCTTCCTTCAACAGCTCCTTCAAAAGGTATTACGTTAAATTTTTCTAAAAAGGCCATTCCTTTTTTATATTTTCCATCTTTAAGCAAGGCATCTGCATACCTCATGCCTAGCATAGAACGATCGCTGTTTTTAGCAAAACTACTTTTGGCGTATTTTGCGGCTAAGGCGTATTCTTTATCTTTCATATATTGGTCTGCCAGGGTCAGGTTTACACGCCAATTGTTAGGAGCAAGCATTTTTGCCCTGGCCAGAGCGGCTTTTACCACAACTTCATCCTCCGAAAATAATTTTGCCTTGGCCAGGTAAAAGGGGGCAAAATCGGGTGCTTCTCCACATTGATTTATCAGCTCCTTTGCCTGCTCATATAAATCCTTTTTCCAAAGTATTAAAGAAGCATAATAATTAAGTTTCCAGTGATTATTGGTTTTTAGTAATTCAGCCAATGCCTCATACGTTTCTGTTCGGTATGGAAAAACCAGCTCAGGAGAAGCGGCTAATCCTTGATTAAGCCAATCAGACCTGTTTTCTACATCGAGGTAGGCTAATTGTAACAACACTATGGCTTGCTTCGGCCCGGCTTTTAACACAGCAATACTTTCGTTTAAGCGCCCAAACCCTTTGTATTTTAAGGCTAACTGCAAATACGACTCTGCGGGCAGTTCATTGGTAATTAAAGTTGCCAGGCTCTCTTGTGGATTCTTCCCACTTATTATTTGCTCATTTGTAACAAAAGCACTGGTGTTATCAAGGGCATAAAGCGTGGCCAACACATTGTTTGCTTTACCTTGTTCGCCTTTTAAGCGGTAAGCTACTGCTTTTATTTCAAGTGCTGCCACGTTGTACTTATTAAAAGCCAGTGCCTTGTTCGAAAATTCAATGGCTCTATTATACCTACCCTCTTGCAGGTGCATCTTTGCAAGCTCTGTATAGCCGGCAGTGCGGTATGTTGTTGATTTTGCTGCTATAGAAAACCCACTTTTAGCATTGGCTGATTTGCCTAATTTATTATTAATAATACCAAACAGGTAATTTGCCTCAGCATCATACGTATTTATTGCCAATGACTTCAGGGTGTACTGCAATGCCTGGCTATACTGCATTCTACGGTAAAAACTAAAGGCCAACCTGTTTAAGGCGGGAGCATAAGCCGGGTTAATCTCCAGGCTTTTAAGGTAAAGGTTGTGGGCTTTCCTGTTTGCCTGGCCTCCATCTATAAAGGATTGCAGCTTTTCAAGCTCCAGCCCTTTTGTAAACAATCCTTCGGCCGAATCCCAATCAAAATCCTTATTGGGCTCCAATGGCCTGTCAACAATTACATCTTCTTTTTTTGTTGAATAAAACAGTAAATCCTTGCCAAGTTCAACTGTAAAATCCTTATTTTCATCTAATTCAAATTCTACAGTGGCCAGTTCCAATGGGCTAAGCTTTACAGGTTTTGTCAACACTTTTTTGCCTTCGGATTTTACAATTAAGCTGGCATTAATAGGAGACAGCGCACTTAACCTTATTTCTACTTTTGAGCCTTTTCTGGTAACATTTAGCACCCCATATTTAGTAGCTGCAACCATTCCTTTAGTTTCTTTTAACGGAAACCAAAGCTCGGTAGATAAATCGCTATCGTAAGGTATAAACTCCCTGTGTTTAAATGGGGTTAAACTACTCTGTACCATTGCTTGGTTAAAAAGATTTCCCGTTTGAAATTCAATGTATTGCCCTTTGGTATCTGTTAATAAATCTTCCCAAATCATTCCTTCGTCTGCTAATCCCCAAATCCATAGTTTTTTACCGGGCATTTCGTCATAATTACGAATGTTACCAAAACCAAAATCATCTTTATGGTAATACCCTCCCATAAAATTAGCATAACCATTAAGCACATGGTACGATTTATAACTGCCAAAATCATTGGCATCATAAAACGATATTTTTTTTTCATTTTCTACAGGCCAGTCGCCTACTTCGCCAGCATGGCCAATGTAGTGGTCGCCAGGGTAAATAAATTCCAGGTTTCCATCTGCTTTTGCAGCCGCATTTGAATAATGATACGAGGAGACCGGCAAGTTTCCGGTATTAAACCACGAAGCCCTGGTTTCTATATATGCTTTATCTTTTTGAAGGTTAATCTCTACGTTCCATTTTGTGCTTGTATGCAAATCAATAGCGCCAATAACACAGGAAACACTTCCATCCGAATTTTCCTTTATAACATAATCCTGTGGTGTTGCACAAGTAGATACATGGCTCATTATACCAAAATTAAACTCAAGGCCTCCGGATGTCCAAGCCCCCCTGTGTGCTACATCTCTAAACTTAACTACATCGTTATAGTACAAAAATTCTTTTCCGGTAGATTTTTCTATGGCTCCCCAAATTTTTCCTCCTACATCCGTATTAACATACACTTTAATGTAGTCGTTTTCAAGTATTACCATATTCCACTCTTGCTGTGTGCTGGTATTCGTATATCCGTCAAATTTAAAATAGGGGTAATTTTTTTCCATGTCCGGAACAGGATTAGGGTCAGAAAACATATACGTTTTCATTACCATTTTTTCTTCGATTATGGTAGCTCTTTGGGCATTTGCTAACTGAAAAAAGAACACACCCAACAGAGTAAAAATTATTGTTTTTTTCATCTGCTTTTTTGTTTTAAAAATAAGCAATTATAACCATATATTTATTTTATAGTTAAATAAATATATGGTTATCTTTTATTTACTTTCGTTTGATGTATTATTTTAAAAGAATACTTATTTTTTGGCTAAAAAACCATCCACCTCAATCCAATCTATTCTTGAACAGGCTTCGGATTCACCACCTCTCATAAGATCCGTCCAGCCAATTTCTTCTACTTTACTCAAATCCGGATTTATAATCCACTTCTTTTCTACCATAGACTCAATGTCCAAGGTCATCCATTTGATATCCTGAATATTAAATTCTTTAATTCTCCAATCTTTAGAAGAAGAATCGAACATATCGCTAATCAGCCAAGTTCCATCAGCCAATTTAATAATTAGGTGAAGCTGTCGAAACCCGGACTGTTTTGACCTCCACCTTATTTTTGCCTGGCCAGAAAGGTTTACAAACTTTGATTTATGTTTTAGTGTAACAGCCCAGTTGTCTTGGCACAAACCCGACCAAATGTAATAGGGATCATCGTAAGGTGTATCGTGGTGACTTTTTTTGATTAGGTTGGCTCCTTTTCCATACAATGAGATTAAAAGGTTTGTATTGGCAATATGATTCTGTGTAACAGGAATTTCTTCTGGAATTTCTTTAAAGTCTTCACGAAAAAACAGCTTAGGGCGTTCCTGAGCATTCATAAAAATAGGCGGGATTACAAAGGCAATTGTCAGCAGTTGCTTGTTCAAGGTGTATTCCAACATTTTGGAGATAGCAATTATATGTTTCATCTGTTTATTTTTATTAATTTTTTATACATAGATTGACTAAGTCCGACCTTTGAATTGTTCCCAATCATACCCACAGCCTGATAGTCTGTTTTTTTGTAGATAAAGCAATTAGTAAACTAATTGCCAAACTAAAATAACAAATTAAAAGTTGTATTATTACTATTGAAACCTTTTATAAGTAATAATCTTTTTTATTGCCATGAAACCCTATTTACTAAACGAAACAAACTGGAAAGCTGTTAAAAACCAAGAGTTTGAGCTGGCAGTACTTCCGTGGGGAGCTACCGAAGCGCATAATTATCATTTACCTTACGGAACAGACAATATAGAATCGGATTATATTGCAGCAGAAGCGGCTAGGCTGGCCTGGGAAAAGGGTGCAAAGGTAATTGTATTGCCTACTATACCTTTTGGGGTAAACACTGGCCAAACTGACATAAAGCTTAATATAAACATGAACCCCAGCACACAAATGGCTGTGCTAAATGATGTGATACAGGTATTAGACCGGCAGGGGATTCGTAAGTTTTTGATAGTAAACAGCCATGGCGGAAATGATTTTAAAACTATGCTTCGCGAACTTGGATTAAAATACCCCAATATGTTTTTAAGCAGTTCCAATTGGTTTAAGTCGTTGGATAAAACACAGTACTTTACTAACGAAGGAGACCATGCTGATGAAATGGAAACAAGTTTATTGCTGCATTTTTGCCCCGAATTGGTACGTCCTTTAACAGAAGCAGGCAATGGGAATAGTAAGAAAATAAAAATTGAGGGTATTGCTGAAGGTTGGGCCTGGGCAGAAAGGAAGTGGTCGCAGGTAACTGAAGATACAGGAGTAGGCAACCCAACACTTGGCACAAAGGAAAAAGGAAAGGTATATTTTACAGATATTACTAAAAAAATGAGTCTTTTATTTGTACAAATCTGCCAATCGGACATAGGTAACCTGTATGAGTGATTGTGGTATCTAATAACCTGAGTTAGTTATCTGGTAATTTAAAGGCATAGTAGTAATCTCCCGATTGGGTACCCTGAAATCCTCCTCCACCTGCTGCAATTACCACATACTGTATGTCATCTATGGCATAGGTAGCTGGTGTTGCATACCCACCAACAGGCAATTGAAATTCCCACAAAACTTCGCCTGTATCCTTATCAAATGCCCTAAACTTTTCATCACGTGAGGCTCCAATAAACACTAACCCACCTGCCGTTACTATACCACCACCATATAGTTGTGTACCTGTTTGGGGTATCCCTTTTTTTGTTAATTCATTATATTCGCCCAAGGGCACTTTCCATTTAATTTCTCCGGTATTCAGGTTTACTGCACACAGGTTTCCCCAAGGTGGTTTTATACCAGGATACCCAAACTGGTCGCGCAATTGTTTATAGGCTTTTAACTTATAGCTTTTTACTGTATCATAACTTGCTAAACTGGATGCTCCCTGAGTTTCTTCGAGGGGCAATAATTCAAGTGTTTGCCGATCGCTTAATTCAAAAAGATAGGCTAAGACCGCCCGTCTGTTTGCTTCGGGTAATTTCTGAAACGAAGGCATCATCCCTTTTCCTGTTTTCAATTGCATTTTTGCATAAGTAAGCGAAACACAATCTTTTACGTGGATAAGAGCTGGAAAAGTTACATTCCCTTTTCGGTCTTCTCCATGGCAAGGTGCACAGTTCTTTACATATACTCGTTTGCCAAAAGCTGCCTGATTTTCAAATTCACGAATATTTTCGTGTTCAGGTATGTCCTCTATTAATTGAACCATGTGGGGCATGTCATTTACACCAATGTACATCATACCTGTTTCGGGATCAAAAGCAGCACCACCCCACTCGCCTCCTCCCCTAAAACCAGGCAACTGGATTGTACCCTTTATGGTTGGCGGTGTATATATGCCACCTA
>Ga0256834_1002803_pt1 | contig 10745 bp, 8 predicted proteins | sample 4281140metaG_FD_190536 | JGI IMG/M metagenome (GOLD analysis project Ga0256834, IMG submission 190536) | Hydrothermal vent microbial communities from East Pacific Rise, Pacific Ocean - 4281-140 | ecosystem: Environmental > Aquatic > Marine > Hydrothermal vents | place: Pacific Ocean: East Pacific... | reverse complement strand
CTCAAAATGTTCTAGTATGTAATCCGGTACTAATAAACTTAGTAATTCTTTACTCATATCACAAAGATACAAATAACGCATCAAAATGAGAATTAGCCATATGCAATGTCCTTTCCCTGCTTCACAAAGGTAGCAAAAATCAAAAAATTTCGCATATATTTATTTCTCTTTTTGTGGAATTTTTTGATTTTTGCGGGCGGATAGGTAATCATCTTTGAATTAAGCACTTATCCGCCATTGCGTATATACATTGTTCTCTGCTGGCTTTCTTTCTTCATATAGTTTTTCTTTCTTTTTATGTTTCGTTTTTCCTGTGCGTTGGTTTGGCAAGCTCTTTGCAAAAATTGGCTTGTGCGGATGGCTTTGAGCGTTTTTGCAATGTGCTTGACAAATGCGGTGGCTATGTTGCTATTTCTCTTTTTTCCGTTTTCTTTCTTCCATATTGATAAATTACAAGTATCAATGCTATTCCGTAAAATATTTGTCTCATATTGGCTGCGATGCTCGATGGCATTCCGATAAATCTAAATATTTCGGGCAAGAGAATAAGAAATACCGTTGCCAAAAATATTTTGGTTAAATTTCTCATTCCGCCGATGATTACGATACTTAAAATAAATATACTTTCATCTATGGTAAAACTTGTCGGATCGATGTAGCTGATGTAATGAGCATATAAAACACCGGCAACCGATGCCAACATTCCGCTTATCACGAAAGAAACGATTTTGGCTTGATAAACATCTTTTCCAAGACTTTTGGTAAATATTTCATCTTCGCTTAATGCTTTTAGTTGTCTGCCAAATGGCGATGAAACTAAATTATGAATGATAAACCAAATAAAACCGGCAATGAGCATTGCAAAAATTAAAAATGAGATTTTGCTATCTAATGAAAAGCCAAATAAACTTATTGAAGGTATTCCGGGAATACCCAAAGGTCCGCGGGTTACTTCCTGCCAATTATTTAATATGGAAAAAATAACCACTTGAATACCCAAAGTGATGATAATGTAATAATCATCTACGGTTTTAAGCGCTATTTTTGAAACGATATAAGCAATAATTCCCGATAAAAGCATTGCCAAAGGCAAAGTAACAATAACAGGCAAACCGTAATTAACCGAAAGCAAAGCCGAAGTATAAGCACCACTACCATAAAATCCTGCGTGAGCCAACGAAAGTTGTCCGCTGTAACCTGCTACAATACTCAACGATTGCGAAAGTATTGTGTAGATTGCGATTAATATGGCAAGATGTAAGATATAATCCATTAAATTTCTGCTTTTTTAAGTTTCTGTCCGCTAAAACCGTAAGGTTTAAAGTATAAAAATATAATTAAAATGATAAATGCCGTAGCATTCATCCATTTGCTATCCAAATAATACGCCGAAAGATGTTGAGCCGTAGCAAGCAACAAAGCACCCATAAACAAGTAACGCATTTTACCCATACCGCCGATTATCATTGCAATAACCGCATACAGCAACCAATTAAAACCCATTGTAGGTGTCATATCCGTATCTGCGGCAATAAGAATACCGGCAACAGCCGCCAAACCCGAACCCAAAGCAAAGCTAACCAAAATGGCTTTTTCTTTGGATATTCCCAAGATATTTGCCATTTCCGGATTGGACGAAACCGCTTTGATTTGTTTTCCTGCTTTTGTTTTCTCTATAAACAACCAACTTAAAAACAGCAAAACGATACTAACAACAATAGTAATAATTTGCACATCGGTAATATAAGCTCCCAAAAATTTATGTCCTTCTTTTATTTCCCAAGTTCTAAAACTTTTGGTATCATCTCCAAAATACATTGAAATGAGATTTTGCAATACAATATAAACTCCCAACGAAGCTATTAGCATTTGCCACGGTGGGATTTGTTTTTTTTGTAAGGGTTTATAGATAAACCTATAAATAAAAGTCCCTATTGCAATAGAAAACAATACGGATAATATTATTGAAGTATAAAGATTTTGATTATAAAGAATAGAAAATAAATACGTCAAATAAGCTGCAATACTAATCATTATAGCATGAGAAAAATGAATTATCTTTGTTGTTCTGTATATTAAAATAAAAGAAAAACCTAAAAATGAAAACAGGGATAATGTGTATAAAATATCCGTAAACATATAGCATAAATTAATGTTACTAACATTCTGTTAATGATGGAAAATTATCATCATCTTCATCAGAAATCGGGTATGAGCTATTATTACTTTTTTCTTGATATATTTTTGCGTAATCTACAATTTCGGATTGTAAAGGACTATATATAATAAGTGGCAATAACCAGCTCACAGAAAATGCAATTAATACTAATGACATGTATGCCATAAAATATATGATATAATTTTTAACAATATCATTATCATTTAGTGGCCAGAATATCCATAATAATACAAGTGTAGTTATAATCAAGTTTGTAAGTATTACTCTTTTCCACCAAGTTACAGTTTTTTTAAAGTCACACCAAAAATATTTAATTATTGTGTTATCTCCTTTTTCAAATTCCTTAATTTTTCTTTTACTATAAAAATAAGCATAACGCCAATGACAAAATAGCGCTATTGAGATTAATAATAAAAAAATACAATTTTCTCTAAATTTTCCAATATCACTAGTATAAACAATGAAGTTTTTAGAAAAAATTAATATAGCATAAATTGAAGCAAATAAAACTTGCATCATACTTTGAGTTAATAGTAGGTCATTTGTATTGATAAATGAAATAACTCTTTTCCAAACAGTTTGGTTTTTTTCCCATTTGGGTTCCTTTAAGTTTTTAAGTAAATCCTTGTTGTAAGAATAAACTAATGCTGGTAAAAAAGTGGCAATGGTAATACTTAATCCCAAAATGCCAAAAATTATAGTAGGGATATTATTATGGAAGTCAGTCATTATCTATAATTTTAAAAAGGTTACTAAATCTATTAATTCTTCTTTATGTTCTATGTCAGAGATATTTTCAAGTTCTCTGATGGCATTATCACAAATACTATTCAACGTCTCAATGGATTTTTTTATTGAATTGGTTTTATAAAGAATATCTATAATTTTGTTCATATCTTTGGCTGGAATGTCTCCTTCTTTTGATAAATTTTCAAAAACATAGGACTTTAATTCGTTTTTTTTACAATTCATAAAGAAGTTTATTAGTGGTAAGCGTATTTTTCTTTCGTTAATATCACTGCCTTGTTCTCTTCCTATATCTTCTTCTAATCCAACAGCATCAATAATATCATCTCTAACTTGGTAAGCGATACCCATATGTTGAAAATAATTATGATAAAAATCAAACTCATCTTTCTTAACAAATCCTAAATGATATAAAACTAAAAAGGGAATTTGAAGAAAAACAGAAGTGGTTTTATATATAACATCAAAATATATCGACATATATTTTTCCCATTTTTCCTTGTCCCATAAAAACATTTCTTTATTAAATGTGAGTAAATTTATATCATAAAGTTGTCCTTTTGAAACGGTAAGAAAACTATCTTCAAAAACCAGAATTGAATTAATTTTATTTGAGGAACTTACGGGTAGTTTATTAATATTTTCAATAAAATCAATAGTAGAGTGAGATTTTAACTGCTCACCAATTAAGATAGAATTATTGATGCCAAATTTATACACAAATGACTTGTCATTATTTCTCTTGTAACTATTATCAATAATATCGTCAATAATTAATGTAGATGCTTTTAGTAACTCTATGCTCTTAATGATTTTTTCATGAATTGGAAAACTTTTATCGTCTTTATTTATCTTACTGATAATAGCATAAATAAGTGAGATATAATGAACATGTTCATTTTCGGATTTCAAATGTTCAACTAAACTTTTTTCTATTTTATCTATAAAATTTAGGTTCATACTTCTTTAATTTTATATGGTGTCCGGTTTTTGAAAATAATTCTTTTAACTCTTTGTCGTCGTAAAACGATTTAGCTAAATGATTTTCAAAATATTTTTTAAATTTTTTGTTTAGAAATTTTTCGTCAAAATTTTCTGAAATTCTAATTCTTAATTTTGAAACTATTGCTTGTCCCATATTTATAATTTTTTTAATTAATTTTATTTATTGTAATAGGTTTATGAACATCTCCATTTTTGTCAAACTTGATAATTCCAGATGCTCCAATATATTCTTTACCAGAGTTAAAATATTTAAAGATAGCTTCATATTCAGGTAAAGTGTCATATGTATGAATTGCTTTATAGTATAAGTTTACTGCATCAAAACCTACATCAGAAAGAGGAACAGGATTTTCATTATACATTTTTTTATACTCATTTACAAAAAGAACATAGTTTTGATTATCAGAGGATGGAATTTTTGGGGTTGGGTAATATGTAGTTAATTTCAATTTTTTTATTTCCTTTTGAACATTCGGATCTAACATAACCGAGGTTCCCAAAATTATACCTTTATATCCTTTTTCAACAATTTTTTTTAGAATTTGAATGGTATTTTTAGAATGTGCAATAACATAAATAGCGCTGAATTTATTTAATTTTTTATAAGGGATAATGTAATTGTCATTTATGGCTAGCTCTTTAAACTTAATGCTGTCATTTTTTATCGAAGTAATAAAAGCATCTTTTAAACCAGTTCCATACTCGTTATTTGCATAAATAATCAAAATGTTATTTGCTTTTAAACTGTCTTTGACAAATTTAGCCATTACAAAAGCTTCTTCATTATCGGAATTCCATATTCGAAAGATATTTTTTCCAGCTTGTGAAATTTTAGGCGAACTAGCTCCCGTCGCTAATAAAATAGTTTTGTTTTTGTTGATTATTGGTGCAACAGATAATGTTACTTGACTAATGCTGTTGTCAATAATATAAGTAACCTTATCGTTGTTTAATAGCTTATAAACAGAGGAAATGGCAGTTTTTGGATCTGCTTTTGTGTCTTCATAAATAACAATTATGGTGTCATTATTGTTATTTTTTTCATTAATTAATTTTAAAGCTAGTTCAATTCCTTTTTGAGTATTTTTCCCAGCAATTGCAGCATCGCCGGTTAAGGGTAAAATTGCACCAATTTTTAATTCTTTTTTTTGGATTTCCGGTATAGAACCATCGTCAGAATGTGTATTTCTATAAAATTTAATGCAACAAATAATAATTATTATTAATGCTATGAGTAATATCCATTTTATATTTTTTTTCATACCATAAATTTTTTTATGTTATCCAATGTGTTTAAATTTTCCGAATAAAGTTTTCCCAATTTAAAACCTACGGTTTTATCTGCAATTGGGAATAACTCTTTTACTCTGTGTTCAATTACTACAAGAGTTGTGCCGTTTCGTTTTATTTTGCCGAGTGTATCTATCACTTTATCAACATTTTCGCCACTTAAACCGGCAAGCGGTTCGTCATATAACAATATTTTTGGTCTGTTGATTAAAACCATTCCCAAAGATACAAATTTTCTTTCACCGCCGCTTAATGTATTAACAGTATTTTTCAACTTTTTGTTTAATACAGGAAGTTCTTCAATGATTTCTGTGATTTTTTGTTTTATTTCTACCGGTTTTTTATAGTGTAAAAGGGATAATTCCAAGTTTTCCAATACGGTTAAATCTTCAAAAAGTTCGTTTTTTTGCGGAATATACATTATTCCTTTTTCAATGAGTTGGTGGGTTTTGTATCTACTTAAATATTCGTTTTGATAGTAAATTTTTCCTTCCCACAAATCAAGTGTTCTGTAAATTGCCTTAAACAATGTGCTTTTTCCCGATCCGTTGGCACCCACAATAAGCAAAGTTTTGCCTTGTTCAATGTCTAAACTTACATCAAACAAAACTTGCTTTTTGCCGTATCCGGTGCTAATATGTTCAATCCGCATCAAACTCATATATAGGCTTCTTTTACAAATTCATCGTTTCGCATTGTTTCGTAGTTTTCATATTCCGTAATTTGTCCGTTGTGTAAAAACAAAATTTTATCAGCTACCAATTCAATATAATCAGCATTATGCTCAATAATCAAAAAGGTTTTTTCTTGTCTTTGCAAAGTTTTAATTACTTCTGCCAATAGCTCTCTGTATTTCGGATTTACTCCCGCTACAATTTCATCGAGCAAAAAAACTTCTGCATTATTGGCAATGGTGCAAGCCAATGTTAATAATTTTTGTTGTCCGTAGGATATTTCACCTGCCTTTGAATTTTCTACATTGTCAATAAAACAGGTTTTTAATATTTCCTTTGCTTTTTGTTCGTTTTGTTTTTGCTCGGCTTCAATTTTCTTGTTGGGCAGTAAAGTTTTCCACCATTTTTCGCCTTCTTGGTTAGGGAAAGCAAGCATAACATTTTCAAGCACACTCAAATCTTCAATTAGTCTTAAATCTTGGAATGTTCTTGTAATTCCTTTTCTGTTTATAATATGCGGTTCTTGGTTTAAAATATTTTCTCCGTTCAGTTTTACAATTCCGCTATCCGTCTTTAAAAAACCGGTTAATATATTGAACAAAGTAGTCTTTCCGCTACCGTTAGTTCCCATAAGCACATAAATCTTTCCTTTTTCAAGCGAAAAATTTATGTCCTTTAAGACTTCATTCTCTCCAAATGACTTTTTTATATGTTCAACATTCAATATTTGCATATAATTACAAAATTACAATTTATTCCCGTGCCATTAAAATTTTTCTCGATAAGCGTTGGAAAAAAATAGCTCTTTTGTTTTTTTAGGGTTGGAATTTCAGCGTTGGCAAAAAACAAATGTGCTATTTGTGCGGTGGGCTTTTGCTTTTTACGGTGTATTTTTTTTCTTTTTTTGCTGGCAGAGAACGGTTTCGTATATGGCTCGTAGCGGATTTTTATGCACTTACCTTTCCCTACTGCACAAAGGTAGCAAAATTCAAAGAATTTTGCATAATTTAATTTTTTCCGATTTGCAAAATTCTTTGAATTTTGCGAGCAAACACGCAACCACCTTTGAATTAAGCACTTAACCGCTATGAGCTATATACTGTGTTGTGGCACGTATTTTTTATTAAGATAAACTTCCGGTAAAACTATTTTAATTTCTTTTTCATTATCCTCTTTTTTCCATAAAACAATAAAGTTTATTTTTACTTCGGAAACCTCATATTGTTTTTCAAATTCTTGCATTTTTGATAAAAATGACTTGGAAAATTTTAAAATTTCTTGGTTATTTTGATTGTAACAAGTTCCATTCTTATAGAGCAATTTTGCTCCGCTTCGTAATTCTCCGATTAATTTTTGCCTGAAATTATTATTGAAATAATCAAGCCAAACGTCTCTATGCGTTGCTTGTAAAACAATTACTTCTAGACTTGAATAATTATTATTGTCTTTTTCTATGATTAGATTTTCAGTTGAAATATTGTCTAAAATAGAATTATTTAGGTGTATTGTTAAATTGTTCTTGGCTCTTGTCATAGCTACATATAAAGCTCTTTTTTTACTTTCTTCATTGAGTTGATATTGATTGAGCATCAAATATATATTATCAAACTCTTTTCCTTTGGCTTTATGAATTGTTGAAACAAAAACGGTATCAATTCCACCGGTGATAAAATCTTCTAATTTTGATTCGCGTAAAAAGACTAAAAAATCAGATTTGTATTTTCTTTTGCTATTACTTAATTCAAATTTTTTAATGATATTGACGGCTAACTCTAATTGTGTGCTTTTTGCAAAGCTTTTAATCAGTTTATGTTTTGCTTCCAACCATTTTTCGTCGTCTATGATAAATGTATCATCTTTTAATTTTAGATGATGAATAAAATATCTAATTTCATATAAATTATATAACGAAAAGCCGTCATTTGTTTGAATTAGTTTGGCAGGATATCCCAATTTTGTTAATAAACCTGCCACTTGCAGGGCTTCTTCATTTGTTTGCGTTAAAACTGCGGTGCTTCCCGATAGATTACTTTGCATTATGTCATTTACAACAGGTGTTACAAGTTGCCGTGATTTGTGCTTGACAATTTTTATATTTCCATTTTCTTTTTGCACGGGTATCACCGGATTTACTTTTAACCGATTTTTTAATTTTATCACAAATTTGTTGGTAAAATCAACAAGATTTTTTTTACTTCTGTAATTCTCTACCAATTCATATTTTGTGGCTGATTTACTAGTTATTAGACTTGTGAAATATTTTGAATCCGAACCTCTGAATTCATAAATGTTTTGGTCGTCGTCTCCTACAGCTATTACACGCATTTCTTCATTATAATCGATTAAAGTAGAGATCAATTCAAATTCATCTGCATCCATATCTTGCGCTTCGTCAATGACTAATACAGCTTTGCTGATTTTATTTGGTTCAATATCTCCTGATTTGATTTTTTCTATGGTAGTTTTAATAATGGTTCCGGATTTTTCAATATCACCCACTTTTCCGAGTATATCAAAGCAGAAAGAATGAAAGGTTTTGATATTCACAAAATTAGCGGCATTTCCTATGAGTTTATGTAAGCGGATTTTAAATTCGGTGGCAGCCGCACGGGAAAATGTCAGCATCAATAATTGTTCGTGTTTAATGTCTTCCATAAGCAATAAGGATGCTAATTTATGAACGAGTAAACGTGTTTTGCCACTACCCGGACCGGCAGCCACTACGATATATTTAGAATCTTTATCATTGATGATTTTGAGTTGGGCAGGGGACAACTCACCAAAAAGTTGCCGGAATTTTCTGGGGGTTATGTTTCTTTTGATTTCGTTTTTTCTACTTCCTTTAAAATATTTATTGAGAAAAGAATTATAATTGAGTTGAAAATAGTCTTCGACAAATTGCAGGGCATCTTTGTAGTCGCTGATCATTTTTTTTGCATATTCGCCAACGATATGTATTTGTTGCACTTTGCTGTCATAGAATTGCTTTAATTTTTTGTAATCGTCAGCTTTATATCTTTTTTTATTATCCTTTTCTATTCTTTCGATGGTTAGTCTGTTGTAAATAACCAAGAAACCGCCTTCAATCTTTAAGGCTTCTATTCTTGACAGGTAAAACAAAGTGTCTTCTATATCGTTTATTGAAATTTGATTGGAAAATAATCCTTGATTTTCATAAGCCTCTTTGAGTTCCAAAACCGAAAATTCTACCAAAATATTTTCTTTGGTTGCATCATAATCTTTGGGGTTGTTTAGTATTTTTTGAAAGAGATAATCAATGATAAATCCTGAAAGATCACTTCTTTTTTCAAATTTTTCTAATAATTCATTTTTGTTGTGAAGCAGGCTAAGTTCTATGTGATTTTTAGAAAAATCAAAATATTTTCGTTTACTCCAATTTTTGATATTCCAAAAGTTAAAAATAGTTTTAATTTTGTTAGGCGAACAATTTTTTACGCCTTCATTTTCAATATCTTGGTTGAGTTGTTTTATATGGAATTTTTGGTTTTCTTCTTCTATTTTTTCTAGTAATTTCCTTTCAATTTCCAAATATGTTTTGAGTGTTTTTTTGGATTTTCGTTCACTTCCGGCTTTAATGAATGCGGTCAAATCCTTTGTATCTGCAAGTATTTTTTCTTCTCTCAATAGGTTTATGACTTCAATTACTTCATCTTTTACAATTCCCAGATGATCGGAAATATAGTCTATTCTTGATTCTGCCTCTTCATCACTTGATTGTTTCCGGCTTTTGCTTGAAAAGAGTTTTTTAATGATTCTAATGGCGTTTTGTTTTTGCTTTTCATTAAATCTATGAGATTTGTTGATTTTATCAATGGCTTCTTGGGCATTTTTTGATAAAATGCTATTGGCAAAAATTCGCGGCACATTTTGTCCTCTTTTCAAATAACCGGATTCTTCTAAGGCAGCAATGGCGGTTTTAACTCTTGTTTCAATCTCGGCTACCGTATCGTCCCAACCTGCCTTTCGGGCAATTTCCAAAGCTGAATTAGAAACTCTCGACCGCAAGCGAGTTAAGTCTTTAATGGCTTTCCATATTTGTTGAATTTCTTTTATATTTAATTTGGTTTGGTTTAACAAAATGAAATGTTTGCTTAAATCTTCCTCGTTAAACAATACATAACATTCCGCTTCCATATTTTCATCTCTGCCTGCTCTACCGGCTTCTTGTATGTAATTTTCGAGCGAATCGGATATTTCATAATGAATGACCATTCCGACATCCTTTTTATCCACTCCCATTCCAAAGGCTGATGTGGCTACCATTATATCCACTTCGCCGTTTATAAAAGCATTTTGATTATCAATTTTTTCTTGTTTTTCCATTTTTCCGTGGTATGCTTTGGCTCTATATCCGTCTTGTGATAATCTTTGTGCCAACTCATAAGCTTTTCGGGTTCTGGAAACATAAATGATAGTAGGGCAGTTGTGTAAGTCTATCAAATCACGAATCGTACTATATTTTTCTTCTTCGTCATTTTTTGGATAAACTTTAAATTTTAGATTTTTTCTTATTGTTTTTGTTTTAAAAGTTTCAAGTTCTAAATTTAATTTTTCTTTGAAGTAATTTTTGATGTCTTCTATCACATTTTGTTTAGCCGTAGCAGTAAAGCAAGATACGGGTATATCATCCTCAATATTTTTCTTCTCTTTTAAGGACTTAATAAAGTCACCGATATACAAATAATCCACTCTAAAATCTTGTCCCCAAGCAGAAAAGCAATGCGCTTCATCTATCACAAAACGGACAATATTCCTGCCTAATAAAAGTCTTTCAATTGTTTTAGAGCGAAGTGATTCAGGTGAAATATATAAAATGGATGCCGAGCCGT
>Ga0256834_1002802_pt1 | contig 10746 bp, 9 predicted proteins | sample 4281140metaG_FD_190536 | JGI IMG/M metagenome (GOLD analysis project Ga0256834, IMG submission 190536) | Hydrothermal vent microbial communities from East Pacific Rise, Pacific Ocean - 4281-140 | ecosystem: Environmental > Aquatic > Marine > Hydrothermal vents | place: Pacific Ocean: East Pacific... | reverse complement strand
TGCGACGCTGCGCTTTACCCCGTCTTTATTTACACGTACGCCTTTTGCTTCTAGCTCACTTGGCGTTGCTTGTGATTGCTTTGCCAATTCCCGCGCATATCTTAGGTTTTCAGCTTTTTTCTGCCAAATAGCGGCGCGTTTTTGCACGACGCAGCCTATATCAATTCCCTTATCGCTAAGGCGTTGATCGGCATTATCACTACGCAAGCGCAGGCGATATTCCGCGCGGCTGGTAAACATTCTATATGGCTCTGGCGCACCTCTAGTGGTTAGATCGTCAATCAGCACGCCTATATATGCCTCGGTTCTATCAAGTATAAAGACCTCGGATGTTTCACGTGAAACATTGTTATTTAGAGCGCAAGATTGCTTTGCCGCATTAATGCCAGCCATTAACCCTTGCGCGGCGGCTTCCTCATATCCTGTTGTGCCGTTAATCTGACCTGCGAAGAACAGTCCGCTAACCCGTTTAGATTCCAGTGTTTTCTTTAGATCGCGCGGATCAATATAATCATATTCAATAGCATATCCCCACTCTATCACATCAACATCCTCTAACCCTTTGATAGAGTGAATAAACGCATCTTGCACATCAATAGGCAGCGAAGTTGAAATGCCATTGGGGTAAACTGTATGATCGTCCAGCCCCTCAGGCTCTAAAAATATCTGATGGCGCGATTTATCGGCAAAGCGATTAACCTTATCCTCGATAGACGGGCAATAGCGCGGGCCAGTTGACTTTATCTGCCCTGAATACATCGGCGAGCGATCTAAATTATCTTTAATTATCTGATGGGTTTTCTCATTGGTATGAGTAATATAGCATGAAATTTGCGGCACTTTTATCTCATCATTCATATAAGAAAATGGCACGGGCTTTTCATCGCCTTGCTGCTCATCAAGGATATCCCAGTTAATTGTTCGCCCGTCAAGACGCGCTGGAGTTCCCGTTTTCAGCCGTCCAAGGGGGAAGTTAAGCCGCTTTAAAGTTTGCGCCAGCCCAATTGATGGTGCTTCGCCGACACGGCCTGCGGGCTTAATTTCTTCGCCGCGATGAATAACGCCATCAAGGAAAGTCCCCGTAGTTAAAATAATATTATGGCAGCTATACTCATCACCATTCGAAGTCTTCAAGCCACATATTGCGTTATCTTCGCCCAAAATTAAGTCATCGGCCTCGCCCTCGATCAAAGTAAGATTGGGATAATTTCCGAGTATATCCTGCATAGCCTCAAGATATAACTTGCGATCAGCTTGTGCGCGAGGACCTCGCACAGCAGGGCCTTTGGAGGCATTAAGAATGCGAAATTGTATGCCAGAGCGATCAATAACCCGCGCCATAACCCCGTCCAGCGCATCTATCTCGCGTACAAGATGCCCCTTGCCAAGCCCGCCAATCGCAGGATTGCACGACATCGCGCCAATAGTATCAAGCCTATGGGTTAGCAACGCAGTTTTCGCGCCCATGCGCGCAGCGGCGGCGGCGGCTTCACAACCTGCATGCCCTGCTCCAACAATAATAACGTCAAAATCTTTTCTCATAACGACTTTATCTTAAAAAAACTTACCGCATCTTATACATTTTTCTTGCATAATTATCCAGAAAAGAATTATGGTCTTTCCTTGAATTATATAAAATAAACAGGTGACAATGTGATTAATAATATTTTTGCTGATTTAGACGATTCCTCGGGCAAAGAGCTACTGCTATCAGAAATTAAAGACAGATATGGTGACGACGTTAGCGAAGAATTTGCAGCGTTAGCCACTGCCAGCAATCTTCATGGCAACAGTTATGAAGAGGCGGGGGGTTTATTTACAGGCATGCATTATTCGCTTCCCTTGCCATTTTATGCTATCCGCAGAGTTTTGGATATATGCGAACCTGACGAAGCATATAGATTATACCGTCAAGACGTTAACGCTCTTGCCAATCAGCAAGATAGCGATATCAAAACCTATCCTGATCAAGACCTTATAGAGAGTATTTGCAAAGATTTATTGCAGGAATTTGCAGAGATTGAAGGAATAGTTGATGAACAAATTAATGGATTTTTACCAAATATGTAAGTTTACTACTTCCCGATACAAAAATCACGGAACACCACATCCAGTAAATCTTCGACATCTACCCTGCCAGTAATTCTTCCCAAATGGCGCACGGCCAAGCGTAAATCCTCGGCTGTAAGTTCGGGCAGCGGCGCGTTCAGGCATCTATCGAGCGAGCAATTACAATCAAGCAAAGCTTCGCGATGGCGTTTGCGTGTAAGTGCAGGAGCTTCACTTTTTTTGCCAATTAAAGCATCTATCATTGCCGTAAGCTCTTCTAAAAACTCCGATATATTGTCATTTTTTGTAACAGATATCCTTAATGGATTGGATGGGTGTTGAAGCTTAACCTCTTGATCTGACTTGTTTATAAGTGTTATAGTATTTTCATGTTCTTCCAACGCAAGGCTGTGCTTATCAAGCTCCTTGCTTGTGCCGTCATATAAAATAACGCGAATATCTGCATCATTAGCGATTTTCAGAGCGCGGCGGATTCCTTCGGATTCGATTATGTCTTGCGCATTATTATCATCGATTTGATCGGGACGCAGACCTGCGGTATCCGAGAGAATAACAGGATAGCCACCAATATCAAGATGCGCCTCTATCACATCGCGCGTAGTCCCTGCGACGCTGGAGACAATCGCCACATCGCGCTGCACCAATGCATTTACAAGGCTGGATTTTCCAGCATTTGGTGCGCCGATAATTGCAACATGAATACCATTGCGCAGCCGCTCGCCCCTGCGATTATCATTAAGGTGAGCATCTATTTCAGCTTTAAGAGCATCTATCTGCGGAGTAATTCGTGGTAATATCTCGTCTGGCAAATCCTCATCAGGAAATTCCAGCTCTGCCTCGACATATGCCAAAATCTTTGTCAAACGCACAGCCCAGTCATTATATATATTCGCTAGCGACCCGCTCATCTGAGATAGAGCTTGTGATTTTTGTGCCTCGGTTTCGGCGTGGATGAGATCGGCAATCGCCTCGGCCTCGGTTAAATCCATTTTACCGTTCTCAAAAGCACGGCGCGTAAATTCCCCTGCTTGCGCCATTCGATGACCATCGATATTGCTAAGCGCATCCATAACGCCATCTATAACGGCAATGCCGCCATGCAGGTGATATTCAACAACATCTTCACCAGTATAGCTATTAGGGGATTTGAAGGCCAGCACAAGCGCATTATCCAATGTTTCACGTGAAACATTATGCTTTAACTCTAACAAGCAGGCATGGCGATATTTCACCTCACGCAGGTTTGTCAGCATTTTCAGACTGTCAAGTGCCCTGCTCCCAGACACGCGGATTACTGCTACTCCAGCTCGCCCGCGCGCACTTGCCAATGCATATATGGTATCGCTCATTTCTCTTCAGGCTTATCGTCTGTATTAACGCCCATCTGCGACCAAAACATTTTTTGCATCTCGCCGATGCCTTGCCCAAAGCCTTGCATAGTTGCAGGCATCCATGTCTTTACCATCTCCTCAGGACTTAAGTTGCGGATATTGTCTTGCATCTTTTCTTCCAGCTCTTTCATGAGGCTTTCCTGCATAGGAGCAATATTTGGCAAGCCGATAAATGCGCGCGCTTCCTCGGGTGTACATTCGATATCAAATTTAAATTTCATTGTATAAAAACCTCATTATTATGAGGAACTACTATATAGATTTTTCAAGAATATGCCACCACATAAAGAAGGCCGCCTTGTGCATAAAGCAACAAAGCGACCAGCAATATATGAAAGATATATTTAAAGTATTCTACACTTAATTTATATACGCCACCTTACCCAAGATATATTCCTTCTGGCATTTACGATACGCAGCAATCGAAATAGCAGATCGAGTGCTGGTTTTGATTTTATTATTATCCAGTGCAATATTTCTTTTTGGTAAGGGTGTTAATATTTCGGTATTATCATGTTTGGGCTCAAGAGCAAAACGAGCGCCTAAAATAATACCTAGTGCAGTTAATTTACCAGCCGTGCGCTGGCTTCTATCCGTAGAAAAATCTGGGGGTGTGCGAAGAGTTATTTCGAGCAAAGATTTGCACTGATTCACCACGGAAGAAGAGGGAAGGGGAATTTCATATAATGTTTCACGTGAAACATTATAATTAACAGATAACGTATAGCCGTCATATGACCACGCGCTACTGATTGAAGAGATAAGAAAAATTGAAATGATTGGCAGAACAGCCTTTTTGCAACATATCAAAGGAGCTGACATGAAGACATGCTTCTTATTATTTGAAATTGAGAAGTTCATTTTTCCACCTTATGTGCTTTTTATTTTTATATATGCATTCTTGCGGCATATGGTTATATCTCTATGAGAACACAGAAATCAAATTATGACAAACATTATCGTTTTGATTTTATTTGAATTTTTATGTTATTTTTCAAGTAAATAAGGGGTAAATAATAGTAAAATAAACGCTGTATTTTACGTATTTCGTATGCGGTGTACGATAAATTTGAGTTTTTTAGTTTTGTTTTTTGTGATCGTATCATTATGCGGTATGTCTGTGTAATCAATAAATATTTAAACTACAGAAGGCAAGAGGGAGTGCAGAGAGAATATAAAAATGCCCCCTCCCTTGGGGCGTTTTGTCATTGCGAGCGAAGCAACCTAGATTGCCGCGTCGCTCGCTGCGGGGGTGTTCATTAAAAGTCTAAAATGGTAACTTGCCTGCCATATCTTCAGGTAATCCGAGGCTTTCCATCATGGCTTTAGTTTCGCTTTTGATGCGTTCTTCTTTGGCAGTATTGGCGTTGTTTAGTGCCGCGATAATTAGATCTTCCAATGTTTCTTTATCAGAAGCCATCAACGATTCGTCTATATCTATATTTATAATTTTACCAGAGCATAACATTCTAGCCTTAACCAAGCCACCACCAGATTCTGCGTCTACTTCGATGTCTTTAAGTTTTTCCTGCACTTCTTGCAATTTGAATTGCATTTCTTGTGCTTGCTTCATCATTTTTTGAAAATCCATCATTATATTTTATCCTTTAATTACTTGTTTCAGGTTTTTGTTTTAGTATTTTTGTAAGACGAGCCTCGGGGAATATCTTTAAAATATTATCAACGATAGGCATTTTTGCCACATCTGAAAGCTCTTGTAAATCTTTTGCTTCGTTAATCTCCGACAAAGTTGGCGCACCGCCAGTTTTAGCAATAGCAACCATCCAGTGATCACCAGTAATAGATTTAAGTATGCGCGTTAATTTCTGTGATAAATCAGGCATAGCAGCATTATTTTGCCTAAATTCTAAAAGTCCTTGCTCTATTTTAATTAAATGCGCGAAATTATAAAGCTGGCTGGCGAGCATAATTTCTTTATGCGCGTTTAGCATCTCAATCATATCTTCAAGCGTATTAATAACCGCAGGAATTTCAGGGTCAGGCACGACAGATAATTCTGGCGCAGCGCGTGATATTGTTTCTTGCCCGCCATTATTAACAGCGCTGGTGACGTGCGGCGGCGGGGTGAAATCTTGTGCATGTACTTGCGTAGATGGTGTTGGTTTCGCTGTGGCAGAACCAGCATTGCTAGCACTCGTTGTCGTAATATCGCTATTTTTTAGCTTCTTAATTAAATCAGACGGATCAGGTAAATTTGCCGCATAAGCAAGGCGAATAATCACCATTTCGGCCGCGTTTTGCGGGTTAGGCGCAGAATTTACTTCGTTTAAACCCTTAAGAAGGATTTGCCATGTTTTACCCAAACTAGGCATAGATATTTTCGCGGACAGCTCTTTCGCTCTGGCAAGTTGATCTCCTGATAATACTTGATTTATATCCGTTAAATCAGGCACGGCGCGTAATTTTGTAAGTAAATGGGTAAGGTCGAGCAAATCTTGAATAACGGCAGAAGGCGATCCCCCATTTTTATAAATATGATCCATAAGGCCTAGTGCGCTTGGCATATCGCCGCCTAAAGCATTTTCCAGCAGATCAAGATTTTGCGCACGATCAGCCAATCCCAACATGGATTGGACTTGCTCGGCTGTGATTTTATTATCTGACAGAGCCATCGCTTGATCCAATAAGCTTAAGCCATCACGAACAGAGCCATCGGATGCGCGCGCTATCATTGCAATGGCTTCTTCCTCGACAGATACATTCTCAAGGCCGCATATTTTTGTGTAATGCTTGCTAAGTAAATCAACATTAATGCGTTGCAGATCAAATCTTTGACAGCGTGAAAGCACGGTAATAGGGACTTTGCGGATTTCAGTAGTTGCAAAGATGAATTTCACATGCTCGGGCGGCTCTTCCAGTGTTTTAAGTAAAGCGTTAAACGCATTTTTCGAGAGCATATGCACCTCGTCAATTACGTATATTTTATAACGCGCCTCGGTTGGCGCATAACGCACGCCGTCTAATATCTCGCGGATATCATCAACGCCTGTTCGGCTTGCCGCATCCATTTCGATGACATCGGGGTGGCGATCTTCGGATATTGCGCGGCATAATTGACAATCATCTGTATTGCCTGTTGTTGGCTCGGATAAACCATCCGCGCCCTTATAATTAAGAGCTTTGGCGATGATTCTCGCCGTCGTAGTCTTACCAACTCCGCGAACTCCCGTCAGCATAAAGGCATGAGCAATGCGCCCTGATGTGATCGCATTTTTAAGTGTACGCACTAATGCATCTTGACCAACAAGCTCATCAAAATTTTGAGGGCGGTATTTTCGCGCTAAAACGCGGTAGGGTTTATTTTCTTCTGACATAGCTTATTTGTAATGCGATTCCCAAAGCTTCGCAAGTAAAATGGCGCAATATACTGAGCTTATTTAATCTTTGATTTTTCTTTCCTGCGGCGTTGCTTGGCATTGTCGCGCTCATATTTAAAGCTTAGCTCTTTGCCATCATAATCAATTATAGCTAGCCCGCCTTTTTCAAGCTTGCCGAATAGAATTTCCTCCGCCAGCGGGCGTTTGATTTCCTTTTGAATAATCCGCCCTAATGGACGCGCACCCATGGTGATATCAAAACCTTCTTCCGCCAGATATTTTCGTGCTTTTTTGCTAAGCTCGATTGTTACATTTTTATCTGAGAGCTGCGCTTCTAGCTGTATCACGAATTTATCAACTACTTTTTCAACCGTGGCAGGTAATAGATTTTGGAACGGCACAATCGCATCAAGGCGATTTCTAAATTCAGGGGTGAAAGTCTTGGTAATTGCCTCGCTATCCGCGTAATCCATAGAGCCAACTTCACGACCAAATCCAATCGGAGTTTTTACCATATCCGCCGCGCCCGCATTTGTGGTCATGATTAATATGACATTGCGGAAATCTATGGTCTTGCCGTTATTATCGGTGAGCTTACCGTAATCCATCACTTGCAACAAGATATTGAACAAATCAGGATGCGCTTTTTCAATCTCATCTAGCAGCAATACACAATGCGGATGCTGATCGACTTGGTCTGTCATAAGCCCGCCCTGCTCGAAACCCACATATCCAGGCGGCGTACCGATTAGGCGCGAGACTGAATGACGCTCCATATATTCCGACATATCAAAGCGCAAAAGCTCAATGCCCAGCGATTTAGAAAGCTGCCTTGCAACTTCAGTTTTACCAACGCCCGTAGGCCCTGAGAACAGATAACTGCCGATTGGTTTTTCAGGATCACGCAAGCCAGCCCGCGCCATCTTGATAGCATTACATAGCTCGTCAATAGCCTTATCTTGATCATAGACCATAGTTTTCAGGTCACGCTCAAGATTTTGCAATGCCTCGCGATCATTCTTATTGATACTGGTGGAGGGGATTCGCGCAATTACGGCGATTACCTCCTCGATGTCTTTCTTACCGATAGTCTTTTTGCGTAAATCCTCGGTGACAAGCATCTGCGCCGCGCCGACCTCATCAATAATATCGATAGCTTTATCAGGAAGCTTGCGATCACCAATATATTTCGCTGATAGCTCTACGGCTGCGCGCAATGCGCTATTGGTGTATTTGATATTGTGATGCTCTTCATAATAAGGGCGCAAGCCTTGCAGGATTTTTACCGTATCTTCAATGCTTGGCTCTGGCACATCAATTTTTTGGAAACGACGAACAAGGGCGCGGTCTTTCTCAAAATGAGTGCGATATTCTTTATAAGTGGTAGAGCCAACGCAGCGCAGCTTACCATTAGATAGAGCAGGCTTCAAAAGATTGGAAGCATCCATCGCCCCGCCGCTAGTCGCTCCTGCGCCGATAATAGTATGGATCTCATCAATAAATAAAATTGACTCAGGGATGCTCTCAAGCTCGGCCAGTACGGCCTTAAGGCGTTCCTCAAAATCCCCGCGATAACGTGTTCCTGCCAATAATGCACCCATATCAAGCGAGAAAATAACCGCGTCATGTAGAACTTCGGGAACATCCTTATCATTAATGCGCCGCGCCAGCCCTTCTGCTATCGCGGTTTTACCAACGCCGGGATCACCAACATAAAGCGGATTATTCTTAGAGCGACGACATAGGATTTGTATCGTGCGCTCAACCTCTTTTTCACGCCCTATTAGGGGATCAATCCCGCCCTCTTCGGCTTTTTCATTTAGATTTGTGCAATATGCATCCAAAGCTTCTTTGCCGACTTTGGCTTCTTGCTCTTCTTCTACACCTTGGGCAGGGGCTTCGGTTTTACTCTGGGATGATACTTTTGCAATGCCGTGGGAAATATAATTCACCGCGTCAAAGCGCGTCATATCGCGCTCTTGCAAGAGATATACCGCGTGGCTCTCTCGCTCGGAAAATAGAGCAATCAAGACATTTGCGCCCGTAACTTCTTCTCTGCCAGAGGATTGAACATGTATGGCTGCGCGTTGAAGTACTCGCTGGAAAGCGTTGGTGGGCTTGGATTCTTCTATATTGGTATTTATAAGCGAGCTTAGGTCATTTTCAATATATTGCAAAAGCGAGGATGACAGCTCATCCAAATCAATCCCGCAAGATCGCAGCACCGCCATAGCGTCAGGATCAGCCGTAAGCGCAAGCAATAAATGCTCTAACGTTGCATATTCGTGATGCTTGTCATTGGCAATCGCCAGCGCGCGGTGCAGTGTCTGTTCTAGGTTTTTTGAAAGCATTACGTCGTTTCTCTCTTCATTTGGATCATCGTCATTCGTATCCTAAAGTATTAAAATACTAGTCGTCACTCATTTCTTGCCCAAATAAAGATATTAACGACTAGATTTTTCAGACTTATATTTTTTAGATAATATCACATTATCTATTCCTTCTCCATAATACATTGAAGCGGTTGTTCATTTGCGCCTGCGAAATCCATAACTTGGGCGACTTTGGTTTCGGCGACTTCAAATGTGAAAACTCCGCAAATACCAACGCCGCGCCTATGGACATGCAGCATTATATCAGTTGCTTCTTGTCTGCTTTTCTTGAAAATACTCTCCAAAACATGGACGACAAATTCCATCGGCGTATAATCATCATTCAGCAAAAGCACCTTATACATGGATGGCTTTTGTGCTTTAGGACGAGTTTTAAGGACTAGGCCATGCTCTTCTTGCCCATCATCATCGTTATTGTTATTTTTATCACCATTACCAGACATAGGTTTGACTTTTCTATTTCATGAAATTATTTACTGCATTACATCATAGCAATTCTATTGCGATTGCCACAACATAGAAAATTCATATTTTGACATAAGGGTTAAATTTGTGTTAATAATGATATTACTCTATAATGAAAAACAATAAAGTGATTCTCTGAAGGGAAATGACATGCATATCTTAATAATATTATTAGCTGTAACACTCGGTATTGCTTTGCCGAATATTGCTTTGGCCGATGATTTTGGTGCGCGTTTCTACAATCAAGCCCCTAAAGGCCTTGGCGATTACACTGCGCCAGAAAGTGAAATCCCTGATATTGCAATGGATGATATGGCAGAAGATTTACAAAATATTATGCCTGCCGCAGGTGAAGAGGAAAACGCCGAAGCGGTAATAGTAGAAGAAATCCTTGAAGAATAACTCTTTTAAAATAATGTAAATATGCTTACAGTAGCGCAAAAATAATAGCGTTATTGGAGTTGTTAAATGCATATTTTGTTTTGTCATGACACATATTATTGCAAAAAGCGTGACGGAACAATTCTAAGTTACGGCACTTTCCCCTATAAATTGTGGGAGCAACGCTTCCTTCCTTATTTTGAGAGCATGACAGTAATTGGCCGTAAGAAAAAGCTGCGTCCTGATGAAACTGGAATTTTGGATATATCTTCTGGCCATAACGTCGATCATGTGCTTTTGCCTAATATTCACTCTCCGATAAAGCATCTGACAAAATACAGGCATATGTATAAAAGGATAAAACAGCAGGTAGAGCGCGCAGATGCGGTTATTATCCGCGGGCCTGTTGAATTTGGTATGATGGCGGCAAAGGCTGCACGCAAATGCGGTAAGCCCTATGCGGTTGAGATGTGCGGCTGTGCCTATAACAAGGAATTTTCGAAAAGCAGCCTGTTTAGCAAAATCTACGCACCGCTCAAATTCCGCCGCGCACAATATATGGTTGCCCATGCGGACGCTGTCATATACGTAACTGAAAGCTTCCTGCAAGAGCGTTATCCAACAAAAGGTATATCGGCATATGCCTCTAATGTGGAGATCGCTACGCCGCCCGAATACGTGCTTAGCGAGAAGTTAGAGCGCATCCAA
>Ga0256834_1002801_pt1 | contig 10746 bp, 9 predicted proteins | sample 4281140metaG_FD_190536 | JGI IMG/M metagenome (GOLD analysis project Ga0256834, IMG submission 190536) | Hydrothermal vent microbial communities from East Pacific Rise, Pacific Ocean - 4281-140 | ecosystem: Environmental > Aquatic > Marine > Hydrothermal vents | place: Pacific Ocean: East Pacific... | reverse complement strand
AGAAGATGATGGTGTTGAATGTATTGGTATTGAGGCTGGTGGACTTGGTGTTGATACAGATAAACACGGCTGTTCACTAGATAAAGGTCGCCCTGGTGTTTTACATGGTCAAATGAGTTATTTATTACAAGATGAAGATGGTCAAATACTAGAAGCACACTCAATTAGTGCTGGATTAGACTATCCTGGTATTGGACCTGAACATGCTTTTCATAAAGATAATGGCACAGTTAGTTATGATAATATAACAGATGATGAGGCATTAGATGCTTTTGTATGGCTCTCACGCAAAGAGGGAATTATCCCTGCATTTGAATCTTCACATGCTATAGCATACTTAAAAAAACTACCAAATATTAAAGACAAACTAATCATCGTAAATATCTCAGGTCGTGGTGATAAAGATATGATTCAAGCTAAAGATATACTTAATTTCGATTAAAATATACACAACAGATATTAAAGTTGAAAGAAGTATTTACTCACCATAGTGATGGTGAATAAAGTTTACTAAATAAAGTTCACTTTAGTAAGATGATGTTTCATACCCAGTTCTTCTTGAGGGCAACCAAGTGCTAATCCAAGCATTTGCTGCATATGTAATACAGGCATAGAGACTTCACGACCAATAGCTGTTGATGCATGTTTAGTTTGTGTGTCAAGCTTTAGATGACAAAGAGGGCATGGGGTAACCATCCAATCAGCATTACCATCCATCGCACCAGCAATAGCATTACCTGTTAAAATAGAAGCAGTTTTTGGAGCTTGAAGTTCAACATGAAAACCACAACATTTATTTTTTTCTTCATAATCAACATTTTTACCACCACAAGCAATAATCAAATTATCAAGTGAAGTAGGTCTATATGGATTTTCTTTAATTTTATGAGATCTATTTTGAAGTTCTGATGGTCTAATGTTATGACATCCATAAAAAGGTGCAATATTAAATTGACTAAGAGGAGTTTTTACTAAACTTGTAATCTTCTCAAGTCCTATATCATCAATAATTGCATATAAAAAATGAACTACATTAGATGTGCCTTTGTATTCTAGGTTAACCTCTTTAAGCTCTTTATTTACTCTATCTTTTAAATTTGAATCACTATCTAAACGATGTTTTGTCATTGCAGTGTTTAATTGACATGTGTTACAAATAGTAACCATAGTTAACCTGTGTTTTTCTGCATAAGCGATGTTTCTAGCATTTAAAACTAAAGATAAAAAATCATCATAATCTTGTAAGTGAGAAGCTCCACAACATGAAGCTTCACTCAATTCAACTAACTCAATATTTAATTTTTTTGCAACCGCATATGTTGACATTAATTGCTCTGGAGTACTTTGTTTAGCAGTACACCCTGTAAAAAGTGCGTATCTTAATTTTTCCATTTATTAACTCCTAAAACTTTGCAGTAGATGAAGATTGAGCAAGTATTTTAATCTCGCCAATATTATCTGATTTTACAATTGCCCACGGTGGAACAATTTTACCATGCTTGAACATTTTTAGAGCAACAGGTATATGTTTGATAATGCTAGGACCCTCAGAATAAAGAACTAATCCACCCTCATCAAGTACACCATTTCTAACTATTGAATCTTTAAAGCCAACTGCATGACGAGTTGCTACATTATTTTTAGCAACACCTCTTTGAAATGCCATTTGATGTAGTGAAGTAATTTTCTCAATTGGATTTATATCTTTTGGGCAAACCTCTGCACATTCAAAACATTTTACACAATCCCAAACACCCTGTTTTTCATCATTTACAGCTATTAGTCTATCTGAATCTTCATCACGGACATCTGCTTCAAAGCGATAAGCAGAAACAAATGCAGCAGGACCAAAGAAATCATCATTTATCTCTGTAACTGGACAAGCATAATGGCAAGATCCACATTGAATACATAGATCCGCTTCATTTAATGCATCTGCATCCTCTGGAGATATAAGATTCTCACAAGATGGAGTTTCATCAATTTTAGCATTAACATAAGGTTTAACACTCTCATGTTTTTCCCAAAAGTCAGATTTATCAATAATCAGATCTTTGATAGCTCTTTTTGTGCTTAAAGGTTCAATAGTCAAATCAGTACCAAAATACTCAATCATAGTGGACATGCTCTCTTTACAAGCAAGAGTTGAGCGACCATTTACTTTAATGGCACATGCCCCACAAATACCATGGCGACAACTACGACGATATGAAAAACTACCATCATGTTCCCATTTTATTTTATTTAAGATATCTAAAACAACATCTTCAGAAGTAACATCTAAAGTATAACTTTCATAATATGGAAGATAATCATCAATGTTGTTAAAACGAAATACTTTAAAGTTTACTTTTTGTATAGTAATTGTACTCATAATTTCCCTTAGTATGTTCTAGCTTTAAGCTCATGTTTGCCAAGTGTAACATCCATGTAGTCGAGTGAAATCTCACCATCATCTCCCAAATAACCCATTGTATGTTTTAAAAAGTTTTCATCATCACGAGTATCAAAATCTTCTCTAAAATGAGCACCGCGGCTCTCTTTTCTTGCAATAGCACTCTCAACAATAAATCGCGAATAATCTATCATATGACCAAATTCTATAGCTTCTTGCATCTCGGTATTAAATATTTTTGATTTATCTTTAATGCGGATGTTCTTAAATTTTTCTTGAATCTCTTTCATTTTATTTACAGCTATTAGAAGTGTATCATGTGTTCTAAATGCACCAGCATTTGCAGTCATACAATCTTGCAGCTCTTCTCTAAGAGTAGGAACACTTTCATCACCATTATTATTTAGCATAAAATCAATCTCTGCTAAAGCAGTGTCTGCATCTTCTTGTGTTGCAACACGCAACTCAATATCGTTAACTTCTTTAACCATTGTTTTACCAACATAACGACCAAATAACAGTGCTTCAAGGACAGAGTTTGCACCAAGTCTATTTGCTCCATGAACTGATACACATGAACATTCACCAGCTGCATAAAAACCCTCAACAAATTCATCATTATTTTTACGAACATTACCAGCTATATTAACAGGGATTCCACCCATTGAATAGTGTGCTGTTGCAGAGATTAAAATAGGCTCTTTTATCATGTCTAATCCTAAAAAAGTTATAGCTAAATCACGAAGCTCAGGTAATCTTTGCATAATTAAATCACGCCCAAGGTGAGTTACATCAATATAAACAGCATCTTTTCTTGGACCAACTCCGCGACCTTCTCTAATCTCATTTAATATTGCACGAGACACAACATCACGAGAGGCTAATTCCAATGCGTTTGGAGCATATTTTTCCATAAATCTCTCACCCTCTGAATTGAAGAGTTTTCCACCCTCACCACGGGCAGCTTCAGAGATCAAAACACCATTACCAGATAATCCAGATGGATGGAATTGCACAAATTCCATATCTTCTAAAGGGAGTCCATGTCTTGCTACTATAGAAAGTCCATCACCAGTATTTGCATGCGCATTTGAATTGATTTTAAATGATCTTGCATAGCCACCAGTTGCAAACATAACAGCTTTTGAATTAAAGATAGCTATCTCCATATCACGAATATTAAATGCTACAACGCCAGATACCTTACCATCTTTATAAATAAGGTCAGCTACATACCATTCATCCCAAAACTTTACACCTGCACGATAAGCTTGCTCATAAATGGTTTGCAAAAGAGTTAATCCAGTTCTATCCTTTGCATAACATGCACGAGGTGAAGATTGTCCACCAAAAGGTCTTTGTGCGATCTTTCCATCTGGTGTACGACTAAAAGCAGCTCCCATTTTTTCAGCCCATCTAATAGTTTCTGGAGCATGTTTGCATAAAAACTCAACAGCATCTTGGTCAGCTAAATAATCAGATCCTTTTACAGTATCGTATTCATGCAACTCCTCACTGTCTTCATCACCAAAAGCAGCATTAACACCACCTTGAGCTGCACCAGAATGGCTTCTCAGTGGGTGTAGTTTTGTTATAACAGCAACTCTCTTGCCTGCATTTTGCAACTCTCTTGCTGCTGCACATCCCGCTAAACCTGCGCCAACAATAATTGCATCGTAAGTATAAATTGGAATACTCATTAGCTTTCCTTATCTAAAATTATTTAATAATATAAACCTGATTTTAGCGTGTTTTTCTTTGCGCTAGGTTAAAATAAAGGATTGTTTATCTGATGTTTGTTGATGTTACAATTTGAGACATTGAAAAATGGTAATAATAGATTAAAGACTAAGATTAGCCATATCTTTTTTTTGATGAATCTTATTTTTATTTTGTGTCTTTCCCCATTTTAAAATAGCTTTAGCATCATCTATAGATCTATTAAGTGCAACATTTTTTTGTTTAATATAAAACCCACCACTTACGGTTACATGAATTGGGGCTTGATTTTGTACTGCAAATTTTAACTCAGATATACTTTGTCTAATAGCATCAACTTCTTTAAACGCTTGCTCTTTTGTTTCTCTTGAGAAAATTAATGTAAATTGATTATAGCCACTTCTTGCAATTACATCTGCTGATTGTTCATATAATGAAATAGTATATGCTATTTTTTTAAGTATGCTTTGTGTTAAGTCTTGAGGGAACGCCTTATTCGTTTTTGAAAAATCATCTACTTCTAATACTGTTAAAGCTGTGTAGCTACTAGCTTTCATACCTTTTTTTTCTGCGTAAGTATTTTCCAATCCTTTATTATTATTTATTCCAGTTATTGGATCAATACTTGCTTGATCTACCGTAAAACCTGGTCTTCTACTCATCCTTATATATATAGCATCAGCTTCAATAGTATGTACCTCATAAGTTATTTTTCCACTTTTTGGAGAGTATAAAAAGATAATGTCTTCATAGATTTTTCTTAAACGTCTTTGATACCAAAAAGTTAGTATAAATATAACAAAAAAAGTAGATATTGCTAAAATTTGCAACAATTTAAACTTTTCATTGTCATATTCAATATTTTTAAAAATAATGTTTGAAATATGATTATTTAAGTTTTCTAAAGAAACATCTAAAGATTCTTTTAATTTAATTTCTGCATTATCTGATGAATTAAAGTATTTAAAAGCTTTAGTATTAAATTCACTTACTAACATAGATAATTTTTCTAACTGAGCTAAGTAATCTTGAGAATTACCTAATATATATTTCCCGATTGTGTCATATTTATTTAGGTCATATAGCTTCTCAATTTGATAACGAAGTTGAGTGCTCTTGCCATTAAATTGAATTAATGTTAATTCCAAATCTTTCTTATCGAGCTCATGGAGTGCTGATGCAATTTCTTTTTGAGTATTTAATATATTAACCTTTTTAAACGAATTGCCTTGTTCAAATGTAAATACAACTGCTATTGTTGCGATAAGTAAAGCAAAAGTCATAAACAAAGAGATATTGCTAAATATTTTTTTAATTGATAGTTTCATCTAATTTTCCTATTTAATGTTATAATAATGTGATTATATCTCATTTTATATCGACCATGGTTAATATTTACTTAAAAGAAATTAATTTGAATTTAGAAGATTATTTTATAGCGCAATTTAACGATAAAAAAATAGGTGACGATGGTGCTTTTATAGATGGAGTAGTATATTCAAAAGATGCATTTTTTGAAAATGTTCACTTTAAAACTAAGTGGATGAATCATTATGAAATTGCGAAGAAAGCGATGCTCTCGAATATTTCAGACGCTATAGCGATGAATGCAAAACCTATCTATGCATTATTAAGTGTAGCTATGCCAAAAACTATTACCAAACAAGAGATGGTTGAATTAGCTAATGGTTTTAAAGATATTGCAAAAAAATACAATATCTTAATAATTGGTGGAGATACAATAAGTAACACTAAACTCGATATAACTATAACTATTATTTCAAAAACTTTAAAACCACTCTATAGAAAAGGTGTTCATTTAAATGATTTGTTTGCATATACTGGTAAGCTAGGGCAAAGTAAGAAAGATTTGATGGGTCTGTGTAATGGTGCAAAGCTCCATAAAAAATCAAAGTTTATAGATATAAAATTAAGAGACAAATTTATATTAAATAGCACTAGGTACTTAAGCTCTGGTATGGATATTTCAGATGGGTTATTTAGTGATTTAGATAAACTGTTATTAATAAATAAAATTGGCATTGATTTTTTTGAATCTATACCTAAAAAAATAGGATGTAGTGGCGAAGAATATGAGATGTTAGTCTCATTTAATAAGCGAAATAGAAAAACAATAATAAGAAGAGCAAAGCAAAGCAGAACAAATTTAACAATATTTGGAACTGCCAAACGAAATAAATATATTAACAGATGTAAAGCACATCATTTTTAGGATAATAAATGGATAGATTTTACTCATTAAACCACTCAAGTATAGATTTTCACTTTAAACAAAGTGCTAGAGATTTTGTTGTTGAAGAGATCCCTCTTTATGAATTTAGCGGGGAGGGTGAACACCTTATACTTTTTATTAGAAAGAAAAATCTTTCTACATTGGAGTTAGTAAGTGCAATAGCTAAATATCTTGGCATAAAAAACAAAGAGATAGGTTATGCAGGTTTAAAAGATAAACATGCAATGACAAAACAATATATTTCACTTCATAAAAAGCATGAAGAATCGTTAGAAAATTTTAACCTAGAAAATGTAAAGATACTCTCTCGTACATATCATAATAATAAAATTCGCATAGGGCATCTAGTGGGCAATCGATTTTATATAAAATTAAAAAAAGTTAATCCAACAGCTGCGTCCAAGATTGATGAAGCATTAAAGAGTATTGATAAAAACGGTATGCCTAATTTTTTTGGATATCAAAGATTTGGTCGTGATGGAGACAACCATATAGATGGCGAAAAAATTGCTAAAGGTGATAAAAAAGAGCGTAACCCTAAAATAAAAAAATTATTAATAAATTCTTATCAAAGTCATCTATTTAATTTGTGGCTTAGTAGAAGATTGGAAATAAACACTCTCATCAATAATTTTAAAAGTGAAGAGTTAGAATCACTTTTAAATATACCAAAAAGTGAGTTAGATAAATTAAAAAATCAAAAACATCCATTTAAATTGATAAGTGGTGATATTATGGAGCATTATCCACATGGAAGACTCTTCGATTTTGATGGAACACAACATGATTTTGAGCGTTTTAATAATAGAGATATCTCAATTACGGGTCTTTTATGTGGAACAAAAGCAAGGTTAGCTACAGATATATCAAGAGAGATAGAAAAAGATTATGATGATGAGATAAATGCCGATGGAACAAGAAGATATGCTTGGGTATATCTTCTTGATGTAGAGGGAAGGTTTAACCAAGTAGAGGCTCAGTACGAGTTAAATTTTACATTGCCAAAAGGTTCTTATGCAACTGTTCTTATTGAAGAGATAGCTAAAAGAAAGATAAATTAAGGAAATATAATAGATGAGTAGACATATAACTTCAGCAATTTCACAAATATTTGGAAAGTTTGCAAACAAAGAGTTTCCAAAAAAATTTCAAACTTTTCTTAATAAAACCTATATAAGATTAATGGGATTAGATATGAGGGAGTTTGATTTTCCTAGTTCTTATAAAACTTTAAATTCGTTATTTACTAGAAAGTTAAAGCATGATAGAAAATTTTCTTTAAATGAAGAGGATTTTATTTCCCCTTGTGACTCTTGGATATCAGAGTGTGGTGATCTAGATAAAGATTATGCTCTTCAAATAAAAGGTATGCGGTATAAATGTGATGATTTTATCGGCAATGATTTCACACAAGAGGAAAAAAATATTATACATGATGGAAAATTTATAAACCATTACTTATCTCCAAAAGATTATCATCGTTATCATATGCCAACTAATGCTAAAATTTTAAAAGTTGTGCATATTCCTGGTAAGTTTTATCCTGTAAACATTCCATCATTAAAAAAACGAATAAATCTTTTTATTGAAAATGAGCGTGTAGTTATTATGTGTGAGACTCAATCAAAAAAGATATTTTTTATGGTGCTTGTGAGTGCATTAAATGTAGGTGTAATGCAAGTTAGTTTTGAGCCTCGTATAAAAACAAATGCAGATGCTCAAAAATCGAGCGTTTACGAATATGAAAGTTTATCTCTAAAAAAAGGTGATGATTTTGGATGTTTTGAGATGGGATCTACTATAATAATATTGGCACAAAAAGATATGCTTGAGTTAAAGATAACTATGAATGATCATGTTAAATATGCTCAAACTGTAGCAAAAATATTAAAATAACATGTTTGGCACTCAAGAGGAAAAAGAAAACTATATAAATAAACTATTCAGCGATGTTGAATTATTTGAGTGGGATGTATTGAATGTATCATCAAATATAGATAGAGCAGAAGTGATTGAGATGATAGCTGATACTCTAGTTCATGATACTTTAAAAAATGAAATTAATTTTTTATATATCAAAGATATAAAAGAGATTAATTTTAAAAAAATAAAAAAAGCTATCTATAATGAAATAGTAGGCGAGTGGTTAAATTTTTGTGATGATACTTTAATCTATCCAAAAAAAGATGCGATTTTAATTGTAAATCAAATTGATGAAATTCAATTTATATACTCTATAACTAATAGTTATTTTGATAAGTTTAGTAGAATTATATTTAGTAAAATAGTTGATACATTTTTAGAATATTTAGAGAAATCATCACTTACAAAAAATAAACAAATATTTATAGAAAAAGTTCTTCAAAGTAAATTTAATGAAAATAAAGACTCCAATAGCATACATAAATTTTCTCAGTTAAAAAACAGGGTGCAAATAGCACAAGAATGTAAAAATATAAAGATAAATAATACAAATAATAAAATAAAAGAATTGATGGAAAAGCTAACTAATAACTCAAACGAAGAAAATAGTATTTTATTAAAAATTGAAGATTATGATTATGAAATAAATGAACTAGAAAAAAAAGGTTTATATGAATTTGATGAAATTATTGCGAAGCTACGCAATAATATGATAGATTCTATGAAAAAGCTATCTTAAATATTAAATCTAAAGTGCATTACATCACCATCTTGAACTATATACTCTTTACCTTCTAAACGCATTTTACCAGCTTCTTTAGCTTTGTTCTCACCACCACACTCTATGTAGTCATCATAAGAGATAACTTCTGCACGGATAAAACCTTTTTCAAAATCATTATGAATAGCAGCTGCCGCTTTTGGAGCTGTTGAATTTTTACGAATGGTCCATGCGCGAACCTCTTTAACCCCAGCTGTAAAATAACTCATAAGACCAAGCTTATCAAAACCTTTATGAATTATTTGCTCTAATCCAGACTCTTCTACACCTAAATCACTTAAGAACTCTTGGGCTTCATCATCATCAAGACCAATTAGTTCCTCTTCTATTTTTGCACATAGTTTTATAAGCTCACAGTTATTGTCTTTAGCATGTTGCTTTAAGGCAATTACATATTTGTTATCTTCAAGTAGTCCATCTTCATCAGTATTTGCACCATACATAATCTCTTTTTGAGTCAAAAATCTAACTTCATTGTTAAGCTGACGATATACATCTGTATCTACTTTATCAAAATTACGAGCTAAGTTTCCATCTGCTAAGAACTCTATTAGTTCTTCTGCCATCTCTAGGGCAGCTTTTGCACTTTTATCGGCTTTAGCTTGCTTTTTAAGCCTATCTATACGGTTAGATAAAACTTCTATATCTGCAAGTATTAATTCACCCTCAATAATCTCAACATCGCGGAGTGGATCTATACTACCCTCGTTATGAACAATGTTTTCATCAAAAAAACATCTTACAATTTGAAGTATAACTTCTGTTTCACGAATATTAGATAAAAATTTATTACCTAAACCCTCACCCTTACTGGCACCTTTAACAAGACCTGCAATATCTACAAAATCTAAAGTTGAATATTGTATCTTTTGAGGATTAACAATTTTAGCTAGTTGCGCTAATCTTTTATCTGGAACAGGAACAATAGCTTTATTTGGCTCTATTGTACAAAATGGATAATTTGCCGCTTCTGCATTTTGTGCTTTTGTTAGTGCATTGAAAGTTGTTGATTTACCTACATTTGGAAGCCCTACTAGACCGATACTTAAACCCATGATTGACCTTTGGTTATGTTTTATTAAAGTGAAATAATATCTAAAAGTTGCTTGGAGTTTTTATAAATAAACTATTTATAGTTGAAATTTGTCAACATTTCAGGGGTTTATAATCTACAATTGGTATTTTTTGTAAATATCATCATCTAAATCCCACAATTTTTTTGATTTTAGGCTCTCTATAACACTTAAAGTACAATCTACATCATCTGGCCATTCACGCTCGAACCCATCTAGTAAATTTTTATTAGTACCATCTATACCAACCATTAAACCTGAGATAAATATATCTCTTAGGGCATCAATATTGTTAGTTACGCGCCAAATACTCATATATGAGTTATTGACATCGTTATTTTTTTCATCTATAAATACAACTATGCGAATATTTGGGCTAAGGTTTATTAAAGCATCAAAATATTCTTTTACTTTTTTAGTTTTATTTACACTAATAACTGTAATTGGATTTTTAGTTCGTCTCATATATTGATGCAGGTTTACTGCATCAGGAATTAATTCTTTTACTTCTTTAAGCAATTTTACATCACCTAATAAATTTGGAGCTTCTATCTTTTGTATTACAGTAGCATCTATACCTAGTTTACCACCAACTAAGGTT
>Ga0256834_1002800_pt1 | contig 10746 bp, 11 predicted proteins | sample 4281140metaG_FD_190536 | JGI IMG/M metagenome (GOLD analysis project Ga0256834, IMG submission 190536) | Hydrothermal vent microbial communities from East Pacific Rise, Pacific Ocean - 4281-140 | ecosystem: Environmental > Aquatic > Marine > Hydrothermal vents | place: Pacific Ocean: East... | reverse complement strand
TGCTACATAACTTTGTGGAGGCATTGATATATGAAGTGTTACATCATAAAGTTCATAACCACAATCATTTACACCCAAGCTATCTTCCCATTTTAGGGGTACATATAGTTCAAACTTACTTTTTCCATATGATACAGATGAAGCTGTAAATTTTCTAAATGATCCCCAGCCATTGCTTATATTGTAACAATCACCTTTTGGTTCACTCGCTTCAAACTCTACAATTAGAGCTATTCTTAGTTTTGGATCTGTACTTCCATAGATAGTAAAATCTTTTTTGAATGTACTTGCATTTAACTCTACGCTATTGCTTTTTATAGTTTTTTGTTTAGGTTGTTGCAATGAAATACAGCCCATCTGTATAAATACTAACATTAACAAAGATAAATAACCTATTATTTTCATTTTAATACCCTCTAAATATCTGTTGATATTGTAGCATAAATATAATATTTTTTTATATATATAACAATAGGATAGAGAAATTTTACTAAAAATTTATTTTTTAATTAAACTATCTATATATTCTTTAGCAAGTGAGATAGAATAAAAAAAGTAAACCTCATTTTTATTTTTTACTCCATCTTCCCAAGCAGAGACTTTCATATAACTTTTGTTTTTTTCTACAAGTGTATAGTAGTTTTTATATCTACTATTTTCATCAGAGTATATATAAAATCTTCCTTGAAAATCTATAAAATAATTTCCTTCACCTTTATGCTTTTCTCCAAGGATCACTCTAAAATTCATTGTAAAGTCATTTAGTAATTCTAATGCCACAAGTGCAATATCATCTTTCTTGTTGCCTTTTGTGTAGAGTGCATATACTGTATGATTGACTAACATTGCATTAGTGAATTTTAAGTTATTTTTTATTGGTTCTATAGGTGCTTGCTTTATCTCTTTTGGTTTTATAAGCTTGATATTTGTTGCAGTAGATTTATAACTTTTTATAAGTTGTACTTTTGAAGGATCATGTTTTCTTATATAAGCATCTTTAAAAATATTTTTATACTTAGGTAATAAATCTTTTGCTTTAAGTTCAGATGTTGTTATCAGTGCAAAAAGTATATAAAATTTGTCATCAGATACAATACGAACCTCTTTTAAAAGTTTGCTGTTTAGTTTTTCTGCCTCAGATTTTAAATCCTCAATTCCACCATCTTTTTGTTTAACAACAGCTAGTTGAATTGTATAATAACTATTTTTTGCATAGAGATTCCCTATAGATGCAATAAATAATAAAACGACTATTAATAAAATTTTACTTTTCATGTTCTATTGTACTATACTCTTCATCGATTTCTTAAGTGCATCAAAAAAATAACGAACATCGTCACCTGTGTGTGTATAATGGAAACCAACTCTAAGCCATCCTGGCTTTTGTTTGAAATCATGGTTTTCTTTATATCCTAAAAGATCGTGTCCATAAGGTCCCGCACAACTGCATCCTGCTCTTGTTTGAATATTGTATTTATCACTTAGCTTCTGTGCTAAATCATATGGATTTATTCCTTCTATATTAAACGAAAAAATAGCAAGTTTGTTATGACTTTTTTTACAATAAAGTTTGATATTTTCTACATTTACATACTCTTCTTTAAATACTTGTTTTAACTTCTCTTCCTGACCTTTTATAAAATCAAATCCTATCTCATTTCTTAGTTTATAAGCTAACGATGCTTTAATAAATTGTAATATTCCTGGAGTTCCTGCATCTTCTGTGAGTTCTATATTGTCTATAAATTTATGAGAGTATCTTGATACATAAGATACTGTCCCTCCTCCTGCAAATGTTGGCACTTCGTTACAGGCACAAAGCTTTTTATTTATGATAAGCAAGCCACAACTTCCAGGACCTCCAATTAGTTTATGGGGTGATAAGAACATTGCATCATAATATGAAGAATTTACATTCATATAAGGTGAAGAAGCTGCTGCATCTAGGCATACAGTCCCATCATATTTTTTCATGATTGTATATATTTTTTCTATTGGATTTATAATCCCTGTTACATTGGATGCAACTGCAAATGAGCCAAAAATTTCTCTACCTTTATTTTGTTTTAAAACATCTTCTAAGTGTAAAAGATCAATTGTTTCATCACTATTTGTAGGAATTCTTATCACTTCACATAGAGCTTCTCTAAAACTTACCTCATTTGAGTGATGTTCAAAAGGACCTACAATTACAAGTGGAAGAGAGTTTTTATCGGGATTTATCTTATATCTTTTTTTTGTTGCTGGTGGAATATACAATCCCATAAGTTCTTGAAATTTCTTTATAGCACTTGTGGCTCCTGTACCACAAGGAATTATATAAAAATTATCACCAATTTCTAAACTTTCTCTTAAAGATTCTCTTGCTTCATTGTATGCTATTGTAGTTTTTTTGGCATTTTCACCCACTTCTGAGTGAGTATTGGCATAGGTTGCTAAAATAGATTGTATTCTCTTCTCAATTGGTTTATATCCAAGTCCTGAAGCGGTAAAGTCAAGATAGAGTGTACCGCTTTTAAGTATAATATTTTTTCTAACTTCTTTAATCATCATATAAGCCAGCGCTTAAATACCTTTCACCTGTATCACAAAGTACAGTGACTATCACTTTCCCTTTGTTCTCTTCTCTAGCAGCAACTTGTGCAGCTATAAATGCATTTGCACCTGAGGATATACCTACAATCAAACCTTCATTTTTTGCTAATGCTCTTGAGGTTGCTATAGCATCATCTTGGTTTACCTGTATTATCTCATCATAAATTTCAGTATTTAAAGCTTCTGGAATAAATCCCGCACCAATTCCTTGAATTTTATGAGGTCCTGGTTGTCCTCCTGAGAGTACAGGTGAGAGATCTGGTTCTACTGCTATGATTTTAATATCTGGATTATGCTTTTTAAGAACTTCTCCAACTCCAGTTACTGTACCTCCAGTTCCAACTGCTGAGATGAAAATATCTACTTTCCCATCAGTATCTTTTAAAATTTCCTTTGCAGTTGTTTCTCTATGAATTGCTGGGTTATCTAAGTTTGCAAACTGTTGTGGGATATAAGAGTTCTCTATCTCTTTAGCTAATTCAAAAGCCTTATCCACTGCACCCTTCATCCCTTTTGGAGGTTCTGTTAAAACCAATTCTGCACCAAGAGCTAAAAGAAGTTTTCTTCTCTCCAGACTCATAGAACTTGGCATCGTAAGAGTTAGTTTTAGTCCAAGTCCTGCACATACCATCGCCAATGCGATGCCAGTATTGCCACTAGTAGGCTCTATGATATGAGTCTCTTTTGTGATATCTCCACGAGAGAGTGCTTGTTTTATCATATTTGCACCAATCCTATCTTTTACTGAATGAGAAGGGTTCAAAAATTCACACTTTCCCAGAATGGTAGTACCTGTGATATTAGATATAGTATTTAATTTTACAAGTGGTGTATTTCCTATAAGATCTGTAACTGTTTTTGCATATTGCATATTTTTCTCCTATTTTTAAATTGTATAACAAATTTGTTTAGATACTTTCTGTTGGTATTTTACTAGCTCTTCAAGTGAAATATCAAAAATTTCTTCTAATTTGTTTGTATAGTCGTCATAAAATAACTCCAGAGCAGCATTTGTTGTTTTAGTCTCAACAATATTTAAATTTCCTTCTAATGCTTCATAAATCTCTCTTACTGTTATATCTTTTGCATCTTTAGCTAAGATATAACCGCCTTTAGCACCTCTTGTACTTTTTACTAAACCAGCTTTTCTAAGAGTTCCTAAAAGTTGCTCTAAATAGTTTTGAGGAATATGTGCATTTAAAGAAATCTCCTTTATCTGCACAGGTTTTTGGCTTTTTTGCATCTGTAATTCAAACATTGCAGCTAAGCCATACATGCCTTTTGATGAAAGAAGTGCCATTTTTATTAGTCCAATGCCCAAATAAGGTCTTCTATCAAATCTTCACTACTTTCCAAACCAACACTAAGTCTTATAAGACCAGGGGTTACACCCGATTTTAGTAAGTCTTCAGGGGGTACTTGCATATGAGTAGTACTTGCAGGATGAGTAATGATTGATTTTGAATCACCAATATTTACAACAACAGTAAATATCTTTGTATTATCTAAAATCTTTTGAGCATATTCAAAATCTTCTACTTCAAAGCTTAAAAGTCCGCTACTTTGACCATCTTTAAAATACTCTTTTGATTTTTGATGATATGGGTTACTTTCAAGTCCTGGATAAAAAACCTTTTTTACTTTTTTGTGAGACTCTAAAAATTTGGCAACTTCCAAAGCACTTTGGCTATGTTGTTTCATTCTAAGAGCAAGTGTCTCAAGACCTTGAATAAAAAGCCAAGAGTTAAATGGAGCAGGGGCTGCTCCCATATCTCTAAGAAGTGATAATCTAGCTCTTAATGTAAACATAGGAAGAGGAAGATCTGCATATACTAGACCGTGATAACTCTCATCTGGTTCATTAAAATGTGGATATCTAGTATTTGCTATAAGCTTATCATTTAACCCTTTTCTCTCAACTATAACACCGCCAATTGCAAGTCCTTGACCTGTTATATATTTACTTGCACTATGAACTATAACATCTATACCTTTTTCAAAAGGGTTAAAGAGTGCAGGAGTTGCTACTGTGTTATCACAGATAGTTATAACATCGTGTTTATTCGCAATTTTAGCAATTTTTTCTACATCTGCAATGGTTATATGAGGATTTGAGAGTGATTCAAAAAATATAGCTTTTGTATTTTCATCTATAAGCTCTTCCAAATCATCAGCACTATCACTATCAAAAAGTTTTGCTTCTATGCCAAATCTCTTTAGGGTGTGAGTTAAAAGTGTTGTAGCTCCACCATAAATCTTTTTTGCAACTATGATGTTTTCACCACACTGTGCAAGATTTGCAACAGCGTAAAAGATAGCAGATTGCCCACTTGATACTGCTAAGGCTGCTTCACCTTTTTCTACAACCGCCATTCTATTTTCAAAAATCTCTGTTGTTGGGTTATTGAGTCTTGTATAAATTGGACCTAGCTCTTTTAGAGCAAAACGGTTGGCTGCTGTTTGTGCTGATTTAAAATCATAAGCTGTAGTTTGGTAGAGGGGAACTGCCATTGCTCCTACTCCATCTTGTGTATATCCGTGATGTAAGGCGAGTGTTTGTTCAGTCATAAAGAGTCCTTTTTAAATAAAATTTTAAGAATTATACTAAAAAAGAAGTTTAATGTCAAGTAAGTTTATCAAGATACTTGGTTGTCCGTAAAAAAAGATCTATTTTACGGACAGATAGGTTTTATTTTTCGAATGTAGATTCTTGGACTATGACAGAGTAGACATAACCATAACCAAAATCAATATTTGTATTGAGTGTTCCAGTTGCTATAACTTCATCACCAACTTCAGCACTTTGCGTAGCTGAAGTGAAAACTATATCAGCATCACCTTTAGAACCTGAGCCATCTTGAATGTGAATCCAGTTTCTTTGCATAATACCATTTGAAACTTTTACAACTTTTCCTCTTACAGATACGGTAGTATTGTTTAAATCATCAGCTTGAACATAAAGCTCTTCAATTGTATTTATCTTCTTATCCGTTGTTATCTCTTTTGTAGCTTTTTCCACTTCTTTTGTTGAGTCTGTTGGAGCAACTACTGGAGCAGTAACCTCTGTATCTACTTTGATATCTGCTTTATCTTGCATAGCTTTTGTCATAACTTCAAAATTACTTGCAAAAAGTAGTGTATCAAAAGTACGACCTAGTGTTTTGCTTGTGAAATTTTGCATCCACATTTGTTCTTTAAATGATACCTTATCACCAGCTTTTACATTAGCTTGTGGAACAGCTGCCCAAAATGTTTTGCCATTTGAATCTACTTTTATATAGTCATATGGTGGAGCTTCAATAACTTCTATGATTGTTGCTTCATGTATCGCTCCAACCGTAGCTACTGGAGCTTGTGTAGTATTTTCAATTTCTCCATCTTTTGCACCGTGAGTATCAATTTCACCTTTAGAATGTGTTACACTCTCTTTTTTTGCTTCAACTGCATTTGCTGCGGTTTCAGTAACCTCTTTAACTGTTGTTGTGCCTTTATCATCACAACCTGTTAATATAAATATAGATGATACGATTAGTACACCTATAACTTTTTCAAATAATCTCATGAAATTCCTTTTCTATTTTTTTAAAAAATTATTCTACCAATTATAGCCTAAAAAAGGACTTTGTATAAAAAATTGCTTTTAAACTATAAACTATTTTTAGATATTATTGCAAACTAAATAGAATTTTTAAGGATACTTGCAACAATGAAAAAAATCTTTCTTTTCTTGATTGTTATTATCATCTTAGCTTTGATTTTATTAATCTATAATATCAGTGAAAAACGAAATCTACAAAAACATGAAAAAGTATATGATACTGTCAATAATATTTTATCAACAACTATTAACAATGAAAAAAGTGCACTTTTATCTCTATCCATTGCTCTTAGTAAAAGTAGAGCAATTCAAGATGTGATTTTAGATGATAATAAAACTTTAGGATACAGGGTTTTGAGTGCAAGTGCTAAAGCTTTAAATAGTGGTACAAATAAACAGAGTGTTTATATTCAAATCATTACAAAAGACCTCTCTGTTTTTGCCAAAAGCTGGGAAGAGGTCGGATCGAATATACCTATGGTAACAGGTAGAAGAACTTCTTTAAAAAAACTGTTATTAAATTTTAGCCCAAAAACCGGAATTGATATGGGATTACCATTAGGTATTAGATCTTCATCAATAATTTTTTATAAAGATGACTCTTTGGGAATTTTGGAGGCTATTACTCCTTATGATGTTATTGTAAATAATCTAAGAGAATATCAAATTGAAGTAATACCTCTGATATATAATAGTTTTGCACCTATGGTTTATGTTGATAAAGAAGAGCTTGTAATGATGGGTAGTTTTGTTGTTGCAAACCATAATGTAAATAGAGAGAGTATCCTTGGCTTAAATAATTTAAGTGATGATGAATTAAATACGCTTTTACAAAATGATTTTTTATATAAAAATAATCTTTTATATGCATCCTATCCAATATTAAGTGTAGATGGAAATAAACTAGGAATTTTTTTAACTATCATTGATGAAAATAATTTTGAAAATTTTATAGGAGAGCAGAAGTCAATTATTCAAAGTGTATATAGTTTAGATAGTAGTAGAGATGATATTTATCATTTTGCTCAAAAGAGAGAAGAGTCGATATTTGCCAGAATGAGAGTTGAGTACATTAGTGCTTTGGGGTATAGAATAGATAAAAATGATAGAGCAGATTTTGAAGAGTTTGCAAAACATAAATTAAATCAATTAACAAAAGAGGAGCTTGTTGATTTGATTTTTTATAGATACACAAAAAAAGAGATAAAAGGGGATATAAAATGAAGATTTTGTTGCTTGAAGATGAGTATACTCTCAGAAAATCTATGCAGGAATTTCTTGAAGATTGCAACTACTTTGTAGATGGTTTTAGTAATGGTGATGATGCATTTGATGCAGCATATTATAATATGTACGATTTACTTTTGCTAGATGTAAATGTGCCTGGAATGAATGGTTTTGAGCTTTTAGAGCAGCTTAGAGAAAGAGATATAGAGACTCCAGCAATTTTTATAACTTCATTTACTGAAATAGATAATTTAGAAAAAGCTTATGATATCGGTTGTGATGATTATATTAAAAAACCTTTTGATTTAGCTGAACTTAGGCTTCGTGTAGTCTCTACACTGAAGCAAACAATGCCAAAAAGTAAAAACAATATAATTGAACTTGCTCTTAATTATAGTTATGATACAAAAAAGTTTGTATTAAAACATCATGATGATGAGATACATTTGTCAAATAGAGAAAAGATGATTTTAGATCTTTTAATAAAACATAAAAATCAAGTTGTTACCCCTGATATGATAAGTGATTATGTTTGGGAAGAGAATGTTGACCCTGCAAATGTTAGAGTTCAGGTAAATAATCTTAGAAAAAAATTAGATCATACATTAATTGTAAATGTCAGAGGTCAGGGATATAAACTTGGGTCTTAGTCTAAATGAGAGAAGATTTTCAATTAAATATGCAGTTATGTATACTGTGGCTATTTTTGCAATTCTTGCTGTACCATTTGCAGTTTATGATAAATATAGATACACCTTACAAGAGGTAAAAACAGAGATTGCTCTAAAAAAGAAATCTATACAAATTATAAATGAGATGGAAAAATTTAACCCCCTTATTGATGGTCATTTTACCTTTCCTAGATATAGGTCATTTCAATCAGGACTTTATGATGGTAATGGGAATCCAATATTTTCACTTATAGAAAGGAATATAACAACTTTAGATTTAAAACTAGGGTATAGTGAAATTGATGGTGATAGACTCTATGTTGTTAAGTTTGATGATGAGAGGTATTTTGGAGCTAGATATTTGGTAATTGAGACTAAATTTGATATATACGCAGTATTGCAAAATATCTTATTAATCTTTTTACTTATACTTATAATAACTTTTTTATTCTCTTTTATGATACTAAGAAGCTTTGTTAAACCATACAAAGAGATGAATTCTACACTAGATGAATTTATAAAAGATGCGATGCATGAGATTAATACTCCATTATCAATAATCAATATAAATATAGACCTTTTTAGTGAAAAATTTGGTAAAAATAAACACTTAAGCAGAATAAAATCAGCTTCAAAAATTCTCTCTTCTATATATAACGATATGAATTATTTAATTAAAGAGCAAATAATAAATAGTTCTAAAAGTAAATTAATCAACTTTTCTGATACTCTTAAAAAATCAGCTGATTATTTTGATGATATTGCAGAGCTTAGAGATATTAAATTAGTGACAAAAATAGATGAGAATATTATGATAGATTTTATTCCCACAAAACTTCAAAAGATTATAGACAACAACCTTTCAAATGCTATAAAATACTCATATGAAGATTCTAAAGTAATCCTCTCTTTGATAAAAAAAGAGAATAAAATTATATTAGAATTTCAAGATTTTGGTATTGGTATTAAAGAGCCCGAAATGATTTTTTCAAGGTATTATAGAGAGAATAATGCAAAAGGTGGATTTGGAATAGGGTTAAATATTGTGAAAAAAATCATTGATGAAGAAAATATAGAGGTAAATATAGAATCAGAGTTAAAAAAGGGGAGTAAGTTTCAGTATATATTTAGCCAAACTCCCGCTGAAAAATAGTACGAAGAACTTGAATATTTTGATTACGCATATCAACACCCAAAACTTCACGATAGAGAAAAAGGATGATTGAAAATGCTTAATTTTGTGTTGTTGGTGAAATCTTTTTCTCAACTGCCAAGTAAGTTAAAAATGTTTTTATCTCATTTTTGCCCATTTCTATAGGGTGTTTTTTATCATGAAAAAGAATGAAATACTTTATCCAATATAGATATATTCTCTCTGTAGAGATATTATAATGTTTAAAACGGTTCTTATCTCTTACAATATCTAATAATCTATTTTTCTGCATAATCTACCTCCAATAATTAACATACACTTTATCTATTATCACTCATATTCTCCAAATAACAGACAAAGTGTGTGTTATTTGGAGGATATGAGTTAAAACAATATATGTTTTTGTCATATTTTATTTACTTTTTTAAATAAGTCAATAAATATTTTAAATTGAAATGTTTATTATTAAGTGTATATTTCCTTTGTGAGTTAATGTTGATACTAAGGTGTGTTTTAGATATAATGCGTGTTAATAACTAGTTAAGTATACATATTGATGGTTTGTAAAAGTCAATCAGGTAGAATTTTACTATATAAATTGATAATCATTTTTTGTATTCTATGGAAGTCCACTACTTTTTAAAAAAAGTAGTACAAAAATCTTAGGAAGAATAACAACATGATTCAAATAAAAAGTTATGCAGACCCTAGACATAACCAATATTGTGCATTTTGTGCTAATTTTAAAACAAAATTAACTAAAGACCATATTCCTTCAAAAGTATTTTTAAATAAGCCATATCCAGAAAATATGCATATTGTACAAGCTTGTCATAATTGCAATAATGGTTTTTCTATAGATGAAGAATATATTGCATATTGGATTGAAATTGCCATTTTTAAGGAAACAGGTGTTGAGACAGAAAGATATAAAAAGACTTTAAAAGCTTTAAGAAGAAATATATCATTACGAAAGAAAATTTTAGGAAATAACCTATTTGGAAAAGATGAGTTACTGCCTATTGATGATAATAGATTAAAAAATATCTTATTTAAATTAGCAAGTGGACACATACTATTTAGATATAGTAATCCTCAATATAAAAAACCAACATATATAAAATGGGGATTTTTATTATCCCTTAATAGACGAGATAGAAACAAATTTGAATCTATACCTAAAATAGAAGTTTTACCTGAATCAGGTTCAAGAACTATAATTATGATTGATAAATTTGGGCAATATTATTATCCTTGGGAAATTGTTCAGGATGATGTATATCGTTATCTTGTTGCAAGTGCAGAAAACTCTACATTTGTTAAAATTGTATTAAGCGAATTTATATATGCTGAAGTAATATGGTTAAGAGATACTTAACAAGTACTCATATAATAAAAAAGTAACAAAAGAAGTTACAATAATCAAGAGAGTAAGTAATAATAACATATTGGACAAGTACTAAATCAGTTAGTTTTCTTAAAATGGAATTTTAACTAGATTC
>Ga0256834_1002799_pt1 | contig 10747 bp, 9 predicted proteins | sample 4281140metaG_FD_190536 | JGI IMG/M metagenome (GOLD analysis project Ga0256834, IMG submission 190536) | Hydrothermal vent microbial communities from East Pacific Rise, Pacific Ocean - 4281-140 | ecosystem: Environmental > Aquatic > Marine > Hydrothermal vents | place: Pacific Ocean: East Pacific... | reverse complement strand
ATCATCGCCCGGGAGATGGGTATTCCCGCCGTGGTGGGCTGCGGCGACGCCACGGAGAAGATCAACGAGGGCCAGCCGGTTACGGTTTCCTGCGCCGAAGGCGATGACGGCTTCATCTATGCGGGCCTGCTGAAATTCGAAATCAGGCATACGGATACCGGCCACATGCCGGAGCTTCCGGTGAAGATCATGATGAACCTCGCCACCCCTTCCCGGGCCTTTGCTTTCTCCCGCATTCCCAATCATGGGGTGGGACTGGCGCGCCTGGAATTCATCATCAACAACACCATCGGCGTTCACCCTAAGGCTCTGCTGGAATTCGATCAGCAACCTGCGGAAATCCAGGCGCAGATACGCGAACGCATTGCCGGCTATGCCGATCCACGCAGCTTCTATGTGGACAAGCTGGTGGAGGGCATCGCCACCCTGGCCGCCGCATTTCGGGACAAACCGGTGATCGTGCGCCTGTCGGATTTCAAATCCAATGAATATGCAAACCTTCTCGGCGGCAGGGCCTACGAACCGGAGGAAGAGAACCCCATGCTGGGCTTCCGCGGCGTTTCCCGCTATCTTTCAGAGGCATTTCGCCCCTGCTTCGAACTGGAATGCGAAGCCCTGCGCCGGGTGCGCGACGAGATGGGATTTGCCAACGTGGAAATCATGGTGCCTTTCGCCCGCACCCTGAAGGGTGCGGAGAGAATCGTCTCCCTGCTGGCGGAAAACGGGCTGGAGCGTGGCGTCAACGGCCTGCGGGTGATCATGATGTGTGAAATCCCTTCCAATGCCTTGCTTGCGGAAGATTTTCTGCAGTTTTTCGATGGCTTTTCCATTGGCTCCAACGACCTGACCCAGCTCACCCTGGGCGTGGATCGCGACTCTGCGCTGGTTGCGGACAAGTTCGACGAGCGCAACCCCGCAGTCAAAATCCTGCTGAAAATGGCCATCGACGCCTGCCGCAAGCACGACAAATACATCGGCATCTGTGGCCAGGGGCCGTCGGATTATCCCGACCTGGCGCAATGGCTGTTCGCCCAGGGCATCAGCAGCATATCCCTGAACCCGGACACCGTACTGCAAACCTGGCTGCATCTGGCGGATGAGCCGTGAGCTGCCGGGTATTCATCCTCTCGGATCATACCGGCATTACCGCTGGCTCCATTGCCCGGGCGCTGCTGGCGCAGTTTCCGCATCAGGACTTTGCCCTGGAGGAACACCCTTTTCTGGACGACAGGAAAAAATTATCCGCTGTTGCCGAGCAGATCGAATCCCTGGTGCAGGCCGGCACCCCGCCGCTGGTGTTCAGCTCCATCGTCGATGGAGATTCCCGCGCACTGTTGAAGGAAAAATCCGGCGGGCGTCTGTTCGATATCTTCCAGGCATTCACTCCAGGCCTGGAAGAATTGCTGGGGGTGGCCGCATCACCGGTTGCCGGTCATCTGCATGGCATCGGCAATGCGGATCTGTACATTGAGCGCATTCGGGCGCTGGACTATGCCATCATCCATGACGATGGCGGCATCACCAAGAACTATGCAAAAGCGGACACCATCCTCATTGGCGTATCCCGCAGCGGCAAAACCCCCACCTGCCTGTATCTGGCCCTGCACAATGGCCTGCAGGCTGCCAACTACCCCCTTGTGGATGAGGACTTGGAAGCAGCCCGGCTCCCGGCGCTGCTCCAGGAGCATCGCGGCAAACTTGTCGCTCTGACCATCGATGCGGCGCAACTGCACCGCATTCGTCAACAACGCCGCCCGGGCAGCCGTTACTCCTCCCTGGAACAATGCCAGTGGGAAGTCCACCAGGCGGAAGCCCTGTTCCGCGAATACCGCATCCCCGTCATTGACACCACCGCCATTTCCATCGAGGAAATCGCCACGCGCATTACCACCGAAATCATGCAAGATATGTATTAACCCGGCATCTGGCCAGGCAGGGATTTTTTATTTGCTCTACAGCGCCCGTTACAGCGCCATGCCCCAGGAGATGCCGATGGCGTTCTGGTACATCTTGATGTCGGCTTCGCCGCCACCGAAGTTCGGCGGTATGGAAGCCGAACCCTTCACCTCGTTCTCCAAGGCATGCATATAGGTGAAGGTGATCTCCTGGCCATTACCCAGATTCCAGGTCGCGCCCAGGGTCAGATGATCCTCGACCACTCCGGGCGCCAGGGTGTTAAAAAACGTTTCATTGTTTGGGATCGGGTTGTCGCCATGATTCCAGCCGCCACGCAGGGTCCAATCCCGGCTCAACTCATAGGAGACGCCCAGCTTGTACACCGTCTGGTTCTCCCAGCCGAAGCCGGGGCCATTGCTCGAACCCAGCGGATTGCCCAGGAACAAGCGGGACATGGGATTGCCAATGGCCTTGACGCCATTGTAGTTGATTCGCATGACATCGAAGGCGAACAGCAGCTTCGGGGTGGCCTGAATGGCAATGCCCGCACCGAAGTTCTCGGGAATATCGAAGTCGCCCTGCTCGGCGAACAGCCCCTTGTAGTCATCGAACTCCGACATGTAGGTGCGGCTCTGATAGGTGGCGCCCAGCGTCACCATGTCGCTGATCCGGCCGATCCAGCCAACACGGACGCCCACACCGTATGAGGTGTCATAGCCATTGTTGGTCACGCTGCCGGGCGCCTCAGACATCTGCTGCGGGGTTCCTGCAGGCGCATCAAAGTTCTGCAGCCCCTTGGCGTTGAACAATTGGGCGGCCAGATTGAGGCCGATACCGATGGCGTGATTGTCGTTGATCTTCCAGGAAAGGGAGGGAACCACGAACAACTGCATCAGGTCGATGCCGGTAACATTTCCCCTTTGGTTAAAGAAGGGAATACCGTTGTCATAGCGTGTATTCATGCCGCCGGTGCCGAACACCGATACGCCCAGCGCCATGCGCTCATCGATCATGCGGTTGTAGCCGAACTCCGGGATGAAGAAGTTCTTGGCATCACTGCCGTCGTAGTAAGAGGGCAGGCCAAACCCGTCGATCATGCTGTTACCGACAAACTCGGTGCTGCGAATCGGGCGAAACCACTCCAGGCCAACATCGAGGCGGTTGCCAAGATCCACCATTCCCGCGGGATTCATGCCGCCGCCAACGGAATCCTGAACCAGGGCGATACCAACACCACCCATGCCCTTGGATTTCTGGCCGATACCATGAGGGGCGTATCCATTCGTGGCCCAGACACTGGATGCAAACAAGGATGCAACAGCGATTGCCGCCGTACGCATTATTGGCTTCATCGAATCCTCCTCCCGTCATGAATCAATGGAGCAATAGGAAAGTATTAACCCGGTAACAATAGCAAGGGGATCTCTGAACAAATCTCCATTGCGGCACCAGCCGGGATTCAATATCCTGATATTGCTGGATTCCAGCCTACGCCGGAATGACACGACCATCCTGATTTATCCGTTTGCCACTGTCAAGGCAAACGCGAGAAAATCAGGCCGGAATCCAATAAGCTCTCAAAAACCCGGGGCACCGGCCCACGCCGGCATGACGAAAACTGAACTTATCGAGATGCCCCAAGGCGCATTACCTGCCAAGCACCTGCGGTAACCACAGGACCAGATCCTGCACGATGTTCGCCACCGCGGTGTTGATCGCGGCCACGGCACCTTTTGCATCCGTCGTCCGGGTTGCCACCCGCGATTCAAATTCCTTTGAAGCCAGCAACCTACCCTGCTCATGCATAAGATAAAAACGCATTCTGACCACGGCAACGGAACCACCGTCCGGCTGCAGATGCTGGGAAAAATCAAATAGCGTGGTTTCCAGCAATGCATCAGCCTCCGCCATGGATGAGGAAGGAAGCACCGCCCGGAACAAGCCGCTTTGCTCCAGTCCGTCCTGAAGCACCAGTTGCAGCATATTTACCGGGGTATCCTCCCAACGGCTGTATGCATAACGGTTCCGGGAAAAATCATCTTCCCCGTAATACAGGTCTGTGGTGGAAAACACCTGTGAAGCGACAATGGGAGACAGTTTTATGCTCATGGACAAGGGCTTTCCGCTGGAAGCCGGCATTTGCAACACGGGCGCTAGCGTGTATTCGGTTACCGGCGGCAGAATCTCCCGCGCACAGGCCGGCAGCAGCAACAGCATTCCCAGGATGAGCAGGCATCTGATGATCTTCATGGCGATTCTCCCGGGCCGGGCTTGGGCCTGGTGCGTTTGAACAACAAGTCGCCAGGGCTTTCTTCCAGGCGCTGCAGGGACTGGCGCAAGTCCCTGGAAAGGAGATCCAGATTGCCCAGCAGTTGCCTCAACAGGGCAAAGCTGTTGTGCAGGTCTTCCCGCAGATCCTGGCCGAGAACCGAATAGGTTAGCCCCAGGTCATCAGACATCTTTTTCACGCTGTCCGCGGAGGACGCCACTTCCGTAAAGGCCGCACTGATTTTTCGCTCAGCAGCGATCCCCTCATCGATGAACACTCCAATATTCTCTGTCTGCTGCCGCAACTGGATGACCAGCAGTTTGCTTTCGCCCAGCAATTCGGAAAAAGCTTGCAGATTGGCGTCGCTGAGCAACAAGCCGATTCTGTCCAGGGCCCGCACGGATTTGTCCGCGAGTTCGCTCAGCCCTTCATCCAGGCGCGCAAAGGTCGAGGGCATGGATGCGATCACCGGGATTTTCCCTTCCTCCGCCTGGAGAACAGGCGCGTCTTTGCTGCTGCCTTGCAGTTCGATATAAGCCAGGCCGGTAACGCCATAGAATCTGATACTCGCCCGCGTGTCGGTTTTTACCGGCGTTCCCTGTTTGATGCGCAAGGTCAGCATCACCTGCTCCGCGTTTTCCGGATTCAGCTCCATGCGCGTCACGGTTCCCACTTCCACCCCCCGGTATTTGACGGAAGCATCCGTGGTCAGGCCGGCGACAGACTCGCTCATATACACCCGGTACAGCGCATAGTTTTCCTCGCCGCCATGCTTTGCCAGCCAGTAGACAAAACCCAGCAATCCCGCAGTAAGCAATACCACGAAGAGCCCGACAACCGTATAGTTGACCTTACTTTCCATGCTGACTCCGAATCCGCCCGCGTTCCCCGTGGAAAAACTGCTTGATGATGGGATGCGGCTGTCTCATGACTTCCTCCAGGCTGCCCTCGGCAATCACTTTCCCATCACCCAGCACCGCCAGACGATCAACAATGGTCCAGATGGAATCCAGATCATGGGTGACCATCACCACGGTCAAGTCCAGCATTTCCCGCAGTTCCAGTATCAGTTTATCAAATGCCTCCGCCCCTATGGGATCAAGACCGGAAGTGGGCTCGTCCAGAAACAACAGCCCGGGATCCATGGCCAGCGCCCTGGCCAGCGATGCGCGCTTGATCATGCCGCCACTGAGTTCCGCCGGATACAATTCCGCGGCATGGTCCGGAAGCCCGACCATGCGAATCTTCATGCGCACGATTTCCCCGAGGATGTTTTTCGGCAGATGGGCATATTCCTTGAGCTTGATACCGATGTTCTCCGCCACGGTAAGAGAGGAATACAAGGCCCCGGCCTGAAACAGCACTCCCCACTGACGTTGCAGCCAGGCCGCCTCTTTTCGTCCCAGGGACATCAGATCATGGCCCAGCACGGAAATTTCACCCGCCTGGGGGCGCTGCAGCATGATCATTTCCCGCAGCAAGGTGGACTTTCCCGAGCCGCTTCCTCCAAGCAAACCGTAGATCTCTCCCTTTTTTACACTCAGAGTAATTCCGTCATGCACAAGATTGCTCCCGAATCTGGTGACGACATTGGAGATCCGAATGACCGGATTCATATTCCCAGCTCCGTCAGCAATACCGAGAAAAGCGCATCACAGGCGATCACCAGAAATATGGCGTTGACCACGCTGATGGTGGTGTAACGGCCGATACTCTCCGTATTTCGGGAAACCTGGAAACCACGAAAACACCCGGTCATGGCGATCAGCCAGGCAAAAAACGGGCCCTTCGCAATGCCAATCCAGACATGCTTCACTTCGAGTACATTTTGCAGGCGATGGATGAACTCGGTAAAAGAAATGTTCAGGTGCACATTGGCAACCAGCATGCCGCCAAGAATCCCGATGATGTCCGCAAAAAAGATCATCAGGGGCAAGGCGATCATTACCGCGACCACCCTCGGCAGCACCAGGAAGCGATGGGGCTCGAATCCCATGATACGCATGGCGTCGATTTCCTGGGTGATTTTCATTACCCCGATCTGGGCGGTATAGGAAGAGCCGGTGCGCCCGGCAACCACAATAGCCGTGATCAGCGGCGCCAGCTCCCGGGTCACGGAAATGGCGATCATGTCCACGACAAAAATATTGGCGCCAAATTTCTGCAGCTGCACCGCTCCCTGGTAGGCAATCACCACGCCGATAAGAAAGCTGGTCAGGGTGACTATGGGCAGCGCCCCGACCCCAGCATCCTGAATATTCCGAATGGTCGCCCGGTAGCGGAATTTCCAGGGCTGTAGCAACAACAGCATAAGCACCACGAAATTCTCCCCGACGAAGGAGAGAAAGGCATTGATGTCGCGCAGGAACGCTACTGCCGATTCACCCAGGCGGGTAAACGGCCGCAAAAAACGTGACCGGTGTTCTTCCCGTGTTTCCGGAGACGCCATGGCATAGGAAGCAACCATCTGGTACAGCCTCTGCTGCGCTGGCGAGGCGCCCACGATTTCAACCTTGCAGCCTTGCGCCTGCAACTGATCCAGATAATGTTTGAGAAGAATGATGCCCGCCGAATCTATGGATGAAACCCGGGACAGGTCCCAACGCAGGGGCCGGTTGCGCAAACCGCGGCACCGGCGCTCCAGAATCGGCGCAACCTGATTTAGCGCAGCCACTCTCCAAGAACCGGAGCTGACAACCAGCAGCCCCCCTTCTCTGTCTTGAAGAAAACGTACCTCCGCCTGGTGATCCAATGTCTTCATCTGGCTAGCGACCTGTTATCCCGACTATATCAGCAACTGCACCAGACGTGGGTCATTATCGCCAAACGGGAAAAAAGGCAGGCTGCGGCTTGCAGCCTGCCTCTGATTCCATCTGGTGCCCAGGGCCGGAATCGAACCGGCACGGTGTCGCCACCGAGGGATTTTAAGTCCCTTGCGTCTACCAATTTCGCCACCTGGGCAGGCTTTGCAACGCAGCGGGATTCTAACATACCCGGCGGCCCGCCAGGGCCTGCAAGCGGACACAATGCATGCCCAGGCTGAAACGGCGCCTGTTTTCAAGCGGGTACGGCGCCACGGGCAATCGCATTGCGGCTCCCCTGAATGGGCAAGATGCTGACTTGCAGCAATGCAAACCCCGGCAACTCCCTATACACTTTGAACAAGACATATTCTTCTTCATCCCAGGGAACAAGGCATTGAAAATTCTTGCGGGAGACATTGGCGGCACCAACACCAGGCTGGCAGTCTTTGCTACCAGAGGGAGAGTGCTGGAACCACTGGTTGCGCAAATCTATTCCAGCCGGCGACATACCTCCTTGCAGGACATCCTGCGCCTATTTCTGGATACGCACAAACCGGATTTTCAGGGCGCAGCCTTCGGTATTGCCGGCCCGGTTCGTGACGGCGTGGGAAGAGTTACCAATTTACCCTGGAAAATAAAAAGGGGGCAACTGGCCAGGGAAATCGGCATTCCCCAGGTATGGCTGTTGAATGACCTGGAGGCAAATGCCTGGGGACTCAACGCCCTTGACAGCCGGGATCTGTATACCCTGAATCCGGGGAGAAAAAATGCACGCGGCAACCGCTCCATCATTTCTGCGGGCACCGGCCTTGGCGAGGCAGGGTTGTTCTGGAACGGCAAGCAGCACCAGCCTTTCGCCTCGGAAGGAGGGCATAGCGATTTCTCCCCGGCCAGTGAAATCGAAATCGCCCTACTGCAATATCTGCGGCAGCGTTATGATCATGTCAGCTGGGAGCTGGTTGTTTCCGGCATGGGTTTGATCAATATCCATGATTTTCTGTGCGTCTATCGCCGGGAAAAAATACCCCGGTGGCTGCTGGAAGCAATGCTTGGCGGCGATGCCGCCGTCGCCATATCCCGAGCCGCCCAGGAAAAAAAATGCCCCGTATGCACCGAGGCACTAGCGCTGTTTGTGCGCCTCTACGGACGTGAAGCAGGAAACCATGCCCTGAAAATCATGGCCACCGGCGGCGTATATATCGGCGGCGGCATCGCGCCAAAAATACTTGAACAACTGCAAGACAAGACTTTCCTCGAAGCCTTCTTCGCCAAAGGCAGCATGGAAGCACTCATGCGGGACATGCCGGTAACTGTGGTTCTCAACGAAAATACCGCACTGTATGGCTCCGCACTCTATGCAGAAGCAAGGATGAACCAGCAATAGCCGCCTATCTGCTGGCTCAAAACGGCCACAAGGACCATCCCTTGTTCTTCAAGTGACTTTCACAACCCTTCAGCTGCCTGGCATATACCTTGGACTGGCGATCCACCTTGTCCGCCACCTTAATCAGCCAGGGCTTTTTCTTGTAGCTGCGCTTCCGATACCCCCCATGACCCTCATGGTAGGCAAGATACTGATGTTTGGCATCCCACTTGGAAATACCCAACCTGCCGTGACTGATATTCGTATACCAGCCCACAAAATCCACGGCATCATCAAAGTCATCGCGATCCGCCCCACGGTTGCCGGTTTTCCGAATATACCAATCCCAGGTTTCATCCTTGGCCTGTGGATAGCCATATGCGGAGGATGGGCGTTTCCATGGAATCATCCCAAAAAGCTTGCCCCTGGGAGGCTGGGCGTCATCCCGAAACGCGGATTCCTGGCGAATGATGGCCATTTGCACATGAATGGGTGTACCCCAGTTTTTTTCCGCAGCCCTGGCGCTCTTGTACCACCCGTCTTTTTCTTCAAAAATCGCGCATATATTGTCAATATTTGCCGGTGGCGCTGTTGCACAACCACTGATCATGATGCAAATCACCAGCGGCAAACCCCATTTCGGCACATGAAAAACCCCACCCGGCTCATGGATGGGGCTACAGCCCTTTGTCACAGTGTTCAAATCAAGATTTTGCACATTGCACCCCATATACAGGCGCTTTCTATGAATTGTCATTCCGGTACAAATAAACCTGCTCTACGGCTGCCGTAATACTGTTTATGATTCAAATCCATCGGAAAATATAGCATTGGTATTTGACGCACAGCCCGCGACAATACAGTGCAGGTATTCTTCGATATTGGTATAGCCGTCCCCATCCTCATCACCATTGCTTGCCGGCGCGATGCTGCCAAATATGCGAATCTCCCAATCATCCGCCATTCCGTCACGATCACTATCGATTGGCGGCGGAATATCTTCAAATACCGGAAAATCATCAGGATAGATTACACCCCCGTTCCAGGTTCCATCCGTTTCATTGATAAAATGATTGACGGCCATTGCATCCAGTGAATCCCGCACGGGAATGGTAGCCCCCGCATTCCGAACCACCTCGAGTGCCAGCTCCTTTGACGACAAGGGAGAAGAAACCACGGGAATGCCCGTGGTTGCAAAAGGCGCCGGTGCCTTCTTTGATAGATCCAAAAGATACTGCTGCCACTCCCTGCCCACACACCACTCCGAAGTTCCACCTGAAATATTACACCCTGTATTTCCCGTATAATATATCGAGGAGTCGGGGTTTTGCAGGCTGGCGCTAATAACACCATAAGTATCATTTGATTGTGGGCCTCCAAGCGTATAGTTATTAATAAAATTACCCTTCATATCATAGTTGCTGGAGTCGACCACATAAAACCCGGGGGTGCTGCCGCCAAAAAAATTATAAGCAACATTGTTTTGCAAATCGATAAAACCATTGTAGTTGGCTTGGGGCATGCGGGAAGTCAGCGATCCGTAATAATTTGCATAAAGGGTGATCCTGGGGACGATATTGGTATATTTTCCCCAATGCAACCCGCCCAAATTATGATTATTCTCCGCTCCAGGCGGATTTACGACGGGCGGGTTCTTTAATGCAAAAGAATTTAAATTATGTGAAAAAGTAATATCATATACCGTATATGCTGTCTCAATATTCTCATCAATACCAAATGCAAAGCTACAGTGATCAACAATGATATTGTAGCTGTGATATTGTTGATCCGGACTATTATATTGATCAGGACTTCCCCAAATTTGAAAGGTATCCATGTCAGCATCCGGATTGCCTGCATTGGAATAACCAGACCTGAATCTCATATAGCGAATGATTACATCATGAACATTCATCAGGGTTACTCGTTCACCGACGATGGCGATGCCACCTGGAGAGGTTTCCCCGGCAATAGTCAGGTACGGATTTGTTATCCATAGCCTGTCTTGAAGAACGATATTTCCGGACACGGAAAAAACAACGATTCTTGGTCCATTCGCCTCCACGGCCTCACGGAAAGTCAGGCCGTCAGCAGGATCATCCGAAAGCGTATCGACAATATAGACCGTGCCACCACGTCCGCCGACAGTATCCGCCCCCATCCCCATTGCACCCGGAAAGGCGGGTAAGGCATTCGTGGAAATATTTGGCGTGCCGCCCACCACGGCCTTTGCGCTAGCCAATAGCAGCACCAGAACAACCAATAACAGTTTTTTCATGGCATTCAAGATTCCCAGCTCACACAAGGAAAAGCGGCGCTTTTCAACGCACTCTTTTCCAGCAGACACTCATGATCCAGCTTTACATCCAGTTCAGCAACTTTACGGCCCATTCGGCGACTTTGATAGCCGGAGGG
>Ga0256834_1002798_pt1 | contig 10748 bp, 10 predicted proteins | sample 4281140metaG_FD_190536 | JGI IMG/M metagenome (GOLD analysis project Ga0256834, IMG submission 190536) | Hydrothermal vent microbial communities from East Pacific Rise, Pacific Ocean - 4281-140 | ecosystem: Environmental > Aquatic > Marine > Hydrothermal vents | place: Pacific Ocean: East... | reverse complement strand
GTTATAGCCCAATTTATGGTTAACAAACCGTATAATAAAAAAGAATAATACTTTTGAAACTTGTGAATTTTAAACCATTTTGAATGTTTTGAAAAGCGAATTATTCTCCCAGCATCAATATCTTCATCATAGCCCTGAATATTGGTAAATGTGTGGTGTAAAACATTGTGTTGAACTTTCCAATTATAAACATTTCCTGCTAAAATGTAAATACTACTTCCCATTAATTTATTTACCCACTTTTTACTTGAAAAAGATTCATGGTTGCTATCGTGCATTACATTCATACCAACTCCAGCCATTCCAATTCCAATAATAACCGTTAATAAGAGCAGTGCCCACTGCGGTAAAGAAACAGTTAATATTAAAATTAATGGAACTAAAAAAATGGCAAACATTATAATTGCTTTGGTATATAATTTCCAGTTTCCTGTACGTTTTATTTGATTTTCTTTAAAGTAGGTATTAACTCTTTTGTTTAGTGTTCTAAAGAATTTTACTTTGTCAACTCTAGAAAAATGTATTGTATTGTTACTCATGATTTTATTTTATAATACAGCATATTATATGCCAAAATTACGCCAATTAAACTTCGAAAAAGAAATTTTGGGAAAAATATAACATTTTTTTATAAGATGTTAATTTAATTTCAGAAAGATTAATTTTGCAATGTTAAAATTAGAAATATGAAAATAATTTCAAAATATTTTCCAAATTTATCTGAAACCCAGATTCAACAATTTTCTGAGTTGGGTGAATTATATACTATTTGGAATGCTAAAATTAATGTGATTTCAAGAAAAGATATTGATGAATTATATCTTCGTCATATTTTACATTCATTAGGAGTAGCAAAAGTTCAATTATTTAAACCAAATGCAACTATTTTAGATGTAGGTACCGGAGGTGGTTTTCCGGGTATTCCTTTAGCTATATTATTTCCAAACACCAATTTTTATCTGGTAGATTCAATAGGGAAAAAAATAAAAGTGGTAAATGAAGTTTCAAAGTCTCTTAATTTAAAAAATGTTAAAGCAGCACACATTAGGGCTGAAAATGTAAAAGGTGAGTTTGACTTTATTGTAAGTAGAGCAGTAACCAATATGGATGATTTTGTAAAGTGGACCCGAAATAAAATTGCTAAAAAGAGTAAACATACCTTAAAAAATGGAATTTTATATTTAAAAGGAGGTGATTTAACAGAAGAGTTAGCAAATTTCACGAAAGCAACTCAATATGATTTGAATAATTTCTTTGATGAAGATTTTTTTGAAACAAAAAAAGTAGTACACATTCCTTTAAAAAAAAGGTAATATGACAAATGTCACTTGTAAATTACAGAATTAAAGGTAGTTTTGTCCTTTAATTATAATAAGATTATGGAAAAAGAAAAAGCATGTTTAGTTTGTAAAAAATCATCAGCTGAAATACCTGTAACGAAATTTTATTATCAAACAAGTGAATTTTATATTTGTCCGCAACATATACCTATTCTAATTCATAACCCTCAAGAATTAGTGGGGTTGCTGCCAAACGCAGATAAACTACAAAAAGGATAATAGAATATTTAAACATTAGTAAAGAAAAACTCGCCGAAAGGCGAGTTTTTTGATTTAAAAGTTACCTGTTTTTATTTCTCTAAAAAGGGATATCTATAATCAGTTGGAGGTACAAAAGTTTCTTTTATTGTACGGTTGCTAACCCAACGTAATAAATTCCATACAGATCCAGCCTTATCATTTGTACCAGAGCCTCTCGCCCCTCCAAATGGTTGTTGACCAACAACAGCACCTGTAGGTTTGTCATTTATATAAAAATTACCAGCGGCATTCTCAAGTTTGTCGGTAGCAATATCAATAACGTAACGATCTCCACTAAAAATAGCTCCTGTTAAAGCATATTCGCTTGTATTATCTAAAATATCTAAAATTTCTTCCCATTGGTTATCCTCATATATATATATAGTAATAATTGGGCCGAATAACTCAGTACACATAGTTTTGTATTGAGGGTTTGTTGTTACAATAATAGTTGGCTCAATAAAATACCCAACAGAATCATCATAACCACCGCCTACAATAATTTCAGCATCATCATCTTTTTTTGCTTGATCAATATAGCCAGATAACTTGGTAAAAGCTCTGTCATCAATAACTGCGTTTATAAAGTTTGAAGTATCATCAGGAGATCCCATTTTAAAGGAGTTAACATCTTTTACAATTGCCTCTTTAATTGCTCCCCATAAACTTTTTGGTAGATATGCACGTGATGCTGCTGAACATTTTTGCCCTTGATATTCAAAAGCCCCTCTAGAAATAGCCGTGGCAATTTCTTGAGCATTTGCCGATGGATGTGCCCAAATAAAATCTTTACCGCCAGTTTCTCCTACAATTCTAGGGTACGATTTATAGTTATTCATATTTTTTCCAATGGTTTCCCAAAAACTGTTGAATACGGGTGTTGAGCCAGTAAAGTGAACTCCAGAAAAGTTTGAATTATTTAAAATAACATCAGTAATCATACTTGAATTACCTGTAACCATATTAATCACACCATCAGGTAAACCAGCTGCTTTAAATATTTCCATAATCACATTTGCTGAATACACTTGAGACCGTGCAGGTTTCCAAATAATAACATTTCCCATTAGTGCGGGTGCAGCAGGTAAATTCCCTGCAATTGATGTAAAATTAAAAGGAGTAATTGCATATACAAAACCTTCGAGCGGACGATATTCCATACGATTCCATATTCCTGGAGATGATTGTGGTTGATTGTTGTATATTTCTGTCATAAATTCTACATTGAATCGGAAAAAATCAATCAATTCACAGGCTGAATCAATTTCAGCTTGCATCACATTTTTAGATTGTGCAATCATAGTTGCAGCATTTAACTTATCTCTAAACGGGCCTGCTAATAATTCTGCAGCTTTTAAGAAAATAGCAGCTCTGTGTTCCCAGCTTGTTGCTGCCCATTTTTTACGAGCTTTTAAAGCTTCTGTTATTGCTAATTCAAGATGTTCTTTTTCAGCGGTATGGTATTTTCCAACAGTATGCTTATGGTTGTGAGGTGGATGAATAGCTACTGTTTTTCCTGTTCGGTATTCTTTTCCTCCAATATAAAAAGGAATATCAACCTGTTCGTTGTACATTTTTTTGTATGTATCTAACAAACTTTTACGTTCTTGAGTTCCAGAGGCGTACGACTTTACAGCCTCGTTAACTGCTTTTGGTACTTTATAAAATCCTGTTGCCATTATATTATTTTTTAAATTTTTTTCTACTTAAATTTGCTCGACAAAGTTACAAAATAGGATTCACTTTTTGTTTAAAAGACTAATACTCAATATTCAAATTTTAATAGTATGTGTACCGTTACTTTTCTTCCTTTAACGAGCAATAATTTTATTTTAACATCAAATAGAGATGAGCAACGATTAAGAGAAACAATACCCCCAAAAAAATATATTGAAAATGGTGTTGAAATGGTATTCCCAAAAGATAAAACAGCAGGAGGAACTTGGATTGGTACTAGTTCTAAAAACAGATTGATTTGTGTGCTAAACGGAGCTTTTGAAAAGCATGTGAAGAAAAAAAAATATAAGAAAAGTAGAGGGGTTATTGCCAAAGAAATATTAAAAGAAGATGATTTTCTTCAATATGTTAAAAATTTAGATTTAAAAGATATTGAACCTTTTACAATGGTTATTATTGATTGGAATGAGGAGCGATTAAATTTGTATGAATTAATTTGGGACGAAACTAAAAAATATTTCACCAAATTAAAGAATGAACCGAAAATTTGGTCATCTTCAACCTTGTATTCAAATGCTATAAAAGAAAAACGGAAACAATGGTTTTATAAATGGATTGGAGAAAATGAATTTACTTTAGATGCTATTCTAAATTTTCATCATTCAGAAAATGGAGACAAAGAACAATCGGTTTTAATGAAGCGTTCTTATGTTGAAACAGTTAGCATTACTTCAGTAAAAAAACAAAGCAATTTAATTGAAATGCTGTATGAAGATGTTGTACACAATCAGAAATCAATATACAAATGCACATAAACCACTTATTATTAGGTGATTAATTGTAAATATTAGAAACCATTAATTGAAATGTAGGAATATAAACTTTAAAGGTTTTAGAGGTTTTAAAATTTATCATATTGTAAAACCCTTTCATTGCACCAATAGGAGATGTTAAAAAACAATTAGATTTATAAGTGTGTTTTTCAGTAGGTTTTAAAATGGGTTTTTCACCAATAACACCAGACCCTTCAATAATTTCTGTATTGTTTAAAGAATCAAAAATTTTCCAGTGACGATCTAGCAGCTGAACAGTTTCATTACTTTTATTTTCAATTGTAATTTGATAACTAAAAGCATAGTACAGCCTGTAATTTCGATAACTTGTGCCTTCGAAATTAGAAATTACGGATATTTTAATTCCATTTGTTACCTGTTGTACCATAGTAACTTACTGTTTTTAAAGGTCAAAGATACTAAAATTATAAAATCAAAGATTAATTATATTGATTGTCCGTAATTAACCCTAAGATGTTCGTCACCCTGAACCTGCCAGTAGCAGGCGGGCTTGTTTCAGGGTCTCATTGACGTGAATCAATGACTATCAGAATTATGAGATGCTGAAACAATTCCGATAACCATTGGAACAGCAAGACGTATAAGTAAGAAATATGATACAAAACGGATATACAGTTAATTATTTATTTTTTCAGAATTACCATAACCAATACCAATTACTTTTGTATATCTATCTCCAAACTTTTTATAATAAACTAAAACAGTGTAATCATTTTCTGTTTGGAAGTAAGATCCATCAATATCATGGTTGCTAATAATGCCGTTTTTAGTTTTGGTAGCATATAGGTAATTGTAAAAACCTTGCTTAAGTAATATTGTGGTTTCATACAAACCGGTTTCTGTATTATGATGAAGCTTATTGGTGTTGTTTAATTGCCAGTTGTTATAATTTCCGCTAATATAAATATCTTTCCCTTCCAAATTTTCAAAACTTTCTAATGAGAAATGAACCCAACTGTAATCGGCATCTATATTGCTGTTATTACCATCAAGCGTTCTAATAATAAAGTTTCCATTTATATCAGGAAATAACGTGTAAGGTTTACCAATTCTCCCTTCATTTGTATACAGATATGTATGGTATAACTCCTTACCAAGTTCAACTTTTGCAATATTTAAAGTTGAGTTTCTTATTGATTTTGAATCGAAGAATAAAAACTCATTACCTCCCCAAAAACTGGTTTCTTTGTTGTACTTATACAGCAGTTGGGTTCCCCTATAAAATTGAGGTTTTAAACCAATAATCGCTGTTTGCCAATTGTTATTTTGAAGAATAACAGGTATAATTTCTAAACTTGGATTGTTGATGTTGTAATTTGGGTGATTGATAATAAATTCAACCGACTGTTTCGTGTTAATTGTTGCAATATCTCTACTTTTATAAATAGAAACACCAACAGTAACTTTAGGTTCATAAACTACGAATTTTCTTTTAAAAATAATTTCTGAATCTTCATTTATCACAGACAATATATAATTTCCAGAGATTTTAATTTTAGTGGTTTCATTGGGAATTGTTAGTGTGTAATTTGTGTAAGGTTGTAGTGTGTTAAATGAGTTTTCAAAATCTCTAATTCTATCTTCGGCAAAGCCATTTATAAATTCAAATTCAGATAAATTAGATACTTCCCAATCTAATGTGCAATGCTCAATTTTATAGGTGTAGTTATGCTCATCGGCATTTAAGTCGTCAAAAGAGAGTATTAATTTTTCTCCTAGTCTAATTATAGGTGCATAATTATTTGTGGCTGTTGATTTAAAAATAATGGTTTTAATATAATCGGGTTCAATAAAATCAGATTGAGAATAACTCAATGGAATAAAGAACAGTATAATAAAAAAAAGAGAAAAATATTTTTTCAAGATAATTAAGGTTTATTTATTAGTTGAATTAACAATAGTTATACCAAAAATGTATCATCAAAAGTACTAAAACTAATCTTGACAAAGATTGATAATAAAAGTTATAAAAAAACATGATAAAAATCATAAATCTTACCTTAGAAATTGTTATTTTTGCTCCGTTTTCTAAGACTATTAAATAAACTAAATATATGTCAAAAGACATTCAAATTAAAAAAGGTTTAGATATAAAGCTAAAAGGTGAAGCCGAGAAAGTTACCGAAAACGCTGTATCTAGTAATATTTATACATTAAAACCTGTAGATTTCCACAGTATTATTCCAAAACTATCAGTAAAAGTTGGTGCAAAATTAAAAGCTGGAGAGTCAGTTTTTTATAATAAAGCCAATGAAGATATGAAATTTCCTTCTCCAGTTAGTGGTGAAGTAGTTGATATTATTCGTGGAGAAAAGAGAAAATTATTAGCAATTAAAATTCAAGCTGATAAAGAACAGCAATTTTTTGACTTTGGAGTAAAAGACATTAAAGTAATGCAAGCTGATGAGATTAAATCCCATTTATTAGCTTCTGGTTGTTGGACATTTATTAAACAAAGGCCTTATGATGTAGTTGCAACTACTGAAAAAGAGCCTAAGGCCATTTTTATTTCTGCGTATGCGAGTGCTCCATTAGCTGCGGATTACGACTATGTACTGGTAGGGAAAGAAAATGAATTGCAAGCGGGAGTTACAGCTTTAAGTAAGTTAACATCAGGTAAAGTTCATGTTTCAGTTGGTAAAAATTCAAATTCGCCATTTGCAAAATTAAATGATATTACGTTGCATAAGGTTTCAGGACCGCACCCTTCAGGAAATGTAGGGACTCAAATTGCAAAAATTGATCCTATAAATAAAGGGGAGGTCGTTTGGACTATTACACCTCAAGATTTAGTAATTATTGGAGAGCTACTTTTAACGGGTAAGTTTAATGCTGAACGTATAATTGCTTTGGCAGGATCATCGGTTGAAACTCCTAAGTATTATAAAACTAAAATAGGAGCAGATATAAATTCTATTGTTGGAGGAAAGTTAAAGAAAGAAGAAAATAGAATTATAAGTGGAAATGTATTAACAGGTATTGCACAAGACTTAAAAGGAGTGTTAGGGTACTATGACAATATGGTGACAGTAATTCCTGAAGGAAATGACTATGAGTTTTTTGGATGGATTAAACCAATTTTCAATAAAATTTCAACATCAAGAGCTTTAACTTTTTCTTGGTTATTTCCAAATAAAAAGTTTGACTTAAATACAAATACAAACGGAGAGCATAGAGCATTTGTTGTTACAGGTATCTATGAAGAGGTTTTTCCTCTTGATATTTACCCAATACAATTACTAAAATCTTGTATGTATAAAGATTTAGATGAAATGGAACAATTAGGAATGTATGAAGTTGCTCCTGAGGATTTTGCCTTAACTGAATTTGTGTGTGTTTCTAAACAACCACATCAAGAAATCATTAGAAAAGGGTTAGACTTAATGTTAAAAGAAATAGGATAAGATTATGGGATTAAAAGAAAAATTACATAATATAAAAGAAAAAGGAAAGGGTAAAAAGTGGTTGTCTGCTTATTCGGCCTTTCATACTTTCGTATATACACCTAATGAAACAACACATTCTGGAGGGCATATAAAAGGGGCTGATGATTTGAAACGTGTTATGACTAATGTTATAATACCTTTAATTCCTATATTAATTTTTGGGATGTTTAATGCAGGATTTCAACACAATGCTGCAATTAATGGTTTTCCAGAAGGGATGTCATTTTTTAGTGGCGACTTTTGGAATTTAGATAACCTTTACATTGGCGCTATAAAATTAATACCTCTTATACTTGTTTCATATGTTGTAGGACTAGGAATTGAAGTGTTTTTTGCAACAATTAACAAACATGAAGTTGAAGAAGGTTATTTTGTAACAGGTATGTTGGTTCCTTTAATTATACCTATAGATACTCCTCTTTGGATGCTTGCAGTAGCTATTGTTTTTGGAGTGGTTATAGGGAAAGAAGTTTTTGGAGGAACAGGAATGAATATTTTAAATCCTGCATTAACAATTAGAGCATTCTTATTCTTTGCATATCCAACTTGGATGAGTGGAGATAAAGTTTGGGTTGCAGGAGCTAAAGCTTTAGAAGGCACTCCTGATGCTATATCAGGAGAAACTATTTTGGGAGGTTTAGCTCAAGGGAAAGACTTGGTTTATTCAACTTGGGATATGTTTTATGGGTTTATTCCTGGCTCAGTTGGAGAAACATCAACACTCTTAATTTTACTAGGAGCATTCTATTTGTTATTTACTAAAATTGCTAGCTGGAGAATTATGTTGTCATCGGCAATAGGAGCTATAGTTATGGGACTCATATTTAATGGAGTTGTAAATGCTGGTTGGATTACAGAAGGAAGTAAATTTTATGATCTGATGAATACACCTTATTGGGAACATTTAATAATTGGAGGGTTTGCTTTTGGAGTTGTATTTATGGCAACCGACCCTGTAACTGCTTCACAAACGAACAAAGGAAAATGGATTTATGGATTTTTAATTGGGTTTATTTCAATTATGATTCGTGTCTTCAATCCAGCTTATCCAGAAGGTGTAATGTTGGCAATTTTATTAATGAACGTTTTCTCACCTACCATTGATCACTACGTGATTCAAGGGAATATAAAAAGAAGACTAAAACGATTAAAAGTACAAAAAATTACAATAAAAAACTATGGCTAAAAATACTGAAAGTAACGTATATACAGTACTGTTTGCAACTGGAATGGTACTTATAGTTGGAACATTATTAGCTTTTGTGTCATCATCATTAAAAGATAAAATTGCTGAGAATAAACGCATAGAAAAACAGCAAAATATTTTATATGCAATGGGGGTAAATGATAATGAAGAAGGAAGCGTGAACTTTGTTCCTAAAAATAAAGTTGCAGAAGAGTTTTCAAAGTATATTACTAAACAATTGGTAATTACTGGAATGAAGGCTGTTGAAGATAATCAAGCATATTTAATTGATCTTAAAAAAGAAGCTGCAGCAGCAAAAGATCCAAATTATAAAAGAAGACTTCCATTATTTATTGGAGATAAAGATAATCAAGAATACTATATCATTCCTGTTAGAGGAAAGGGTTTATGGGATGCTATTTGGGGCTATGTTGCTTTAGATGATAAGTTAGTGGTACAAGGAGTATACTTTGATCATGCAGGAGAAACACCAGGCTTAGGATCAAATATAAAAGAGCGCTTTTTTATGGATGATTTTAAAGGGGAACACATTTTAGATGGAGATACTTTTATGGGAATTACTGCTGCTAAAGGAAATGGAGATCCTAAAAATATAAATAAAACAGATTTTAAAGTAGATGCAATTGCAGGAGCGACCATTACTGGTGATGGATTGTCTGCTATGCTAAAAAAAGATTTAGCAATGTATATACCATATTTAAAAACATTAAAGCAATAATTTATGGGACTTTTATCAAAAAAAGATGCAAAATTAATAACAGATCCTCTAGCTGATAATAATCCTATTACTATTCAGGTATTAGGAATCTGTTCAGCATTAGCAATTACGGCTGAATTAAAAGCATCTATTGTGATGTCTTTAGCAGTATTATTTGTACTTGCTATGGGTAATGTAGTAATTTCATTAATGAGAAATATTATCCCGCCAAAAATTAGAATTATAGTTCAATTAATTGTAGTTGCTGCGTTAGTTATAATTGTTGACTTAGTATTAAAGGCATATGCATATGAGTTGAGTAAAACATTATCTGTATTTGTGGGGCTAATTATTACAAATTGTATCATTATGGGACGTTTTGAAGCATTTGCTTTAGCAAATGGCCCTTGGAGATCATTTTTAGATGGAATAGGAAACGCATTAGGTTATGGTATAATTTTAATAATTGTTGGATTTTTTAGAGAACTTTTAGGATCGGGAACATTATTAGGATTTAAAGTTTTAGGAGATTCCATTGAAAAAACAGGCGTATATGCTTATGGTTATGAAAACAATGGATTTATGCTATTAGCACCAATGGCATTAATTACGTTAGGAATTATAATATGGGTACAACGCTCAAGAAATGAAGCATTAATTGAAGATAATTAATAGTATGGAACATTTAGAATTATTTTTTAAGGCAATATTTATAGATAACATGGTATTTGCAACATTCTTAGGAATGTGTTCTTACTTGGCCGTATCTAAAAAAGTATCAACAGCAGTAGGATTAGGAGCCGCAGTTATTTTTGTAATGGCTATTACAGTTCCATTAAACTGGCTATTAGATAAGTATATTTTACAAGAAGGAGCTTTAAAATGGTTAGGAGAAGGATATGCAGATATTGATTTAAGTTTTTTATCTTTTATTATGTTTATTGCTACCATTGCAACAATGGTACAATTAGTAGAAATAATTGTAGAAAAATTCGCACCAAGTTTATACAATTCTTTAGGGATATTTTTGCCTCTGATTGCTGTGAACTGTGCAATTTTAGGAGGCTCTTTATTTATGCAGTCTCGTGAAATTGAATCTTTTGGATTAGCCTTTAATTATGGGATAAGTTCAGGAATTGGTTGGTTTTTAGCAATTTTAGCTATTGCAGCTATTCGTGAAAAAATTAGATACTCAAACGTACCTGCACCTTTAAGAGGCTTAGGAATTACATTTATTATTACTGGTTTAATGGCAATTGGATTTATGAGTTTTGGAGGAATGTTAAC
>Ga0256834_1002797_pt1 | contig 10755 bp, 9 predicted proteins | sample 4281140metaG_FD_190536 | JGI IMG/M metagenome (GOLD analysis project Ga0256834, IMG submission 190536) | Hydrothermal vent microbial communities from East Pacific Rise, Pacific Ocean - 4281-140 | ecosystem: Environmental > Aquatic > Marine > Hydrothermal vents | place: Pacific Ocean: East Pacific... | reverse complement strand
TGCACGGCTGGGAAATTGTGAGAGGGTTGGCAGGAGGTGGAGCCACGCCAGAAGTTACGAAAGGCTGAAAATCAGCTATTGATGCTATCGTAAGGTATATGTCGTCCCTCCACCTCGCAACAACTGGATATCGGTCTATTCTTGTGTGTCCTCTCTTTTCGAAGAACGAAAGGTAGTGTTCCCTCATCTCGTCAAGCGTGAAAGGTCTTTTGAACACAGGATTGCCTATGAAGCCATAACTCTCGCAGGGTGGATCCCCGCAAGTCTCTCTGCTTTCGTCGAGAGTCCAGAAGTATTTCCCGCATTTGACACACTTCTTTCGAACGAAGCCCCTCTCCTTAAGGTAGTCAATGTCAAGGTACTCCTCCTCGAGCATCGTGAAGCGATGCGTGGAGGGGGCTTTAAGGTTTACTGCCGTACACCAAACTGAGATGTTGCAGTTTACCTCTTTTTGCCGAGTTCAATTCCGCTGAGCCGCTCACTTCAATAATTCCGATAGACTAAGCTACGTCACCGAGCTTCGCAATCCTGTCAGTAGGTGGGGGCAGAGGAACAGCAGAAGTTACGCAGCACTTCACGATGTCCCCCTTCTTGAGCTTCATCATGGCAGCTTTCGAGCTAACGATGTCTGAGAGTAACCTTATTCCGTCAACATCGAGCTCCACTCTTGTCGTCGAAAGAGAGCTCGGATAAACGTCCACCACCCTTGCCTCGAATGTGAGCCTACCAAACCTGCAGTTGCTGTTGCTCACTATAAGTACATCCTCGGGTCTTATCCCCACGAAAGCTTTTCCGGAGTTTCCTTCGAGGCACGAGAGGTGATCGAGCTCCACCTTTAATCCTCCGCTTTCGAAAACGACCTTTCCGTTCTCTCTTACGATTCTACCTTCTAAGAGGTTCTTAACTCCAACGAAACTCGCGACAAAAACGTTCTTCGGATTTCTCAGGATTTCCTCAACCCTCCCACACTGCTCTATCCTCCCCTCCCTGAGTATTGCCATCCTCTCGGCAAGGGAGACCGCTTCCATGAAGTCGTGAGTGACGTGTACAAAAGTCGTACCCGTCTCCCTGTGAATCCTCCTAAGCTCGATTATCAGGCTCTCGTGAGTGAGTCTGTCGAGGGAGTTGAGAGGCTCGTCGAGTAGCACGACCTTGGGGTTTACAGCAATGGCCCTCGCGAGAGCTACTCTCTGCTGCTCTCCCATGCTCAAGGTTCCAGGCTTCCTTTTGAGGAGGTGCTCTATTCCCAGCATTTCCGCCACTTCTCTGACCCTCTTCTTCCTCTCCTCCCTCCCACCCCCAACCCCGTAGCCTATGTTTGCCTCGACACTCATGTGTGGGAAAAGGTACCTACCGTGGCATAGAACAATGCTCCTCTCGTTTACAGGGGCGTTCGTGATGTCTACCCCGTCGAGAAAAATTCTACCTTCATCGACCCGCCTGAAGCCCGCAATTATCTCGAGAAGCGTCGTCTTTCCAGCACCGCTCAGGCCAAGAAACACGAAATACTCTCCACTATAAATTTCGAGGTCGTCCACACACAGAGTGAAGTTTTCGAGCTTCTTCCTCAGCCCCCTTATCTCGAGCATTTTCCGGAAATAGAGGTAGATGCAAATAAACCTGATTTACAACTTTTCACAAAGATTATGACATTATGATGCATCTTTAAGTTGCTATCTTAAATGCCCTTCAAGTTGCTCGAGTTCTACAGGCTTTCGCAAGTTACTCGAGGTTCAGTAAAGGGACGAGTAAGTTAATGACTACGCCCGTAAACGAGGCAGTACATCAGTATCCCAGCAGCAACCGAGAGATTTAGGCTGTTAACCCTACTCACTTCGCTTCCACCCGGTATCCTCACAACTTCGTCACAGGCATTCTTCACAGGCCTCGAAACTCCCCTATCCTCCCCACCGATAACTAGGACTGAGGGCGTGTAAAGGTTTGCTCTCCTCAAGTCAACCCCGTCCAGCTCAGCTGCAAAAACTCCGTAACCTTTCTTCTTCGCCTTCTTCAGGTGGGAGGGTGTAGCGAAAGCAACTTTAGTGTGAAAAATTGCCCCTGCCGAAGTTCTGACAACTGTATCCGTTACTCGCACAGCCCTCCTTCTCGGTATCGCCACCCCAGAGCACCCGAAAAAGACGGCGCTCCTCACGAGAGCTCCGAGGTTTCTCGGATCCTCCACTCCGTCTGCGTAGAGAACGAAACCCTCTCCGGTAAGCAGGTCATCAAATTTGAAGTATTTGATCACGACATCAGCCGCTACGCCCTGAACGTCAACATCTGCTCTGACAATTTCAACATCCCTACTTCTTGCGAGCTTTGCAATGTCTTTTCTCCTCCCAAGCTCATCCCTTAGGTAAACTCTCCTTGCAGCTCCGGCTTTCAAAGCCTCCATCACACTGTTTATTCCACAGACCCTGAGTTCCTCCTGTCTCGCCTTTTCCTTCAACCTCTCACCACTTCGCGACTTCAGACTTGAGCCTTGGCACTTCAGACATTTTTTAGCATTTTAGAGCACATCCTGCCAGTCCATGCTCCTCATCTTGAGGTCCCTCCTCCTATTCTCAAGAAACCTCTGAACTGTCGTGTGCTGGGAACCATCTATGAGCATCATTATCGCCTCTCTCGCGATGTTGACAGCATCTGGTTCACCTATTATCGCCACTTTCTTCCCGTAAACGGAAACATAAACTCCGAGCATATCCTCTATGTTCTTCCTCATTCTTCCCCCCTTGCCAATTATCCTCCCCTTAACCCTCTGCATTGCGTTGTCGCTGACATAGTCGCTTAGGTCTATGACTTCGAGGATCCTGAATCCCTCGAGAAGTTTCATCGCCACCTCGGGACTGAAGCCGTGAGCTATCGCGTTTATCGCGTCTCTCGCCTTCAGAAAACCGACGGCGTCTTCGCAGACTATTTCTACGACTCCTCCCTTCACGTTTATCCTGCAACCAGTTTTCTCCTCTATCCGCTTCTTAACCTCACCGTCCTTGCCTATTAGAACACCAATCCTGTCGTCTGGAACTCTAAGCTCGACCTGCATTTTCTCCCACCTCAAATCACACTTCTCGCTCACTATCTCTTTTTACCATTTAGCTCAGCTCTCACCCATTACGAACACCTTCAGCTCTTCCAAATCTCTCTTGATTCCAAACTTGCTGAAGAACCTCAGTAGATTTCTCAAGTCTCTATCGAGATAGCTCATCGCCAGAGGGTGGTCTATCAGGACGCTCTGCCCCATGTCGATCAGCCACGGCTCATCTTCGAACAGCATCACGTTGTACTCGCTCAGGTCAGCGTGAACGAGCTCAGCATTTCTGTAGAGCTTCCTGACGTTATCCACGAGGTCTTCAAAAAACTTTTCCACGTCCACGAACTCTTTCAAAGAGGTTCCAAGAGTCGAGAGAGTAGGGGCAGGTATTTCGTCCTCCCCTATAAACTCCATGAGAATCACATTCCTCATGTAAGTTATAGGTCTCGGAACGTTTATATCAGCCTCGCAAGCCCTCTTCAGGTTTCTGAACTCCTTCTCTGTCCAGACGTAAACTATGTCCTTCTTTGATATCCTCCTCATGTCAAACCTCTTGTCGCCAAAGAGGTACTCGTCCATCTTGTAAAATTCGGAAGTCTCTATTCTGTAAATTTTCACAGCTATCGGTATTTCGTTACCCTCCTCATCAACTCCGTCAGCGTAAAAGACATTCGCCTCCTTTCCTGTGGAAATAACTCCGCCCATCGCTTTTATGTACCCTTTTGCTGAGAGCTTGTACAGGGTTTTGAGAGTTCTCAGGTCTAAGACTTCAGCGTAAATTTTTCTCTCCTCGCTGTCTTTCTCCTTTATCCTGAGCTTGTCGAGGTAAGCGTCAATCTCCTCCTCTCTCATTGCCAGCAAACGCCTTTTCTTCCACATGAACTTTTTGATTGGTGTTTTGTTGTAACGAGTTGCTACGATGGTAATTGACCAGTCATTTTATTTTTGTATAAACCAGTAAATTGCGTTACGGGTCATACGAAGTTTAATACAAAGTGTTGTACAAATCTTGTACAAAACTTGCTAAAATTCTCTCAACCAATCTCGCCAGAATAACCTATAATTTCCAAAATAAACCCTGATGGCTCTTCGAACCCATTATACCATATAACCCGAAATCGCTATAAAGTGTTATACGAAGTTTGCTACAACCAATGGTGCGCATCCCAGCTGAAGGAGACGTTTGTCGTCGTTCGTAGAACGTAAGCGAGATTTTCTAAGTAATTTAAATATTTAGTTAATATGAAGCAAAACAAGCAAACAAAAAAACAAAAAATCACAAAAGAGCGTAAATAAGCAAGGCGAGAACGGCAACGAGCATGTAGAGGACGTAGAGCCCGACACTTCCGTTCATCAGAGCGACTCTGAAGGAGTCGCACAGCTTGGAGAAGAGCTTCGTTGTCCTGACGTAGAAAGTCTCGACGAAGTCACACCAGATGACTCCGCATATCAGCTCCCTCGTCCTGTAGAAGGACTTCAGCGTCAACCTCAGAATCATCGAGTAAGCCTCGGGCGTGTAGTTCTCGCTCCCCTCCCCTCCATTCCACGGCTCTTCAAACCTCACACCCCTTATCGTGAACCTGAAGACAGCAAACACTGCGAGGGAGATGGCGGCTATGAAGACCGCCAAAACTGTTGGAGATATACAGCCAAACCCTTTGCCCGAGATTATCAGCATCCCCTTGGGTATCATGAGAAGTCCGCCCAGAAAGCTCTCCTTCACTCCGCTTACCTCGAACACCGGCTGAGTGACGTAGGACAGAATTTCCTGAGGAACCACTCCGGCAAACACGACAGCTGATGAAAGAGTGATTAAACCCACTTTGAGGGCGTAATCGGTGTTTTCACTTCCACGTCCCTCTTCTCCACCTTCACCAGTAAACACGTAAACCGCCATCTTGCTCATGGAGATAGCACTTATTCCGGCTGCGAGAGCGACCAGAGCTCCAGTAAGCACGACGAGGAGCTTGATGGGCGTGTGGAGGTCGAACGACTGGAAGAGTGTTTCCAGAGCCATCCACTCAGCTGCAAATCCCGGCATTGGCGGGATTGCTGCCAAGGAGAACGCAGCTATGCAACCAGCGAGAGACACTATGGTTGAGAATCTGGGGGAGAACCTATTGCTGTCGCCCGTGGCAAGTAAGAGCAGGGCTTTAGAAGTGCTGTGGAAGAACACGTAGAACAGAGCCGCCGTTATCGCGAAAGCTGCGAGAACTTTGCTGTGAGTGGCTGCGACAACGTATGCTCCGAGGAGGACGAGAATTACTCCATCGTTCTCGATCGTGCTGTAAGCTGGGAGTTCCTTCGTCCTTTCAGATGTGGCAGCATGCAGAGCTCCGTAAACTGCAGTTACCGCTCCGAGGACGAGCATGAGAACTGCTACCCACTCCGGAGGGGTCGCTATCGAAAGGAGTCTGAGTATCCCATAAACTCCCATCAAAGTTAGGCAGGAGGCCATTAGAGCGGAGAAGCTGGATGGAGCCGAGGAGTAGGCAGGAGGGGCCCATATGTGGAACGGCCAGATCTCCATCTTCACAGCAAATCCAAGAGCGCAGAGGAGAAATACCAGCCACCAGTAAGCCGAATAAGCCCAGCTCTCCATGACAAAGCTGCCAGTCGTCGCAACGCCGACTGCGAAGCCAGCCGTTATGAGCAAAGCGCTCAGCTCTCCGAACGCAAGGAAAGCGTAAGCCGGCCTTTCGTCGGGTATGGAGAGATAAGATGCGATAGTCATCACTTCCCACCCGACGAGGAAGGTGAGAGCGTCTCTCGCCCACATGAGCAGGAGCATTGATGCAAGTGACAGAGAAAACAGGAACGCCAGTTTTCTGCCCTGTTTGATGTTAAGGCTGCAAACGCCAATGCAGAACCACACAACGGCGGATAGCACTGTGAAGTAGGAGGAGAGGCTTGGCTCGAAGTACAGTAGCACCCTCGCGAGCAGGATCGCGCTCACAACGCTCGCGAGCAAGAAGGAGAGTTTGTAAGCTTTCTCGTGAACGAGAGAGATCAGAGCTATCAGTAGGTACGCTACGACGAAGTACATTACGCTGGACGTCAAACCCTATCACCTCTCGCGAGAAGTAGAGCCTTCATTATCAGCAAAGGCGAGGGAGGACAACCGGGAATTAGCACGTCAGCTTTCAGGTTCGTCCTCTCGAGACCCTCTACCGCGCACGCCCCACAAGCAATCACGAGCTTCGGCCTGGGCATGGCGGAGTAGGCTTTCTCGAGCGGCTTCACCATCTCCTCGGAGTAGCCAGAAACGAGCAAAACGTCAGCGTGCCTAGGAGTTGGAGTGAAGAATATGCCGAGCCTGTGGAAGTCGTAGTAAGGGTTGTTGAGCATTTCAACTTCCCTGTTGCACGCGTTGCAGCTCCCCACATCTGCAAAGAAGACGTGAATCGACTTGCTGAACGGGATTTTCCTCCTGACCACAACTTCAGCTTCTCTCTCCTCGCCGAGCGGGCAGGAAACACAGAACTCCAGAGGACATTTCTCACTGTCAGGGCACATCCTGACTCTCAGCATCTTCCTCTCTTCTTCGCTAACTTCCTCCGGGAACTTCGTCGTGAGAACGCCCTTTTTGAGACCTCTGATAACCCACATCCTGACCACCTCTCAAAGCAGCCCCTGAGCGTCCGCAAAAGAGAGACCAAAGCTCTCGAGCGCGAACGGGTAATCTGTGAAGATGTTGCCCTCAACCCCCCTCGCGAAAGCGAGGTAGTTGATTGCTGAGGCACCTCTAACCCTGAACTTCTCCACCCTCCCTCCGCTGAGCTTCACGTACATTAGCAGATCGCCAGGGGGCGATTCCACGAAAGCCATGGCCTCTCCTTCCACAGCATTCCAACCATCCCAGCCATTTTTGACGCCGCCCGCCCTAAGCTCCCCCTCGCACTCCCTGATGATGCTAATCGACTGCTTGACCTCATCCACTCTGACAAGAATTCTCGCCAGACTGTCTCCATCGGTCTTCACAACCGGTTTAAAGCCAGGGTAGTTCTCCGAAAATTTCCTTACATCCCTGTCAACCCCAGATCCCTTCGCAGCGATTCCTATCGCATCTAACTCCGCTATCTCCTCCGCAGACAACTTTGCCGTGTTGTGCAGCCTGTCTATGAATATCTTCGAAACGCTAAGCTCTTCCACGAGCTCGTCGAACTCCCTCTCTATCGCGTCCAGCTTGCTCAAAGCCTTAACGTCTCTCAAGCGAACTCCACCGATCCTGTTGAAGCCGAACGCGTACCTGTGACCGAAGAGTCTGAAGTTGAGCCTGAGAACGTCCTCTTCGAGAGCCAAGAGGTGGGAAACCGCAACTTTCTGAGAAGCTGCTACTGCAACCCTATATATCGCGTGTACGTGGTTGTAAATCCTCTCCAGCTCAACTGCTGCAATTCTCGCAGCCTTAACGTTGCTGTCAACCTCTACACCCGCAATTCTCTCTACGGCCATCGTGAAAGCGGTGGAGTAGGAAGCGGAGAACGTCCCGCATATCCTCTCTACTTCCATCAGAGCCACTTCCGGCTCCTTACCCTCCACTTTGATTAGCTCTCTCCCCCCGTCTCCCAGTCTCTTGTAGTGGCAGAGGGGAACGACGTTCAGAATCCTCTCGCCATAGCTCACAACCTCGAAAGCCCCCGCCTCCCATATACCCGAGGAGAGAGGGCCGTAGTGGAGCCTGAACGCCGGTCTGTCGCAGTAAAGTCTCAGCTCGTCAAGTTTGCCGGTCAGGAAGCTGTAAAGAGGTCTGCTATCAACGAGGTGAGCTTCCTCGGATGGGAGGACTGTCACCTCCCCAGAGGAGTAGTCTATCATGACTATGAAGTCGTCGAAGACAGCTGAGAGAGTCTTTCCACTGACGTTGCTTTCCACGTTCACGGAAGTTGATATCAAGGCAGAACACCTCCGGCAAGTGCTATCCACACGACCAAGCTTATCGCGAGAGAAGTGAGGCACGCTAAAGCTGGAACGAGCTCGGAGAGGGCTGAAAGACTAACACTCTCCCCCTTCCCTCCGAAGCACATTCTCGTCACGTGGTAGTTAACAGCCAGGAATGAGAGGAGTATCGCAGACAGGAGGAGGGCCGTGAGGTAGGGAACGCTTAAGCTGACGGCAACTATCACGAGCTCGGCTATGAAGCTCGCGAAAGGAGGAGCTCCTGTAACGGCGAGGGCTGAGAGGAGCATGGACAAACCCGTGAGCTTCGTTCTCGACAGGAGAGCTTTTACATCTTCAATCTCGTGCGTTTTCAGCCCGGTTATTACGTTCCCGCCCGTGAAGAAGAGAGCTGATTTTGAGAACGCGTGAATTATCAATAGAAGAAGGGTTGCCTTCAGAGCGACTGGAGAGATTGCCGATAGACCGACGCCGGTCATAGCAATTCCCATCACGTCCATGCTCGAGTAGGCGAAGAGTCTCTTCACGATCCTTTGAGGGACTGCGAGGATTGCTGCAACGAGGGCAGTTACAGCTCCGGCAAAACACGTGATGTAAACTACCTTCAAGGCCCCGGCAGCGACGGCGACCTCAAAGACCCTAAGGTAGGCGAGCAGGGCTACTGGCAGAAGAGTTGCGGAGAGCATCGCACTGACGGCTGGAGGGGCTGTTCCGTGCGCGTCTGGCAACCAAGTGTGCATCGGAAATATCCCCACTTTTGTTCCAAAACCAACGAGGGCCAAAACTGCAACCAGCGTCGCTGCCTTCGCGCTCATCTCAGCCCTCGTCCAGTCAACAGTACCGGAGAATGCGTGAAACATGACGAGAGAGAGGAGAGCTACACCCAGTCCAGCTGAAGCCACGATTATGTACCTCCATGCCGCTTCTACGCTCGCTTTGCTCCTCTCGAGAACTATCAGCAGGGCGCTGACTATTGTCGTCGCTTCAAGTCCAACCCACATCAGGCCGAGGTTTCTGCTGACGGCTGCAAAAGTCATACTCATAGCGAAGAGGTTTATCAGTGCGTAGTAGTGTCTTCTCCTGAGGAAAAGCGGCCTCTCCTTCCATATTTCGTTAACGAAGTAGATCGAGTAGAGGACGGAGAGAAAGTAAATGGCCTGAATCAGGAAGACGATTACGGCAGCAGGCAGGTCGACGTATATCCAACCAGACTGCAAAGTACAAGTTAGGACGGAGTGGAACAGCGCAATAGATAGAGCCAAGCAGGTTGCAGAGGAGATTAGAGATGCGACCTCTCTCGCCCTGGGGTTGGGAAGTATGGAGATTGCCGCAGCTATAGTCGGGAGTGCAAGCAGGGTGTAAACAAGAGTCGTTAAATCGATCGTGCCAACACCGCTTATACTCGTAACCGTAATCATGCCCATGACCCATCACCCCACGAGCTCCTCGAGCTCTAGCACGCCGTAGTCCTTCTCTGCTGCGAGTATGACTCCCGCAAGCACTAGTGCAAGCAGGTCGAGGAACACTCCCGCTTCGAGTATCAGAGGCATGTGGGAGAAGCTTATTCCAGCGTAAAGCAGAGCGTTCTCCTCCACTATGTATCCCGTCATCTGGGCGAGAGCGTTCTTCTTCGCTATTATCAGCAGAAAGCCCAGGAGAAACAGGATGAAAGGGAGTGCCCCCTCAGCTCCCATGTGCAGGGTTTCGGCGATATCCTGGTATATGACGTAGCCTAGTATGGAAAGCAGGAGGCCGATTATTACTAAGGCAGGAACTCTCGTCTCGACCTCCCTGTAAACCCATATCCCACTCCTCTTTATGTCCTTCTTCATGACCTCGGGTATGGCTATACCTCTAACAGCCACCGTCAGAGCGGAGAGCAGAATGAGGTCGTAGCTGTGCTTAACGACTCCGAGGATGAGCATTATTGCAGCTAAAGCGATTGACTGCAGGGCAACGGTGTTTATCATCGGTCTAACAAAGCTCTGGGCGAGCATTTCGAAGGCCGTAAGAAGCACCACGACTCCGAGCAGTTCCGTGATCGCAAATGCCATCATGCGGGAACACCTCCGAATATGAAGAAAGACGCAACCGACAGCAGTGCGAGCAGGAAGGAAATCGTGAGGTAGTCTATGAGCTTGAACAGCCTGAGCTTAGCAAACGTCTCCTCAACGAAGACGAACGCCACGATGAGAGCAAGCATCTTGAGCAAGAGCGTAACGATCCCATATGCGATGGATATTGCAGATGTGTCCATCGCAACACCCCACGGGAACGCGAAAACGTTGAGGAAGACGGACATGAGAATGAACGACTTCATATAGCTCCCCCACTTGAGCAGAGCGTACAGCGGGCCAGAGTACTCCATCGCCTTGCCCTCATCAATCATACCAAACTCCATAAGGCCTTCGCTCTCAACAGGTATCTTGCCGGTGTCAAACAGCAGGAGCATGAAGAATGCCGCTACTATCAGGAGGTGAGTTGGGGACAGAACCCAATGAATGTTCTTCGCGAGGACGTGGTTCGTTATAAAGGGATTGTTCGTCTCTGTTATGAGGGCAACACCAAAGAATACCATTATGAGCGTGGGTTCTGCGAATGAGCCGAAGGTAACTGCCCTCGTCGTACCTATCGACGTGTAAAAACTGCCCGTGTTCGCAGTCGCAATCGTCGTTACGAAGCCGGCAAGACCAAAGATGAACGCTCCACCAAGAAAGTCAACCATCGGCGCGTAGGGGCACGGATTGCCGTAGACTATCGGCAGTACCATAGGGAGGATGAGGTAGCACGAGAATGCTATTACCGGAGCCAGAACGAAGAAAATT
>Ga0256834_1002795_pt1 | contig 10759 bp, 10 predicted proteins | sample 4281140metaG_FD_190536 | JGI IMG/M metagenome (GOLD analysis project Ga0256834, IMG submission 190536) | Hydrothermal vent microbial communities from East Pacific Rise, Pacific Ocean - 4281-140 | ecosystem: Environmental > Aquatic > Marine > Hydrothermal vents | place: Pacific Ocean: East... | reverse complement strand
TTACTGGGTGAACAGGCCGGTTATGCGGTGCAGTTGTCGACCGAGGTGCGGGGTGAGCGTCGTCACTGGCTTAGCATGGCAGTGGATAATGTGCGTGTGGCGCTTCGCAGTCACCTGACCAGTAAAGCCAACATGCTACAGCGCTATGAAGCGTTGCAGGATGCACTGCAATTGGATGCCATTCCGCAGCGTATGGAGTGTTTTGATATTAGTCATACCATGGGTGAGGCGACGGTGGCCTCCTGTGTTGTCTTTGACGGGCAGGGGCCAGTGAAATCGGATTATCGTCGTTTTAATATCACCGATATTATCGGTGGCGATGATTATGCTGCGATGCGTCAGGCGTTATTGCGTCGCTATACCCGGCTGAAAAAGGGTGAAGGTCTGCTGCCTGATATTCTGTTTATTGATGGTGGCAAAGGGCAGTTGAGCCAGGCAACAGAGGTGCTTGAAGAGTTACAGATCAACGATGTGTTGCTGGTGGGCATTGCAAAAGGGGTGAGCCGCAAGGCGGGGGAGGAGACCCTTTTCTTGTCCGGTGCCAGCCACCCCTTTATACTGGCGGCTGATTCGCCCGCCTTGCACCTGATTCAACAGATTCGTGATGAGGCCCACCGCTTTGCGATTACCGGCCACCGAGCACGTCGTGCTAAGGCGCGTAATGTATCACCACTGGAAGGGATTGCCGGGCTGGGGCCTAAGCGTCGCCAACAGCTGCTGAAACATTTTGGTGGTATTCAGGAGGTGATGCGGGTCGGGGTTGAGGATCTTGCCAAATTGAGTGGCATTAGCAACGCCTTGGCACAACGTATTTATGACCAGTTTCACCAGGAATAAGTGATGAAAGAGCGTATCCCCAATATTCTGACCTATGGCCGAATTCTGGCCATTCCAGTATTGATTCTGGTTTTCTATCTGCCGGTTGAGTGGTCGGCAACCGCCGCAACAATCATCTTTATGGTGGCCGCCTTTACCGACTGGTTAGATGGCTACCTGGCGCGTCGCTGGGATCAAACCTCGGCATTCGGTGCGTTTCTGGACCCGGTGGCGGATAAATTGATTGTTGCTGCGGCGCTGATTATTTTGGTGGAGCGTAACCCCACCAGTGCCGATAGCATCTACTTGGCACTGCCGACAATTGTAATTATTGGCCGTGAAATTGCGATTTCTGCACTGCGTGAATGGATGGCTGAGATTGGCGAGCGGGCCGCAGTGGCGGTATCGATGATAGGCAAGGTGAAAACCGCAGTGCAGATGCTGGCGATCACGCTGTTGCTCTATCAAGCGCCGATTGGCGGGGTTTTGGCGGCCGATGCCGGGCTGGTACTGCTCTACATGTCGGCGATATTGACCTTCTATTCAATGGTTATCTATTTGAGAGCCGCCTGGCCGATTCTGAATAAGCACGATACATAACCGGGCGATCACGATGACGCAACGGCAACGTATCCTGAGCAGCTTGAAACAGTGCGCCAATCTGAAATTAATCAGTGATCTGGATTACCACTTTGCCCGCTTCGTTGCCGAAAAAGAGCCCGAAGCAAGTGCTGATCTGTTGCTGGCGGCGGCACTGCTGAGCAATCAAACCGGTCAGGGTGATGTCTGTGTTGAGTTATCAGCCTTTGCAGGAAAAGTGCTGTTTGGTAGTGACAACCACCCCGAAATAGAGACACTTCTAGCCCCTGATCGCCCGGCTTGGCGGCGGGCAATTCAGACCTGTGGGCAGGTTGCCCGCCCCGGTCATCGTGGTTTGATGGTGCTTGATGCCGCTGATCGTCTTTACCTCGCTAAATATTGGCACTTCGAGGCCACTGTTGCCCAGGCATTGTGTCAGCGTGCCAATCAAGCGGTTGAAGTGGATCTGCCTCGCCTGCAGGCGGGGTTGCAGCGTCTTTTTAGTGACCACTTAAATGATATTGACTGGCAGCAGATTGCCGCCGCGATGGCGGTGCTCAACTCGTTTTCAGTGATCTCCGGCGGACCAGGCACCGGTAAAACCACCACCGTGGTGAAGCTACTGGCGCTACTGGTGGAGCAGGGGGGTGATAAACCGCCACGCATCGCTTTAGCCGCACCCACAGGCAAAGCGGCAGCGCGGCTGAGTGAATCGATCAAAGAGAAAAAATCCGAGCTGGCCTGCTCGGATGCGGTCCGTGAGGCGATTCCAGATCAAGCCGCGACACTGCACCGCCTGTTGGGGGTGATGCCCGGCAAGGTCGGTTTTCGTCACCACCGTGATAATCCGCTGCATCTGGATGTGTTGGTGGTGGATGAAGCCTCGATGGTAGATCTACCGATGATGTTCCGCCTGCTGGAGGCGTTGCCACCCCACGCCCGGTTGATTCTGCTGGGAGATAAAGATCAGCTCGCCTCGGTGGAGGCGGGCAGTGTGTTGGGTGATATTTGTAACGCCGCGTGGCGTGAAAGCTACTCTGCCCGGATCTGTGAGCAGTTGCAGCAGTTGATCGGGGTTACACTAACGCCGCTTAAACAGCTCGACTCACCGTTGAATGACTGCATCGCCCTGTTGCGTAAGAGCTATCGATTCGATTCTGCTGGTGGTATCGGGCTGTTAGCGATGGCGGTTAACGCCGGTGATGCGAAGCAGGCGCTGGCCAGTTTTGATGACCTGTTTAATGACAATGTTGCACTGGAAACGGTGACAGTGGGCGAGCTTCCCGGTCGGCTGGCTCAGCAGGGAAGAGAACATTACCGCCATTATCTGGCGTGTGATAATCCACAGGATGCACTCCTGGCGTTTAACTGTTTTCGTATTCTCTCGGCACAACGTGAGGGGCCATTTGGGGTTGAACAGCTCAATCAATCGATTGAAAGAGCGCTGAATCAACAGCAGTTGATTGATAATCGTCAGCCGTTTTATGCCGGTCGACCGATTATGATTACCCGGAATGATTATGGGCTGACACTTTTTAATGGTGATATTGGCCTGATCTGGCCCGATCAGGACAATAGTGGTCGGCTGCGCGCCTTTTTTATGATGCCGGATGGGCATATGCGTAAAATTTTACCCAATCGTCTGCCACCACACGAGACGGTTTATGCGATGACGGTACATAAAAGCCAGGGCTCGGAGTTTGAGCGGGTACTACTGGTATTGCCAGATGAAATTTTACCGCTGATCAGTCGGGAATTGCTCTACACCGCTATTACCCGCGCCAAGGAGGAGGTGACGATCTGGTCACGTCCGGCTCTATTTGAACAGGCGATTAAGCGCCGTATGATACGGGTCAGTGGCCTGGTGGATGCGTTAAATCATGATGGATAAAGAGTTTTTAATTTTTGTGACCTTGATGGGACTGGCTATCTGGTTCTGGCTCGACTCAATGCGCGCCCATGAAGCTGCGGTGAAATATTGCAAACAGGCGTGTGAAAATGAGGGCTGGGTCTACCTTGATCAGGCGGTGGAGTTAAAAAAGATATGGCCACGGCGTAATGCCCGGGGGCGGATGCAGTGGCGGCGTGAATATGCGTTCGACTACAGCACCAGCGGCGGTGATCGGCAAGTGGGGTTGGTGGTGATGTCTGGGCCAACGGTTCAGCAACTCACCATGATGAGTCGTGATGATGAGTTTCATCAGTGACGCTGATCCATCAATATGAAGTGGTTGGTGTACTAATTTGATGAAAAAACAGCTTCCCCTCTTTTTTATCCTTTCCATGCTGGTGCTGGCACTCATGCCGATTGATACCGGTGGTTATCAGCAACTTGTTGGACAGTTGATGGATCTGGGGCACTTTTTTGCCTTTGCGGTGATGGCCTTGCTGCTTCGTTATCACTGGCACCGTCTTGGGGTGGGGCGTTCGCTGTCACTGGCGCTTGGTTTTAGTGTGTTGCTGGCCATTTTACTGGAGCTGGTACAGCCGTGGTTTGATCGCCAATTAGCCTGGTCAGATTTCATTAACAGTGTGTTGGGGGCTTCCCTAGCTCTATTGGGGTATCGGCTCTGGTATTACCAATCACGTTATTCATTGCGGGTGATTCATGGGGTTCTGACGCTACTGCTGTTGGTCTGGATTGCGATGCCGACGCTTATGTCGTTGTATGGCATCTGGTGGAAACAGAGTCATTTCCCGCAGCTGGCAGATTTTGACAGTGATGTGGAGTTGCAGTTGTGGCAGGCCTATGGTGAGGCTAATGGTGTTCATACTCTTGTTTCACTTTCAACTCAAGGGCGCAGTTCCGGTTGTTGTAGTCTTAAGGTCGTTTCAGTTAGCGGTGTCTGGAGTGGTTTAAGGTACCATGCCGAAGGGATGGATTGGCGGGGCTATAAGCGCATTGCCATGGATGTTTATAACCCGAGCGAGGCCTTCTCCTTAAGGTTTAGGCTTGATGATGGTCGACCACAAGAGGGGCTAGCTCAGCGCTATGAAGGTGCTTTGCATATACAACCCGGGATGAATCTATTATCTGTTGATTTTTCAACTATTTCACAGGCAGTGAGCGGTAAGCCATTTGATTTTGGTAATATCAATATGGTGCTGTTTTATATTGCCAAAAATGATCGGTCACGGCTCTTTTATATCGATAATATCCGGCTGCTGCAATAGCCGGAAATTTCCCCCGGCTATTGTGATTAATCTCAATAGTTGGCATTGACCTCATTGGCAACCAGGCTCTTTAGTTGCTCATATCCGAAGCGGCTCAGTGGCTTGCCATTGATAAAAAAGGTTGGGGTTTTGGTAGCACCGAGTAGTTGACCATCGGCGATATCCTGTTTGACGATACGGTCAATCTCAGGGTCATTCATATCCTGCCTGAGCTGTACCACATCAAAACCAAAGCGCTCCAGATAGGTCCAGAAAACTTCTGGCTTGGGTTGGTGGTGTGAAGCCCAATAGGGTTGGGTTTCAAACATCAGATCCAACACTTCCCAGAACTTGCCCTGTTTTTCAGCCGCTTGCAAAATTTTCACCATATGATCAGAGCCAGGATGCAGTGGTGCATAACGGATCACCAGATTGACTTTTCCACGGTAGGTTGCCAATAGCTCTTTTACCAGAGGGTGGAATTGACGACAGGTTTCACAGGCGGGATCCAAAAATTCTACGATGGTGACTTTGGCCTCGGGATTCCCTTTTCTTGGTGAGTAAGGTTTGCTCAACGCATCCGAATTTTGCGTGACCAGCTGGGTTTTAGTTTCAGTCTGCTGGCTGTTGTAGAGATAGGCAGCCATCACGAAAGCGAGCGCCATTAGTAAGATGGCACCAATTATGGTGTAGTTTTGTTTCATTTAGAGAACCTGCTGGTTAATAAAAAGAAAATAATCAGTGAAAATGAGGCGAGCGAAAGCAGTGGGATCGGCAAAAAACCAAACAGTTCCATACCTTCATCAGCACAGGATACTCCCTGGCTACAGGGTTGTAGATTTTCGGGGATAAAACCAAAATAGAGCAGACAGTGATAGAGGGTAAAAAGCAGGCCGATAATAGCGATAGGTAAAGCGTAGTTTATCACTCGCTTATCCAGCGGGCAGAGCCCCACCAGCAGGATGATGGCCAGCGGAAACATGAAGATTCGCTGGTACCAACACAAAATACAGGGCACTAGCTCCATCACTTCACTGAAAAAAAGGCTGCCGATGCTGGATACGGCGGCCACTAGCCAGCTGGCGAAAATCAATAACCAGCGTCTGTTGTCTATCTGTTGATGCGATCTCATTTAACCCTGTTTCTCTGCTTTAAATATAGTGATTGGTGATCCTACACCAGTTGTTGATGATGATCACGGGGGCTAGCCCGGATATTTCATGAATAACGCGATTTTTCACTTGCTCCTTGATTCCACACAAGTTTTTTTTCAATCGACCGTACACACGGGCACGGCGCTCAATCAGAAGAACTTGTGTGAAACCAATTACCTTCGCGAAAATCTCGCGTATTCATAAATTATCTGGGCTAGTACATCAACCACTTTATATTGACGGATCAGTTGTTCTCTTTGCTTTCGTGGCAAGGCGTGCTTCACAGGGAATGGTTGTTCCCTTCATAAGAAGCACAACGCAGCCATGGAAGCAGACAGAGCAACCCTTCGGGCGACCCTGTGGTGTTCCGCCTCGGCGTTACAACTCTTGCCAAGGGAACAACCATTACCCGCGAACTGTGTCTTGATGCGAAATGCCACAGGGTCGCTGATCCATCAATATAAAGTGGTTAATGTACTAGAGCAAAGATTTATCGTTGACTATGGGGTCTAGCTGTATATAATTCTTTCAGCTTGAGTGTGTGTTTTATTTTTATGTCTGCCGTTTCGATGTTCTGCAATAGTCGTCTTCGTCCTGCTTCTCATTAAGTAATCGCAACATTTCTAGCCGAACAGCCTTTGGCCACTTCATTATTTTGATTTAGGTCGGGCGCGAAGAATTTTGGAATATATAGGATACGATTATGTCTACTACTACTGGTACCGTTAAATGGTTCAATGAATCAAAAGGTTTTGGCTTCATTGAGCAAGAGTCTGGCCCGGATGTGTTTGCCCACTTTAGCGCCATCTCTGGTTCAGGATTTAAAACACTGGCTGAAGGCCAGAAGGTTGAGTTTACGGTTACTGAGGGTCAGAAAGGCCCGCAAGCAGAAAACATCGTCGCGATCTAATAACTGAATTGCGATGGCCTGCAGGTGACTGTGGGCTTGCTTCTTTCTCGAAAGGGTTGGGGGCAGAAAGGGCAGGGCCTGACGGTCTTGCCCTTTTTTATTAGGATCAGAGGATAACACGTTGAGTGAAACTGCTTTTTCATCCCTTAAGCTCCAGCCTGCGTTGTTGAAAAACATCACTTCGCTGGGTTATACCGAGATGACGCCGATTCAGGCCAAAAGCTTGCCTTATATTTTGGCAGGCAAGGATGTTATCGCCCAGGGTAAAACTGGCTCAGGCAAGACCGTGGCGTTTACGCTGGGTCTGCTGGAAAATTTGAATGTGAAGCGTTTTCGCATTCAAACATTGGTGCTCTGCCCAACTCGTGAGCTGGCTAATCAGGTGGCAAAAGAGATTCGAAAGTTGGCGAGAACGATTCACAATATCAAGGTATTAACTTTGTGCGGCGGCACGCCCTTTGGGCCACAGCTGGGCTCACTGGAGCACGGTGCACATATTGTGGTGGGAACACCCGGGCGCATAGAGGAGCATTTACGTAAAGGGACATTAAGGCTGGATGATCTGAATACCTTTGTATTGGATGAGGCAGATCGCATGCTGGATATGGGTTTTCAGGAAGCGTTGGATGAGATTATCGGTTATATGCCAGAGTGCTACCAAACACTGCTGTTTAGCGCCACTTATCCTGAACAGATCGCATCGGTTGCCCAGCGTATTATGCAGGATCCGGTGATGGTTAAAGTTGCCGCAACACACGATAATAGTACTATTCAGCAGCATCTGTTCAAGGTGGATGAAGATCTTGAACGGATTACTGCGGTTCGTCTGTTGTTATTAAAGAACCGCCCAGAATCAGCGGTAATTTTTTGTAACACCAGGCAAGAGACCCAAGAGGTGGCTGATGAGCTATCGCGCTTTGGTTTCAACGCACTTGCGCTGCATGGTGATCTGGAGCAGCGTGAGCGTGATGAAGCTTTGCTGTTGTTTGCAAATAAAAGTATTTCTGTGTTGGTGGCGACCGACGTGGCGGCCCGTGGCCTGGATATTGATGCGCTGGATGCGGTGATCAATTATCAAATTGTACGGGAGTATGAGGTGCATGTTCACCGTATTGGCCGAACCGGTCGTGCCGGTAGTCAGGGAATTGCCTGTACTCTATTTACGGAAAAGGAGCGTTATCGGGTGGAGCGCCTGGAGGCGTTTCTCGGACACAGTATAGAGACCGCAGCGTTACCCTCTTTTAACCTGCTTGAGCAGCCTGTTTATACCGCACCCATGACCACGTTGCGGATAGACGGAGGTAAAAAGCAGAAGGTACGCCCCGGTGATATTTTGGGCGCACTAACCGGTGAGAAGGGCATTGATGGTAAGGCAGTTGGTAAAATTCATATCTTTGATCATTTTTCCTGTGTTGCGGTTAAGCGCGAGGTTGTTAATAGCGCGCTGAAAAAGTTGTCTGAGGGGAAGTTGAAGGGACGTTCGTTCCGGGTCAGGTTGGTTGTCTGAGCATGAGTAGAGACCTTTGCGTGAGAACTATCGTTCGTGCGAAGGTTTCGGGTAGTTACGGTAGAGGTTGTATTGTTATGGCGAGTTGCTACCATCATAAATATATCTTTACTGGATAAATAACATTTATGGCAGATCGTCGATTAAAAGTTTTTCACTCGGTGGCACGGTTGCTCAGTTTTACCAAGGCGGCTGAATCACTGCATATGACTCAGCCAGCGGTTACTTTTCAGGTTCGCCAGCTTGAGGAGCAGTTTAATACCCGCCTGTTTGATCGAACTCACAACCGAATTGCACTGACTGAGGCGGGGCGCGCTGTCTATAATTATGCTTCGCGAATTTTTGAGCTCTATGATGAGATGGATAATGCGGTACGCGAGATCACCGGGGATGTGAGTGGTGTATTAATTATCGGAGCCAGCACCACTATCTCTGAATATATGCTGCCAGCACTTTTGGGTGAATTTAAACGGGCCTACCCAGACGTTAATTTGCGCCTGAAGGTGGGCAACAGTGATGCCATTGTATCGATGGTTGAGAGCAACATTATTGATTTAGGTGTTGTTGAGGCACCGGTCGTAAATCGGCATCTTTCAGTTGAGCTGTGCCGGGAGGATCAGCTGGTTGCGATTGTGCCACCGGGCCACCCGTTGTCAAAGCATGAGCAAATTTCGGCTAAAAAAATACTGAAATACCCCTATATCTCCCGTGAAGAGGGATCGGGTACCCGGGATGTATTTGTCGAATATTTACAGCAACAGGGGTTTGACGAGAAGCAGTTGGATATTATTATGGAGCTGGGCAGCCCTGAGGCGATTAAAGGCGCGGTCGAGGCGGGTATTGGTGTGACGGTGATGTCTCGTACCACACTGCATAAAGAGCTGGCATTGGGTTCACTGAAGGCGATTGCCTTTAATCCACCGCTGGTGCGTCCTTTCTCTTTTGTACATCAGCGGCAAAAATTTCGACAACGGGCAATGGATGAGCTGCTCAGCTTTGCGCGTAACTACTGTAAAACACACTGTAAAGAGTAACTTTGTACCATGATTGAGATATTTAAAGGGTGGTATCAGCGTAATTTCTCTGATCCCCAGGCGGTTATATTGTCAGTGCTGTTGATCATCGGTTTTTTGGTGGTGATCTTTTTGGGTGAAATGTTAGCTCCACTGCTGGCCAGCGTGGTTCTCGCCTATCTGCTGGAAGGAACAGTCGCCAAGTTACAGCAGCATGGAGTGGCAAGGCTGTGGGCGGTGATTAGCGTTTTTACACTCTTTATGGGATTGCTGGTTTACACTATTCTGGGGCTGATTCCGATGCTGTCACTGCAGGTGAGTGAGTTGGTGAGTGAAATACCCAATATGATCACCAAGGGGCAGCACAGCTTGCTGACACTGCACGAATCCTATCCCAACTATTTCAGTGAAGAGCAGGTACGTGAGCTGATGAGTGGGGTTCGTGCTGATCTTACCAGTTTAGGGCAGAACGTCTTTTCCAAGTCGATCGCCTCCATCCCGGCGTTGGTCACCGTTCTGGTTTACCTGATATTAGTGCCAATTATGGTGTTTTTCTTCCTTAAGGATAAAGTGGCGATTGTCACTTGGTGCACCGGGTATCTGCCGGAGCAACGTCGACTGGCCAGTGAAGTGTGGAAAGAGATGGATCGACAGATCGGTAACTATATCCGGGGGAAAATTTTAGAGATCATTATCGTCGGCGTTGCCAGTTATATTGTCTTCCTGATGATGGGATTGAATTACGCCCCACTACTGGCGGTATTGGTGGGTATATCGGTTCTGGTGCCATATATCGGTGCAGCAGTGGTGACAATTCCAGTGGCGTTGATTGCCTATTTTCAATGGGGCTTTAGTGCTGATTTTGGCTATTTGATGCTGGCATACGCAATTATTCAGGCCCTTGATGGCAATGTGTTAGTACCGATTCTCTTCTCTGAAGCGGTTAATTTGCATCCGGTGGCAATCATTGCTGCGGTATTGATTTTTGGTGGAATGTGGGGTTTCTGGGGGGTGTTTTTTGCCATTCCGTTGGCAACTCTGGTTGCAGCAGTGTTGAATGCCTGGCCGAAGGGTTCGCAAACGGCTGATTCGTCAATATAGCCTTTCAGGAAATGGTGCAATTAATTTTTGGATGCAATTCGCATACTACGTGCCGCTCGCTGGGCAGCTTTATCAATGCTATCAATAACCGCTTTGGTTAATAGCGCATTACTTCTCATATTGGTTTTTGATTCACTGAGTTCAACATAGCGCTTTAATTCGGCATCTTCCAGCGTGCGAAAGGCGTAGAGGTATGAGAACTGTACGTGTTGTTTAATATCTTGTGCGATAGTTTTACGCACCTCATCCTGCATCTTTCCCAGCTCTTCATCATCAATTTTCATATCTGCATCAAGTACTGGGTTGATGGCGCTGAAGACTGAACGGAAAAAGGCCAGTTGTAGATTGGTACTAAATTCACTGGTACGGTTAGCCTGATCCAGCTGCTCAATTAGTGCCATACGTGAGGCGGGTGCCGCTTGCTGTTTGAGTGCTTCAGCAAATTGCATCATCTCCTCTCTATTTTTTGGGTCACTACTGGCGCGTTCCATTTTGGCCAGCTTCATCCATTCCGGTTTAGAGAGTA
>Ga0256834_1002794_pt1 | contig 10759 bp, 10 predicted proteins | sample 4281140metaG_FD_190536 | JGI IMG/M metagenome (GOLD analysis project Ga0256834, IMG submission 190536) | Hydrothermal vent microbial communities from East Pacific Rise, Pacific Ocean - 4281-140 | ecosystem: Environmental > Aquatic > Marine > Hydrothermal vents | place: Pacific Ocean: East... | reverse complement strand
TGTTTTAGCAATAGGTACAATGACAATAAGTGCAAATGCTGCATGTACTGCTCAAGCTTGTACTGATGTTAAAGTAACCGAAGTATATGCTACTTTTGGAGGAACTATATACATTTCAACAGATGGGAATGAAGGAAATTTAAATTGTACTTCTCCAGGTAACGTATATGTATCAGTAGGTGCAAATGATCCAGGTAAAAATGCATTATATTCTATGATGTTAACTGCTAAAACGACACAATCAAAAGTAAAAATAAGAATACAAGAAGGGACTAATGGTTGCCGTATATTATACGCAAATATTAAATAAAAAGTATTAATTTTAAAACTTAAAGTAGGTATATTAAATATATCTACTTTAAATCAATAACCTCGATTCAAGGGTCGGAGAATTATTCCCGACTAGATTAAAATAACTCTTATTATATTACGCCAATTCTAATCACTAACGCAATTTTACCTCTAATCAAGTAGCTAACTGTTTAGCAATTTCTGTAAAAGATACTTCATACGATATGATTTAACCTAAATCATGATACCATCTATGAATAGTGAATAGTGGAGTGACATTTGATTAAAATACTTTTACTGGAAGATGATCCTAACTTAGCCAAGTCACTTATAAGGTATTTGGAAAAACATGGGTATGAAGTGGACTGGGCAAAGCAGGGGGAAGAGGCTATTGATTTGAGTTATGAAAATAGCTATAGCCTTTATTTGTTTGATGTGAATGTACCTTTGATGAATGGTATTGATGTATTAACCGCTTTGCGTCAGGCAGAAGACAGAACACCTACGATTATTATCTCTGCTCAGATAGATATGGACTCTATGACTAAAGGCTTTACTGCAGGTGCAGATGATTATGTCAAGAAACCCTTTAACCCTGAAGAGTTACTTCTACGCATCAAAGCTAAAACGCTCCTACTTAAAGAGAGACTTACTGTACATGGCTATAGTTTAGATATTCATACATATGAGGTCTATCGTGGCAATACACTTTGTAGTATGGGAGAGATACAAAAGAGTATATTTACAGAGCTTTTACGAGCCTATCCAAATCCTGTATCTAAAGAGAATCTGATGGCATTGCTAGAGACACAAAATGATGGAGCTTTACGCGTCAATATCGTCAAGCTTAAAAAAGATACAGGGCTAGCAATAGAGGCTGTGCGAGGAGTGGGTTATAAAATTCTCTGAGAAAGAATCGTTTATTAAAAGTTTTGTACTTTTTTTTATGGTGATCGTACTTTTTTTACTCTTTATCTTTTACGATAAAGCCAAAAATGAAACAGTATACATACGTAATAACATTTTTTTGCAAATGCAAAACCATAGTCTTGGTTTAGATGATGAACGTTTTACTACGAATACACTACTTAAAAAAGGTGATAAAAAGTTTTATACACTTTACGAAGATAAAAATACGCTTTATATTTTAGCTCCTATCTCAAAAGAGAGTGGGAAACAAGAGATGATGATGGTCATCACACCAGCAGGAACAATCACGGTGCCTTATTCGAGTAAGGATACAAAGATGTTAAAAGTTTCATATTTAAAATCAGAATACAATCAGCTTATCTCTCAGATGTATTATCGTCTTTTATTTCAGTTTCTTTTAGCTGTCTTTGGAGCATTGATTGTCTCTTTACTTGCTGCTTGGTATACGCTTACTCCTTTACGTTCTTCATTGAGATTACTTGAAGATTTTATTAAAGATATTATTCATGATCTCAATACGCCATTGAGTGCTATTTTACTAAATCTAAAGATGATTGAGACAAAAAATGAGGAGATAGAGAGTATACGTACAGCAACACAAACTATAGAGATGTTACATCATAACTTAGACTCTTATCTTAAAGAACAAACACAGATAGAAGAAGTATTTAGTGTAGACGAGATAGTAAATAGATATGTCGCATTTTTTACTCCTTTATACGACTATCTAAGTTGGAATGTAGAGTTGAAAAAATGCCTACTTACTACAGATAAGCAAGCTTTTGAACGCATTGTCTATAATCTGCTAAGCAATGCTTGCAAATACAATACAAATGATGGGAAGATAGAAATAGCATTATATGGAACTATTTTATCTATAAGAAATAGCAGTTATGGGGTTAAAAACCCTCATAAAGTTTTTGAACGTTTTTATAAGGAGAGTGAAAGAGGATTAGGTATAGGTTTACACATAGTAGATAAATTATGTCTGACCCTCCAAATAGAAAAAAAGTTTATACTAGAGGGCACAGATGTTATTGTTGAATTAGATTGTAAAAATATTATTGCATAATTTTTTACGGGGTAAATTTTTCATTTGCTCTTTTAATTAAGTATTGACCATATTGGTTTTTCTTTAGGGGTTGGGCTAGTTCTAAGAGTTTTTCTTTAGATATGTATCCCATCTCATAGGCTATCTCTTCGATACATGCAACTTTGAGTCCTTGACGGTTTTCTATGGTTTGGATGAAGTTAGAAGCTTCAAGAAGACTCTCATGTGTCCCCGTGTCTAGCCATGCATAGCCTCTTCCCATAAGTTCAACTTTGAGTCTATCTTCTGCGAGATAGTCTTGGTTAAGTGTGGTAATCTCTAGTTCTCCACGGTCGGAAGGTTTTACCTGTTTTGCTTTTTGGATGACATCATTAGGGTAGAAATAGAGTCCCACCACAGCATAAGAGCTTTTTGGGTTACTTGGTTTTTCTTCTAGTGATGTGACTTTTCCATTTTTATCAAATTCTGCTACACCATAACGTTCAGGGTCTTTCACATAGTAGCCAAAAACAGTTGCATTATTTTCTTTAGCATTTTGTACAGAGGTAGCAAGGAGTTGTGTCATGCCATGTCCATAGAAGATGTTGTCTCCTAAGACAAGACAAACATCATCACTGCCTATGAATGTTTCACCCAGTAAAAAAGCTTGAGCCAGTCCATCAGGGGAGGGTTGTACAATATAAGAGAACTTCATACCAATATCTGAACCATCTCCAAGTAACTCTTCAAATCTTGGTAAGTCTGCAGGTGTTGAGATGATAAGTACTTCTGTAATGCCAGAAAGCATCAATATTGAAAGTGGATAATATATCATAGGTTTGTCATAAATGGGTGCAAGTTGTTTAGAGATGCCTTTTGTAATGGGATAGAGTCTTGTACCTGACCCTCCTGCTAATATAATACCTTTCATGCTTATCCTTTTGTTTTATTATAAAAATAGTTTGTTGCTTCAACAAACCCATCTACTGAGCCACAGTCAAAGCGTTTGCCTTTAAATTTATAGGCGATGACTTTACCTGCTTTGGCTTGTTCTAGCAGTGCGTCAGTGATTTGAATCTCTCCACCTTTTCCTGGGGATGTCTCTCTTAGAATATCAAAAATATCAGGGGTTAAAATATAACGTCCTATAATGGCCATATTGCTAGGGGCATCTTTTGAATCAGGTTTTTCAACCATATTTGTTACACGGTAAACATCCTCTGTATTGTCCACTAAATGCCCATCTATGACACCATATTTATGGGTTTCATCTTTAGGTATCTCTTCAATAGCTACGATGGAACATTGATATTTTTCATAAATTTCTATCATCTGTTTTAAGACATTATCATTACTATTTGTACAGAGGTCATCAGCAAGTATGACAGCGAAAGGTTCGTTACCTATGAGTGTTTCTCCTGTAAGTATGGCATGTCCTAAACCTTTCATTTCTACTTGTCTAGTATATGAAAAGGTACATTTTTCTATGAGTGAACGTATTTCAGTGAGAAGGTGTTCTTTACTGGTGTCTTTTATTTGATGTTCAAGTTCGTAAGAGATATCAAAATGATCTTCTATTGCACGTTTACCACGTCCTGTGATGACCGCCATTGTCTTTATATTTGCTTCAAGAGCCTCTTCTACACCATACTGAATAAGTGGTTTGGTAAGAACAGGAAGCATCTCTTTAGGAGTTGCTTTTGTTGCGGGTAAGAATCGTGTACCATAGCCTGCTGCAGGGAAAAGACATTTTTTTACCATGTATGAGTTCACTTTTTATTTAATTACAATAATTATATCTAAATTGATGTAATGGTTGTCTTTAAACGTGTTATTAAAGCCTACCATCTACAGTATCTGAATCTATAAACGATTTAATATCAAAAAGTACTTGTTTTTTAGTTGTGATAAAATTTAATGTTTTAAATTTTTCATGTGCGACTGCAAGGATGATAGTATCATAGGATGATAAGTTAATTTCTTCTTGTAATATAATTTGATATTCATTTTTAACTTCTATTTTATTTGCCCAAGGATCGTATACATCTATATTTGTACCAAATTCTTTTAATTCTTGAATCACATTAATAACACGTGAATTTCTAATATCTGGGCAGTTTTCTTTAAACGTAATACCCAAAATTAGTATTTTAGCATTATCTATTTCAATTTCTTTTTTAATCATCAGTTTTATAACTTGATTGGCAATATAAATACCCATATTGTCATTTAGTCTACGACCGGCCAATATGATTTCGGGATTATAGCCTACTTCTTGTGCTTTGTATGAAAGATAATAGGGGTCAACACCTATACAATGACCACCAACTAACCCAGGTCTAAAAGGTAAAAAATTCCATTTCGTATTGGCAGCATCCAATACAGATTTGGTATCTATATTAAGTTTACTAAAAATAATAGCCAGTTCATTCATGAAAGCGATATTGATATCACGTTGTGCATTTTCTATGATTTTTGCGGCTTCAGCTACTTTAATAGATGGTGCTAAATGTGTTCCCGCAGTAATAATACTTGCATACAGTGTATCTATTTTTTTAGCTATTTCAGGGGTCGAACCAGAAGTAACTTTTTTTATTTTTGTAATGGTATGTTCTTTATCTCCAGGATTTATACGTTCTGGAGAATAGCCACAAAAAAAATCTCTATTAAACTTTAGATGACTTTCTTTTTCCAATATAGGTATGCATATCTCTTCCGTCGCACCTGGATATACAGTAGATTCATAAATGACAATATCATTTTCTTTTAATAGTTTACCAATAGATTGTGATGCATTAATAAGAGAAGAAAGATTAGGTTTATTTTCATTGGTAATGGGTGTAGGGACTGTTACTATGAAAATATTACACTCTTTAGCCTTAGTGAGGGTATTTGTAAATAAGATGCCATTTGATATAGATGTTTTTACTTGCTTATCCGAGAGTTCTAGTGTACGATCAAAACCATTATTTAATTCATTGATTCTTTTTGTATCAATATCAAAACCGATGACTTGATAGTATTCTGAAAATGCGTGTGCTAAAGGAAGTCCAACATATCCTAATCCTATAATAGCTATTTTGATGGGCATGATTTTCTTTATCCTAACTTGAAAATGTTATAGTATTAAACCATAGATAGGAATAAGCCAAGCGTAATTATCATTACCTCGATTAAGTATTTCTTCAATGGCACTAAACCATACATTTGCCATTTTATAGTATCCCATATCATTTGGATGAAGTGAGTCTTGAAAATCACTTGAGTAGTTAATACCTGCACCATTTTCCATATCTACGACTACAATGTCATCTCCATTTGCTATACGTGTATCTGCGAGGCTTTGTATATTTATATTAAGATTAGTGAGGTGTGCATAATTGAGTGGAGAATTAAGAATACGTGCTAAAACAACAGTAATTTTATGGTCGTACGTTGTTTCGTAGCGATCTATCTCATCAAGTATACGATTGATGCCATAGGTACTTTCACTCCAGTCATTTGTACCGATATGAAGTAAAATAATATCTGCAGGATTCTCTATAAGTTTGGCGTAAATGATATTTGCTATTTCAATACTTGTCCAACCAACATATCCTTCATTGTCAGGATCAAAGGCAGGCACAATGGCACTACCTGCGATAAGAGAACCTACAAAGTCTACATCATATTGAGCATTTTGTAGTTGGTGCCAAAGGTAATAACGATAAGCATAACGATAGCCATCATTGATAGGAGTTTCCATCTCTGAAAATGTCCAATCATAGGTAAGGGAGTCACCTAGTGGCATAATACGTATGGTTTCAGCCTGTATTAACCCTGTGAAAATGAAAATAAAAATGATGAATATATTTTTAATGGTAGTCATTTTAATTTTCTTCTTCGATATGTTCAAAACGTTTACATGCTTTATCATATCCATAATCACATGCTTTTAAATAATACTCTTTTGCTTTGACTTTGTCTTCTTTAAGACCAGAACCACGGTCATATAAAATACCAATATGATGACATGCCACGGCGACTTTATTTTCACAAGCTGATTGCATAGCAGAAAGTTCAGAACTATGACTATGTGTTAGTAATAATGAAAGAATGATAAAAATATTTTTCATAGATATATCCTAGATGGTGTGTTTTGTATTGTAGCCAAAATAGGATTATGCAAGGATTACAGTGAGTGAGTTAGTTTTTTCTTTAAAATAATCTTTGCAGCTTCTACACCAGGTTGGTCATAAGTATTGACATCTATAAGTTCACCTACAAGTGAAGTAAGAAGTTCATAATAAAAGATAAGCGAGCCTATGTTTTCTGCATCTATTTTGGGGATAGTGATACTGTCAAGAGGGATATTTTCTTCAACTTTGAGTGCTTCCATGACTGAGTTACATTGCATGTTTATAAGCTGTGAAAAAGGGAGGTTATTGAGTGTGTCAAGTGATTCTAAATGGGCGAGTGTTGTGTTTGGAATTTTGATTTCATCTTCAAAGTCTTCTATTTGGATGAAGGTAACAGACTTGTCTCTTGTGCCTTCCATAATAAGTTGTAAAAATGAGTGTTGGTCTTTAGGACCGATGAGTCCGATGGGAGTAAGCCCTACATGAAAGGCAGAAGAACGTTGTTTTTTTCCTAAGCTTTCACCCCAAAGTTGTACATACCATTCACAAAAGTATTTCAGTGACTCAGAATAAGCAAAGAGACAGTTGATGTGATATTGGGCATGATTTTTAGCATAAAAAAGAGATTTTTTTAACAAAATATCATGTAAATATCCATCTTCAAAAAAGCTATTTTTAATTTTAGATGCTCCTGCGAGTAGTGCTTTGATGTCTATACCACACAGTGCTAAAGGGACTAGTCCTACAACAGAGAGTACTGAAAACCTACCTCCTACATTATCAGGAAGATGAAGTATTTGTGCTTGAACACTTTTTGCATATTTTTCTAAAGCAGAACCAGGATCAGTGATGAAAGTATAGCAAGAAGCATTTGCTTGTAAAGAGAGGATATATTTGTAAATAGCAAAAGTCTCTACTGTTGTGCCTGATTTGGAGATGACTAAAAAGTGTGTTTTCTCTAAATCTATTTGAGAGAGTAGACTTTTGATATTGATAGGGTCAGTACTTTCAAAAAAGTAAAGTTTTCTACGAAGATTTTCAACAGGTTTAAGAAACTCATAGACAGCTTTAGCACCAAGAGAACTTCCACCTATGCCTATGACTGCGATAGATTCTATGGAAGAGGGAATCGTCTCACAATAAGCTGTAATATGACTGATATCTTGCTCTGGCAAAGCGTAATAGCCTATGCTCTCTTTCTCTTTTTGTAGAGCGTTAAATGCATGTTTGGCTTTTTCACCTAAGGTAGTGTTGAAGTGGAGTCTATTTTTCACAATGCCTCTTTTGCCTCTTGTATGAGCTTATTTACCGCTGTTTCATAGGTTTTTGCCAGTGTTTCATCTGTAGATTCAAAGCGTGTTACCAGTACAGGGGTGGTGTTACTTGCACGTACAAGTCCCCAGCCTTTTTCAAAGTTAATACGTACACCATCTACATCAATGATATTGAGTATGGTCGGAAAATCTGATGGGGGGTCTGTGAGCAATTCTTTTACCTTGTCTATAATTAAGAATTTCTCTTCTTCGGTAGTTTCTACTTTTATCTCTTCAGTTGAAAAGACTTGTGGTAGTGCATCTATCTCGGCATCTATGTCGATACCATCTGCAATAAGTTCTAGCATTCTAAGCGTGGCATAGATAGCATCATCATAGCCAAAATAACGGTGTTTAAAGAAGATATGTCCCGAGACTTCACAAGCAAGGTCGGCACCTGTCTCTTTCATCTTTACTTTGAGGTTAGAGTGCCCTGTTTTGTACATGATGGCTTTTGCACCACGACGCTCTAGTTCATCATACATCACCTGTGAACACTTTACTTCACCGATGACTGTAGGATTTTCCATTTTCATCGCATAAAGCAGAGCCATTTGGTCACCTTTGATGTTGTGCTTGTGTGTCAGTACTGCAATACGGTCAGCATCTCCATCATAGGCAAAAGCAATGTCACCGTTTTGAGCCAAAGCAGCTTTAACATCGACAAGATTTTTTTCTACAGAAGGGTCGGGGTGGTGGTTTGGAAAGGTACCATCTGGTTCAAGGTAAAGTCCCTCATAGTTAAATGCTAAGGCATCAAAGATACGACTTAGTACTGTATCTGCTACACCGTTTCCTCCATCAACAACAAGTTTTGTTTCTAGACCTTTAAGATGTGCAAACTCTTTGATCATAAAGTTGATGTAGGGTGTTTTTACATCTATTTCAGTTTTTTGAGTATTGTCTTCAATCTTTTTATCTTGATGGGCGATGATTTCATCACCTAAAGCATAGATGTCTTCACCAAAAAAAGGCCCTTTATCGACAGTCATTTTAAAGCCATTGTACTCAGAAGGATTATGTGAACCTGTAATCATGATAGAGGCATCGGTGCTTAACCCATCCATCTCTATATAGTTAGAGTAGTAGTTTACCGGGGTTGCTACCATACCCATGTCTAGTACCTTACATCCCGCTGCGTTAAGTCCTGAAGTAAGGTAGTCTCGTAGTATGGGAGAGTGTGAACGTGCATCATAACCGATGGAGACAATTTTGTCACCTTTTATTTTTTGTCCTAAAAAATAGCCTATGAGTTTGACGGACTGTTCGTTAAGTTCTTTTTCGAAAATACCTCGTATGTCATATTCACGAAAGATGGAAGCATTGATGGACATAGATAACCTTAGATTAATTTTTAAAATTATAGCAGTAAAAACTAAGATTTAATCTGCAGGACGATAGTTCTTCTCTTTTTCTAGGCGTTCTTGACGTATTTTTTCTTTATAGGCTTTTTTCTTAGCTGCCATCATCGCTGCATCTTGAAGATCTTCTTCATTGTCGTGGCGGACGGCATCGGTAAATTTATTGTGGTCATCAAACTGCCCTGTCTTTACCGCCCAGATGAGAGCACCTAAGCCTATGGCACCTAAAAAAGTGGAAACACCTATCATGAGTATGACTATATCTTCGCTCATTTTGACTCCTTAAATTTTAAACGTTTAATACGCATTGAATTTCCTACGACCACAAGAGAACTTAAAGACATAGAAAGAGCAGCCACCAAAGGATTTACAAAACCTAGTACTGCAAGTGGCACGGCTACCACATTATACAACAATGAAAAGCCCAAATTTTCTTTGACTGCTCCAAAGGTACGACGAGAGAGTCTAAATGCATCGTAAAGACTTAATGGTTTTTCATCTAAAAGTACAATGTCACTGACATTTATGGCAACATCTGCACCATTTCCCATGGCAATAGCAATGTCTGATGAGGCTAGGGCAATGGCATCATTAATCCCATCACCTGCCATCACAACAATATGACCTTGGGTATGAAAATCATCAATCAAACGGGCTTTGTCTTGTGGGAGAAGTTTGGCATGTACCTGTGTTATACCTACTTCATGGGCTACCTTGTTGGCACTTTGTGTATGGTCACCTGTAAGCATAACTACTTCTACACCTAGAGCTTTGATGTTGGCTATGGCTTCTTTTGCACCCTCGCGTATGGTATCGGTCAGTTCAAAGTGGGCTACAAGCTTCTCATCGATGCTAAATAAAAAGAGTGTATTTTCAGACCTTGTTTCAACCTTTATGCCTGAAGCTTGAAGCAAGGAGGCATTGCCACCTAGGAGTTTTTTACCTTGGTAGTCTGCTTGTATACCTTTTGCTTCTATGCTTTTTATGTGCTCTAAGTTGAGGGTAGTTAGGTTGGGGTATTGGGTCTGTAGGTATACTTGTATGCCTTTGGCGACGGGGTGGTTACTTGTATTGACGAGTGAAAAGAGTAATGTGGGATTAAAGCTTTCAAAGAGTTGTACATCAATGACTGAGGGTTTCCCCTCTGTAATCGTGCCTGTTTTATCAAGGGCTAAAATGTCAGCTTTTGCCATGGTCTCAAGAAAAGTAGCTTCTTTAAAAAGTATGTTACGTTTTGCAGCGATGCCTATGCCTACTAAAGTTGCCATTGGTGTTGCCAAACCCAAGGCACAAGGACAAGCAATAACAATAACCGAGATACCCACAATAAGTGCTGTCTCAAAACTACCATGATAGAAGTACCACCCTGCAAAGGTAAGGAGTGCGATGAGTAGAATAATCGTAGAAAAATAGCCAGAGACAGTGTTGGCAAGTTGCTCAATACGTGGCTTTTTGGTGATAGACTCTTCAAGAAGTGAGACAATAGATGTAAGCATAGAACCAGAAGCATCCGCCGTGGCTTTGTAGTACAAGACAGAGTCCAGACAGAGTGAACCGCTGAGTATCTTGTCTCCTTGTTTTTTGTAGATGGGTTCATTCTCACCTGTGAGTGAAGACTCATCAAAAGAGGCTTCTCCTTGTGTGACTTCTCCGTCTATGACCACTTTTTCGCCAGGTTTTAGCTCTATGGTGTCACCTACTTTAACATTTTCGATA